>Ga0070741_10016751_pt1 | contig 12151 bp, 13 predicted proteins | sample Coa_R1_4_FD_66440 | JGI IMG/M metagenome (GOLD analysis project Ga0070741, IMG submission 66440) | Surface soil microbial communities from Centralia Pennsylvania, which are recovering from an underground coalmine fire - Coalmine... | ecosystem: Environmental > Terrestrial > Soil > Unclassified ...
ACGCGAGATTGACCAGGTAGGAGCCGTGGGCGAAAGCGTGACGCACGCCCGCGCGGCGGCGCTCGGCCCGGAACGCGCGCGCGTCGGCGGCGGCCAGCGGCGGCGCCGCCCACTGGCGCTGGTTCTTGACGAAGATCTGGATGGCGCCGCAGCCGAGCGCGCGGCCGCGCGCGGGGGCCAGGGCAAGCCCGCCCGCGACCGAGACGTGGGCGCCGAGCTCGTCCAGCGGCCTCTTCACCCGCGTGAGCCTAGCATGCTTGCCCAGCCGCCCCGGCGCGGGCGATAATCGGTGCGACGCCCGACCCCGACGCAAATCCGCTGGGTCCCGGAGGATGCTCCATGAAGCCGCGCGAGATCCCGTCCACCTTCACCACCACCTTCGAGTTCGACTACGCCGCGGCCGAGCCCGAGCTTCGCCGTCTGTACGAAAACGCCAAGCGCGACCAGTGGAACGCCTCACGCGACATCGCGTGGTCGGCGCCGCCGAGCGACGACGGCCGCATCATCGCCGACGAGCTCATCGACATCTACGGCAGCCCGCTGTGGGACCGCCTGTCCGAGAAGGATCGGGTGGCCCTCAACCGCCGCATCGCCGCCTGGCGCCTGTGCGTGCTCATGTACGGCGAGCAGGGCGCCCTGCTCGCGTGCAGCCAGCTCGTGGACGTCGTCGAAGGCGTGGACCAGAAGTTCTTCCAGGCCACCCAGGTCGTCGACGAGGCGCGCCACAACGAGGTGCTCGACCGTTACGTCACCGAACGCCTCGACAACCTCCGCTTTGCGATGCCGAAGAACGAGCGCGACCTGTTCGACTCCATCCTCACCGAGAGCCGCTGGTACCTGAAGACCATCGCCCTGCAGCTGGTGGCGGAGACGTTCGCCGTCTCGCTGTTCAAGATGATGGGCGAGAGCGCGCGGGATCCCGTCCTCGGGGAGGTGTGCAAGCGCATCCTCACCGACGAGTCGCGCCACATGGGCTTCGGCATGCTCGCGCTGCCGAAGGTCGTCCGCGAGGCCTCGGAGAGCGAGCGCCGCGAGCTCGAGGACTACACCTGCTTCGCGCTCGAGAAGACGCTCACCGGCTTCTTCCCGGCCGAGGCCTACGAGGACATGGGCTTCGGCGCCTCGGAGCTGGACGAGATCCGCCGCTACCGGCGGGAGACGGCTGCGTCCAATGACTACGCGCCGTTCCGGAAGTACTTCCGTCGCGACATGCACGGCTCGATGGTCACCAACCTGGCGCGGCTCGGCCTGCTCACCGATCGGGTCACGCCGCGGCTCGAGAAGCTCGGAATCAGTCTGCCCGGCCGCTGAGCGGCTTCACCAGCTCCGCGAGCCGCTGGTGGCGGTACTCCCAGAGCGCGCGGAGCTGGCGGCGCACCACGAGCGCGTGCGCCAGACGACCGAGCGGTCCCAGCGGGAGCCGGTACGTGACTCGGTCTTCCACCCAGGTGCCGCCGCCCTCCTCGAGAAAGCGGTGCCGGTGCTCCCAGCGCGCGTACGGACCGCGCACCTGCACGTCGACGAACCGGAACGGCGGGTCCCACTCGCGCACGAACGCGCGCCAGCGTAGCGGGACCATTCCGAGCCAGCGCAGCCGGAAGTCGAGCACGGCGCCGGTGGTCATGACCACGTCGGGCGTCAGCAGGCGCAGCCGCAACGCGGGCGGCGTGAGGCGCTCCAGGCTGCCGGGCTCGGTGAAGAACGCGAAGACGTCGGGACGCGGCCGCGCCAGCCAGACGCGCGACTCGAAGACGTGGTCGGCCATGACGCGCCGGCTATCATAGGCAGGTGCCCCGGCTCAGTCAAACGCGCGCCTACGTCGCGCTCTTCGTGATCGCGTCGCTCTGGGGCACGTTCCCGGCCACCGCGAAGCTGGCCCTCGCCGACATCCCGCCCACGCTGCTGACGGCGATCCGGACCGCGGTCGCGGCGTCGTTCCTCGTCGCCCTCCTGCTGCGCTCCGGCTTCGACGCCGGCCGCGAGCTCACCGCCGACGCCGTCCGCGCGTTCTTCGTGCTCGGCGTCTGTGGTCTCGTCATCTCGACGCAGATCAGCTACTGGGGCATCTACACGACGACGGCGGCCAACGCGGCCATCTTGCAAGCGACGGCGCCGGTGATGGTGGCCCTCGGCGCGCGCGCCTACCTGGGCGAGCGCATGCGCCCGCGACAGCGCGTGGGTGTCGGCGTCTCGATGCTCGGCGTGCTGCTCGTCGTGACGGAAGGCCGGCTGGCCGAGCTGGCGCCGAGCGAGCTGCGGCTCGGCGACTTCCTCACGCTGTTCGCGCTGCTCGGCTGGACGGTGTACACCGTCTACGGCAAGCGCGTGCTCGCCGGCCACTCCCCTGCCCTGGCCACCACCGGCGCCTACGTGTGCGGCACGCTGGTCCTGGTGCCGCTCGCCGTGGTGACGGCGCCGCTGACGCCGCGGCCGCGACTGGCATCGGTGACGGCGTGGGCGGTGCTGCTCTATCACGCGATTCCGGGCGCCGTCGCGCACCTGTGGTGGTACGCCGCCGTCGAGCGCGTGGGGCCCAGCCGGGCGGCCATCTTCATGAACGTCACGCCCGTGGTCGGCATCGCGACGGCCGCGCTGCTCGTGGGCGAGGAGATCGGGCCGTGGCAGGTCGGTGGGGCGGCGATGGTGCTGGCGGGCGTGGCGCTGACGACGGGAGGCCGGGCACCGGCCCGGCCTCCCGCCCGCGGTTAGACCTTCTTCACCTCGGCCAGGATCTTGTCGGGATCCGGTAGCTCACCCTTGCCGTAGCGCTCGACGAACCGGACCTTGCCGGTCCGGTCGATGATGAACGTTGCGCGGGTGTTGGCGTTCCAGTCGGGCCAGTAGACGCCGTAGTCCTTGGCCACCGTGCGCTGCACGTCGGACAGCAGCGGATAGTGGCTGATGCCGACAGCCTTGGCCCAGTTCTCGTGGCTGAACGGGCTGTCCGTCGAGATACCCAGCACCTGGGTATTGGCCGCCTCGAAGTCGCTCACGCGCTTGTCGAAGGCGGGCATGCACTTGCTTCAGCCCGGCGTCCAGTCCAGCGGGTAGAAGAGCACGACGACGTTCTTCCCCTTGTAGTCGGCGAGGCTGACCTCCTTCAGGCCGATGCTCTTCAGCGTGAAGTTCGGCGCCTGGTCGCCGACCTTGAGCGTCTTTTCGTCTGTCACTCGGCGTTCCCCCTTCTCGCGAACGTGCGCGGTGTTTGAGTGAGCGTAGCACCCGGCGGGCGGGCCGGCGCCGGCGCCTTGCGAACGGTGGCCCACAGCTGGCGACGTCGCGCCTCCAGCGCCGCCGTCTCCACCCCAAGATACGCCGCCGCCGTGGTCACGCGTCCGGTGCTCCAGAGGCGCTCGAAGCGCGTGGAGAAGTTGGGATCACGCAGGGCGTGGTGATCCATCAGCACACGGCAGCCGGTCGCATCGAGGATGCGGAGAAGCTGGTCGATGCCGCGGTCCACGGTGCCTTCGGGCATGTCGCGCTCGACGTAGGACGGCGGCCCGGAGAGATAGAGCAGGGTCGGCCGCTGCTGGATCAGCCATCCCGTCGCCACCGCCGAGAGCGGCCCCTGCACGTCGGAGGCGAACACGAACCGTTCGCGCTCGGCGGCGTCCACGACGGTGAGCGCGACCACGTAGCCGAGCGGCGTGCCCTCCAGGCCGTGCGGCAGCGGCGGGGAGACGACCAGCTCCACCGCGGGCTCGCGGCGCCGCCAGCCGTCGGCCGCCTGCAGCTTGCAGACGCCGGCCAGCGCCGACCACAGCGCGGCGCCGCGGCGGCTCTGCTGCCCGCCGACCATCCGCCGCGGCTCCTTGGCGAGCACCATCCGCCCGGCGTACGTCGACGGGTCGGTGCGGAAGTGGTCCTCGTGATAGTGGCTGACGAACACGAGGCTCGCGCGCGCGGCATAGGCCGAGATGCGGTCGTTGGCGCGGCGCAGCGCCTCCCACTCCGGCTCGGCCGGCGGCAGCCCGTAGCGTGCGGGCGCCAGGCTGGCGCCCGGATCGATGAGGATGGTGGTGTCGCCGGCCTCGACGTAGGTGGCCATCGAGCGCACGCCGAGCGACTCGGCGGCGAGCGGCAGCACCTTCATCGCGCGCCGGCGCCGGCGGCGCCGGCTAGATGCATCGCCCGCCGTCGACTTCGATGGTGGTGCCGGTGATCATGGCGGCATCGTCGGAGGCGAGGAACACGGCGGCGCGCGCGATGTCCTCCGGCTGGTTCAGCCGGCCCAGCGGGACGGTCGCCTCGTAGCGCGCGAGGCCCTCGGCGTCCACCTGCTGCTTGCCCATGAACGTGGGCAGCATCGGGGTGTGCGTGGCCACCGGACAGATCGCGACGACGCGCACGCCGTGCGGTGCGACCTCCAGCGCGAGCGCCTTGGTGAGCGTGATGACCGCGCCCTTCGACGCCGCGTACACCTGGCCCCCCGGCCGCGGGCGGATGCCCGCCGTCGATGCCGTGACCAGGAACACGCCGCGCTTCTGCCGCTTCATCACGGGCATCGCGTACTTGGCGCCGAGGAAGACGCCCTTCACGTTGACGTCGAAGATCTTGTCGTACACCGCGTCCTCGACCTGCTCGACGTCGGTCTTCCACTGCGGCACGCCGGCGTTGGCGAAGAAGATGTCGAGGCGGCCCCACAGGGACACCGCGCGCTCCACCATCGCCTGGTTGTCGGCCGCGCGCGAGACGTCGGCGGCCATGACCGCAGCCGTCCCGCGGTCGCGCTCGATGGCCGCCACCGTCGACTTTGCGCCCGTCTCGTTGACGTCGACCACCAGCACGCGCGCGCCCTCGGCCGCCATGGCCAGAGCGCTCGCGGCGCCGATGCCGGATCCGGCGCCGGTCACGATCGCCACCCTGTTCTCGAGCCTCATCGTCTCCTCCTACAGCGCCAGCTGCGCCATCGTTCGCACCGCCGTCGCGTCGCCGGCCACCATCAGCGTCGTCACGCCGGCGCCCTTCCACTCCGCGAGCCGCTCGCGGATCCGCTCGGGCGGTCCGCAGAGCGCCACCTCGTCGACGAGCTCGTCCGGCACCGCGGCCTCCGCCTCGGCCTTGCGACCGGCGAGGTAGAGATCCTGGATCGTCTTGGCGGCGGACTCGTAGCCGTACCGTCGCGCGATGTCGTTGTAGAAGTTCCGGCCGCGCGCGCCCATGCCCCCGACGTAGAGCGCCACGCGCGGCTTCACCACCGCGCGGCAGGCGGCTGCGTCCGGCCCGACCACCACGGGCACCATCGGCATGACGTCGAAGCCGTCACCGCTGCGCCCGCCGCGACGGAAGCCCTCGGCGAGCCACTCCCGCGCGATGGCGCTGCGCCGCGCCGAGAAGAACACCGGAATCCAGCCGTCGGCGGTCTCCGCGGCCAGCGCCACGTTCTTGGGGCCCACCGCCGCCAGATAGATCGGCAGCGTCGGCCGCCCGTGGAGGATCGACTTGAGCGGCTTGCCGAGACCGGTCGCGTCGGCGCCGGCATACGGGATCTGGTAGTACTCGCCGCGGAACTCGAGCGGCTTCTCCCGCTTCCAGATCGTCCGGACGATGTCGACGTACTCGCGCGTCTTCACGAGCGGCTTGCCGAAGGCCTGGCCGTGCCATCCCTCGACGACCTGCGGACCGGAGACGCCGAGCCCGAGCCGGAAGCGCCCACCGGACAGCGCGTCGAGCGTCATCGCCGTCATGGCCGTCATGGCCGGCGTGCGCGCGGGAATCTGCATGATCCCCGTGCCGACGTGAATGCGGGTGGTGCGCGCGGCGATCCACGCCGCTGGCGTGACCGCGTCGGAGCCGTACGCTTCGGCCGTCCACACCGAGTCGTAGCCGAGGCGCTCGGCCTCGAGCACCTTGTCCATGTCGAGCGCGACGCTCGCGCCGGAGTAGTTGAGGTTCAGCGCCAGTCGCATCGCGTCGTCCCTAGCCTTCCCAGCGACAGCGGTCGAGGCGGACGCGGCCGCGTCGGAGCGGCACGCCTTCCTGCTCGAGCCGGATGCGCTGCGTGAGCATGGAGCCCATGTGCCGGCGGCGACTGATCTTGCCCGCGGCGTTCACGACGCGGTGCCACGGCACGTCGTCGGGACAGCGCCGCATGGCGCCGCCGACCGCGCGTGCCGAGCGCGGCGCCCCGAGCATCGACGCGACCTGGCCGTATGTCACCACGGCCCCGCGCGGCACGCGCCGCACCAGCCGGTAGACCGCCGCGCGAAACGTCAGGCCGCCGGCGCGCCGTGTCCCAGCTCCCACAGCCGCGCGTACAGTCCTCGACGTCGCAGCAGCTCGCTGTGCGAGCCCTCCTCGTGCACGCGGCCGCGGTGCAGCACGATGATGCGATCGGCGCTCTGGATCGTCGAGAGCCGGTGCGCGATGGTGACGCTGGTGCGGCCGGCCAGAAGTTGTTTCATGCCCTCGCGGATCAACCATTCCGACTCCGGATCGACGCTGGACGTCGCCTCGTCGAGCACGAGGACCGGGGGATTGTACACGAGGGCCCGCGCGATGGCCAGGAGCTGACGCTCGCCGTGCGAGACGTTGACGCCGCGCTCGCCGAGCGGCTCGTCGAGTCCGCGCGGCAGCGCGTCGACGAACCGGCCAGCGTGTGCGGTCTCGAGCGCCACGCGCAGGGCGGCGGCATCGCCGGCGCCGTTCACGCGCAGGTTGTCGGCGACGGTGCCCGTGAACAGCACGGTGTCCTGGAAGACGGTGCCCACGTGACGGCGCAGCGCCTCCAGGTCCCACGCGCGCACGTCCACGCCGTCGACGAGCACGCGCCCGCGCGTGACGTCATACGCGCGGATGAGCAGCCGGGCGCACGTGCTCTTGCCCTCGCCGGTCGCGCCCACCAGCGCGACGTGCTCGCCGCGCGCCACCCGGAACGCGCAGTCGCGCAGGACCCACGTCCCCGCCTCGTAGGCGAACCACACGCCGTCGAGCTCGAGCGCCGGCGTGGCCGCGCCGTGGCCGCGGACGGCGGGGATCGCGGCCCGCGCCGGCGCGACGATGCCGGGCGCGCGGTCGAGGAGGCCGAAGATCCGCTCGGCGGAGGCCATCGCCGACTGCATGACCGTGTACTTGGCGCCGAGGTCGCGGATCGGCAGGAAGAACCGGTTCGTGTACTGGATGAACGCGACGAGCGCGCCGAAGCTCAGCGCGCCGGCGACGATCTGCCGCCCGCCGTACCAGATGAGCAGCGCCAGCGCGACCGAGCCGAGCGCCTCCACCGAGGCGTACAGCGAGGCCTCGAACACGGTGGAGCCGAACAGCGCGCGCCGGTAGTCGGCATTCAGCCGGCGGAACTGCGCCCGCTCGTGCCGCTCCCGCGCGAACAGCTGGATCACGGTCATGCCCTGCAGCGATTCCTGCAGAAACCCGTTCAGCACGGCGAGCCTGCGGCGCACCTCACGGTAGGCGTCGCGCGCACGGATGCGCAGCTCGGCGGCCACCGCCGCCAGCACCGGGACGATCGCGAACGTCACCAGCGCGAGCCGCCAGTCCATCCACAGCATGATGGCGACCACTCCGCTCAGCGTGATGACGTCGGCGGCGATGGCCAGCAGCCCGCTGGTGAACGCCTCGCTCACCGCCTCGACGTCGCTGAGGACGCGCGTCATGAGCCGGCCGACCGGGTTGCGATCGAAGAAGGCCGCCTCCAGCCGCAGCAGGTGCGAGAACAGCTCGCCGCGCAGGTCGTGGGTCACCCGCTGGCCCGCCAGCGCCATCAGGTACGCCTCCACCATTCGCAGCGCGTAGAGGACGGCGAGCGTGAGCGCGAAGAGCCCGGCCGTCACCGTCAGGCCGAGCCAGTCGGCGCGCAGGATGTGGTCGTCGATGGCCACCTTGAGCAGATAGGGCTGCGCGAGCTCGGCCGCCGCGATGAGCGGGAAGAGCACGAGGGCACCGGCCAGCACCCGGTGCTGGCGGCGCGCGGCGAGCCAGAGGCGCACCGCGAGGCGGCGGTCGAAGGCGCGGCCGAGGACGTCGTCGTGCTCGTCGCGCAGGTCAGGCACTGGCGATCTCTTCCTCGAGCTGCTGGCGCCGCCAGAGCCGCGCGTAGAGCCCGCCGCGCGCGAGCAGCGCCTCATGCGTCCCCTGCTCCACGATGGCGCCCGCGTCGAGCACCACGACGCGGTCCGCCGCCTGCGCCGCCCGCAGGCGATGCGTGATCACGAGCATCGTTCGGCCCGATGCCCGCAGCGCCTTGATGATCTTCTCCTCGGTGACGGCGTCGACGCTGGCGAACACGTCGTCGAGCACGAGCAGGCGCGGCGCTCCGAGCAGCGCCCGCGCCAGGGCGAGCCGCTGGCGCTGGCCGCCGGAGACGGTGAGGCCGCGCTCGCCCACGACGGTGCGGTAGCCGTCGGGGAACGCCTCGATCTCGTCGTCGATCGCCGCGTCGGCCGCCGCCGCGCGCACCGCGTCGTCGGCGATGCCGTCGCGGCCGAGCGTCAGGTTGTCGGCGATCGAGCGCGAGAAGAGAAACGCGTCCTGCGGTACCCAGCCAACCGTGGCCCGCAACGTTCCGAGCGGCACGGTGGTGACGTCGCGCCCGGCCACGAACACCGTGCCGGACGGCGGGCTCCAGAGGCGTGCGAGCACGAGGCCCAGCGTCGACTTGCCGCTTCCGGTCGGCCCGACCACGGCCACCACCTCGCCCGGATCGACCGAGAAGTCCACATCACGCAGCGCCGGCGCGCGGCCGGGGTACGCGAAGGTGAGATGCGCGAACCGGATGGACGGCGCGTCCGCGAGCGGCTCCCCCGGCGCCTCGAGCGGCGGCGCCGCGTCGACGATCTCCTGGATCCTGGCCATGGACGCGAGCCCGCGCCGGATGACGGACAGCGTGAGACCGAGCGCGACCGTCGGCCACGCGAGGTAGGCGAGGTAACCGTTGAATGCGACGAGCGCGCCGAGCGTGATCCGCCCCTGCGCCACGCGGTAGCCGCCGACCCAGAGCACCACGAGCACGCCGACGCCGGCGATCAGCGACATGAGCGGCGTGAACCGCGCCTGGATCGCGGCCAGCGCGACGCTGCGATCGAGCAGCGTGGCGTTCTCGGCCGCGAACGCAGCCGCCGCGCGCGGCTCGAGCGTGTAGGCGCGGACCACGGCCATGCCGGCGAGCGTCTCCTGCACGCGCGCGGACAGGACGCCGAGCTGCGCCTGCATCGCCTCTGTCCGCACCGTGACCGTCATGTTGAACCGGCGGGCCAGCGTGACCAGCATCGGAAAGGGCGCCAGCGCGCAGACGGTCAGCCACGGGTCGACGGCCAGCATGGCGCCGATGGCGCCCACGAACGCCAGCGTCGTGGAGACGATGCTCACCGCGCCGAAGCCCACGAGGCTGCGCACGACCCCGACGTCGCTCGAGGCGCGCGCCATCAGGTCGCCCGTGGAATGGCGGGCGAAGACGTCGGGCGAGAAGGCCTGGAACGCCGCGTAGAGCGCGTCGCGCAGGTCCGCGTCCACGCGCTGGCCGGCACCGAGGATGCTGAAGCGCGAGCCGAGGCGGGCGGCGCCGTTGGCCGCCGCCAGGACGACGATCAGCGCGACGTAGACCAAAACCGGCGCCCGGTCGTACTGCAGCGCATCGACCGCGTGCTTCACCGTCCACGGAATCGCCAGCGAGAATCCCGTCGCCGCCAGCAAGCACAGCGCGCCGGCCACGTAGCGCGCGCGATAGCGGCCCAGGTAGCGCGCCAGCGCGCGCGCCGGCCCCGTCAGCCGCGGCTCCCGGCGGCGTGGGGCTTGAGCGCAGCGTACACGGCGAAGACCATCGGCGTCGGCACGCGATGGCGCTCGCCCAGGCGCACGGCGTGGCCGTGCAGCGCCTCGAGCTCGAGCGGCTTACCGTGCGTGAGGTCGAAGTGGAGCGAGGAGTACGCCTCCGGGGCCACGGCGGCCGCCTGCCGCATCACCGACTCCACCACGTCGCCGGTCAGGGTCACGCCCACCGCCCGCGCCAGCGCGGCCAGCTCCTCGACGATGCGCCGGTACATCGCCCAGCACTCGGGCGTCGCCCGCAGCACGCCGGCCGGGCACCGCGTGAGTGACGTCATGCCCGCCTGCGCGCTGATCAAGAGATATTTCTCCCACAGCACGCGCTTGATGTCGGCGGTCAGGTCCGTCGGCACGCCGGCCCGCACCAGCGCGTCGCGGAGCGCGCTCGCGCGCTCGCTCACGCGGCCGTCCATCTCGCCGAAGGCGAGGCGGCCGCCGAACGTGTGGGCGATCACGCCGGGCGCGGCCATGGAGGCGAAGACGTAGGCGGCGCCCCCGAGCGCGCGGCCGGCCCCGAGGATCTCCTCGAGCGTCTCCTCGTTGTCGACGCCGTTCTGCAGCGAGACGACGCCGGTGCTCGGCCCCAGGATCGGCGCCACCATGGCCGCCGCCGCGCGCGTGTCGAACGACTTCACGCAGAACAGCACCATGTCGGCGGGCGGCTGCCCGTCGAACGACGCGACGGCGTCGACCTTCGCGACGAACTCGCCCTCCACGGCGGAGCGCACGCGCACGCCGTCGCGCCGGATGGCGTCGAGATGCGGGCCGCGCGCCAGCATGACGACGGACTCCCCCGCCCGCGCCAGCTTGGCGCCGAAGTATCCCCCCACGCCTCCCGCGCCGACCACGGCGATGCGCATCACCACCAGCCCTTTCGCTTGAAGTAGACGACGAGCGCCGCCGCCGTGGTCAGCATCAGGCCGAGCGCCCAGGCGTAGCCGTAGCGCCACTCGAGCTCGGGCATGTGCTTGAAGTTCATTCCATAGATCGAGGCGATGAAGGTCAGCGGGATGAAGATGGTCGCGATGACCGTGAGCAGCTTCATCACCTCGTTCAGCCGCTGGTTCTGCACGGACAGATAGACCTCCATGACCGAGACCGCCGTCTCCCGCAGCGACTCCACGATCTCCAGCGCCTGCACGGTGTGGTCGTACACGTCGCGCAGGAACACGCGCGTCTCCGCGCTGACCAGCGGCGACTCCTCGCGCAGGAGGATGCCGACCTCTTCCCGCATCGGCCACACGGCGCGGCGCAAGCCGAGCAGCTCGTGCCGGACGCGCTGCATGCTGACGAGCACCTGCTGGCTGGGGTCGCTGATGGCCGCCGCCTCCAGCGCGCCCATCCGCTCGCCGAAGTGCTCGATGACGGGAAAGTACGCGTCGACGACGCCGTCGAGCAGCAGGTACGCGACGTAGTCGGCGCCCGCCTCGCGCACCCGTCCCCGCCCGGCGCGGATGGCCTCGCGCACGGCGCCGAAGCAGTCGCCGTCGCTGCGCTCCTGCACGGTGATGAGCCAGTCCTGACCGAAGAAGAGGCTCACCTGCTCCTCGTTCACGCCGCCGTCGACGAGGCGCATCGTCCGCATCACGACGAACATGTGCTTGTCGTAGCGCTCCACCTTCGGACGCTGCGGAACGTTCAGGACGTCCTCGAGCGCGAGGGGATGGAGGCCGAACCGCTCACCGAGCCGCGTGAGCGCGGAGACGTCGCCGAGGCCGTCGACGTTGATCCACGTCACGCTGCCGGGCGCGATGCGCGCGAGCGCGGCGTCGACGCTCGGGACGTCGGCGTAATCGGCCTGCGTGCGCGTCCACGTCAGGACGGAGACGCGCGTCGGGCCCGCGGACTCCGGCGCCACGAGCGTGCCGGGCGGAGAGCCGACATGGATGGGAGCCACCCGCAGGCGGCGCGGACCGCGGCTCGCGCTGGGCAGCCGCGTTCGGCGGGCGTCGTCATGCATCGATGACGTCATGCTCGGGGACGGTCCGTTGGTTGTCAAGCGAGCCCGTGGTACAGTCCACGCGAGATGGCATCGCTCGAGCGCCGCGTGGCCGTGGACGCCGCGCGCGCGGCGGGCCGCCTCCTGCGCGAGGCGCTTTCCGGCGCCCACCGCATCGCCTACAAGGGCACTCCCACCAACCTCGTCACGGAGATGGACCAGCGCGCCGAGGCGCTGATCCTCGATCGACTCCGCGCGGCGTTTCCCGACGACGCGATCCTCGCCGAGGAGACGGGAGCCGCCGGTGGCCGCTCGGGCCGTCGCTGGCTCGTCGATCCGCTCGACGGCACGACGAATTACGCCCACGGGCTGCCGATCTTCGGCGTGTCGATCGCGCTCGAGAGCGCCGGCGAGCGCGTACTGGGCGTCGTGTAC
>Ga0070741_10016752_pt1 | contig 12150 bp, 8 predicted proteins | sample Coa_R1_4_FD_66440 | JGI IMG/M metagenome (GOLD analysis project Ga0070741, IMG submission 66440) | Surface soil microbial communities from Centralia Pennsylvania, which are recovering from an underground coalmine fire - Coalmine... | ecosystem: Environmental > Terrestrial > Soil > Unclassified ...
AATTCATGCGCAACGACAAGCTGGATGGCGCGAACTTCTTCGCCGTCGGCCGGCCGAAACCCGAGTATCGCCAGAACCAGTTCGGTGGCGGCGCCGGCGGACGTATTATCAAGGACCGCACGTTCTTCTTCCTGAGTTATGAAGGCACGCGCATCCGATCCGGGCTGAGCACGACCACTACCGTGCCTCTGCCGGCCATGCTGACCGGCAACTTCAGCGGAGCCAAGCCCATCTACGACTGGAACACGACTACACAGGATACCCCGGGCCACTATGTGCGCTCCGTCTTCCCGAATAACCAGATTCCGGCAAATCGCATCGATCCGGTGGCGCTGGCGGTGATGAAGCTGTATCCGCAGCCGAACCTGCCGGGGCGCGTGAACAACTTCTTCTTCTCGCCGGTCTCGCAGAACGACACAGACCAGATCGATACGCGAATCGATCACAACTTCACGCAGAATCATCGTCTATTCGGGCGATACAGCCGGCGCCGCACCGATCGTGTGAATCCGGGCGCGCTGCCGCTGCCGGCGGACGGCGGCCAGTGGGCGACGGAATCGCTCACGGGCCACAGCGGCGTGGCAAACCTGAATTCGACCCTGTCCGCGTCCGCGAATAACGAATTCCGCATCGGCGTGACGCGTGGCGACACCACGCGCGACATCCCCTGGACGGATAATTTCAATCAGCAGCTCGGCATCAAGGGCATCCCCGATCTGGGCAGCCTGAACCAGCGCGGCATGGCGCGTTTCCAGCCGACCGGATATGCGCAGGTGGGTGCCGCCACGTTCTGGCCGAATTACAACAACCTGAACCTGTTCCAGGTAACCGATAATCTCCTCAAGATTCGCGGCCGCCACACGATGAAAGCGGGGTTCGATTTCCGTCGTGAGAATCTGGGGCGCATCGCCGCGCGTTTTGCTCGCGGGTATTTCGCGTTCGACGGGTCCTTCACGCAGGATCCGAACAACCGCGGCAACACGGGTGACGGCATGGCCGATTTTCTGCTCGGCACGGCCAGCAGTTCGACTCTTGGCAATCAGAACGGGGAGATCGCCATTACGCACAACTACTCGGTCTACTTCCAGGACGACTGGCGCGTAAATTCGCGGCTCACTCTGAATCTCGGCATTCGCTGGGACATGTTCGGGCCACCCAGTTTCCAGAACCTGAAGCAATATCCGGTGAGCAACTACATCTTTACGCCGGGAACGCAGAATTACCAGATCATCCGGCCGAAGGATGAAAGCGATTGCGGCTGCGATCGCGACTGGAACAACTTCGCGCCGCGCGTCGGGCTGGCTTACCAGGTGACGCCAAAGACGGTCCTCCGCGCGGGATTCGGCGTTTACTACGGCGAGCCGGACGCGATCTCGTTCTTCGGCGACGCACGTTTCCAGAATCTACCCCCCGAATTTACCGAGATCACGTTCCCATCCGACCGGCTGGTGCAGCCCTCGGCGGTGGTCGCCAACGGGTTTCCCGCCGGCCTGATTCCAGCTAGTACCGTCCAGGAGAACGTCTTCGTCAACACGGCGCCGCGATTCATCCCATCACAATATTCCATGCAGTGGTTCGCGGACCTGCAGCGCGAACTGCCGGGCCAGATGGTGCTGACGCTGTCGTATCTGGGCAACGGGGATCGCAACATCACGCAGATCCGCAACATCAACCAGCCGCTGACTCCCGGACCGGGCACCGTGAAGTCGCGCTCGCCGTATCCGTTCTTCGGCTGGATCGTGTTCCGCGATCCGTCCGGAAACGCCAGCTACAATGCCGCGACGATCAAGCTGGAGAAGCGCTACTCGCAGGGCCTGACGCTGATGGGTTCGTACACGTATTCGCACACCATCGACGACGTGGCGGAGGCGCTGACCAACGCCGGCGGTCAGGAATTGCAGGACAGCTACAATCTGAGCCGCAACCGCGGCAACTCCACCTTCGACCTACGCCAGGCGTTCGTGATGAGCAGCGTCTACGAACTGCCGTTCGGGCACGCGAAACACTGGCTGAACAAGACCGGGCCGCTGGACTGGGTTTTGGGCGGCTGGCAGGCGGGTGGGATTTTGACGTTCCGCACGGGCACACCGTTTACCCCGCTGGTGAGCGTCGATATCTCGAACACCGGGACGAGCAATCCGACTGGCGGTACGGCGAACCAGAATCACCCGAACCGCGTGGGCAACGGCAATCTGCCGTCGAGCCAGCAGAGCATCTCGCAGTGGTTCGATGTGTCGGCGTTCACGATTCCGGCCAACTATACTTACGGCAACAGCGGGCGCGACATCCTGTATGGTCCGGGATGGCGCAATCTGGACGTCAACCTGAGCAAGAATTTCACGATTCGCGAAGGCAAACGGATCGAATTTCGCGCCGAGGCGTTCAACTCGTCCAATACGCCGCATTTCGGCTTGCCGGCAGCAAACGTGAATCTGCCGACCGCGGGCAAGATCACGTCTGCGGGTGCGCCCAGGCAGATTCAGTTTGGATTAAAATTCGTGTACTGAACATGCGCCCACTCTGTCTGCTGTTGCTCGCGACCGTCGCCGGTGCGCAGGACACTGTTTATAAGCCGCTGGAGGAGCAGATTCCCGGACCGTCGTCACCGGGCCAATTTGCGGCTTGGCTGCGCGACGTCCAGCACTGGCGGCGCGAGCGGCTCATCCGCGTCGGCTACAACGGCTCGCAGTACGATCGCCCGGAGTTGAAGTGGGCGCAGTCGAGCTTCATGCAGCCGCAGATGATGATCGAGGACCGCTACTTCTATGATCCCGTGGCCGGCGCGTATACCGTCGACCGCTATCTGGACGATCTCGAGAGGCGGTATGGCGGGATCGACAGCGTCCTGATCTGGCACACGTATCCGAACATCGGCCTGGACGATCGGAACCAGAACGATCTGCTGCGGGACATGCCCGGCGGAATTGCGGGCGTGCGCAAGATGGTCGGCGATTTTCATCGCCGCGGCGTCAAGGTGCTCTTTCCGATCATGCTTTGGGATCAGGGGACACGCGACGAGGGTGTGCCGAACTGGGAAGCCACGGCGCGGCTGTTCGCCGAGATCGGCGCCGACGGGCTCAATGGAGATACGCTGCGCGGCGTGCCGCGCGTTTTTCGGGAGGCCTCCGACAAACTGGGGCATCCGCTCGTGCTGGAACCGGAGAGCGGGCTCGATTCCGACGAGATGCTGGCCTGGAACAACATGACCTGGGGCTACTGGACTTACGGTGAGATCCCAACCGTCAGCCGGTTCAAATGGCTCGAGCCGCGGCACATGGTGAACGTCTGCCGGCGCTGGGCGCGCGACAAGACGGACGATCTGCAGTTCGCGTTCTTCAACGGCGTCGGCTACGAGACGTGGGAAAACATCTGGGGCATCTGGAACCAGATTCCCGACCGCCACGCCGAAGCCATCCGGCGGATTGCGAAGATCGAGCGGAAGTTCGCGACGGCGCTGACCAGCCCGGGGTGGGAGCCGCATACGCCCGTGCTGAGGCCGGGCATTTATGCCAGCAAGTTTCCGTCGGACGGGCTCACGCTGTGGACCTTCGTCAATCGCAATGAATACGATGCCGACGGCCGGCAGATCCGCGTTGCGGGCGCGGACGGGATGCGCTTCTTCGACCTTTGGAACGGCATGGAGTTGAAGCCGGAGTGGCAGGATGGCCACGCGGTGCTTAGTTTTGCGATCGAAGCGCACGGTTACGGCGCGATGCTGGCGTCCGCATCGGCAGGCGCCGACCTGGACAAGTTCCTGGCGGAGATGAAAGCGCTGGCTGCGAAGCCGCTGGCCTCGTTCTCGCCGGAGCGCAGGATTCTGAAGCAGCAGCTTGTGGCGATCGCGCCCGTCGCGCGGAAGCCGGGCGCCGCGCCCGAAGGTATGGTGAGGATCCCCGGCGGTAACTTCCGCTTCCACATCTCGGGCATCGAGATCGAAGGCAAGAACGAGATCGGTGTGGACGTGCAGTATCCGTGGGAGGATTCGCCGCGGCGATATCACGATCACACCATCGCGGTGTCGCCGTTTTACATCGACCGTTACCCCGTGACCAACGCGCAGTTTCAGAAGTTCATGGCGGCGACCCATTATCGGCCGAAGGACGATCACAACTTCCTACGCGACTGGCAGAACGGCAGTTTTCCGGCCGGATGGGGAAACAAGCCCGTCACGTGGGTTTCGCTCGAAGATGCGCGGGCTTACGCGGCATGGGCGGGTAAGCGGCTGCCGCACGAATGGGAATGGCAGTATGCCGGCCAGGGATTGGACGGACGGCTGTACCCGTGGGGCAACGAGTGGGACGACGCGGCTGTGCCGCGCCCAGACAAGGGACGCGTGATGACGCCGGCGGCTGATGTGGGCACCCATCCGCGCGGCGCGAGCCCGTTCGGCGTGGAAGACCTGGTCGGCCACGTCTGGCAGTGGACCGACGAGTACACCGACGATCACACGCGCGCGGCAATTCTGCGCGGCGGCAGCCGCTATCAGCCGCAGGGCTCCCACTGGTATTTTCCGCAGGCGTACCGGCTCGACGAGCACGGGAAGTATCTGCTGATCGCACCGTCGAAGGACAGGTCTCGAGCGGTAGGCTTCCGCTGCGTGGTCGACGCGGAATAGCGCGGATTCGGTTCGGGGCACGGCGGAGCGACGCCCGGGCCGTACGTTCCGGAGGTGTCGGCTGTCGTGTGACAGCAGCCAGACTTAAATTCGGGGACAGTCACCTTATTTTTTCCGCTCGCAAATCGCCTCAGATTTGATGCGCCGCTACCTGAAGAAAAAAATAAGGTGACTGTCCCCGAATTCAGCCGGGCAACGATAAGAGATAGGTGACCAGGTCTTCCATCTGCTGCGGCGGCAGCTTGTACGGCGGCATGATGGTGCCGGGCGATGTTCCCTGCGGATCCTTGAAATGCTTGACGATCCAGTCCCGCGTCCGGCGATTCCCCAGCCCATTGAGCGGCGGTCCGATTTTCATGCCGACCCCGTTCGCCATGTGGCAGGCGTTGCACATCTTGTCGTGATAAACCAGCGCGCCGTTCACCGCGAAGGAAGGCGTCGCCAGCAGAGATTCCGCATTGTTTTGATTGAGCTTCAGCAGGAAGGACGCGAGCGCGTTGAGTTGGTGCGTGGTCAATTGGATAGGTGGCATGGGCGAGCCCGGCACCATCGCCGAAGGCCGTTTGAAATGCTCGATCATCCAGGCGGCCGTTTTGCGGCGCGTCGAGGCGAGATCGGGTCCCACAGTCGGGTTGCCGGCGCCCACGGTATGGCAGCTCTCGCAGTGCTCTTTCTGGAAGTAGCCGAGGCCGGCGAGTTCCTCGGGGGAAAGCTGCATCCAGTCGGTCGGGCCGGAGAAATCGATCTCCTCGGCGAGATCAGGTTTTGGCGTCGTGGCGACCGCCGCCACGGTCAAGCCGGTCCAGCACAATGCGGCGAGCGCTACGGCTGCCATCGCGAATGTGCGGCGCGAGACGCGCTCCAGCCGGCTGCGATCGACAAACGGAATCAGGATCAGGGTCAGGATGGCCAATGCAGGCAGGCCTACGGCGCCGATCGCTTCGAGCGGCCCCTGCATGAATTTCAGCGTCTGGAACAGGAAGAGGAAATACCACTCGGGGCGTGGAATGTAGCTGGTGTCGGTGGGGTCGGCCAGTCGCTCCAGCGGCACGCGCGCGACGACCGCGAGAGTAAACAGGATGACAAAGGCCACGAAGACGGCCACGGTGTCGCGAAAGACCTGCTGCGGATAAAACTTCACCTTCGGCTTCAACTCATCTTCCGGCGTCGGCGCGACGCCGTGCTTGCGCACCAGGTAGACATGCAGCGCGATCAGCAGCGTTGTCGCAGGGGGAAGCAGCAGCACGTGCATGCCGTAGAAGCGGGCGAACGTTACCACGCCCACGGCGGATTCGCCGCCCAGCAGCCGGCTCATGTATTGGCCAATGAGCGGCGCGCTGGCCGCGATCTGGGTCGTCACTACTGTGCCCCAATACGCGCGATTGTCCCAGGGCAGCAGGTATCCGGTCAGGCCATAGGCCAGAGTGAGCAGCAGCAGAACCACACCGGCGATCCAGGTGGCCTCGCGCGGTTTCTTGTAAGCGCCCCAGAGAAAAACCTGGACCATGTGCAGCACGACGACGCAGATCATCATGCTGGCGCCCCAATGATGGAGTCCGCGGATCAGGCGTCCGCCGGTGAGCTCGGTCAAAATGTAACGCAGGCTGTTGTAGGCTTCGCCGGGAGTAGGCGCGTAGTTGAAGGCGAGCAGCGCGCCAGTGAAGGCCTGGGTCAGAAAGAGGAATACTGCCACGCTGCCGAACACGTGCCGCCATCCGCTGGAGGCCGGAATCTCTTCATAGAGAAAGTTGCGGATGGCGGTCTCGACGCCGGTGCGGTGATCGAGCCACGTGATTACCTTGTCGCGTAGACCGTTCATGCTTTTTTATTCTCCGACCCCTCGATGAGGCGGCCGAGCTTCAGCTTATTTCCTTCGACGCGGGATTCGTAGCGATCGAGCGGGCGCGGCGCCGGTCCGGCAACCACTTTACCGTCGATAGAGAAGATCGACGAGTGGCACGGGCAGACAAACTCCGTCTTGCCTTCGTCCCAATGATAGGCGCAGCCGAGGTGTGTGCACTGCGGTCCGAAGGCGACCACCTGCCCGTTGCCGAGCTTGGCCACCCAGGCGGTGCTCTTCTCGCTGAGCATTTTCCATCCGTCGACCCGATTGCGGCGGAACACCACCTCCATCGGCGTTTTCGGATCGAGCTTGGAAATATCTCCCGCATCCACCCATTGGTCCTCCTGCCGGGCGCGTGGAGGGAAGAACAGGTAGACGAACGCCGGCAGAGCGAACGCCGCCGAGATAATTCCCCACAAACCGTAGATTGCACCCAGGTAGAAGCGCCGTCGCGTCGCTCCTGGTTCTGTCGCTTCTTGAAGAGCCATCCGCACGATTTTATTATGAACTTTGGTTTTTGCGAGATGTTATGGAATTGTAAATACCAAGTGAAACGTGCAATTCTGCGCGTTCGCGAAAACTGGTATGACTCAGCCTGTTTCCGCAACACCGGCGGAAAACAGGTGTCAGACACCGGTTTTCGCGAACGCCAGTACCGCGTTCAGACCGCCGAAGGCAAACGAATTCGAGAGCGCGCACTCCACCTGGCTTTCACGCGCGACGTTCGGGATCACATCCAGGTCGCATTCCGGGTCGGGCTCGTTGAAGTTCGCTGTGGGCGGCAGGATGCTTTTCTTCAATGCCAGGACGGTGGCCGCCGCCTCCAGCGCCGCTGCCGCACCGAGCGCGTGACCGTGCATCGATTTGGTGGAACTGATGGCCAGTTTTCCCGCGTGCGCTCCGAACAGTGCCCGAATCGCGGCGATCTCGGTCGGATCATTCGCCTGCGTCGCGGTGCCGTGCGCGTTGATGTAACCGATCTGTTCCGGCCTCACGTCCGCGTCGCGCAGGGCGGCCCGCATAGCTCGCGCGGCGCCCTCGGCTGACGGTTGCGTGATGTGCGCCGCATCCGCGGACATGCCGAAGCCTACGATCTCGGCGTAGACCTTCGCACCCCGCGCCAGCGCCGCGTCCAGCGGTTCCAAAATCATCATGCCGGCGCCTTCGCCCAGTACCATTCCGTGGCGATCCTTCGAAAACGGCCGGCACGTATCCGGCGAAACCACGCGCATGGCTTCCCAGGCCTTCAGTATGCCGAAGCTGAACGGCGCTTCGCTGCCTCCGGAAAGCGCCAACTCGGCAGCGCCCGACCGCACCATCCAGTACGCCTGGCCGATGGCGTGGCCGGCGGACGAGCAGGCCGTCGAAATCGTGAAACTCGGGCCGGTGATGCCGAATTCCATCGAGATGTGGCTTGCCCCCGCGTTCGCCATCGTCTTGGGGATAGTCAGCGGATGCACGCGGTTCAGCCCCTGTCGATACACGTCCCAAAACCCGATGTCTTCGGTCGACTGTCCGCCTACACACGATCCGGTGATAATAGCGGTCTGTTCGCGCAGTTCCGGCGTCCAGACGATGGCGGCGTCGGCGACTGCTTCGCGCGCCGCAATCACGGCGAACTGCGCGAAACGGTCGATAAAGTCGGCACGCTTATCGTCGAAATATGGCTTATGCGAGTAATCCGGGACCTCGGCGCCGTTCTTGAAGCGCAGGTTCGAGCAATCGGCGGACCGGATGGGGCCGATTCCCGGCCGTCCGGCAATGAGAGTGTCCCAGAATTCCAAGGTGTTACGGCCGAGAGCGCAGATCACGCCCAGACCGGTGACGGCGACGCGGCGCATCGTTTATTGGGCCGCCGGTCCCGCTGCTTTGGCCGCTATCAGCTTCTCGACGCCCTCGGCCATCTGCCGGACGGTGCGAATCTCTTTGGTCTCCTCGTCGGGAATGTTGATATCGAACTCGCTTTCCAGGCCGAACAGGATGTTCACGGCGTCCATGGAGTCGATGCCGAGTTCCTGGAACGTGCTGTCGATCGTCACTTTATCGATCGGCAGCTTCTGCGAGTTGGCGATCACAGTGCGGATGCGCTGGATGAATTCATCGGACATAGTAATTGGCTTACCGTTTCCAGTCTGTATCCCTGCTCCTGAATCCATGGAACCAGGATACGAACGGCTTCCAGGGTGGCACGAACATCGGGCCTCGGCTGGAGTTGTCTGCCGTCATGCAGGCAGATAATAGCGCCGTTGGCGACCCTCGCCTTTAGCCGGTCCACGATAAAACGAGTGGGCCGCTTCCAATCATAGCCTAAGACGCTCCACATGACGCCGAGCAGTCCAAGGCGGCGCTGGACCTGGCGAAAGCCGAACCAGCGCACGCCGAAGGGGGCTCGCATCAACCAGGGCGACAGGCCGGTGGTCTCGGCAATGATCTGCTGCGCCCGGGCAAATTCCTCCTCAATGACGCCGCGCGAGCGCAGTGCGAGCAGCAGATGGGTGTAGCTGTGATTGCCGATCTCGTGACCGGCGGCGAACACCTGCCGCGAAATATCGGGCAGCCGGCGCACGTTCAGCCCGACCTGGAAGAAGGTGGCGCGGGCGCGGTGACGTTCGAGCACCTCCAGGATCTCCGGCGTCGATTCGCTGGGCCCGTCGTCGAAGGTGAGGGCGACCGCAGGACGATCTTGCGGTCCGCGCCATACGGACGGGCCGAATACGTCCGAGCGCGGTGAGCGCACCGCGTAGGCCATGCCGGCCGCTCCGGCGGCCACTACGCCCATGCCCAGCGCTACCGATCCGGCGCGCGCTTTATCGCAGCATCCCATTCATTTCCTCGATGGCCTTGGGGTCGAACTTGAGCTTGCGGTCGTACGTCATCAGTCCATTGACCTCCTGCTCCACATCAGTGATCTGTGTGTAGCAGATGCCCGCGAAGGGGAGTTTGGCAATGGCGGAGTAAATGCCGCGCAGCCGCTCCAGCGCGCCGTCGGCGGTCTTCTCGACGCCCGAGTATCCCCAGGCCTGATTCGGTACTTCATGTCCGGCCGGAATGTATGCAATCCCGCCGAATTCGGAAAGATAGAGCGGCGAACCATTGTAGGTGTAGCCCGGGAGCACGGACGCTCGCGCCACAGCTGGGATTGCTACGCCCGGCTTTCCCACGTTCTTGTATTTTTCGAAGAGGATGTCGCCCGTGCGCGCGTAGTCGTGGATGGCGAAGAGATCGGTCATGTCCGTGTGCTCCCAACCTTCGTTGTCGATGACGAGGCGCGTGGAATCGAGTGCGTGGGTGAGCGCATACAGGCTCTTAAGGTGGTTCTGCTGCCGCGGATCGCGCAGATTCGGCACGCCCCAGCTCTCGTTGATGGGAGCCCAGACGATGATCGAGGGGTGGTTGTAGTCGCGCGCCACCGCCTCCAGCCACTCGCGCGTAAAGCGGGAGACGTAATCCTCGTTGTACAACTGCGCGTTGGCCATCTCGGCCGAAACGAGAAAGCCCATGCGATCGGCCCAATAGAGGAAGCGCGGATCCTCGATCTTCTGGTGCTTGCGGGCACCGTTGAAGCCCATCTGCTTAGTCACGCGGATGTCGTACTGGATGGCTTCGTCGGAGGGCGGCGTGAGGATCGATTCGGGCCAATAGCCCTGGTCGAGCACGGTTTTGAAATACGTAGGTCGGCCGTTGAGGAGGATATGGCCGGCCTCGGCGGAGACAGTGCGGAATCCGAAGTACGAATTGACGCGGTCAATCACAGCGCCCGCGCGCCGCAATTCCAGTACGACGTCATAGAGTTCGGGTGTTTGCGGCGACCAGACGTGCGGGTCCGGGACAGAGAGCGTCGCGGCAGCCGGAGAGCTTCCGGCGCGCGTCATAGCGCCGGCCACCGCCTCGTTGCGACGCCGGACCGTGGCGTGGAACTCCACGTCGGCTTGGGGATTCGCGAGGGAAGCCTCGAAGCGAACCGCGCCGTCGAGCGACGGAGTGATTCGCACGCGCTCCAAATGCGTGCGAGAGACGGGCTCCATCCAAACGGTCTGCCAGATGCCGCTCGTCCGCGTATAGAAAATGCCGCGCGATTTCGGCTCCCAATACTGCTTGCCGCGCGGAATGGAGCGGTCGGTGGGAGGATCCTCGGCGCGCACCGTCACCGCGTTCTCGCCAGCCTTCAGCAGCGGGGTGATATCGAACGCGAAGGGGACGTTGCCGCCTTCGTGCCTGCCGGCCAGACGGCCGTTGATCCAAACCATGGCGCGATAATCGACCGCGCCGAAATGCAGTAGGACACGCTTGCCCTTCCAGGCATCGGGGACGGCGAGGGAACGGCGATACCAGATCCACGGGTGAAACGAAGTGTCGGCAATGCCGCTGAGTTTGCTTTCGAAGCAGAAGGGAACCGTTATCGTGCGGGTGAACTTGTGCGTACCCGAGGCCCAGTCGGCGTCGAGTCCCGCGTTGGCATCGTCGAACTCGAATTCCCAGGGCCCATTGAGATTCTGCCAAAGTTCCCGCTGAAACTGAGGCTCGGGGAACTCGGGCCGGGGCACGGCGGCCCAAAGGGTGACGGCCGAAAGGCAGGCGAGAACGAGGCGCGACTTCATACTTGAATGTTTATTGTAGCCATTTGACGCATGTAGACTTGGGGAGTGCGATTCGACCAGCCCGCCTCCGACATCCGATGCGAATGGGGCCTGCGCGGTCTGTGGGAGCTGCAGCCGGCGACTGACGTAGTAATTGTCGTGGACGTCCTCTCGTTTTCCACTGGCGTGGACATCGCTACCGCGCGCGGAGCCCTGGTCTATCCGCAGCCGCGCCAAGCCGGTGTGAAGGCGGCGGATCGCGTAGGGGGGTACTCGCTGTCGCCAGCTTCGCTGCTGACGATCCCGGCGGGATACCGGTTGGACCTGCCTTCCCCGAACGGAGGCGCAATCTGCGCCGCCGCTACGTCGAACCACGTGCTGACCGCATGCCTGCGCAACGCTTCGGCGGTGGCGGCTGCGGCTGCGAAGCTCGGCTCAACATACGCGTTGATTCCGGCCGGCGAGACGTGGGACGGCGGCGAGGTCCGGCCCTGCCTGGAGGATCTGGCCGGCGCCGGCGCGGTGATTGCGTGTCTGCCCGGAGAGAGGTCGCCCGAAGCGGAACTGGCCGCCGCGGTCTTCGAACGCTTCCGCGGCGAGCTGCCGGCGGTGCTGCGTCGCTGCGGATCGGGCAGAGAACTCGTCGAGCGCGGCTTCGCGGAAGATGTGGAACTCGCTGCCGGGCATGACGTCAGCAGCAACGTCCCGATCCTGCTCGACCGCGCTTTTCGGGGTAGACCCTAGTACATCAGCTTCAGCGCGAACTGCACTACCCGCGGCTGGTTCGACTGGCTGCTCACCACGCCGAATCCGGGTGCGCCGAAGCTCTGGCCCGGCGGCGCAAAACGCGGCGTGTTCGTCAGGTTGAATGCTTCGGCCCGGAATTGCAGTTTGAGCCGTTCATGCAGCGTGGTGTTTTTCATGAGCGACATGTCGATCTGACGCGTACCGTCATCGCGCAAGCCCCCGAAGGTTCGGGGTGCATTCCCGAAGGCGTAGGCCGGAGGGGTGCTGAATTGCGTGGTGTCGAACCAGAGTTGCGGGGTCGGGTTGGACAGCTCGGCGCTCTTGCCGCTCCAATTTGGACGCTGTCCGCCGCCCTGCGAGAACGTATT
>Ga0070741_10016753_pt1 | contig 12149 bp, 10 predicted proteins | sample Coa_R1_4_FD_66440 | JGI IMG/M metagenome (GOLD analysis project Ga0070741, IMG submission 66440) | Surface soil microbial communities from Centralia Pennsylvania, which are recovering from an underground coalmine fire - Coalmine... | ecosystem: Environmental > Terrestrial > Soil > Unclassified ...
GAAACGTTTCTGGCAGGTCGTGCTTTTCCAGTTCGCAACTGCTGAGTGTAGGGAAGGCTGCGCAGGGAGTCTACATCGCTGATATAAGGATTTGCCGGAGACAAGCCGCATGCCCATTGGCATGATCACGCCACCACATCAGACAAGTAAGCGCAAGTGGTCCAAAGAATGGCGTCGTTGGCTGGCTCGTCTGCGTCAGTTGGTTGAGTCGGTCTTTGACAAACTGCTCAATGCATTTCGTTTGACTAGAGTACGTCTGCACGTCCTGACTGGCTTTCAAGCATGTCTTGAGGCCTCGATCAGCTTACACAACTTTTGCATTTGGTTGAATGGGCATATGCAACGGCCTCCCTTGGCTTTTGCTGATTTGATCGACTGGTAGATCGCTCATCGCAACTCACATCAAACGTTAAAACTTGCCCGCTGTTTGCCCTGCATTCACCCTTTATTTGCTCTTCCGTGAGCATCATACTCAAGCTATACTGCTTATGAGTTTTCAGGAAATGAAAACCCATCTAGTTTCTCTAGAATACATGCTAGCTATCAATGAGGCTGATGATGAGAACCAAGTATACTGCTGAATGACAAACCTTGCTTAATGAGAGCCTAAATCTTTCTTCTTCTCCTGCTAGTTTGTCATTCAGCAGTATATTGGCTAAACCTATACCCTTTCCCGGAGAGAAGCTTGTTTAGCCGCTCTTTATTATTAGTTATCCAGAAGTCTACTAAATTGACAGAGTGAGACTCTGTACATAAAATATATTTAGTAACTCTGTATTGTGGTGTTCAGTTTGACAATGACGCCATATTTACATAACACTTCAAGCTAGCGAACAGATTAAGTAGCCGTAAGAGAACATTTTCAACCAAATGCCTATAGACACCTTTGAAGTGTGGCACGTTTGCTCTAAAATATCGCAATGGTTACATATAATGATGTCCTAAAATTAAGGAGGGGCGTATGTCGATAGATGTTTTCATCTCATATGCTCATGCAGATCGGGAATTAAGAGATGAACTGGCGAGACATTTAAGTGGCTTAAGGAATCGTGGGATCATCAATGACTGGTTTGACGGAGACATTATTGAAGGAACAGAATGGGAAGCACAGCTTACTGAACGCCTCAATACTGCTCAGATTATCCTTCTTCTTATCAGCGCAGACTTTATCGCATCGAAATTCTGCTACGATATCGAAATGAAACGGGCGTTAGAAAGGCACGATGCGAACCAGGCACGTGTCATCCCTATCATTCTACGCCCAACCGATTGGAAAGGCACACCATTTGCTAAACTCCAAGCGCGGCCGACTGATGGCAAACCAGTTGTACTGTGGCGCACCCACGATGAAGCTTTCCTAGACGTTGTGAAAGGTATTAAAAGAGCCATTAAGGACCTGCATGATAGTGCATCGCGGATGACGACGGGCAATGGAGGGGTACATAACATTTATATGGAGCCAAGTCAGCAGGAATCAACTCCCATTGGTCAGTCTGTGCCAGTGCTACCTCCGACTGCCAATCCTGCGCGTACTACCAATACTATTGGCTCTATAGGAGGATGTCATAACACAGTAATTCAGGGGGAGAGCATTACCACCTATCACTATGGGGGTAAGGTCTCTGGTGATCGTTCGGCAAAAAACAGAGCAGATCCACAGGCTATCGCATTGGCGGATCTTCAGGCGATTGTCAATGAATTAAATAGCACCCTTGACAACCAACTGTTGTATCCACAAGAGGAGCGGTATTCACACATTGATCCAAAACGCATTGCCTTATTTGCCAAAATGATCAACACCATAGTGTCGCAATCTGTCAGCATTCCTGGACACCTGCTAGAAGATGTTCGCAGACTCTGTCAACGGTTGCAAATATCTCCATTGGTCTAAATTCATTGATATATTTAAGAGAGGAATACTATGCCAGCCAATGACGATGGGACACCAATTGCGGATGTTCCCGATGACCCCAAGAAGCCAGAAGAACCCCAGCGGGGGGCAGGAGCTTCCCCCTCCAGGAATTTCGGGCCAAGTAGCGCTAAAGCTCGGCGCGAAGAAATTTTCCAGCGTCGCCGACAAAATTTAGATAAGCTGGAAGCACGTATTGTTGCGCGCTCCCAACCACAGAATATCCCATTGCATGGTCAGCCAAATCAACCGCAAGAACCGGTTGCGGCCAATCAGGCCAACGCATTGCCCACACCTCCTGCGATGCCTGTTGAGCCAGCGGCAACTACTGCGAATAAAATTGACGAAGTGGGTGGTCATCACAATACCCCAATGCAAGCCGACACAATCATCAACTTCAATGTGACAGAGACTCTGGCAAAGGACTTTATACAAGGGAAGCTTGAAGGGTTCTTTAAATCCGGTGCGTCCCTGGGGGTACAAAATGAGGGAGAGGAGAGTGGCCCTGATACAGTTGCTAGTAGCTTGCCTAAAGCGCCGACCTCGATAGAGGGGAAATTCATCAAAGGTATTCAATCTAGCTCAACCGGCGCGGCCTTTGTCAACAAACCTGGGGCAGGAGCTAAAACATCCGTCAAAGCGCTGCCTAGAAACGAGAAAGAGATAGAGCACTGGTATTATCAAGAACTCAGCGTGCGGGAGCGTTGTTTTGTCCAGGCTGCTGCCGTGTTGCATGGTGCTCCACTGCGTGCCATCTCGGAAGCGACCAGAGAACTCTATGCTCCGTTGAAAGCACAGGATGAAGCGCGTGAAGAAACTCGTAAGGCCCAGGAGAAGCCTCAGCCTTCTACACCGCCACCAGCGGCATTCCACGTACCAGACGTGCCGCCATCTTCGGTCTCCGATTTTCTAGTGAGGATCTATTCGCTGATCCAGCAGGAAGAACGAGTACGGCTGACCCAGTCCAATACCTCAGAGGAGGTTATGGCCTCTCCTCTACCAGTCGAGTCTCCCTCGGAATCCATCAATACCCTCCTGGAGCGAACCCATACCTATACTCGTCGTGTCAATGGGGCCACACGCCTATTCTGGCAGGACGCAGATGAAAGTGGGCTCTCCCGTTTCAGCGTTGATCTGCTGCGTTTCCTTGCCCGCGAAGCCTCTATGGAAGATATGTTTGGCTCTCAGCTCGATCAGCGCTTCCTTGATATCATTGGGCAATGGCCTACGAAATATCAGGGTGAACGCTCTTGGCGGTCCGCTAGTGCACTGGGGGTTATCTGGTGGCATCAGGATGCTAGAACCTTTCTCTGGCGTCAAGCCAATAAGTGGGCCAAAAGCCAGCAAGAGCAGGACTGGGAACGCGCTGCAGCTCTCCTTGATGGTGCCTATCAGGTCGAGCGCGATACTATGCAGGCCAATGCTGCTGATGGTGTGAGTTCGTCCGTTCTTCAGTTGTTAAATCAGTGGATCTCCACAGCTCATCAGGCCAAGACTGAGCGTGGCGAGGGCTATGCAGCAGCTCGTGCTTATGGCTTAATTGGTCGCAAATCTCCTGAAATCGCGCTCAAGGGCTTGGAGCGCCTCTTACGTTTCCCACAGCTCCAGGCCACCAATGAAGGCCCTTGCTATCCGCCAGAGGACCTGTTCGTCTTTGGTGTCTTGAAATATGTTGACCTGGTGCGATCCGGGCACATCCGTCAGGTGCTCAAGCATCTAGCTGATGAGGCAGAGCGCTACGCGCATTGGCAGGGTGTCTCTCAGATCAAGGGTGAGCACAGAGAAAATGCCAATCAGCGCTCCGTGGCTCTCTTTGTGATCTTTACTGCCTTCTTTCTCGTTGTGTCTTGCTCCCTCTCGGCAGTCGATCACATGGTCTCTGCCACCTATTCTACCTCCGAGCAGCTCTCAGCACATCCTTCCTGCCCAGATAGTGAGGGGCGTGATATCCTGCTGGCCGGTTTGCTGACAACGGCTGAGCAGCCTTACTGGCAAGATCAGTTGGCGACGCTCTTATGTGCGCTGATTATGGAGAAAAACTATCAGCCCGCTCTCTACTTGCTGCGCCGTTGGGGCGAGATCGTACTGCAGTATAACAGTGCAAACTCTGCTCTTGAAGAGACATATGCGCAATTTCTGGTGAAAATTGGTGAATTGATCCAGACTTGGTCTGCTCATCGTGGAGCGGCGCAACACTTCGCGTTCGGCACCTATAAATATGGACTCACGCTCTGGCTGACGGATCGCCGCATCCCTCAGCCTGGTTTCTCGCAACTCGCTCAGAAGGTACTGAATCGGCTCCCAGAGACTAACTAGGACGATCCCTTGCGAGTGTCTCACACAGGGGAGGCTTTATCTATATAGTTATGAGGTAAGTGGTATGGCAAACGTAGAAAACCCAAAAACCGACACGCTCCAACTGGTTCAGACCACAACCGTCCACAGCTTCTGGCGCATCTTTGGCCAGACAGTCACCTTCGAGGATGGTTTTAGTTTGGAACTCTTTCGTGGTGGTACCCATCTTGGCTCCATCCTTTCCAACGAGGCCCAGCAGGCAGCTCAGATGAAGCAACGCTTCCATGCATTGGGTGCCAAAGATGGCGATACTCTCTACCGCGTTAACCTTGGTCCCAAGATGCAGCTTGTCCAGCACAGCCTGCGCACCTATGACGGCTATACCCGCGATTATGGGGTGACAGCAGAGCTACAAGTCATCGACTCATCCGAATTTATCAAGCTCTATCGACAGGGAGCCGATCCTGTCGGTTTAGTTATCCTGGGCATCAAAGAGGCCCTTCAGGAGTATGGGGACCGCACCATCTATGAGAAAATGCATGCTGCAAATATTCAGGCTCAGGCGAAGTATGCTTTCGACAAGGAACCTAGCAATCTTAGAGCAGGCATACGTATCAATCGTACCTATCAGCCTTCTCTGAGTGAAGATAAAAACTATCAACCCATCAATCTCAGCCCCCTCACAGACCTGAAAGGTAAACTCACGACCCTGGATGGTTATATACGCGACTATGAGGTCACGGTCCAGCTACAGATCGTCGACCCGCAGCAATATAAGTACCTTGAATACACTGGGGCCGCTCCCCTGGAACTCGCCAGAACGGCTATCGATGGTGAGCTTCAGCGTTATGCACGTCAGGAATTCTATGAGACTCTCTCAGACCTCCAACTCCACAATGTTGTTGAATATGCCTTCGATAAGCTGCCAGGCCAGGTCAATAGTGGCCTGAAAATCGTGCGTTCCCATCGTTTCTCGTTGGGTGAGGATAAAAGTTACCAACCCATTAACCGTAGTCCGTTGTTGAGTGTGAACGGCAAACTCACGACCCTGGAGGGCTACACACGCCCCTATGAGGTCACAGTTGAGCTACAAGTCAATGATCTGCGGGTCTATCTGCAACTCGACCGCGAAGGAGCTGCTCCTCTCAACCTTGCCAAAGCAGCTATCGATGGTGAGCTTCAGCGCTACGCGTGCAAGGAATCCTATGAAACGCTCTCTGAACTTCAACTCCACAATGTTGTTGAACACGCCTTCGATACGCTCTCTAGCCGAGTCACTGGTGGTATGCAGATTGTGCGCGCCCATCGTTTCTCTTTAGAGGCCGACCCTGACTATATCAATTTGGGCCATCGTACCCTTGTTCTCACCAACACGCTCGCAACTGCGGACCACTATGAGCGAGAATATGAGATAACCGTGGAGTTGGAGATTGATAAGCCTCAGGAGTTTGTCCGTCTTACCCGCCAGGGCAACGACCCACTAAATCATGTCAGGGTTGCTATCGAAGGGGCTATTCATCTGGCTACCAAAGGCAAAATGCACGATGAACTGCCTAGCGTAGATTTACATCAAGTTGTGCATAGTGTCTTCGATAACGCCCCTAGCACCACTATCGGCGGCTTAAAGATTGTGAGAGCACATAAAGTCTCCTTAAAGGTCGATCCCAGAATACAGGAGCAAGCTGATATTGAACATAGGACCAGAGTGGAAGCGATCAGGGTGCAACAGCAGGCCGAACTGACGGATCTGGAGAATAAACTTGATTTTGAGAGCGCCAAACGAGTTGAGGACCAGGAAATTATCCTCGTTCAAAAACGACAAGAAAGAGAGAAAGCCGAGTATCTCTTTGGGCTTGAAAAAGATTCCGTGGAGGAAGCTCATAGGCTTCGCAAAGCCCTCTCTCAATGGGCTTACAGCCAGTGGGTGGAGCGTGCTGGCGAAGCTTTGCAAGCGAATGTGCCAGTGCAGAATATTGTGGAAGAGATGAGCACCCTCTCGCGTGCTTTGCAGAGCGGCCTTCCGCAACTCTCCGAGCCTGCAGCGAATAAGCAGCTTCCAGCCGGGAATGCTTTTGGTGAAGTGGGTCTGGCCCACACTGGGCAACTTCCGTCAGGTGCTGGGCAATCAAGCCAGGATGGTCCTCTGGTCGTAGAGGTGCCATCTTCTCCAAAGCGCAGCAAAATTAAAAAACAGGAGTGGGGCTTAACCTTGGTAGAAGTCCGCCTACCTGCCATCCTCCGCGATCTCCTCGATGATCAGGAACGGGCATTCCAGGTTTGGGAGGTGACAGAGGGTGGATTGGCACAGGCTGCAGGCTTCCAGGAAACAGATATTCTCATCAAGGTCAATGGGCAGCATGTCTATACCAATGAAGCCTTCAATACAGCGTTCGGCTCTCTGCAACCAGATGAGCAAATAAAGGTGCTGGTGCTCCGCGAAGAGACTCGTAAGATTCTTACGCTTGCTCATCCCAAATCAAATGAGCAGGATTTGGAAAATACTCCCGGGCAATGATAGGAGGGTATACATTGTGTCTTCTTATGAAGAATTAGCAAAAATCGAGCAGGGGAAATACACTAAACGCCTGGACTTTCTGCGCGTGTCATCTACAAAAACATCACCAGAAGAAATCTATCTGCTGCTTGATTCAACAAAAGTCGAAAGCGCAGTAGAAGCGCAAGTCTCTCGCTGGGCGCACAGATTGGAAGCCTGGAGAAATGGGCTGATCCTTCTGCCATTGCTGCTTACCTGGCTCTCTCTAGGCCTAGCCGCCCTCGCCTACATTCAGACCTACCAGGCGCATTTGGATCAATCATTCTTGAAGCAATGGGCTGATGGCTTTCCTGGGGCTTCATTGCCGCTTCCGGTTCTCAGCTTCATCGATGTAGCTGCTATTGATGCTGCACTGATTCTCATCCTGATCCTTCTAACCATTGCAATCCAGTTTATCGAAGGCTATGCTCGCTCGCAAGCCGCCAAAATCCGCGCCTGGCTTGATGACGAACTGTTCAATCTTGCAACCTCTTCCCAGGTTCACTCGTTGGGTGTGGGAGCGGATAATAAGCGTCCCACTTGGGCGGTAGAGGTTCACTCTGCTATTAGTCACCTCAACAGTGCTTTGATGGGAGTAGAATCTCTGGTGAAGTCCTCCCAAGATACACTCACCAACCTGGTAAACACCTCTCAAACCACTTTTGAAAATCTAGTTAAGGCTTCCCAGGAGGAACTTAAAGGCTCGGTCACTCAGTTTAGCGGAGCGATCCGCGATCAACGCGAAGCTGTTGAAAATTTTATGAAAGGTACCACCGAAGTGCGCGGAGCTGTGGACGAGCTGAAAAGAATTTACGAGGAAGGCGAGCATATCTATCAAGGGCTAAATGGGACTCTCCCAAAAATAGAAAGATCTTTCAGCGCTATGGCTGCTCGCCAGGATAATGCTGCCACAGCCCTAGAAGCAATGAGTAGCAAAACTAATCAGGCCACGAAAGCTGTTGGAGATATTGCGGAGCAATTCACTCATGCTAACCTGGGGCAAACTACCTATGCCGCTGTCCAGCAGATGCACCAAACTGTGAAGGTTATGCACGACATCGCTCTTCAAATGGGTAATACGGTTAATAAGCAAATCCAATTGCAAGCCCACCTGGAGCAAAAGATGGCCCGTATGCCTTCCCAAAAAAAGCCGTGGTATCTTCGGTGGCTCCGTTAATCAACGGAGCCTTCTTGCGCTCTGGTTAGACAACCTATAGACTGCTCAGCAGGCAATAAAGATAACTTTCAGCCCAGGATTACAAGCACCGTTTCAGCAATAATCAGTGTTCTAAAAAGGATTACATACTTATGCAAAATGAACGTCGCAACACCAAGCATGGCATCTTCCATACTGCAGGTTGGCTTTTTGCTGATTTGCTTCTAGCACTAACCATCATCTTTATCGCCGCATCGGCGACAGGCAAAGCAACACCTAAGGTGCCCCTGTCCATAATGCCGACACCAACGTCCATACCCACACCAACACCAACGCCCATACCCACACCAACACCTACAGCTATCAAACAGACTCTTGATCCCCACCCGCTCACGTTCACCATAAACGTGAATCCCTTTCAATTGAACTCACCCGATACCATTACTACAGTGAAAGGTCAGGTAACGCAACAACTCGATCAATCCCACAATGGTAACCGTAAGGTCGGCTTCGTCATTACTTTAGCTGGTGGACTAGCGGGAGTCGATCATGCGATGAGTTTCAATGCTATCTTGATGTCCATGCCTCCTTTTCAGGGTGCTGTGTTCAAAAACTATCACGATTTGGGGAATCCCGAAAGCGAATTTGACTTAGAGATCTACTTCATAGAATAGGTATTATAAGTATGAAGCTCTATCAGCACTAAACACTCTCTCAAAACTGAGGGGTACAGCCCCACTAAGTGGTGAAATGGGGAGAAGCTTGAAAATCTCGACGCGACCATCGGAATGATATCCTTATGGAAGGAGCATATCATTCCGATGGTCGCGTCGAAACAATTTTGCCCGAAGCGTCATGCCCCGTGCCGGGGCACCACCAGGGATGAAAGAGGATATACTGGAGAGATCGCGGCCAGAGAGAGAACGGACGTCTCATTATGAACATGAGCGTGAGCCCGAAGCTGTCTCCAGGTACCCGTTTGCACCGCCAGTTGTCGCTCTTTTCTAGAAGCACGTAGAGGAATCTAACCTCACAGGCCGGGTACTTCCTGGTTGCTGATCACTGATCGTTGATCGCAGCGTCTCAACAAGGAGGAACCCTGATGGAAGTCCTGTATCAAAGCTGTTGTGGGATTGATGTCCACAAACAATTCCTGGTGGCATGTTTGCTCGTTGTCGATGAGAAAGGACAGCCGTCCAAAGAGCTGCGCCGCTTTTCGACGATGACGAGTGAATTACTCTCGTGCGTTGACTGGCTCAAAACAGCGCGGTGTCAGGCCATCGCGATGGAGTCAACAGGGGTGTACACGCCTCCCACAATATTGCCAAAAAGGTGCTAGACTGGGAGTATGTGATAGAGATCCTGCGTGTTCACCTTCGCACTCACGCTGGAGACCAGCGTCACGCTCCGCCTCACAGCACCGTATTGTTCCACGAAGGCATCATCCCCCAGGGTCCAGGAGCGTCCTATGCTCACATCGTCTCGTCGGAACCTCAAGCAGATGGAGGTGATCGTCATGTTTGAACCTCATCGCCTCCAACATGATTTACTACAAACAGCCTACGCGTATCTCGTGCCGCAATCCCGAAAACGGTTGCCTAGAAGCCAGACGATCACAATGGCTGCTCAGGTTCATCCGTGCGATCTACATAGAGAAAGGAATAAGTCATGAAAGAGGTACAAGTAGCCCTGTATGCTCGTGTGTCTTCTGAGCAGCAAGCAGAAGCCAAAACGATTGAGAGCCAGCTTGCCGAAATCCGTACACGGATCGTCGCGGATGGCTTTGAGTTAACCACCGTTCTCGAATTTGTGGATGATGGATACAGCGGCTCAACGTTAGTACGTCCAGCCTTGGAGCGCCTCCGTGATGTCGCAGCGGCTGGTGGCATGGATCGCCTCTACGTGCATTGTCCTGATCGCTTCGCAAGGCATTATGCCTATCAAGTGCTCCTCCTTGAGGAATTAACACAATGCGGTGTGGAAGTGATCTTTCTTAATCGGCCATTGGGGCAGACTCCTGAGGACCAGCTTTTGTTGCAAGTCCAAGGAGTGATAGCTGAATACGAGCGAGCCAAGTTTCTCGAACGCAGCCGACGAGGGAAGCGCCACGCCGCACAAGAGGGGCGAGTAGGCATTCTCTGCCACGCTCCCTATGGCTATCGGTATGTCAATAAACAGGAGGGAGGTGGGGAAGCCCGCTTTGAGATCGTTTTTGACGAAGCCCGTGTCGTACAACAGGTATTTACCTGGGTCGGGCAAGAACGCTGCACGATCAATGAAGTCTGCCGTCGTCTTCACCAATCTGGTATTCGCACACAGACTGGCAAAGTGCACTGGGATCACAAGACCATCTGGGATATGTTGAAAAACCCTGCATACAAAGGGGAAGCGGCCTTTGGGAAAACCCGCTGGCTCCCTGTTGGGCCACGTTTACGGGCTCCGCGAGGCAGACCTGAGCAATCGCGACGTGGCTACGCGGGAAACGATGCCCCCAAAGATGAGTGGATCACTATTCCTGTACCAGCGCTGGTCGCTCCCGCCTTGTTCGATGCTGTACAAGAGCAATTGGAAGAGAACCGGCGGCGAGCGCGTATCCCCGAGAAGGGCTCTCGTTATCTCTTGCAGGGCTTGCTTGTGTGTGCCAAATGTGGGTATGCTTATTGTGGGAGAACGAATGATACCCGTAATGCCTATTACCGCTGTGCAGGAGCGATGAATATTCCACGGCAAGGCTTCGAGCGCGTGTGTTGGAACAAGGAACTGCGTATGGATCAGGCGGATGCAGCGGTCTGGCGAGAAGTCTGCCAATTGCTTGAGAACCCACAACGGCTGGAGCAAGAATATCGGCAGCGTCTGCACCCCCCAGAGAAGCCCGACGAGCATGCAAGTTTGCAGGCCCAGATGAACAAGCTCCGCCGAGGGATAGCCCGCCTGATCGATAGTTATGCTGATGGGCTGATTGACAAACAGGAATTTGAACCGAGAGTGACGCGCATGCGTGAACGAATGCAATATCTGGAAGAACAAGCACAACGCCTCAAGGAAGAGTCAGAGGTAGAGGAAGAGATACGTCTGATTCTAGGGCGTCTGGAGACCTTTGCGGCCAAAGTCAAAGACGGGCTACAAAACGCTGATTTTCAGACTCGCCGGGACATCATTCGTACGCTGGTCAAACGGATTGAAGTGGATGAGCAGCACATCCGCATCGTCTTCCGTGTCAGTCCGATGCCTGCTCCACCCACTTCAGAGGAGGCCCCCCACAATTGGCAACATTGTGGGGGGCGTGTATTGGAAGCCTCCCTTCAATCTGATGGAAGGCCATTTTGAGCAGGTTATGATTGTCAATGCCGAACATCTCAAGCGTGTTCCTGGTCGCAAAACCGATAAAAAGGATGCGGAGTGGATCGCCGAACTCTTGCAGTTTGGTCTCCTCAAACCCAGCTTCATTCCATCACCCCCACAACGAGAGCTCCGCGATCTGACCCGTCTGCGCACGACGCTGATCGCAGAGCGAACCCGGCTGGTAAATCGGCTCCACAAAACGCTTGAAGACACCAATCTCAAGCTCTCATCCGTGCTGACTGATATCATGGGGAAAACAGGACAACAGATTCTCTCCGCTCTCCTTCGTGGAGAAGAAGACCCAGCCGTGTTAGCGGATCTGGCTCTGGGACGTGCTATGAGCAAACGTGATGTTCTGGCACAAGCGCTACGAGGACGCCTCAATAACCATCACCGCCTTCTCTTGCAGGAACTGCTCTCCCTGATCAAGCAACATGATCAGGGAATTACGCGTCTGGACAGGGAGATTGCGGAGCGATTGCGTTCTGACGAGGCGTTGATTGAGCGACTCGACGCCATTCCTGGGTGTAGCCGTCGCATCATTGAAGTCCTCCTGGCAGAAATCGGCTCGGATCTGTCTCCTTTCCCGGATGCTGCTCACCTGGCCTCCTGGGTGGGGATTTGCCCTGGCAATAACGAGAGTGGAGGCAAACGCAAGAGTGGACGTATTCGTAAAGGCAATCGCTGGATCAAAGCCATGCTGGTTCAGGCGGCCAATGCCGCCGCTCGAACCAAGAACAGCTACCTCTCGGCACAGTATCATCAGATGGCTGCCCGTCGTGGCAACAAACGTGCCAGCCTGTTGAAAAAGTCTTTGCTGAGCTTCACCAGGAACTCATGAGTTTGAGAACGCTTACCGCTTTTTCTGAATTTGGAAATACCAGTAATAAAAAGAAATGAAGGGAAAACAACAA
>Ga0070741_10016754_pt1 | contig 12149 bp, 10 predicted proteins | sample Coa_R1_4_FD_66440 | JGI IMG/M metagenome (GOLD analysis project Ga0070741, IMG submission 66440) | Surface soil microbial communities from Centralia Pennsylvania, which are recovering from an underground coalmine fire - Coalmine... | ecosystem: Environmental > Terrestrial > Soil > Unclassified ...
ATCGCGTACACAGGAACCGAAGGACGCGAAGATTTGTGGTCGGCAAAAAACGAGCACCTTTTTGTTTGCGACGCGAAGCGCGGAAACCCGAAAAATCTGACGAAGGGCGAGGATTACTGTATGGCGGCGTCAACCCTCAGCGATACGCGCGATGCGGGATTCAGTTCGAACTTTCGCTGGAGCGCCGACGGCAAGAGGCTGTACGCCGCGATCGGCTGGCATGGCGAAGGCCAGATCGCCTCGATCGAAGCAGCCGGCGGAAAAATCAAGTTTCTCACCGGCGGCAAGCGCGAGTACGGATTGGGAAACGTTTCAAAAGACGGCAAGCGGTTCGCGCTGGCGGTGGGAGATGTTCATTCACTCAACGAAATCTTTTTGGGAACGCTCGAAGGCGCCAAGATCGGAGCGAAAAAACTTACCAAATTCAACGACGAACTTTTGAGCGAAGTTCAACTCGCCGACGTCGAGGAGCATTGGATCACGACTCCCGACAAAACCAAAGTGCACGTTTGGGTGATGATGCCGCCGGGCGCTTCAAAAACCGGCAGACACCCCGCGGTTCTCGAAATTCACGGCGGCCCGCACGCGCAATACGGCGTGCCGTTCTTTCACGAGTTTCAGGTGCTCGCGGCAAACGGTTACGTGGTGTTCTACAGCAACCCGAGGGGCAGCAAAGGGTACGGCGAACAGCACTGCAACGCGATCGCGGGAGATTGGGGCAACAAAGATTGGGTGGACATTCAAGCCGTCATCCAGTTCATGAAATCGCGGCCCTATGTTGACGTTAAACGGATGGGAATCATGGGGGGCAGTTACGGCGGATATATGACCAACTGGGCGATCGGACACACCAACGAGTTTGCCGCCGCGATCACGGATCGCTGCGTTTCGAACATGCTCAGCATGGCAGGCAACAGCGACTTTCCGATGTTCCCCGACAAATACTGGAAAGGCGCGGTTTATGACCGGCCCGAATCGCTTTGGGAGCAAAGCCCGATCAAGCATTTCAAAAACGTGAAAACGCCCACATTGATCATTCACAGCGAAGGCGACCTCAGGTGCAACGTTGAACAGGCCGAACAGGTGTTTTCCGCGCTCAAAGTGATGGGTGTGCCAACCAGGTTTGTCCGATACCCCGTTTCGACAAGCCACGGAATGAGCCGGTCGGGCCCGCCTGACCTTAGAATTCACAGGTTGCATCAGATTCTCGATTGGTGGGGAAAATATTTAGGCAAACCCTCCAGGGGCAGAAAACGATGAGATTCCGACGGCTTTATTGGGTAACCGAGCAGATCAGCCCTTCGGGCGAAAGCGAAATTCGAGGCGTGTTCACGTCCGTTCCCGACCTGATCGAACACTGCCTGCAGGTGCTCGGCGAAACCTCCGACCTTCGGCTTTCCCTCGTGGAACTCGACCGCGTGGGCAAACCGCTGCTCACGTGGGTCTCAAAAAGCGGAGACGACATCGCCGGCCTTCTCGATCCGTTCGTGAAGACCGGCGAACTCTCGCGCGATGAAGTTCAACGCGTGATTGACGCCGTGACCGCCATCAGCCGCTAACTTCCCGCTTTGCCGGTTGTCGCAGGTTTGGCTGGCGCAGGCTGCCCTGCATCTCTTCCCTCGCCGAACAGCATCTCGCCGCGCTGCTTCAGCTCCTGGAACGCCTGTTCCCACAGGTATTTCAGATAGTCAGGGCCGATGTCAATGGTCGCCGTAATGACTTTTTTGTAAAGTTTTTTATTGATGTCGTTCAGAGGTGCGCCTTCCTGCACCCGCAGCTGCTGGCGCAGAATCTCCTTCACGGCGTTCGAAGGCGGCTGAATCGTTTCTGGGATTTTGGATTCCACATAAATCTTCAGCCTTTCGTTGCCGTTGGCGATCCAGTCCGACTCCTTCCGTTCGCCGGTCTTCTTCACCACATCGCGCAGCACCGGCGTGAGCGAATCAATCACCACGGGCCGCGGCTGGGGAGCGCCCGGGGGAAACGCACCGTTGTTTTGCGGCGCGCTCGGCTCTTCGCTGTACTGTGCGGCCACGGCCGCAAACGGCTTGCCGCTCTTCAAAGCGGCATCCACCAACCCCGTGCGGCTTGCTGCAACCCGAATAAACCGGAACGACGCCTGCGCGGGCTTGGTCTGCAACTCTGGATGCTTTTGAAGGTAATCCTCCACATCTTTGAGCGTCTTTTCCGGCACGCCTTTGGCCGACAGCCCTTCGCGCGCGAGTTCATAAGCCACGCTGCGATCAATATCTTCGTTACGCCAACCCTGTTGTTTGAGCCTCGTTTTGAAGTCCGGAGAGATTTTCTCTTGAAGATCCTTTCGAGCTTGTACATCTTTTTCAGATGGGGCGACCTTTTCGTCCTTAGCCAGCTGCATCACCAGCTGCTCCTCGATGATGGATCGCATCGCCTGTGTGCTGAGCGGTTCGGCAACTTGAGCCGTGATCACTTGGCCGTTCACGCGCACTGTAACGGTCTGCATCGTCTCCAGCCTCTTGAAATAGTCCTCTTTGCTGATGGCTTGGCCGTTGATCGTGGCGACGACCTCGTTGGCGTCGGCGCGGTTGCGGCATCCACAGCCTGCGGCAACAAGGCTGAACGCGATGATCGGGATCCATGCGAGATTCTTCAAAACAGGTACCTCCTGGGTTTGGGACCTTAACGGCGAAAGAAGATTACCTTCCGGCGTCCCGGGGCAATTCAACGTGCAATTCGCGTGCCATCGTTCCCTTCGGCAGGGGTTTCCCTGGCTCAGGCAGAGAGATCGAGGTGTTCTTCGGTCAGTTCCTGGGGGTTTTGCTGGGGAGGTTCGGCGGGTTCAGGTTCATCGTGGAGTTCGAGAACGTCTTCGGGCTGATCAGATTTGTCGTGATCCGACCCGCCGTGCTTCTGCCGCTTCTGATCTCGATGGTCGGCAGGTCTAACGCGGTCTGTAAGGCTTGAATACTGGTTGACTCGCTCGATGTCGGGCATAGCGCCCTCCTGAGGCATCAAAAGGCGGCGTACACGCCCCCTTCGGCCTGCATGTGTGCCCTGATTCGCGTCATGGCTTGGGTGTGAAGCTGATACACGCGGCTTTCCGAAACTCCCAAAACCCTTCCGATCTCTTTGAAAGTCAGCCCTTCGTTGTAATACAGCGCGATCACGAGCCGCTCGCGATCGGGGAGTTTGTCCACGCTTTCACCGAGAATCCTGCGGATTTCGCGTCCCTCGGCCTCCTGCTCGGGGGAAGCGTTTTCATCCACCAGCAGATCCAGGAAATGAAGGTGCTCCTCGCCGTCATATCCTGCCATCGCATCGTCGAGCGAAAGCACTCCCGTTCGGGCTGACTGCTGAAGCAGGTGGTGGACATCTTCGACGGGAACCTGAAGTTCTTGTGCCATCTCTTCGGGGGTCGCGGGCCTTCCGAGTTTGGCTTCCAGATCAACGACCACCTTGTCCAGCGCCTTCAGTTTTTCGCGCACCGAGCGCGGAACCCAATCCTCGCCTCGGAGCATTTCGAGGATCGCACCACGGATGAGCGCGATCGCATACGTTTCGAACTTGACTTCCCTGCCCGTGTCGAACTGGTCAACCGCTTTCACGAGGCCTATGGTGCCTGCGCTCACGAGGTCGTCGCGGTCGAGGCCGTTGGGCATTGAACTCACCACGCGTCCGGAAGTGATCTTGACCAGATAAGCGTAATTCTGGATGAGAGCGGATCGCGCCTCACTCCTGCCTTCGACCTTAAAATCGTGCCACAGCCGTTCGACTTGAGATTGAGTGAGGTGCGCCATTGTGCTCTAAATTCTCCCCTTACGCCGCCCGGCGTTCTTCTGTCTCCTGAAACTCCGCGTCGGGAGGTGCATCCGTAACCCGCGCCGCGATGAGAACATACCACGCTTTGGTGACCATGGATCCCGCGATGAATGCGAGCAGCGCCCGCAGAAGCGACACGGCTGGGTCAACCTTTGCCAGCACGCATGCCGCCAGAGCCACAAGCGCACAAAGAAGCCCGATTAATTTCGGCAAAAACTGCCCCCGGTTCCGCAGCGGTTGTGCATGTTCGACCATCCTGTCGAGCGTTCCCACCCATCGTCTGGTGGTATGGGCCCCTTTCGTTATATTGCGGCAGATTCTTAAGTTTTCTTTAGTGGAAAGCTCGCGCAGATCGCGCGGTTTTTTGAATCCGCCCCCGTAACGGGACGAACGACTCGGGCAGTGAGTCGCACCCAGCCCTGCGTTCTTCCGCCGCGGAATCAGGGGGAGGCCCCGTGGGCGAGGCGAACGGTGAAGGGGGTGTGCAAGAAACTTCAACCCCCTTCCGGCGCTTCGCGCCACCTTCCCCCTAATGCAGGGGGAAGGGTGGAAAGCAGACTAATCACCGCCCCCTTCCGGCGCTGCGCGCCACCTTCCCCCTAAATGCAGGGGGAAGGGTGGAGTCTTTCAATCCACGCTGCCCCCTGGAAACAGGGGTAAGCCCCGTGAGCGGAGCGAACGGTGAAGAGGGTGTTGCGCATGGCACCGACCCCCTTCCGGCGCTTCGCGCCACCTTCCCCCTAAATGCAGGGGGAAGGGTGGAAAGCAGACTAATCACCGCCCCCTTCCGGCGCTGCGCGCCACCTTCCCCCTAAATGCAGGGGGAAGGATGGAAAGCAGACTAATCACCGCCCCCTTCCGGCGCTGCGAGCCACCTTCCCCCTAACGAAGGGGAAGGATGGGAAGCGGAAAGCACAAAGCCTCCCTCGCCCTAATTTCAGGGCAGGCGACAGGAAGCCAAAACCGCCTTGCAAGTGTCGCGCACTTCGCAGACCGCGACCCTATAAAGGGGAACGGATGGGTCATAATCTCCGTAGGAACTGTAAGGCCTCGGCAAAACCCGGCCAAAACCGCTGAACTAATAAGGAGATAAACCGCTATGATCACGACCCTCGCAATCGCTGCCGCCGCTTTTTCCGGAGCCAATTCCGGCCTGGCTGTGGGCGAAATGGTAACGCCATTCCACCCGAACCATATTTTCGGCCCCAACAAAGGCACCAACGCCTGTCCACCCTGCACCTATGGCAACAGGCCGGCGGTTCAAGTTTGGGTAAACGAGGACGATTCCAAGAACGTCGTCGCTATTGCCAACGACCTGAGTGATAAAGTGAAAGCAAGCAAACACGAACTGAAAGCGTTCGTGATTCAGATGACCTGCTGCCAGGAGTGCGTTGACTCGATCACGGCTGTCGCCAAGCAGGTGAAGGCCGACAACATCGGAATCGCCCACATCGCGCAAACCGATTCGGCCGTAAAGAACTACAAAATCAACACCGACAGCGAAGTGAAAAACACCGTGATTGTTTACAAAGACAAAAAGGTCGTCGCGAAGTTCGTGAACCTTAAAGCCGATAAAAAAGGCTTGGACGAGCTGAACGCGGCAATCGCAAAAGTAGACAACTAAGTTGAATGTTCCTGCCCTGCTCGATTTTCGAGCAGGGCTTCTTCTTTTAATTGGTGTTTACTTGCCCGGAATTCCAGGCTCGGTGAGAAGCGATGGGTCGAGAGCCTTATTGAGCGTCTCTTCGTCCAGCAGTCCGAGTTCGCGCACAACATCCGGAATGCGTTTGTTCTCTTTCAGCGCGGTTTTCACAACTTCGGCAGTTTTTTGATATCCAAGATAAACGTTCAGCGCCGTGGCGAGCGATGGCGATATCTCGGCATACCTTCGGCAGTTTTGTTCGTTGGCCGCGATGCCGTCCACGCACCGCGTTCTAAAAACGCGCATCGCATTGGCCAGAATCTGCAGCATAAACTGCGCGCTGAACGCCATTCCGGGCATCATCACGTTCAGTTCCAACTGTCCTGCCTGCACGCACAGATCAATTGTGTGGCATTGACCCAAGACTTGATACAGCACGAGGTTCATGTTTTCGGCGACTGAAGGGTTCACTTTTCCGGGCATGATGCTGCTGCCCGGCTGAACAGGTGGCAGAACGATCTCTGCAAATCCGGTGAGCGGACCGGAACACAACAGCCGCAGATCGTTCGCAATGCGCGTGAGTTCCAAACTCGATGCGCGCACCGCCGCGGCAAGCGCCGCCATGCAGAACTGCGACTGCATCGCCTCGACCATGTTTTGCGACGCGCGGAACGAAAATCCGGAATATTCGCCCAGAAGTTCCACCACTCGAAAACGGTATTTGGGATGGGTGTTGAGGCCGGTGCCCGCCGCGCTGCCTCCGATTCCCAACTCTTCGAGTTCGTTCGCGGCGAATTCGAGCAGTTTTTGCGCGCGGCGGATCGCTCCGCCGTATGCGTTGAACTCCTGACCCAATCGAATCGGCACCGCATCCTGCAAGTGAGTGCGGCCCGATTTCAACACGTGATCGAATTCGCGTCCTTTGGATTCGAACGCGGCTGCGAGCGATTCGGTCTCAACCATCAGCGGCTGCAGCATCATGCGCGCCATCACGCGCATCGCTGTTGGAAACGTGTCGTTGGTGCTTTGACCGAAGTTCACATGGTCGTTCGGATTGACCTTTTTGTACTCGCCTTTCGCGCCGCCGAGAATCTCTTCGGCCCGGTTGGCGAGCACCTCGTTCACGTTCATATTGAGACTCGTCCCCGCGCCCATGTGAAACACATCTACCGGAAACTGATCGCGCATTTTTCCGTTCAGGATTTCGTCCGCCGCTTGAACGATCGCCTGCGCTTGATCTTTCGTTATGAGGCCGAGTTCGCCGTTGGCTTGCGCGCACGCTTTTTTCAGCATGACGTAAGCATCAATCATTTTCGGATGCTCGGTGAGCCCGGAGATTTGGAAAAGCTGACGGGTCCGTTCGGCTTGGGAACCCCAATAGGCGTCCGCAGGCACAAACAGATCGCCGAGACTGTCGTGTTCAGTTCGATCAGGCATGTCAACTTCAGTCTACCGAAACCGAATCGTGTGCCTGATGCCGTTTGTTGATGTGCGCGGCTGCGGTCTGCGGCCATAATCAGCGCTGATGACCGATAGGTGGGGCGAAGTCGCGGGTCAATACCTAACGTCGCAGTGGCACTCAAACGAAGAGGCGCTGCAAAAACTGATCGGGATCGTTCAGCCCGAAGGAGGCCTGATTCTCGACGTCGGAACCGGCGCGGGTCATACGGCGTTCGCGTTCGCGCCGTTTGTGGATGGCGTGGTGGCTTATGACTCTTCGCAAGGGATGCTGAACGTTGCGATGCAGGAAGCCGAGCGCCGCGGTATCAAAAACTTCGAAACCAAACTCGGCGATGCGCACGATCTGCCTTTTGCCGACGGAACGTTCAATGGCATCGTAACGCGGTGCGCGGCGCATCATTTCAAAAATCCGCGAACGTTTTTGAGCGAGGCGTTCCGCTCTCTGAAACCCGGCGGGTGGTTTCTGCTGGTAGACACCGTGGGAATCGAAGAGCCGGATGACGATGAGATTCTCGACACGATCGAGCGGCTGCGCGATCCGACGCACGTTCGGAACCTTACAATAGAAACCTGGCTGCAGTTGGCGGCGGAAGCGGGATTCGAGCGGGAGAAAATCGAGACGCACGCCAAGCCGCTCAACTTGAAAGAGTGGCTGGACCGGCAGAACACCCCGCCGGCAGAACGAGCGCGCGTCGAACAGCTGATCGCCCAAGCGACTGGATCGCTCAAGGAGTATCTCAACCCGTTCGGAACCGGCGATGACCGGGTGTTTCACCTGCGGGAAGCCGCGATTCTGTTCCGCAAACCATAATTCCAAAACGATGGCACGCAAACCGACTTTGAGTCCCAGCAGGATCACCACGTATCTCGCATGCCCAGTGAAATATATGTGGACGTATGTTGATCCGCGGGGAAAATGGTTTGCGCGCGCAAAGTCTTACTACAGTTTTGGGTCGAGCCTTCACGCCGTGCTGCAAAAGTTTCACGACGAAGGAGAAACCGGGGTGCAGACGAAAGAGCAGGCCGTTGCCGCACTGGAAGAAAGCTGGGTTACGGCCGGCTACTCTTCGCCCGAGGAAGCGCAGGAGGCGCTGGCCGAAGGACGCGAACTGCTCGAGGCTTACATCGAGTCGCACCTTGCGTCGGCACCGGAAGCCAAAACGCTTTACGTGGAAAAGCAGCTGCGCAAAGACATGGGCGAATTCGTTTTGATGGGGCGGATTGACCGGATTGACGAACTCCCCGACGGCAGGATCGAAATTGTGGATTACAAAAGCGGCCGATCCGATACCGATCCCAACGATCTGCTGAACGACATCGCGATGAACTGCTACCACCTTCTTCTGCGCGAGTTTATGCCCGGAAAAAGGATGCTGAGCACCATTGTCGCCGTTCGAACGGGATCGCGCACGACCGTCGAGCCGACGCCCGATCATCTGGAATCGTTTCGGCAAGACATCATTGCGCTGGGAGCCGAGATTCTGCACCGGGATTGGGAATCGTTGACGCCCGTATGGAAAGATATCTGCCCGGAATGCGACTTCATTGAACTTTGCAAAAAGCACCCTGCGTTTGTTGAATCAGCCGGCGGGTCACTTCCGAAAGAAGATTTTTGAAATCAGCCGGCGGTTGGCAGCAATCCATCGGTAGCCGAGTTCCACGATCCAGATGAACGGCGGAACAGAGAGCAGTTTTGCCCAGAAGCCCCATCCGCAGTTTTCCAAAATAAAGAGCGCGGCTCTGCCGGAGCGCAGCCCTCGGCCATCCGGCGTGAACAGATAAACCGTGTGGGCGCACACATTGCGGATTTCGGCATCCGCTCTCGGATCGCGCGTGGTTTGATACCCTTCGATCTCGATCGGTCCGCCGCGATATCGGCGCGCCGCCCATTGCGCCGTGCGGGTGCAGAAAGCGCATTCCGCATCGTACAGCAGTTTCACCGGGTTGGGCACATTCAGATTCTACTATGCGGGGAATTGCGTCCCAACCAGTTGAACCGAAACGCCCCGTATGGAATCTAAAAATCGAAAGATGTTTGAAGATCAGGCAGGCGGAACCGACCGTCTGCGAACTTACATCGCCGAACGGCTGCGCGATGGGCTGCTGGAGATTGAAGGCAGCGCAGATGGCCGCGTGGAGCGGTATCTGACGGCGCTGTTGGTAGCGGGCGTCCGATCGAATCCTGAGCGGGACTTCGACCTGGGGATTGTTCGGCTTTCGGCAATGTTGTCGGCCGCCGAAATCACGCAAGGTGCAAACAGTTTCGAACAAGAGCGCGAAGCGCACAAGCGGATCGGCGACGCCGTGATGTTTTGGCTTGGACTGTTTCCCGAACGCGTGCGCAGCCGTTCGACGTTGAATCCGATTCGCATCGGAAAGTTTTCCTATCGGGTGGCGGGCAGTTTCGACACCGGCGCCCACGCCGACGAGGCTCAGATCTTTCGCACGCTCAGTGATCGTTTCGAGGCGTATCTTTTTGCGGTGAGAACGATACGCGAACGGTGGCATCCGGGCCTCGATGCGATGAACTAAATTTTTTTACATCCAACTTTGGTGTTGTTTCGTCTTGCCGTTTAGAGGCCGCGATGCCAGCCTGCTAAGGGGAGGACGAAAATGGCACGACTTGCGAACCGCGCATATGCGGCTTCTTTTGTTGCGTTGGTGTGCGCGCTGATTTCTGGAGGCGGGACGGGATCGAGGCCCGTTGCGGAAAAGCATCTTCAACCGTTTACCGACCGGCCGGGGCCGGTTTTTCTTGGCGCAAATCCTTGCCGCGATCCGATAACCCGCGGAGGAAGGTGGAGTTCACGCACCCTGCGAGACCTTGCTCGCATCGAGCGGGCCGATCTGCGCGAACTTCCGCTCGGGTTTTATGGCGTGGGCTGGGGATTGCAGTTTGGCGACGAGGGGGGCAGCGGAGGCGGCGGCTCGAGTCCGGGCGAGGGGTATTCGGGCGGCGGCGGGCCTTCGGGGTTTGCGGGAGCGCAAGGCGAAGCCGAATGCGGAGGCTCTTCGGGATCCATGCTCAACACCAATACCGGCAACCGGCTGGTTTGGTACTCACTGGTTTCTTGGATGGACCGCGCAGGATGCACGGTTGAATTCACGATTTTCCATAACTCGATCAGCAGTTATGATTCGGAAATCGGTTTCGGGGCATCGCACAGTTATGACATCCATCTCGATTACACTCCGAACTCCTCGGCGATCGTTCGATGGCCTGATGGAATGCTCCACCCTTATTCGGAAATTGCGCCGGGAGAGTTCGCTGCCCCGGGCGGCGTTTATGATCGGTTGATTCGGAATAGCGATGGCACGTGGACGCTGACAACCCACGACCAGGATCAGTATCGCTTTACGACGTGCGACGGTTCGGGCCGCGCCGTTTGCAACGCGATCCTTGATCGCTTCGGCAACCAGATCACGATCAATCTGAATGCGAACCGGAAAGCGACGTCGGTGGTGGATTGCAGCGGCCGCGCGCTCACGTTTTCTTATTCCGGATCGCGGATCAGTTCGATGACCGATCCGACCGGAAGGACATGGAGTTTCTCCTACGACTCTGCGGGAAATCTGCAGTCCATTGCGTATCCGGCGATCGGCGGTGTGGTGAAGACCCGCACATTCGCCTATGACAGCGCGCACAACATGACGCGCGAAACCGATCTGCGCGGAAACGATTGGACGATGACCTATGACCAGTATTCGCGCATCACGGGTTGGAAGGATCCGAACCTCAACCAAACTACAGTTGCGTACAACTATTCGAGCACGGTCATCACCAGTCCGAGCGGCCACACGTTGACCCACAACTACTCCATGGGCACGCTCGCGAGCACGGTAGATTCGGCGGGTTTTTCTGACAGCTTCATCTGGAGCAGCGGATTCAATCTGGTGCAGTACACCGATAAGCGCGGCAAACTTTGGCAGTACTCTTACGATTCCAACGGCAACAGGGTGATGTTCAAAAACCCGCTGCTGAAAGCCACCACATACACTTATAACGCCGCAAATGATCTGACGTCGGTTACCGATCCGCTTGGAAATACGACGAGTTTTAGTTACTTCCCTTCCGGAGCGTTGAAAACCGTCAGCGACGGCATGGGAAGACGCGTTGTGGAATGCGCCTACGACGCATACGGGCAGTTATGTTCGGTGAAAGACGCTTATGATCACACGTGGACGCTGACGCGGAATTTGAAGGGCGAAGTTGTTTATGCGACCGATGCGGGCGGCAACAGTTACAGCGCTGCGTATGACCCGCTCAGCCGAATGACATCGCTAACGACGCCGACGGGCGCCGTTTATTCCGCCGAATACGACGCTTGGGGACGGCCGTGGAAGTTTGTGAACCCCGACGGAACGTTCTTGACGGTGCAGCTCGACGGGGAATCGAACATCACTTCGGTGACCGATGAACTGGGTTGCGTGAGTACGTTTGCCTATGATGCCGCGATGCGGCTGATTGACGCGAACAACGCGAATTCCGAAAACACCCATTTCACCTATAACAACGATTCGCTTCTTTCTGCGATTCGAAACGGACGCGGGTTCACGCGCACGTTCACTTATAACGTCCGCGGCGAGATCGTGCGCCAGGATTATGCCGACGGAAGTTATGAAGCGTGGTCGTTCAACGGCAACGGAGACGTTTCGGCGCACACCAACGGTCTTGGGCAGACGATCGGTTTTGTTTACGACGACGCTTCCCGTTTGACGGCTGTGGATTATCCGACCGGAGTGGACACGGGATTCGTTTATGACGCCGCCGACCAGTTGGTGCAGATGACGGATGCAAGCGGCACAACGAACTGGACGCATAACGCCGCCGGCGATGTGATGTCCATCAGTTACGGATCGGCGAGCATCGCGTATCAGTACGATCTTGCGGGAAGAGTGAGCAGCTGCACGATCGCGGGCATCGGAACCGTAAGCTGGTCCCACGATGCGCTTGGCCGTTTGGCTTCGATTACCAATCCTTTCGGCGAAACGACCACGCTGGCCTATGATGCGGATTCGCGTCTCGTCCGCCGGACGTGTTCCAACGGGACGTGTGAAGCGTTCGAATACGACATTAATTCCAGGATTTCAAAAATATGGTTGAACAACTCCCTGGATGAACACTTAAAGGCGATTGAGTACGCTTACGACGCCGCAGGCAGGCCGATTCAAAAGTCGGAAGACGGAGTGTGCAAAAACTACACTTATGATCCGGCGGATCGTTTGCTGAGCGAGACAGCGCCCGGCT
>Ga0070741_10016755_pt1 | contig 12148 bp, 12 predicted proteins | sample Coa_R1_4_FD_66440 | JGI IMG/M metagenome (GOLD analysis project Ga0070741, IMG submission 66440) | Surface soil microbial communities from Centralia Pennsylvania, which are recovering from an underground coalmine fire - Coalmine... | ecosystem: Environmental > Terrestrial > Soil > Unclassified ...
TACGGGGCCCATGCGTTAGCGCCCGATCTCACAGAAAGCCTGAAATCTATACGTCACAGAGTTCCACCGCATTGCGCAACGAAGCCATCGGATCACCGGTCGGAATGAACTCATGGGCGACATATCCGCGAAAACCAGTGTCCGCGATCGCCCGCATCACACCGTCCCACTGCACTTCTTGCGTTCCATCCAGCTCGTGGCGGCCGGGTACGCCACCCGTGTGGAAGTGGCCGATCCATTGGATATTCTTGCGGATCGTGTCGATCAGGTCCCCCTCCATGATCTGCATGTGGTAGATGTCGTAGAGAAGTTTCACATGGGGCGAGTTCACTTCCTGCACGACGCGCACGCCCCAGGCCGTGTGATCGCACATGTAATCATGATGGTCGTGCTTACTATTAAGCAGTTCCAGGCAAATGGTGACGTTATTGTCCTCAGCAATCTTCTTCAACCGATTCAGGCCCGCTATTGTGTTGCGTGCGCCCTCTTCGTCGGACATGCCGGCGCGATTTCCGGAGAATGTGATGACATTCGGCACGCCCGCCCTTGAAGCAAGCGGGATATTCGTGCGAAAAGCCTGCTCGATGGCCGCATGATTCTCCACTCGGTTGAGCGCATTGCCGATGTCTCCTCCTCCCGCGTACCCCATGGTGCAGATCAAGCCATAACGGCGCGGAATCTGGTACTCATCCGGCTTCAGCAAATCGATTCCCTTCAACCCGATCTTCGCCGCGTTTTCCGCTAATTCTTCAACGGGTATCTTCGAATAGCACCATTGACAAACTGATTGATGGATCCGGTCTTTGCGCGCCATTGCGGCGGAAGCGACGGCCGGCAACGCGTGCGCCGCCGCGATACTGGCGACCGAAGACTTCAACAGTGCGCGTCGAGTAAGGCGACTCATGCAGGAAAGTAGGTTACCGCGTTACAAATACTACCGGTTCTCCTTGAGCGTAGCCTGACAATTGCTGGCGGACGTCAAGACTTCATTGAACGAGGTCTCTTTGCGCAGATCCTTCAACAAAGGATCATCCAGCAGAGCAGAATAGCTGCAATAGTTCTGCTGCACCGCCGCCTTTAAGAGCCTCATGGCAGGTTCTTTCTGCCCGCATGCGGCCATTAAGGCTCCAATGTGATACCACGCTTCCGGATCGGGCTCCATCATCACGGATGATTCTGTGTCGCGCACGATCTTCGCGAAGTCCGACGGATGTTGCGGAGAGGTACAGGCTTCCATTAACTCCCGATGGTAAGAAGTGGCTTTGCCCATGTTTTTCGCCGCTTCATGCGCTTCCGCCACGTTCCCCTCCGCAAGGTAGATATATGGAGCGATCCACCGCTCCCATTCCGATCCGGCGTCGAGATGCGCGAAATCCGTGGCGGAATCGGTTTTGCCCATTTCCAGAAAAGACCAGGCGCAGGAACGAAAGGCAAAGTTGCCGGGATCCAATTGCCGTGCAGCATTGCATTGCTGGGTAGATTCTTCGAGGAATCCGGCATATCGCAAGACATAGGCCAGGGCAAAATGCGCGTCGGCGCTCTGTGGCCGGCGCTTCACCAGGTCCGTGGCGGCATCGTAAGCGCGACCGAGTTCTCCGCGCTCCACGCGATTCGTAATCAGGTTGCTGGCGGCCATGACGCGGTTGGGATCAAGGGTGACCGCCCGTTCGTAGGCCACATTGGAGCGCTGGAACATGTCTTCCCCGCCGCCGCCCCAGGTTGAGTCGAAGTAGTAGCGCTGGCCCAGCGCCTCCCAGGCTGGAGCGTATGTGGGATCGATTCCCACTGCCCACTCAAGCATCTTGATGGCTTCTTTATTCGGGCCGGGATCATGCGGCACCGCAATGCTGCGCAGGTAGAAGTCATAAGCCTGCTGGTTCTTCGGACGCGAAGCGCTGGCGTCCACTGACCCCGCGGCTCCGCCCAGCATGGGCATCAATCCGTGTTGCACCTGGCTGGTCAGCTGCTCCTGCAAGCCGATCAGGTTATCCGCCTTTTCCGTGACCGTCGTCTGCCACAAAAGGCGGTCGGTGGGGACATCAATGGCTTCAAGAGTCACCAGCAGTTGATCTCCCTGCTTGCGAAACGATCCTGTCAGCAGCCTGCCCACGCGGAGTGCCTGGCCGACCTTCTTCGGTTCAAGGTCAATTTCGGTATATTTGCGCGTCACCGACGACGGACGTACCTCGAGCGTACGTGAGTACGCCAGCACACTGGTGATCTCATCGGCCAAAGCGAATCGCAGGTAGTCGACGTTGTAATCGCCATTCAGATTTTGGAGCGGCAGTACGGCAATCGCGTTCCGCTGCTCGGCGTTCGCGATTTCACGATGCTTCCACCACCATGCTCCAACGGCGGCGAGTACGGTCACCAGTAGTGCAGCGGTTCCCAATAGCAGATAGGTCTGCAGACGGTTGCTGTGTCCGAAGGTTCTTGTTCCGGCGATGAGCTTGGCCGTGTGGCTTCCGCTCTTGATTTGCCCGCTTTCTGTTTCGCGTTTCAGCAGCGCAAGATCCGACTTGATCTCAGTCGCGCTCTGGTAGCGATGGTTGCGGTCCTTTTCCAACGCCTTGCCGATGATGCCTTCGAGTTCGATGGGGATTTTCGGATTGAGCTCGCGCGGCGGAACCGGTTTCGAATGCAGCACGGCGTCGAGCGTGACCAGCGAGTTTGCCCCGGTGAAAGGCTTTTTGCCCGTGGCCATCTCGTACAGCACTACGCCGAAAGAGAAAACGTCGCTTCGAGCATCGACGGTGTCGCTGCGGGCTTGCTCCGGAGACATGTAGACGGCAGTTCCTGGAATCACCCCGAGTGCGGTCAGAGAATTATCGGCACCGCCGTCGTCTTCGGTTCCGAGATTGTGAACGAGCTTGGCCAGGCCGAAATCCAGCACTTTCACCTGCCCCGTGGGCGTGATGAAAATGTTCGCAGGCTTGATGTCGCGATGGACCAGGTTCTTGGCGTGAGACGCGATCAGCGCGTCCGCCACTTGAACCCCGACGTCCAGCACTTTGTCGGTTTCCATGGCATGGCCGCCGATGCGTTGCTTCAGGCTCTCACCTTCCAACTTCTCCATCACGATGAAAGGGTGCCCGTTATTTTCCTCGATCCCGTGGATCGTACAGATGTTGGGGTGGTTCAACAGGGAAGCGACCCGCGCCTCGCGGGTAAAGCGCTCCAGCGACTTGGGATCGCCAGTCAGGTTTTCCGGAATGAATTTAAGAGCGACGTGCCGGCCGAGTTTCAGGTCCTCGGCCTCATAGACCACGCCCATACCCCCGCCTCCCAGCTTGCCGAGAATGCGGTAATGGGAGACCTGCTGGCCGATCATAGATGCGCGATGCTGCCCGCCGTAGTCGCGGCTAATGTTAGGCTGCCCGTCGATTCCGGTCAACTGCTTCATGGAGCGAAGTTTAGGATTGGAAAACGTCCTGCCAGAAACCTGTAGCCGGTGCACCTTGGCTCAAGTTTTTGCCATAACGTCCGATCCCACTCTTATAGTCAGATGCCACACTGGTCCCTGTGGTTTGGGATGGGATGCTTACACGTTTCACGGTTGCTGAAATGCGATGGCCGAGAGAATATTCATGAAAAATGATCTTGAGAAGCCGTTCTTCCGCGCAAATGAAACGGACGATCTGCGCGAGTCGATTCGCAGCCGGGCCGAAGAAATCTATATCCGGAGTGGAAGGATTCCGGGCCGTGATCTGGAAAACTGGTCTCAGGCGGAGAAGGAAATCCGTAGGGAATTGGAGAAGCCGGCCCGAAGAAGGGCGATATTAGTCCGCATTCAGGGTGTGAACTACATTGGTGAGTACCACGCGGAAACCTCTGACGCTTATATGCCAGGCGAGTTCCAGCACGGGGAATTCATTCGGATACGAATTGCCGGGAACCGCATGTTTGTCCGCCGTCCCAACGGAAAAGAACTGGAAACCCGTATCGTAAAGACGCTGTTATCACGGTTATAGACTCTCGGGAACCGGCCACGCAGTTGGTATAGTGCAGAAATGTCGTTTCTGCTGGCGCCGAGGCCGAAGCCGAGAACTCCGAGCCATCCCACGCTGTTCACTACGTTGCGGCATCTGGGAGCGGCCGGCTTGTTTTTCCTGGCCATTCTCGATAGCTCTCCGATCCCCACATTCGGCGGCCCCGACATTTTGACTGCGATCCTTGCGGCCCGACAGCGGTTGCTATGGTACGAATACGCAGCGTCGGCCACTGCGGGCTCGATCATCGGTGCGTATCTCACGTTCCGGCTTGCCCGCGGCGCGGGCTCTGCCTATCTCGACAAAAAGTTCAAGAAGGGCAGACTTGCGAGGTTCATGAAGCTATTCCGCAAATGGGGCACCGGCACGCTGATCGCATCCACCATGGTGCCCCTGCCAACGCCTACGAGCATGTTCTTTGCCGCGGCCGGGGCGGGTGATTATCCGATGGGGAGGTTTCTCGCAATCGTTTCGATCTGTCGCGCCGTGCGATATTTCGGAGTCGCCTATGTGGCTGCCCATTACGGGCGCACGCTTCTACGGATCCTTCGCCATCCTTTGCAGCACTGGGGATGGCTTGCACTATTCGCTGGCTTGGCTGTTTGTCTGCTTGCGGGAGGAATGTTGCTGAGCCACCGGCTTGAGAAGGTGCCTGCGGAAGAGACGCTGCAAAGAAGTTAGCGGGTGTCTGGGTACAAGCCCGCGGAAGCGCCCACCCACTCCAGATTCTTGTTGTAGTCGACGCCCATCTGCAGTCCTCGTCCCGTTCGGATGATCGTCAGCACCGGTTTCAATTCATCGAGCCAGATGTACATCACGCGGATCTCCGCCTTGGTCGCTCCGAATGGCGTATCGATGACAGGTTCGAAGTTCATCCGCTCTTGCAAGATGTAGTAAGGCCGTTTGTCGGCCGGGATCGCCGCAATGTCTTCTTTTGTCGGAGCGATCACCACGCCCAGGCCAGCAAACGAATACAGCGGCTTCAGCGCGTAGTTTTCGAGATCGGCTGGAATTTCCGACACTTGATCCAGAAACCACGTCTTGGGCACAGTTTCATGCTTGAGATAGGGAATTGAAAACTTGCTGATGCGGAAGTACCAGTTCGGATGTCCAGCCCATTCGACGTCGAGATCGTCGCGCCAATCGAAGGCCAGCTTCACGTTCTTGCGTTCCAGTTCATCAACGATGGCACGGTTATAAATCCGCTTGACGGGAATCCGCTTCCCGTCGCGCTCGTAGAAAAGGCGCGATCCATTCTTCTTAATGTCAACGATATCGACCGCGCGCACGCCCAGCATTTTTTCCGTCAGGAGAAAATCCGGAAGCGTTTTCTGCTCCTGCGGGTGAATCTCCATGAGGATTACGTTCTCGGGATCGCGTGACCCAACGATGGCATTTCCCAGTAGCGCGCCATAGCTCTGGTCGTCGAGTCCGTTGAGGAAGTAACTCAACGGTCCGGAAGCAAGACTGTTGAGCCCATAAACGTCGATATAAGTCTTAGCGAGAAATGGCTGATATCCGTACAGAGAAGGGAACGCCTGCAACTCGACTAGTTTGGGTTCGATCTGGCCGTCCCGGTCGCGCACAAGCCCGAAGTCAACCTGGACAAACATGGGATGCGGCGCTTCATTCGGCACGAGATAAGCTGCCGGCACAGCCTCATTCGACTTCGCGCGATACATCGGGCTCTCCACCAGTTGGCGAATCAGGTCCTCGCCCGCTCGAGACATCCGGTCGATCAAATCCTTTGGAAAGAAACACGGAGTCTCCGAAAGACGGAACTGCACGTGCGTTCCGGAAATTTCATCGATCCGGCGAAGGAATTCCTGATACTTCTCGGGAGTGAAATTCTCGTTGAATTGCTTGCGAAGCGAGGGAATCATTAGGAATTGAGTGATTGGGTAATTTCGTAATCGCGTTGAGGTTTTTGTCTTGAGGTAGATGACTCAATTACGAAGTTAGCCAACTCTTCAAGCCAACTACGAAATCCTCTTCATTCGCGGATGTCCATACTCTGGATCAGGCCGTCTTTGATCGTGTAGACATGTTCAACCATGCGATCCAACAGGACATTGCCGGACAACTCACGCACGACCTGATGCACTCCTACGACGACGCGGCCGGTAGGGTCGGTCTCGATGGTCTTCGGTTCCACGTGCGGATTAATCATGCCCCATTGCCGCGTCCAATATTCCCGGACTCCCTCGTGACCATGGACGGTGCCACCTTCCATGCCGTTTGGCCAAGTGACGTCTCGCGCCATCGTCGCGAGCGCCCCGCCTATATCGCGCGCATTGAACGCCGCGTAGGCTTTCCTGATTAGTTCGTTGTTATCTGAAGTCACTGCAACCTACGCTTCCACCAGGAACTTACCCTCTTGCATGATCTGCTGATCGTCCACCCAGATGTTGAACTTGCGGCCAACCACATCGATATGGGTCGTCGAATCCCACTCCGCGCCCGTGTGCGCTCCGTACGGGTTCCCGAAGGCAATGTGGATTCCAGGATATTTTTCGTCTTGCAGGATCTCTCCGATGACATCTTTCAGATCGATGTTCGTGCCGATTGCGAACTCGCCCACTCGATCGCTGTTCTCGTCGGTGTGCGTGTACTTCCAGAAGTCGCTTTCCAGTTCGTGGTTCTCCGAGTGCGCCTCAGTCAGCCGATTGCCTTTCATGCGGATCGTCAGCGGATTCTCTTTCAGGTTTCCAAACTTGGCGCAAAGATAATCGCCGACCACGCCGTCAATAACGAATGTGCCGTTCACTTCTCCGGGAGTGGTGAAGATTTCGCCGCCCGGTAGATTGCCCCATTTCTCCGGCGAAATAATGCCGCTCGTCTTGAGCCACTTGTAATTGGGATTTAGATCAGCCGTCAGATCCGTCCCAGCGGCGGTCGTGGCGCGGATTCGCGAAGCCTTCCGTACCATCTCCACTACTTTCTGGCTGAGTCGGTCCACGCGCTGGAAATCGGCCCGCATGCCTTCGAGCATGATCTGCCGGTTGATGTTGACCATGTGCGCGTGACGGATTTTCTTCCGGTTCACAACATCCGTCATTTGAATGCGGGAGCGCAACTCGTGCGTTTGCACCTGCACGGCAAAGATCGAAACCTGGCTGGTCTCCAGATCCGCGAGAATCTCGCGCGGCAAATCGGTCAGAGGCCGAGCAGCCAGTTCTTCCAAAACCCAGGCGTGATAGGGTGCTCCGAGGTTCTCAAGTTCGGCGACCATGGCAGCCGCGATCTCCAAAGTGGCTTCATCCGTGATCACACACACTTTCTCGCTCGGCTGAATCCGCAGGCACACGCTGACCGCATTGCGGGCCCCGGCGCTGAACTCAGGATCAAACGAAAGATGTTTTAGATCGATGTGATTGGCTCGTACGGAAGTGCTCATTACCCTGCTTTCGTCACGGTCGCCGGTTCTTCGCTTTCGGCCAATCCAGCTTCCGTTTCTCCAATGATGTAGTCGACTACTTTCTTCAGGTCCCCGGTCTGTTCGAATACGCGCAGCTGGCGATCGGCGCCGCTTCCGCCGTCCAAAATCTTGTGGATGTACTCCAGTTCTTCGCGCGAACCGAGCTCGTCGACGACATCGTCGATGAACTCAAGATATTCGCGGACAAGATCGCGCGCCGGAACTTCTTTCTGCTTGCCAAAATCAATCAACTTCCCATCGAGTCCGTAGCGGGCGGCACGCCACTTGTTTTCCATGATCAAGGCACGGCGGTACAGACGAAATCCCTGATTCGCTGTATAGAGCTTATAAAGTTTCGCTACCGTCGCCTGGATCAACGCCGCCAGCGCGATTGTCTCGTCAGCGCGCATGGGAATATCACAAACGCGGAATTCGATCGTGTTGAAGAACGGATGCGGGCGAATGTCCCACCAGATCTTCTTCGCGTTATCGATGCAGTTGGTCTTGATCAGCATCTTGATGAAATTCTCGTACTCGCCCCAGCTCGGAAAATAGTCGGGAATATTCGTGCGCGGAAACTTGTCGAACACTTTGCAGCGATAGGATTTCAGTCCGGTGTTCATCCCGAGCCAGAACGGTGAATTGGTCGAGAGCGCCAGAATGTGCGGCAAGAAGTACCGCGCATGATTCATCATGTGGATCGCAGTTTCGCGATCTTCAATCCCGATGTGGACATGCAGCCCGAAAATAAGATTCGCCCGGGCCACCAGTTGCATGTCTTCCACGATGTTCTTGTAGCGCTCGTCGGGATGGATTTCTTGCGTCCGCCAATCGGAAAAAGGATGAGTTGCCACCGAGGCCAGGCGCAGGCCATTTTCGCCCGCGAGTCGAATGATCTCGCGGCGCAACGCCTTGACCTCTGCCTTGGCTTCTTTGATGTTGCCGCAGACGTTCGTCCCGACCTCCACGACAGACTGGTGCATCTCGGCCTTTACGCGCTCCTGCAGGCGCAGCTTGCCTTTCTCCAGCAGTTCGACCTGAATATGCGAGCGCAGGTCGCGGGTCACGGGATCTACCGTTTGATACTCTTCTTCGATTCCAATGGTGAATGTGGGCAACATATGTGTGTGGCTGTGTGGAGCGGGCGCCCTCGCCCGCTGACCCCGTCCAGGAAAATCCAACGTTGAAAGTTTATCCGCAGCCTGCGCCGGCACCGAACTAGGCGGGAAACATTATATCAATGCCACGACAAGCCTCAGGGTGAACTCTCCTAGTCCCATTCCTTGTTTTCCGCCACTCGCGCCTTGACGATTTTCTTGATCAGCGCATCCGGCAAAGGCTTGTCGGGAGGAAATTGAATCGTGCCCTTCGAGGTGCGGTAGCCTTTGAGTTCCTTCTCGAAATGGTCGAGCACTCCGGACCCTGTGGGGAAGAGACTGCAGTGATTCTTGAAAGCGGCGTAGCCGACCAGCATCCCGTTGAACTTGAACATGGGGATGCCGTAGCTGATCACCTCAGTCGTCCCTTTCGGAACGACGGACTGAATCACCTTACGGATGTGTTGCAGGGTGCTTTGGGCAGGCTCCGGAATTTGTGCCAGATATTCATCCGGCGTCTTTGGCGCCTTACCGCCCATCCTCCCGCTGCCAGGTTTCGACTTCATGGCACGCTCAGGCTTTTTTCTTTCGAGGCGCGGACTTTGCAGGCTGGTGTCCCGCGAGTAGCGGCGCCCAATGCAACTCTTTGATTGCATTTTCGCCGCTTTGAGCCATCTTCACCGCCATCTCGGCGACGGCAGTCACGATCCAATCGAAATTTGTTTGGCCAACCGAATTTACATCCGCATCAGGAGCGGGATTCAGAAAATCAATTGCATAGGGCACTCCCTTTTCCACGGCGAACTCGACAGTGTTCAAGTCGTATCCCAATACTTCGCACAACGCGAGAGCGTCTTTTTCAATGCGCTCTTTCAGGGCCGGAGTCGACGGCGGCGGATTCCCCTTCACGTATCGCTCATGATGCGGCAGCTTCGGATCGTACTTCATGATGTGGACCTTTTCCCGGCCTACCACGTAGCAGCGGTAGTACTCCTCGAACTCCACGCCACGCTGCAGCGTCATGCAAAGGTCGCCGGTCTGGTTGTAGTGATGGAAGAACTCTTCAGGGGAATGAACCTTGTATACGTGCTTCCATCCGCCGCCGGAATACGGCTTCAGAAACGCGGGGAATCCGACGTACTCAAAAATCTCCTGCCAGTTCAAGGGGAAAATCAAATTCCGCATCGACTGATCGGTCGTGCCTTCGGGATGCTTGTTGTGCGGCAGAATCACCGTCGGCGGGATCGCCACGCCCAGCTTGTGTGCCAGAGCGTAATTGAAGAATTTGTCGTCAGCCGTCCACCAGAACGGATTGTTCACCACAATCGTTCCGTGCAGCACAGCATTCTTCAGGTAGGCGCGATAGAACTGAATGTCTTGCGAAATCCGATCGATGATCACGGCATACTTCTTGGGCTCATCCATCCGGATGCCACCGATCTTCACAAACTCCGCCGTGACGCCCTCGACGTTCATCGAGTTAATTTTCTCCACGACCGCGGGCGGAAACGTAGTCTCCATGCCAAACAAGATTCCAATCTTCTTCACGACACTCTCCTATTTCCATCCTGAACGCGGGGACCGGTGCATGTCCCAAAAGAGCCGAGCAGTGGGCTCAACGACGCCCCAACCCGTGCCAGTATAAAAATATGTCCGCCCCGAAATCACTCAGGACTGCGGTCGCCTCTGGCCCCGGATTGCCGTACACCTCGAACTCACTCACATCTGCCGTCTTCATCATCTTCGGAACGCCCTCTTTGACGGCTGGCCCACCGAAGTGGGCCAGCAGGGCATCCGCATCCGCGTACGTCTCGATCAATTGACAGCGCCTGCCGTCGCGACCCAGATACCATTCATAACGAAGCGTTCCCGCTTCCTTTTGCGTGGCTTCCACCATCTCTCGCGCAATCGCCTGAAATTCATTGAGCTTTCCTTCGTGTATCGACAGACTGACATTAAGATGTATATGTTCACTCATTTTTGAATGACTCCATTCCCAAAAGATAAAATCGTAAAAAAGAACCTCATCCCTGACGGCCCCAGGCGGGCTTAGAAGTATTTGCCCGCCATCCTGAGCCACAGCGGCCAGTCATGTTTCGAATTGTCATTCCACACATCGAGCCAGTGCGGAATCGTCTTGCCGTTTAGAATCGCCGAAAACTTGACGTTCGCATCCAGGCAGATGTCCCAGTCCGCCGAGCCCAGAACGATCTTCATTTGCCGATACCGACCCAAAAACCAATCGTCGGTCATGTTTGGGACGAAGTCCGGGGGATTGTTGAAGTAGCAGTCGTTGTCGTAATAGCCATCCAGAAACTGGTGGATGTCAAACGCGCCGCTCATGCTGACGCAATGGGTCACCACGTCCGGATGTTTCAACGCGAAGTTCATGCAGTGATATCCACCAAAACTACAGCCGGTGACGCCCAGCTGCCACGCCTGATTTTTCCAGCGGATGAACGGCAAGAACTCGTTCAGCAGGTATCGCTCATATTGCAGATGCCGCAGCACCCGCACACGCGGATGAACGCCCTTGTTGTACCAGCTCTCGGTATCGACGCCATCGGTGCAAAAGACTTGCAACTCTCCGCGCTCGATCTTCGGAGCGAGCACCCCAATCATCCCGCGGTCTTCGTACTCGAAAAACTTCCCCATGGAGGTGGGGAACACGATGACGGGCGTTCCGGCGTGGCCGAAGACCAGCGCCTCCATATCGCGGTGCAACTCCTGACTATAAGCTTTGTGGTATTCGCGATTCATCAAGTCTGCAGGCTCGAAGCCGAAAGACTTCTTTTTGCAGCCGAAATATCTTACCTGATGAACATGCTGAAACATAACAGCAGGGCCGCGCGGCAATAAAAAGCCCGCTCCGGGCGGAGCGGGCAGCCGATGGGGGAGTGGCTGAAAAATTTATGATCCGTTCGAACAGACGCCGAGGGACTCACCCTGGAAGCTGAGCCATCCATTTACCGACGTGCTGGTCGGCGCGCCAAAATACGGTAGCGTGACCAGGTCCTGCAAGTTGTACGTGAACCCGTGCAACGAGTAGGGGTACCCTCCATAATTCGCGTTTCCTTCAAGGGGATCTCCAACTTCCAGAATCCCGCAAGGTGTGTTGTTGCCGTTGTAGTTCACGGTCAGCGGATCGTCAGCCCACTCGCCCACTTCATGCGATAACGCCGAGACGTCCTGCGAGAACGCGCCCGGATGATCCACATACGTTGCCTCCGCATACGACTGCGGATTGCTCACGCTGCCTTCGGAGCTGTGATAGCCGCCAATACAGCACTGCCCGCCCTGCGTGAGATACGTATCGTAGAGCAGAAAGATCGGGAACTGGTTCGGCTGAATTGCGAAATGGCTGATCAGGTTCGGAATTTGCGAATCAAACCAGTTGATGTCTACCAAGGCCGCCGTGAACCCGAATTCAGACCCGGTCTTGCCGTAAGTCTTCGAAGGACTCAACGTCTGCTCTGCCAATACCGATGTGCTGAGCAGAAGATGCGAATTCGTGTTCGATTTCACTGTGCCCCAGAAATTGGCCCGTTGGTAGGCGTCGATGTATTGCGTCGTTCCAACGTCCACGCCGCCCTGCGTATAAGTGGTCGTGGAATCAAAGATGGGGGAATCGAGCGTATTCGTGA
>Ga0070741_10016756_pt1 | contig 12148 bp, 7 predicted proteins | sample Coa_R1_4_FD_66440 | JGI IMG/M metagenome (GOLD analysis project Ga0070741, IMG submission 66440) | Surface soil microbial communities from Centralia Pennsylvania, which are recovering from an underground coalmine fire - Coalmine... | ecosystem: Environmental > Terrestrial > Soil > Unclassified ...
CCCGAGCGCGCTCCCGACCCGCGAGCCGAGGAGCTGGGGCGTCGCCATCGCGGCGCCCAAGGCGCACAGCAGGAGCGCCCCTGCGGCGAGGCTGCTCCTGCTGACCCTCCGTCCTTGCAAAGACCCCAACTGTCCTCAGTTCGTATAGACGGCAACCCGGAACATTGGTTTGTTATCGGCATGCAAGGCGCGATTGCAGCCGGTCATCCGCTCACGGCGGCCGCCGGGGCCGCCGTTCTGGCGGGCGGCGGGAACGCAGTCGACGCCTGCGTGGCGGCCGCTTTCACGTCCTGGGTGGCAGAGAGCATGCTCACCGGCCCGGGCGGGGGCGGGTTCATGCTCGTGCATTCGGGGTCGGAGACCATGGTGTTCGATGCATTCGTCACAGTTCCGCGGGCGGCAGCGGAGGTGGAGCTGCTCGCGCTCGCCGTCGACTTCGACGGGGACACCCAGCAGGTCTTTCACACCGGGCTGGGAGCCGTTGGAGTGCCTGGCACGGCGCTCGGGCTCGAGGCGGCGCACCGGCGCTTCGGCTCGCTGCCGTGGGCCGAGCTCGCCGCGCCTGCTGTTGCGTTGGCGCGCGGCGGCGTGGAGCTGACGCCGGCACAGGGCTACCTGCACCGGATCCTGGACGGGCTGCTGCGCCACTCGCCGGAGGGCGACGCGTTCTACGGCGGACGCATGCTGCAGGCGGGCGACATCCTGCGGCTTCCCGATCTCGCCGACACGATCGAGCGCATTGCCGCCGACGGGGCTCGCGTCCTGTACGAGGGCGACGTGTTGCCGTTCTCGCGCGAGGAGCTCGAGTCGTACGCGGTGATCGAACGCGAGCCGGTGTCGGTCGCGTTTCGCGGGACAGCGTTCCTGTCCAATCCGCCGCCGTCGAGCGGCGGGACGTTGATCGCGCTCGGGCTCGAGGCGCTCGGCGACGATCTCGACGTGCTGCACGCGTTCGAGGCGATGGAGGCGGCGCGCGTTCCCGCCGCGGGCGGCACGACGCACATATCGGTCGTCGACGCGCGCGGCGACGCGGCCTCGCTGTCGTGCTCGCTCGGATCGGGAAGCGGCGTCGTCGTCCCCGGCACAGGGATTCACCTGAACAACATGCTCGGCGAGAAGGACCTGATCGCGAGCGCGCGCCCCGGCGAACGGTTGACGTCGATGATGGCGCCGTCGGTCGTGCTCGACCGCGGCCGCCCGCGTCTCGTCGTCGGCTCCGCCGGCTCAGAACGATTGCGCGGCGCGATCCTGCAGGTCGTGGCGAACGTCGTAGGTCGGGGCATGGGAGTCGAAGAAGCAGTCGACGCGCCGCGCATCCACTTCGCGGACGGAGTCGTCTACGCGGAGCCCGGGCTCGAGGGCGACGTGCCCTTCGGGCGGAAGAACCTGTTCTTCGGCGGCGTGAGCGCGGTCGAGCTGCGCGCCGACGGAACGCTCGCCGCGGCGGGCGACCCGCGCCGAGGCGGCGCGGGCATGGTGGTCGCGTGAGCGACTTCGTGGTGCGGCGTGCGGAACCGTCAGACGCAGAAGCGCTGACCCGGCTCGCCGAGGAAGTCAGCGGCGAGCCGGAAGCGTGGCTCATCTCCGCTGACGGCGAGTGGCGCTCGGTCGGCGACGAGCGGAGATATTTGAAGGCGGTGCGGCGGTACGCGCATGCGGCGGTCTTTGTCGCAGAGCGGGAAGACGGCGCGCTCGTCGGGCGGCTGTCGGTCGCGCGGGACGCACATCCCGCGAGCGCGCATGTCGCCGACATCGGTCTGATGGTCGCGCAAGGCGCGCGTCGGCAGGGCGTGGGGTGGGCGCTGCTGGAAGCTGCGGTCGGCTGGGCGCGGACATCAGGCGTGAGCAAACTGGAGCTGCACGTCTTCCCGTGGAACGAGCCCGCGATCAAGCTGTACGAGAAGTTCGGCTTCGAGCGCGAGGGCTACCGCAAGGGCCACTACCTGCGCGCCGGCGAGATGGTGGACGCGATTCTCATGGCGTTCATCCTGCGAAGTCTGCAAGACCGTTGAACTACTGCGACGCGTCGTCTACGGTGGACACCAGTCAATCGAGAGCGCATCTGTGGCCACAACCGTCGATACTTCCACCCGAACCAGGGAACAGGGCCAGCATCCGGAGTTCGATTCGGAGCAGGCATTCATCCGGCACGCGTACGCCGTCCTCGAGGCGATGCGCGAAGACGGCCTTCCCAAACCGGAAGCAGCCGCGGATAAGAAATCTGCGTCGCGCCTCCGCGAGATGTTCGAAGAACGACAGGGTCGACTCCTAGACGATCGCAGCGTTTGCTTTGGTCGGATCGACCACTCGGACGGTCCGATCTACTACATCGGCGCGAATTCCCTACTCGAGAAGGGCCGGGAAGATCGGCCACTAGTCATTAATTGGGCATCCGAGAAAGCGGAGCCCTTCTACACGGCGTCCACGACGAGCCCTGACGGGCTCAAGCTTCGACGCCGATTCAAGACGGAGCGCGACCTCCTCCTTGACATCGGCGACGAGTTATTCGGCGTTGGGCCGGCGGAGCAGCCGACGGTCGACGACCTTCTGCTCGACGAACTCGCCAGGAACCGGACCGGCGAAATGCAACAGATCGCGGCAACGATCCAGTCTGAGCAGTACCGGATCATCCAAAAACCAGCGGCCACGAGCACGGTTGTCCAGGGCGGTCCCGGAACGGGCAAGACCGTGGTGGGGCTACACCGAGCAGCTCTGCTCCTGTACAGAGAACGTGAGCGGGGCGCCAGCGCGTCGGTGCTTGTAGTCGGCCCGAATCCGATCTTCATGCAGTACATCAGCTACGTACTGCCATCTCTCGGAGCGATGACGACGGATCAGGTTGCAGTCGACAATCTCGCTCCGATCTCGATCCGGGCCCACGAAGACCCGATGGTCGCCCGCCTCAAGAGCGATCCACGAATGGCCGAAGTCCTCCGAAGAGCGGTCCAAGACCGTGTCCGGGTGCCCACAGACGCCACGTCGTTCAGACAGGACACGGTCAACTGGGAACTCGCACCCGATGCGATTGCGAACCTGGTCGGGGAGTTCGATCCGGTCGTGGAGTCCTACAACGCCGCCCGAGATCGCTTTCGGGCAGCTTTCGAACGACTCGTCTTCCAGGGCTACACGGAGGCGGCGCAGAAGTCGCACGAGATCGTGCCGCCGTTCCGACGGCGAGATCAGTCGGAAGTTGATCGCGCGCTTGATCGGATTTGGCCAGCGATCACTGCTCCGGAATTGCTCCGCCAGCTTTTGTCGAGCGAAGAGCGACTCGATCGGGCATGCGGAGATCTCCTGCGCGACGCGGAGAAGCGCTTGCTGTACACAAAGCCAGTTGAGCGCCTCGACCAGGTCAGGTGGACCTGGGCTGATGGTCCGCTTGCTGACGAACTCGTCTACCTCCTTGAGCGCGGTCAACAGACCTACTGGCACGTGGTAGTAGACGAGGCGCAGGACCTCACGCCTATGCAGCTTCGAATGGTCGGACGACGCACGCGCGACGGCGCGGCCACCATCCTCGGGGACTTGGCGCAGGCCACCGGATTGTGGAAGTACTCGAGTTGGTTCGAACTTACCTTCCATCTTGGTCTGCCCGGTTCGATTGAAATCGACTCGCTGCGTCTCGCTTACCGCGTCCCGAAGCAGTTGATGGCGGTCGCGCTTCCGATCCTCGAGCTTACGGCGCCGGGCGTTGATCCGCCCGTTGCGATCCGAGATGGCGACGAGGCAATGTGGCTGAAGGTCTCCGGCCCCGACCTTGTGTCGGAAGTGGTTGGCCGCGCTGGCGGGCACTCCCGGACGGACGGGACTGTGGCGATCATCGCCCCTTCCGGCCTTCTTGCTCCACTGCGGGCTGAACTCGAAGGCCGAGCCGTGCGCTTCGGGGATGCCGAGGCGGGAGATCTCTCAACCTCGATCGAGTTGATGGAGCCCGCCATGTCGAAGGGGCTCGAGTTCGACCATGTCTACCTCGTCGAACCGAACCAGATCGTCCGAGAAGGCCACGAGGATCGCCGATATCCGGAGTTGTACGTCGCGCTCACACGGGCAACCCGAACGCTTACGTGCATCTACAGCGAATCACTTAGGTGGCCGCTCGCTTCGAGCGCTCGCCCTGGAACTCCGCCGCCACAGAGTTCCGACATGTCGCCCACGGTCCGCCTTGAGATCACGGTGGAGGAAGCGCTGGCCATCGCCCGGATGCGCAAGGTTGATCTCCGTCGGGCACTCGCGAGGGCGCTGCTAGCTGAACTGCGGGGGGAGTCGGTAGCGGAAGCCATCCTCAGCGAAGATAACGAGGCCGTGGAGACGTTTCTCGATCAAGCGAAGCGTGCGGCTAAACAGGTAGGCGCCGATGGCCACGAAGCATGACCTGGGCGACTGGGTAGTCGAAGCGCTCCGAGCCCACGGCGGGTCGGCGCGAATCCCTGAGATCTGCTCCCACGTCTGGTCCAGTCACGAGGCCGAGCTTCGCAGCTCGGCTGATCTGTTCTTCACCTGGCAATACGACATCCGTTGGGCTGCGACGGCGCTTCGGCAAGGCCGTGTGCTGAAGGCGGCCGAGATCTCACCCCACGGGGTTTGGGAACTCGTCGACTCCTAACATCCGCGACGTCTTGCAACAGCGTCGGACTGGCTTTCCTGGACGTGTTAGATTTCCGCCTAGTCGAGGTCGTTCTGAGGTGGCCAGAAACCGGCCGCACGAAGCAGAGCGAGCGTACTGCAGGGCGAGCGACCTCTCGTTGAATAGAGAAGGAGGTTGCCTGATGGACGCCCTCACACCTGCTTCAGCGCTTCTGACGCGGCTCAGTCAGCTCCAGTGCGACTGGGATCAGGTCTGGGCTGCTTGGTGTCCGACTTGCCGGCAGGAATGCGTTCCTCTTCGGACCGGACGCTGTGGCTTCTGTTACACGCATCTGCTCGGCCAGCCAACGCGCGACGCATTCGCCCCGCCTCTTTCAGCGAACTCGGTCGAGGCGGCGCGTGCAGAACATGCCAAGCGCTCACTAACCATCGCGGCTTGAAACCGGCCGCAGGAAAGGGGACCAAAGTGCCAATCAAGACCATTGATGCGGCGGCCGTTCACAGCCGTCAGCAGCAGTACGTGGACAGAATCAAAGGGGAGGGCTTTGACTTTGGGCTGACCGTAGCGACCGCGTTCGTAAAGAGTATCCGAGATCTCGGGTACCGCTCGACCGGGACAGCTCTAAACGAATTGATCGACAACGCCGCCGAGGCCGGCGCAGAGCACGTGCACATCTGCTTCGGCTACCCGGCTGACTCGCGAAAGCCGGCGGCGATTGCCGTCCTTGACGACGGGATTGGCATGGTGCCGGACATGATCCGCGCCTCTGTCGTGTGGGGTGGCACGGACCGTCACGACAGCCGTGACCTCTTTGGACGGTACGGCTATGGCCTGCCTTCATCCTCCGTGAGCCAAGGCAAGCGTTTTACGGTGTACTCGCGCATCGATGCTGGAGGCTTCCACGGCGTGACCCTCGACCTCGATGAGATCGCTGACGGCAAATACATCGAGAACGGTCGGGTCACCGTGCCGGAGCCCGAGCCTGCCGAACTCCCAATATGGGCAACCACCTATGCCGACGAGCACTTCCCCGGCGGTATCGGAAGCTTACGTACCGTTGTTGTTTGGGACAAGCTCGATCGGCTTAGCTTTCGCACGGCCGATCGCCTCGAGAACCATCTCCTTGAGATCTTCGGGGTGACGTACCGCAACATTCTCCGGAGCGTCTCGATTGCAGTCGAGGGTACAGCAGTCGAGCCGGTCGACCCTCTCTTCCTAACTGAGGGCGCCAGGTTGTACGACCTTGACGACGATCGCGCCATTCCCGAAGAACCGATCACCTTTGAAGTTCGGGATCAGGAAACCCGCGCCAGCCTTGGAACCGTACGCGTCCGGTTCTCGGTGATGCCGCCGACGTTCGCCCGGCTCGACAAGAAGAAGACAGTCAGTCGCGGCAATCAAAACAAGCGGTTTGCGATCCTGAAGGATCACAATGGTGTCATCGTCCTTCGCCAGGGGCGGCAGATCGACGTAGTAACGAAGGGCGCTCCAAGGGTCTTCCAGAACAACGACGCCTACATCGGGTTCGAGGTGGACTTTCCGCCCACTCTTGACGAAGAGTTCGGAGTCACAACCCACAAGCAGCAGATAACCCTGTCCGAGCGGATGTGGCATCTGCTTGACGAGAACGGTGTTTGGTCGACGTTCGACAAGCTCCGCAAGCGCTACGGCGAGATGAACGCGGAGCTCACGCAGAGTTATGACGAGGAGGCGGACGGTCGGCGGCCTTCGGAACTGGCCATGGCGGACGCCTCTAGGCTCGATCCGACCCCGCCGCCGAGCGACCGTCGAACGCGGATGGCCGAAGAAGGTCGCCTAGCGGCGGTCGAGGAACTGGTCGGTATGGGCGTGCCGAAGCCGGAGGCGGAACGCGTAATCGAGACCGTCGAGAAGGAGCACCCCTTCAAGGTCGAGGTAGAACATCTGCCTGAAGCGCCGTTCTACCGGGTCGAGCTCCGTGGAGGGCAGGTGGTGCTTTACATCAATCGCGCGCACCGGTTCTACACGGACATCTACGCGCGCATCGGTGGTGCGGAGGGAGCTCGGATCAGGCAGGCCCTCGAGGTCCTTCTGTTCGTACTCGGGAAGTGTGAGGTGGATGCGTCGGAGGATCGTCAGCTGTTCTACGTGGCCGAACGTCAGGAGTGGTCAAAGCGCCTGCACATCGCGCTGACAACGCTCGAGCGAGTTCTTGGAAGCGATGTTCTCGCGCTTGTCGACGAGGTCGCGGCAGTCGCTACCGGCGAAGAGTCAGCTTCCGTATAAGCGAAGATGGAAGTCCGACATCCTGGTCGTGTACCTTCGGAGGGGCGGCGTCTGCCGCCCCTCTCTCTTCTGGAATGACAAACGGACCGACCGAGTACAGGATCGAGCTACCCGGGGGGACGGTAACCGGGACAGTGGCTCGCGCGATTATGCGTGAGCGACTGCGCAGTCGCGTGCTCACCGAGATGCAACTCGCCGGCTTCGTTGTGCAGGCGAGCGGATTACTCTCCCTGCCAGACGGCGACGATGAGAAGGCGATTGCTCGAGAACTTCACAGCCTTCAGCGCGGTGCACTACTCGCCCGAAGCGCCGAGTTCATCCTTGAGTGGGAAGACAAGGTGCTCGAGTGGTTCGCCAACGGCGGTGAGGTTGACGTCGATCGCATCAAACCTCGCGTCTTTCCCGTGGAGTCGGAACTAGAGAGCGCCGTATTCAGATACGCGTCGTTGCACTGGAGCGTCCCCGTTTCTCAGGGTTACGGCCGGCGTACGCGATTCCTCGTCACGGACGAGACGAACGGCAAGCTCATCGGGATCATGGCCCTCGGCGATCCTGTGTTCAATCTGGGCGTCCGCGACAGGTTGATCGAATGGGATCAGGCACAACGAAAGCGTCGCCTCTACAACGTCTACGACGCTTTTGTTCTTGGCGCTGTCGAGCCGTATAGGCAGCTCCTCGCAGGCAAATTGGTGGCTCTCTGTGCCGTGTCGAACGAAATTGCGAGCTATCTGACCAGCAAGTACGAGGGCAAGAAGACCGTCATAAGCAAAGAGTCAAAGAGCGCGGAGCCAGTCCTCGTTACGACGACGTCCGCCCTAGGTCGGTCGTCGGTCTACAACAGGCTCGCCGTGGATGGCCGATTGGTCTTTCGGTCGATCGGCTTCACGGAAGGGTTCGGCCACTTTCATTTCAGCGACGAGCTCTTTGACGAACTCGCTGCCTTTGTCAGAAGTGGCGGCGCGAAACTCCGCGGCCATCAGTATGGCGATGGGCCGAATTGGCGTATTCGGACACTGCGAGCCGGTCTAGAGTCGATTGGGCTCGATGGTGATCTTCTGCGTCACGGGATTCGAAGAGAAGTGTTTATCGCGCCTCGGGGCCTTGCGTGGCAGGCGGTTCTTCGTGGTGAGACCGATGAGCTTCTGCCGTTCGACTACCCCCTCGAGTACCTCTCCGGCTTCTGGCGCGAACGATGGGCGGTACCTAGAGCTGCACGTCGGCCGGAGTTCGCTGACCACGTGCGCGACGCCCTTCGGTTGTCCCCACTCCTAGCGAGCGTTGTTGCGGCGCACGATGAACTGGTGTTGGGCGACATCCCGGCTGTCTAGGCTCGCTATTCGAGCTGGCTCGGCGGGTACAAACCGGGCCATGCAGGGACGGTGAGTTCGCCGGCGTCCACAAGACGTGTGATGAGCGTCTCGAGGGCCGACACAGCGAGAGGTCTCGTTCGCCCAGGCGACTGGCAGAGCCATGAGTGCGTCTGCCCTCGAAACTCAAACCCGCCAGGTGGGTCCTCTACACTCCAACCCTCGCCATCGACCACGTCCTCGTCGAATGACCAGCAGACGAGGAGGTCAATCGTGTCCGGTCGCTTGATGGGCGGCTGGTCAGCGAAGTCGTCGAGCACGGTCTCGCCGACCGCCTTGAACTCGCCAACTGCGTACCTATAGAAGGAGCCTGACTGGGCGTCGTAACGTGCGTATCCGTTTTGGGCTAGTGAATGCGCCAATGGTTGGGCGGGGGTCGATCCAACTTGAACCTGCTCCATGTAGAGGAAGACGAAGTCGTAGGGTGCGCTGAGGTGCGCTCGCATGATGTGCAGGTTGCCAAAGAAGCCCCGAGCGACAAGGTCGGCGAATAGCAACATGACTCTGGCCTCAAGCGAACTGGCACCAGCCCAAGTACCGATCTCCGCTGCGCTGGGAGGCTCGAGCGACGCCGAGTCGATCGCCGTCTGCACGTAGTGTCGAAGCCACTGAAAGGCAGCCGGCGTCTGAGGAAGTGGTTCGCCAGCTGGAAGCAGTCTCTTGCGAAGTTCGTTGTACTTCGCCTCGAAACCTCGTGCGGATCGAGGAATCGCCGCGCGCTGATCCATGACGTACTTGCGTCCAAGCGTCGGAGCTGCGGTTTCGGAAAGGATTAGGCCTCGGTAGTTTCCGGTGTTTCCCTTCGGGGGCCTTGCGATTAGCTCGGATCGCATCCCGCCGGAAAGCGCGACCCCGAAGCCGCGCGGAATCTGCGCGGTCATCTCTCCATCTGCTTCGAAGCCCGGAAGAGCATTCGCCGCCTCGAACTCGGTTTCCAGGTTGTGCACGACCTTCGACCATTGGACATCGCCGCCGCCAAGCAACACCGCGTTTCCATGGAGCGACCGATGGATTACATGAACCGATCGCTCGCGCTCGGGCTGATTCACCGCCTCTCTGAACGACTGGTGAACAACTCGGTTGTGACCAGACATTCGAAAGTAGTCGTACGCCAAGGTTGTTGGTCCGACCGGCGCTCCGTCATTCAAGGACTCCACGCTGACGACAATCTCGCCGCGTCGGGCCGTGTGGTAGGCCGGATGGAAGACGTAGTCGTTGGCCTGCCCAACGGGTGTGTAAAGCCGAAGCAGCGTTTCAAGCTTCGCGTGGCTGAACTCCATGAGAGTGTTGCCAAACAGGTCAGTCGGGTCAGGGTTCGATACCTGGACTCGCACGAACGTGCCCGTTCGCCGGCCGTCTAGCAACTCGCGGCTCGCGGGTGTCGCACTCGGGTCCAACACCTCATTACGCGGTTCCGGCACGGCACCACGAGTGAACGATGCGTAGTCCGAGAATGAGTACCCATCCGCAATAGCGTCAGCGACTCGGGACACAACCTCGACCCGTTCCGACAAAGCGAGCACTGCCGTGAGACCCCACCCGTGACTGCCGCGGACGCCGAGACGGCGAATGCGTTGCGCTCCTGCCCTCTTTGCTGAGGCCTTGTGAATGAAGACCGCAGGGACGTCCGATATTCCGATGCCATCGTCCTCAACAGTGAGCCAGCTCGCGTTGCCTGTTTCGACGCGGATGCGTAGCGACCCGCGGAAGGAGTTCGCCGTTGCCGCAAGTTCATCAGCCGATACGGTCGAGAGCCCGGCATCATGGAGACCGCTGGCAAGTGCGTTCCACCACGCCGCTCTGCGCGCCCCGTCGTCCTCGCAAGACCCGTAGAAGAGTGCGATTGCCGCGTAGTCCGCGCACGCGTCGTAACGGTCGAAATCGTCTTTCATTCTCTTGAGCACCGCCTCATTCCAGACGTCGATGACGTCAGGCGAAGCGGGGTTGAGTCTGGCCGTCGCGCAGAGCTCTCTATAGCGGCGTTCTTCGATCGCGTCCAACGCGTTCTGAAGCAACTCGACTAGCAGGTCAAACTGGCGGTACTCCTTGAGCGAATCCTCCAGGTCCTCTCGTAGACGGGTGAGCTGGTCGCCGGCAGCGACCCGTGCAAGCAGATCAGCCGGAAGAAGTCCGTTGGCCATGCTGGGGATCTTCCACGATGCGGCCGGCGAAGCCAACCGAAGACTTCGAGCCGCTCAGTTGCGGCGCTTGCGGTCCCGGCGTCCGCACTCGCATTGGGATGGACGTACACGTCGGTGCTTCCGGTGGCCACTGAGCCGAAGCGCCCTCTCTGCCGGGCCAATCCAAGCTCGACTTCGACGGGCTGCCGGGCGAAGATCTGTTCGATGAGCCCGGAGGAGGCTGCTTGGCATCGAGAGATGCTCGGCATCTACGCCGACGCGAAAGCGATTGGCTACAACGCCGCGCGCTTCGTTCAGATGGTCGACGAGATGGGCGGTCTTAGGGCAGCCCGCGATCTGATCAACCGAGCGCAGCCTAGCGAGGGATTCACGCACCTTTGGGAGCTCAAGCGGCTCGACCTCGCAGTGGAATCTCGTGCGCTGAAACCTGAGTTTCGATCGCTCTTCAGCGCTGCTGAGCGGGACCTTTGCAGGAAGAGATTGGCTGATTACGGCTGGAACCGAGAGCCGCCTTGGCAGGAATTCTGAGTCCCTCGGGGGTCGTCATCTTCCCCGAGTAGAGTGGCTTGGCCGTGCCCGAGACCGCTCCTTTCGTCCACCTCCACGTCCACTCGGAGTACTCGATTCTCGACGGCGCGTGCCGCATTCCGGCTCTCGCCGCGCGTGCGGCGGAGCTGCAGATGCCGGCCGTCGCGCTCACCGATCACGGCTCCCTCGCCGGCACGATCGACCTCGTCAAGGCGGCCCAGAAGAACGGGATCAAGCCCGTCATCGGCTGCGAGGTCTACGTCGCCGACGACCGCCGCGCGCAGGCGAAGGGCTACGCGCACCTGACCCTCCTCGCGGAGACGACCGCCGGCTACCAGAACCTCGTCAAGCTCTCCTCGCTCGGCTACCTCGAGGGCTACTACTACAAGCCGCGCGTCGACTGGGAGCTGCTGGAACGCCACTCCGACGGCCTCATCGCTCTCTCCGGCTGCCTCTCCGGCCGCGTGTGCAAGGCCCTCGAGGAGAACCGCCCGCAGGACGCCGAGAAGGAGCTCGACCGCCTCGTCCAGGTCTTCGGCGAGGGCGACGTCTACGTCGAGCTCCAGAACGCGCACCTCGATGTCCAGCAACGCATCCTCCCCGAGCTCGCCGCCCTCGCCGCCAAGCGCAAGCTGCCGACCGTCGCGACCGGCGACGTCCACTACCTCATGCACGACGACGCGCGCGCACACGAGGCGCTCCTCTGCATCCAGTCGGGCGACTCGCTGAAGAACCCGAACCATTGGAAGTTCGACACCGACCACTTCTACTTCAAGTCGCCGGAGGAGATGGCGCTCGACTTCCCCGGCCACGAGGATGCTCTCCGACGTACGTTGGAAGTCGCGGAGCGCTGCGACGTCGAGATCGAGCTCGGCCGCATCCTCCTGCCGAAGTTTCCGACGCCCGAGGATCGCGACGCGTTCGACTACCTCGTCGAGCTGTGCGAAAAGGGCCTCGCGCGCCGCTACGACAAGATCGACACGAACCTGCGCGAGCGCCTGCAGTTCGAGCTGAAGACCATCCACGAGATGGGCTTCACCGACTATTTCCTCATCGTCTGGGACTTCGTGTCCTTCGCAAAGCGCAACGGCATCAGCGTGGGCCCCGGCCGCGGCTCCACCGCCGGCTCGCTCGTCGCGTATTGCCTCGAGATCACCGACGTCGACCCGATCCGCTACGACCTCCTGTTCGAGCGCTTCCTCAACCCGGGACGCAAGCAGCTCCCGGACGCCGACATCGACTTCGCCGTGGAGGGACGCGAG
>Ga0070741_10016757_pt1 | contig 12148 bp, 8 predicted proteins | sample Coa_R1_4_FD_66440 | JGI IMG/M metagenome (GOLD analysis project Ga0070741, IMG submission 66440) | Surface soil microbial communities from Centralia Pennsylvania, which are recovering from an underground coalmine fire - Coalmine... | ecosystem: Environmental > Terrestrial > Soil > Unclassified ...
CGTTGGTTTTGGAAGTGCTGTCGGTGTTGAAATACTCCGCCGAGCTGCAAGCTGAGTCGCTGGAATTGGTGCATTCAGGAACGACTGACATCCAGTAGCTGCCGGAGGGAACGCTGACCAGAGGGGTGAACTTCACCAGCACGGTGTACTCCGTGTAGGTGGTCCCACCGTTCATGAACACACGTCCGGTTGGGGTAAAGCTAGCCTTGGACGTACCGGAAGCGATCGTGGTGCCGCCAACTCCTTCAGAAATTCCACTGACGATCGACCAGTCGGCTTTGGCCGGATCGAGCTTCGAAATATTCACCGCCAGGTTGTTGGTGAACATTCCGCCGATGGACCAGGTCTGGCCGCTTGGAACCGTGAAAGGCACGTAGTTGGTCGCCTGTCCGAGCGCGGTGGTGTTCAGGTTGATGTATGCGACCCAGTTGGATGCGGTGGGATCCCAGTCGCCACCGTAGAACAAGCATGGATTGCAGTAGGTCGGTGCGGTAAGGGGACTCACATAGCTGTCATTTGAAGTCCGAGATGGGCTCAATGTTGGATGTGCAGCCTGTGCAAAAACCGACAATGGAAGCAGCACGAGGGTCAGAGCCGCCGCCAGAAGAATGTTCTTCAACATACTCCTCCTGAAGCTGAGTTTTGATTTGAATGAAGAGGTGCCAGAACGGCGTTTGGCCTGCCGCCGAGACTTGACCTCGGTCGAGCATCGTATCTCTGTTTGAGCGAATGTCAAGGCAAATCCGGCTCACATCACCAGATTGATGGGATAAGTGCACGGCTTTGCGCATTTGTGCTAGTTACTTATCACTAATCCAGTGGAGCACAAATGCTCCTAACCACCTACTCACGGAAAACAGTCACCTTTCGTGCATGGCTACTGAACTCCGGCCTTGAGTTGGCTTGCCCGTTGGCGTTCCTGGTTCGCGGTCTGCTGGTCTCCAATCTGGGCATACGCTTCCGCGATATATTCGTGCGGCTCCGGCGAATTGGGCTGGAGTTCCATGGCTTCCTGCAAAAATGGAAACGCGGCGCCCGCATTCTTCTCCACTACGAAAATAAAACCCATCAGCAAATCGGCGTCGTAGTACCTGGGCTTCAATTCCAGGGCCTTCGTAAGCTGCTTCTTCGCATCGTCCACACGGTCAGTCCGGACCTCCATGCTAGCTAGGGCGAATCGAACTTCCGGCGACACTGGCGAGAACTCCACAGCCGAGCGGAACTCTGTGGCTGCGGCCGTCAAGTCTCCCTTCTGCACCAGGGCTAATCCTAACTGGTAATGCGACCAGCCGGATTTTGGGTCCATTTCTGACGCTTTTCGCAAGGCCGCCACCGCATTGTCGAATTTCTGCACATGCATCCAGGCAGTGCCTAGCGCGGCGTACGCAGGAGCAATCGTGGGATCCACGGCGATTACTTCTTGAAGGGTCTTGATGGCCTCTTCATCGTGGAACTGTTCCATCGAAAAATAAGCCTCGGTCATTTTGTTTGCCAGTTCGATTTTGTCCTTCGGATCGGCGCCTCTTCCGGAGGATGCAATGGCCGCACCGCTCGATGGCACATAGCCAAGAGCTTGTAACTTAGCTTGCTTCTCGGGATCGGGTGCAGCGGCCGGGGCTGTTACAGCGTCGCTAGTCTGCTCTCGGAACTTACTAAGTTGTACAGCTAGCGTTTCACTCACCGCGCGCGACTTCTCGGTCAAGTTACTCATTGCTGCTGAATCGGTAGATTGGTCATAAAGTTCTGGCCTTGGAGCTTCGATATAAAGATACTTTCCCGTCCGCAATGATCGCAGAGAACTCCAGCCATACGCATGATGAGGAAAATCGGTTTCCGAGTACGCCGGCCCATTTTCATCAATGGCCGATTTCGCTCCTTCCGCCATCGATCCGCTCAGCGAATGCCCCTGCATCGCTTTCGGAATGTTCAACCCCGACGCGTCCAGAAGCGTAGGCAATACGTTCACCAACTCGGTACGTACATCGGTGCGTTTTCCCGCTTTCGATCCTGGCATCTTGAAGACCAGAGGAACATGAATAGTCGAGTCGTAGAGAAACATCCCATGTCCGCGCTCTCCATGCTCTCCAAACGATTCTCCGTGATCGGCCATGAACGCGATGATAGCGCTGTCATAGAGTTTGGAGGCACGCAAGCCGTCCAGCAAGGTTCCGATGGCCGCATCAGCATACGCGATCTCTCCATCGTACGATTCCGAGCGAAATCGGCTGGCGTAAGGTTCGGGCGGGTCGTAGGGTGCGTGAGGGTCATACAAGTGGATCCAGATAAAAAAAGGGCTGGATGAATTCTTCTTGATCCAGGTCAACGCATGCGCAACGACCTCGCTTCCTCGCCGGTCGAGACTTTGATAGCGGTCTTCTCCCGGCGCTCGCGAATGGAAATTCGCATCGTACTCGTCGAATCCGCGATCAAACCCCGGCGCTCCTCCATTCACCGGATCCAAGATGATCGAACCCACAAAAGCTGCGGTGCGATATTTGGCTTCATGAAATATCTGCGGTGCATAGGGAATATCCTCTGTAAGCGGAACGCCCGCATCACTGACTTGATGAAATTGAGGATAGGTTCCAGTCAGAATGGTGGCATGGGATGCCGTGGTCAGCGGAACCTGAGAGTAGGCGCGGGTGAATACAACCGAATCCTCCGCCATTCGGTCCAGATTAGGCGTAAGCCCACGTTTCGATCCCATGAAGCCCATTCGATCGGCCCGAGTGGTGTCCATGGTGATAAGAATCACATTGGGAGGATTGGCAGCCGCCGAATGTGCCACGGCGAAAAGCATCATTCCAACGATCCAGAAGCGTAAAAACATCCGCTCAGTTTATATCAACACTTCACGGCCAAGACGGACAAGCACTACCGAAGCGGCCGCCTACAGCCTTTCCCCGATTGCCGGATCAAGGTCTCGGGATCAGAGTGGAACGAGCCTCGGTAATAACTTGTTTTAGCGGATGGGGCACAAGTCGTGCCCTTGGAAAGGAAACCATGAGTAAAAAACTGATTCATTATTTGGGATCGGCGGCCTTGGTGGCTGCACTCGCTGCCCCGCTAGTTTTGCAGGCCCAGGATCGGGACGACCACCACGACCGCGACGATCACGACAAGCATCGAGTTTACGATCGCGATCACAAAGACTATCACCAGTGGAATGATGACGAGAATCGCCGCTACCGCGAATGGTATGAACAAACGCACCGCGGAAAAGAGTACCGCGATTTTGATCGGTTACATCACCGTGACCAGGATGCGTATTGGAAGTGGCGCCATGACCATGACGATCACCGCTAACTGAGGCCCGTCGAACGTGAAAGCCCAGGAACGCCCCTGGGCTTTTTCGTTTCGTTCGTATGCGCTTTAGGACGTCTCTTGCTGGCCTAGGCAAAGCCTTTGGTGGGCATTCCTGTTATTCGCAACACCGCCGCGTCGAGCAGTTCCTCGGGCAGCAACTTTGGAAGTCTGACCAGAAGTTTCGCGTGTTTCCCGACCACATATCGCGTTCGCGGGCGCGCCACAGTAAGTGCTTTCTGCACTACTTCTCCGACCACATCGGGCGAACTGCCATCCATTTCGCGCGCGTAAGCGCGACTGGCGAATTTTCTCAAGCTAGCGCCATACAGCGCTACGCCCCGGGGCGGCAATTTGCCGATCACCGCATCGACATCCCCCAGCGTCTTGTCCACGGCTGGAGTCTTGATCGCACCCGGCTCGACCGTAACCACTCGAATGCCGAACGGGAGCAACTCCAACCGCAAGGTGTCGCTGAGCAGCCCAAAGGCCGCCTTGCTTGTGTTCAATAGCCCGCCAAACGGGATGGGAATGTGCGCACCCACCGAACTGATGTTCACGATGCGGCCTCGCGCCTGACGAAGCGCGGGCAGCAACGCCTGCGTGACCAGAACCTGACCGAAGACATTGACGTCGAAAATGTTTTGCATGTCTTCCGGCGTGGCAAATTCCAACGGCCTAATGATGCCAATGCCTGCTACGTTCACCAGTCCATCCAGCCCTTGCCCCTGCAAATGGGAAGACACTTGGGCGGCGGCTGCCATGATGGACGCTCGATCCGTGACATCCATAATCACCGGGGTTAGGTCCGCACCGAAGTCTGTTCGTAGGTCATCCGCGTCTTCTGTCTTGCGCACGGTTGCATACACGTGCCATCCCGCCTTCGCCATCCGCGAGACGGAGGCTCGGCCGATTCCACTCGAAGCACCGGTAATCACGACTGCCTTCTTTTCCGCGGTTTTCATTTGGAGCCTCCGGTAAAACTTTTTAATTGCTCACGCCCACAACCTTGCGGCTGCCCAAGTGACTCTCTACGGCCTTGATCATGAAATCTGCAACATCGGCGCGAGAGATCGTGAAATCGAACACAGGCAGACGTCCTTCTCGAACCCGATATTTTCCCGTGTAAGGCTTATTGGTTAGCTCTGGAGGTCGCACCACGGTCCAGTCCAGCGTAGTCTGAGAAAAAATCCGCTCCATTTCAGATGCGTCGGCGACAGTGCCCGGAAACAGCAATTTTCCTAAAAAGTATGCCGGAGGCACGATGGAGTTCTTGAACAGAAAGGCAACGGATTCGATGATCACGCGACTGACCGCAGCTCGTGACATGGCGCTGGCTAACGCTGTAGCGAATTGCTGAAGAAGATGCCGATCACTTTTTGACACCGGCAGGCGTGGGCCAAATCCTGACAGGACCGCATCGTGACCTTGGATGGTTTTCTCCAGTTCGGCGCTGTCCAACAGATTCCCTTGCCTCACCATGATGCGGTTGCGAAACCCGTTCAGTTTCTCCGGCGACCGGACCAATGCTGTTACCAGGTAACCGCGCTCCACAGCTTGGCGAACGAGTTCCAAACCCGTTCCCCCTGTTGCTCCAAGTACGACCAGTCTCATCTGCCTCGCCTCTCCGTTTACGGATCTCATATTGACTATAGATAACTCTATCCATTTTGCGATGCTATTATTTTGCCTTGTTGAAAGCCGGGAAGCGTCCCTACAAGTCGCTGCTTCGCCAGCGCCAGGCTGGCAACACACGAAAACGTATTGGAGAGGCCGCGCGCCGTCTGTTGCAGAGCGAAGGTTATGCCGGGATGACCATGGAAGCCATCGCGAAGCGCGCACAAGTCTCCGTACAGAGCGTGTACGCGATTTTCAAATCGAAGACAGGGATTCTCACCGAACTTCTCGATCAATCCACATTTGGCGCTGATTACGAAGAGGCCGTCCGGACAGCCTTGGGCGCGAGTGACCCGGAGATGCGGCTGCGACTGGCCGCCGGCATCGCCCGGAACGTTCACGACGCACAGAGCGCAACTTTCGACCTGTTGCGAGGCGCAGGCGTGGTCGCGCCCGAGTTGGCAAAATTGGAAGAGCAACGAGAGCGCCTGCGCTATGAAAGGCAGGAACAAATTCTGTCGCTGCGCGAGGCAGACAACTTCCGCAAGGGCCTCGATTACGCCACTGCTCGAGACATCCTGTGGACCCTTACCAGCCGGGACGTTTACCGCATGCTGGTCCGCGAGCGCGCATGGTCCTCGCAGAAATATCAGGATTGGCTGGGAGATACGCTGGTACACGCGTTACTGAAAACGAAGAAGAAAGAGTCGAGATGATGGATTTGGTAGCGCTACCGGGAATCGAACCCGGGTTTTAAGATTGAGAATCTCACGTCCTAACCCCTAGACGATAGCGCCACCTGTGGAGTGGTGATTATAACAAAGCGGCTTTGATCCTGCCGAACTCGCTCCAGGCCACACCCGCAAAATCCTTGTTTTCTGCGGCAATTTTAAAATTTTTCTCGCCTCTTGACAGAGTCCCCACCCCGTAGCAGAATCCTCCATGGGCGAACAAAAAGCGAAACTACTCTGATTCGCCTCGAGGCCCTTCCCGCCTCGCGTTCCCTGACATTCTGAGGCTTTCATGTCTTCTTCGCTTTTTTGCGCCGTTGCGGCGCCCGCTTTTCCTGTCGCTTTTTCGCCCCGGGAGAGCTCCGCACTGAGCGATCGGTTGGCAGCCATTCCGAAACTGTCGGCGATCACTCCCGCCTCACGCCTCACGATTCGTCCTGTGCCCGAGATGATTTCGAGCGGCGTGCCGGAACTCGACTGTCTCACCGCAGGCTTGCCCCGCGGATGTCTCACCGAAATTTGCGGGACTGCTTCTTCCGGACGCAGCAGCGTGCTGCTCGCAACTATGGCTGCGGCAACACGGCGCCAGGAAGTTTGCGCCCTGGTGGATGCGAGCGACTCGTTTGATCCGGTTTCCGCAGCAGCCGCGGGAATTGATTTCGAGCGCTTGCTGTGGGTGCGCTGCGGCGTTGGGAATTCTGCCACTCAGAAGAATCTCTCTCGAAATCCCTTGATGGTTCCAGTTGAGCAGGCGCTCCGTGTCACCGACCTGCTTCTACAGAGTGTCGGTTTCGGGTTGGTGATTATCGATCTCGGAGGCATTCCCTTCCGAGCCGCGCGGCGCGTGCCGCTTACCACGTGGTTCCGTTTTCAGCGCGCCGTCGAAAATACGCCCACCGTTCTGCTCACCATAACTGAAGCTCCTTGCGCGCAGACCTGCGCTGCGCTCTTGCTGCGCTTACAGTCGTCCATCGTCACTCGTGTTTCGGCGGGAGCAGAACCCGCCCCGGCGCATGCCCAGGTATTTGAAGGTCTGCAGATCCAGGGAGAGCTGTTGCGCTCGCGGCTGCATCGCCATCATGAAGCCATCAAGGCGCTGGAGCGAAAGCCTGCGCAATCCGTAAAAGCTGCATTCACTACGCAAGCAGTGAAGGTGTCGTAAATGCCTCCCTATGCGTGCATCTTCGTCCCTGATTTTTCTGTAGAGGCGCTGCTGCGCCTGGAACCAGATTTGCGTTCGCAAGCGCTGGCAGTGCTGGAAGGCAAGCCTCCGCTACAAAAAGTGTTTGCCATGAATGAACATGCTCGCGCCGCGGGTGTCACGGTGGGGATGACCAAGGTACAACTGGAGGCCTGCTCCGACATGGTGCTTCGAGTGCGCTCCCCTTTGCAGGAAGACACGGCGCACGCGGCTCTGCTCGATTGTGCGCAGTCATTTTCCCCATGTGTCGAAGACACGAAGCCCAATACCGTGGTGATCGATCTGGAGGGCATGGAGTCGATCTTTGGGCCGTTTCCGAAAATTGCTCGCGAAATTGCGCGGCGTACCTCGGACCTGGGAATCGAGGCGAACGTCGCGGTCGCGGCCAATCCGGAAGCCGCGGTGCTGGCCGCACGCGGATTCGCAGGCATCACTCTGATTCCCGCGGGGAAAGAAGCCGAACAGTTGGGCAGCCTGCCGATCGAAACTTTATTTACCGGATCTTCCGGCGACGAATCGCAATTCGAAACGCTGGAGCGCTGGGGAATCCACAACCTTCGCGCGCTGGCCGCACTGCCGCAGATCGCGCTCAGCGAACGCATGGGTCAGGCCGGTGTGCGCTTGCAGAAGCTGGCGTGCGGCAATTGGTCGCGCATGCTGGTTCCGGTTGATGTGCCGCTGACTTTTGAAGAAGCTGCTGAACTCGAATATCCCATCGTACTGCTGGAACCGCTGGCATTTTTTCTGAGCCGAATGCTCGAACAATTATGTGCGCGGCTGGGTGCGCGTGCGCTTTCTACCCAGGAATTAACCTTGCGCCTCACCCTCGCGACCGAATGGCACAATGACGAAAATGCCGATTTACCGAGTTTCCGCTCCCAGGTTCCATCGTCTACGTTTGAACGCACACTGCGGCTTCCGGTGCCATTGCTCGATCCCAGGATTTTTCTCAAGCTGCTGCAATTGGATTTGAAGGCGAATCCGCCCGGCGCTCCCATTCTCAAAATTCATTTGTCGGCGCAACCCGTGCGGCCGCGCGCGGCGCAGGGTGGGCTTTTTCTCCCACCATTGCCGGAACCGGAAAAGCTCGAACTCACGCTGGCGCGCATCGCAGGCATTGTTGGCGCAGACAAAGTCGGCTCGCTGCAACTTCTCGATACACACCGTCCAGAAGGATTCCGTATGCAGCGTTTTGCACCCGCTATGCCGAACTACAACGCTGCCCAAAAAACTGATCGGCAAGAAAGTGCAGTCACCGCGCTGCGAATTTTTCGTCCCCCTGCTCTCGCGCAAGTCACTTTGCGCGAGGGGAAGCCGTCGCGCGTGCAGTGTCCCAAGCGAAAAGAAATTGCCGGAGAAATTATCTGGACCGCCGGCCCCTGGCGCTCTTCCGGAGATTGGTGGGAACAGGATGCGTGGTCGCGGGATGAATGGGACATCGCTGTTCAATCCGAATCCCAAATCTCTCTTTATCGTCTGGTCCGCGATCTGTTGAGCGGCGAGTGGACAGTGGAAGGGACCTACGACTGATTTCATATTAGCAATTGAAAATTGGCAAATATGTACATCGAGCTTCATTCCCGGTCCGCATTCAGTTTTCTGGAAGGCGCTTCTCTGCCTGAGATCCTGGTGGAAACTTGCGCCAATCTTCAGATGCCTGCCATGGCAGTGCTTGATCGCGATGGATTGTATGGCTCACCGCGTTTTTACATGGCTGCAAAGAAAGCCGGGCTCAAAGCTCACATTGGGGCCGAAATCAGTTGCGAACAATTTTCAAATGCCAATTGGCAATTGCCAATTGCCGGAAACCGTAAGGCTCAGAAAATTGACGATCGGCAATTGAAAATTGGCAATCTCTTCCGCCTGCCTGTCCTTGTCGCTTCCCGCCTCGGCTACCAGAATCTCTGCCGCCTGATCACCAAGATGAAGCTGCGCGCCGCGAAAGGCGAAGGCGCAGTGCGCATCGAAGAATTGCAGGAGCATGCCGCCGGACTGATCTGCCTCACCGGAGGAGACGATGGACCACTCGCACTCGCCCTCAAGCATTCTGGACAAGAAGAAGCTGCCCGCGTGCTCGATCAGCTTGCGGGAATTTTCGGACCAGCCAACATCTACGTCGAACTCCAGCGCCATTTTCATCGCCAGCAAGAAGCCCGCAATCGCCTCGCGATCGACATGGCCCGCTCCATGCACTTGCCGCTGCTCGCGAGCAACGGAGTTCTCTATGCAACGCCAAAAGATCGTGAACTCTGCGACGTTTTCACCGCGATTCGCAATCATCTGACCCTCGCCACTGCTGGACAGCTGCTCGCTCGCAATTCCGAACGTCACCTGAAACCGGCAACAGAAATGGAACAACTCTTCGCCGATCTACCTGAAGCGATCGCGAATACCGGCGAACTTTCCTCGCGCCTGGAATTCAAGCTGACCGATCTCGGCTACGAATTTCCCAAATACCCCGTCCCCGCAGGCGAGACGATGATGTCGTTCCTTCGCGACCGCACCTGGGAGGGATTTCAGAATCGCTACGGCAAGGCCAAGCCGGACCTGCGCAACCGCGCCCGCCGCCAGATCGAGCGCGAACTGACCCTCATCGCCAAACTCGATCTCGCCGGATACTTCCTTATCGTCTGGGACATAATCCGTTTCTGTAACGAGCAAAAGATTCTTGCCCAGGGGCGCGGTTCCGCAGCCAACAGCGCGGTCTGCTATTCGCTCGGCATCACCGCCGTCGATCCCGTGGGCATGGATCTTCTCTTCGAACGCTTCCTTTCCGAGGAGCGCGGCGAGTGGCCCGATATTGATATCGATCTGCCCAGCGGCGATCAGCGCGAGCGCGTCATCCAGCACATCTACCAGAAATATGGAGAACGCGGCGCGGCCATGACTGCCAATGTCATTACTTACCGCAGTCGCATGGCTTCGCGAGAAATGGGCAAGGCTCTCGGATTCGATCCCGAGACGCTCGACAAAGTTTCCACCGCGGTGGCGAACTGGGAGTACCGCGATTACAACGACACACTCGACTACCGCTTCCGCGATGCTGGACTCGACCTCTCCCATCCTCGCCTCAAAAAATATTTAGAGCTTTCTATCGCCGTGCAGGATCTTCCGCGTCATCTCGGGCAGCACTCCGGAGGCATGGTGATTTGCCAGGGACAACTCGACTCGGTGGTTCCTCTCGAACCCGCCTCCATGCCGGGCCGTGTCGTTGTGCAATGGGACAAGGAAGATTGCAGCGATCTGAAAATTATTAAAGTGGATCTGCTCGGCCTGGGAATGATGGCCGTGCTCGAAGATTCTATTCATCTGATTCGCGATCATTATCACGAGGAAGTGGATCTCGCGCACCTGCCGCCGGATGATCCTGTCATTTATTCGACGCTGCAGAAGGCGGACACCATTGGTATGTTTCAGGTGGAGAGCCGGGCGCAAATGTCGTGCCTGCCGCGCCTGCGGCCACAACGCTTTTACGACATCGTGGTGCAGGTTGCGATCATTCGCCCCGGACCAATCGTTGGTCAAATGGTGAATCCTTACCTTGAGCGCCGCCAGGGACGCCAGGCAGTCACCTACGCGCATCCTTCTTTAGAGCCAGTGCTCGAACGCACCTTGGGAGTACCGCTGTTCCAGGAACAACTGCTTCGTATGGCGATGGTGGTTGCGGGATTCAGCGGCGGCGAAGCCGAAGAATTGCGCCGTGCCATGGGATTCAAGCGTTCCGAGAAGCGCATGCGCGAGATCGAGGCTAAGTTGCGCTCCGGCATGATGCGCAACGGAATTGCCCGCGATGCGCAAGAACAGATCATCCTGTCGATTACTTCATTCGCGCTTTATGGATTTCCCGAATCTCATGCCGCCAGCTTTGCGCTGATCGCCTATGCCAGCGCGTTTTTGAAGTGTCATTACCTCGCGGCGTTCACGGCCGCTTTGCTCAACAATCAGCCCATGGGGTTCTATCGTCCTGCGACGCTGGTGAAAGATGCGCAGCGCCACGGCCTGAAGATGCTGCCTATTGATGTCACCCGGTCAGACTGGAACTGCACGCTAGAACCAGCGCTGAAACCGGTTTCAAGTTTCAAGTTTCAGGTTTCGAGTAAGTCTTCTACGCCCGCTAACGTCATCCTGAGTCCATCGTTAGATGGGCGAAGGATCTCGCATGCATCGGATCCGGCCGACGATGATACCGACATCGCCGTCCGCGTGGGTTTGCTCTACGCTCGCGGTCTTCGTAAAGAAGCAGCGCAGGCGATCGTGCAGCAACGTCAACTCGCTCCCTTCACTTCGATTCGCGACCTGATACATCGTGTCCCGCAATTGCGCAAAGACGAACTGGTCACACTGGCGGAAATTGGAGCACTCAACACAGTTTCAAGTTTCGAGTTTCAAGTTTCAGATCACCCCGCCAATGACGTCATCCTGAGTCCATCGCCAGATGGACGAAGGAGCTTGCGTGGATCGCTCGAAAAGTCTGCCCCTCGTACTTCTTACCCGAAACCAGAAACTCGAAACTCGAAACTTCCTTTTCACCGCCGCGATGCCCTCTGGCAGATCGAACGTGCCGTTCGCCTCTCCGGACCGCTGCTTGACCAATATCCTGAGGCGGATTCGAAATCACCCTTGCAGCCGATGAATGACGAAGAACGCCTGGTCGCTGATTTCCGCGGTACCGGCATGACGGTGGGCCCGCATCCCATGGCATACCACCGCGACAAGATGACTGCGCTCGGCATTCGTCGTGCGAATGAGCTCACCGAAATTCCCAACGGCAAATATTTGCGTATTGGCGGCTGTGTCATCGCCCGCCAGCGTCCGGGTACCGCAAAGGGATTCGTGTTTCTCAGCCTCGAAGACGAAACCGGAGTCGCAAACGCAATCATTCATCCGGACCTGTTTCAGAAGAACCGCCTGCTGATCACATCCGAACAATTTTTAATGGTGGAAGGGATTCTGCAAAATCAGGACAGAGTCATTTCTATTAAGGCCAATCGTGTCGCGGCACTCGGCATCACGCGTGCCCAAACCAGTTCTCACGACTTTCACTAGAGCCCGCCTTCGGGAGCAAACCTCCACAATCGCCAAAGTGCGATCCATCCCAGCAACACCAGATTCGGAAACAGCAACGGAGCCAAAGGAGGAGCACCATAGATGAAATTCCGAAAGGCATGAATCGATGGCCCGCCCAGGTTTCGTTCAGCATGCAGGACAAAGCCCCACACCCCAATCATCGCCTCGCCCAGCAATACCGCAGCACACAGCAATAGATACGTTTTCGACACCTGCACTAAAAGCGGCG
>Ga0070741_10016758_pt1 | contig 12147 bp, 13 predicted proteins | sample Coa_R1_4_FD_66440 | JGI IMG/M metagenome (GOLD analysis project Ga0070741, IMG submission 66440) | Surface soil microbial communities from Centralia Pennsylvania, which are recovering from an underground coalmine fire - Coalmine... | ecosystem: Environmental > Terrestrial > Soil > Unclassified ...
CAAGGGAGCAGCGCGCGCAGCCATCTTCGACCTGCTCATCGGTCTCGGCATTCCGTTCATCGACGTCGGCATGGGCCTGCACCGCAAACACCATGCACTCGACGGGATGCTCCGCGCCACCAACTACTCGGCCGAACGCGCGCAGCAAACGCGTGACCGCGGGTATGCCGAACTCGCCGACGCACCCGACGACGAGTACCGCACGACGATTCAGACCGCCGAACTCAACGCGCTCAACGCGAGCCTCGCCGTCATCCGGTACAAGCAATTGCGCGGCTTCTACCACGACACGGTGAACTGCACGCACCTCCTCTTCGGGATCAGCGACCTCGGCATCGCGCGCGAGGACGGATGAAGTACCGACTTAAGTATGTGGAGCACATCCCGCGCGACCTAGATGCAGGCGTCCTCTACGTCAGCAAGCCGTTCGACACCGCAGCACACCTCTGCGCGTGCGGGTGCGGCACCAAGATCAGAACACCACTCGGCCCCACTGACTGGCACGTCAAAGCGACACGCGGCGGCCCGACGCTCTCGCCTTCCGTCGGCAACTGGCAAGAACCCTGTCAATCCCATTACCTCATCATCAAAGGAGAGGTCATCTGGGCGCGGCAATGGACGAAGTCAGAGATCCGTGAAGGCAGGGAAGCGGAGCAACGCCGCGCCGCCGCGTACTTTGAAGGACGGAATCGTCGTGGCGTGTTCCGGCGCGCGTGGCGGTGGGTCACTCGCCGCAAGGACTGATCGCGGACGCTGCGAACACTCACGCGAACACTTGCGGGATTTCGGCGAAAGAAAAACGCCGCTCCGTGTTTCGCATAACGTGAGCGGCGTGAATCGTTTGAGAAGTGGTAGGCGCTGCCGGACTCGAACCGGCGACCCCCACCGTGTGAAGGTGATGCTCTACCAACTGAGCTAAGCGCCTGCGACCGCTGCTTCTCAACGAACGCGTTTCCCTCGCGATTCCCGAAGGGCGCTTAGGATATACCGGATGCGGCGCTCCACGAAACTGCTCACCGCCGCCGGCATCGCGGGCGCGGCGGCTTTGATCGAGCGGAATTTCTTCGCCGCGCCGCGGTATCGCGGCCCCCTCACCGATCACTTCGACGGCCGGCGCTTCCACAATCCGAATCCGGACTGGCAGAGCGAACGCGCGTTTCTGAAGTGGACCTTCACCCGCCAGCCGGGGCGCTGGCCGCGCTGGATCGACGCGCCCTGCGGCCCGCCTCCGCCGCGGCGCGTCGGCGACGGCGGCCTGCGCGTCACCTTCATCAATCATTCGACCACGCTCGTGCAGCTCGACGGGAGGAACATCCTGACCGATCCGGTCTGGTCCGAGCGCGTGTCGCCGGTCGGATTCGCCGGGCCGCGCCGCCACCGCCCGCCCGGCATTCGCTTCGAAGATCTCCCGCCGATCGACTTCGCGCTGGTCAGTCACAACCACTACGACCACTGCGACATCCCGACGCTGCGCCGGCTCCGCTGCACGATCGTCACCCCGCTCGGCAATGGCGCCCTGATGAAGCGCCACGGCATCGATCGCGTGATCGAGCTCGACTGGTGGCAAAGCGCGGGGGCGATCACCGCCGTCCCGGCGCAGCACTTTGCCGCGCGTGGGATGTCCGACCGCAACCGCAACTTCTGGAGTGGATTCGTGATCGGCTCGCGATCCGGCAACGTCTACTTCGCCGGCGACACCGGCTGGGGCGGGCACTTCCGGGACATCGGGCAACGCTTCGCGCCGCTGCGGCTGGCGCTTCTGCCCATCGGATCGTATCTGCCGCGCTGGTTCATGCAGCCGGCGCACATCGATCCGGCCGAGGCGGTGGAGGCGCACTTCGTGCTGCGCGCGCGGACGAGCGTGGCCATTCACTTCGGCTGCTTCGCTCTGGGAGACGACGGCGCGTTCGATCCGGTCCGCGACCTCGAGCATGCTCTCGCGGCGAATGGCAATCCGCGTTTCTGGATCCCGGAACACGGCGAGGGGAGGGACATCCCGGCGTGCGACTGATCGGCGCGCTGGCGCACGCGATCATCGACTACACGATGGTGATTCTGATCGTCATCGGCCCGTCGGTGTGGGGATTCACCGGACTGCAGGCGCTGCTGGCGTACATCCTGGCTCTCGCGCTGTTGGTACTCACGCTGTTCTCGCGCCACCCGCTCGGCCTGAAGGTCGTGCGCTTTCCTCTGCACGGCGCCGTGGAGCTGCTGCTGATCGCCGTCTGGCTGGCGCTGCCGTGGCTGGCGAACTTCGCCCGCGGCGTCCACTCGCGCAACTTCTATCTGGCGGTCGGCATCCTCATGCTGGTCATCTGGATTCTGACCGACTTTCGCGGCTTGCGCGACTAGTCAACGACTGGTTAAAATGCGGCATGCCCAAAATGACCGCCTTCGAGGCCAAGACCCGTTTCGGCGAGTTGCTCGATCGCGTGGAGCGCGGCGAGGAGATCGTGATCACTCGACATGAGCGACCGATCGCCCGAGTGGTGCCGGAAGGGGCGGTGAGTCTCGAGTCCGTCAGGCGGTCGGTCGAGGGTCTGCGCGCGTTGCGGGAACGGATTCGGAAACGCGGGCGAGGCCGGTTGAAGCTTTCCGCGGCCGAAGTTCGCTCGGCCATTGAGCACGGCCGCAAGTGAAGCGCGCGTTTGTGGCCGACGCTTCGGTTGCCATCGCCTGGGTTCATCCGGGGCAGGCCACCGCCGAAAGCGATACGTGGCTCGATGGTCTCGCGGCCGGCGACTCTTTGGTCGTACCGGCATTGTGGCCGTTGGAAGTGGCAAATGCCCTGATCGTGCTGCGTCGTCGCCGCAAGCTGACGGCGGACGAGAGTCGCGCCGCGATCGAGATGATTCGGCAACTTCCGGCGACCGTCGATCAGGAGGCAGGTTCAGTTGCGTTCACGGAGTTTGTGGGCCTGGCGTCCGAACTCGGCTTGACGGTGTACGACGCCGTCTATCTCGAATTGGCGAGGCGCAGGCAATTGCCTCTGGCGACCCACGATGCGAGGATGAGGCGAGTTGCGGCACACGCGGGCGTGTCACTGTGGCCGTAGAATGATCGTGGTCCGATGCCATCCGCGAAGCCCCTCCGCGTTCTGATCGCCGATGATCAGGCCATCAATCGGAAGCTGACCTCGCGCCGTCTGGAGCGGCTCGGGTTTGTGGCCGACAGCGTGGAAAACGGCCTCGAGGCGGTCGAGGCGGTCGGCCGCGGGGAGTACGACCTGGTGTTCATGGACTGCCACATGCCGGAGATGGACGGGTTTCGCGCCACCGAGGAGATCCGCAAGCGCGAGGGAACGGCGCGGCATACGCCGATCGTCGCCCTGACCGCGAGCGCGGTCGGGCCGGAACGCGAGCGATGCCTCGCGGTGGGCATGGACGAATATGTCACCAAACCGATCTCCGACGCCGATCTGAGTCGCATCCTCTCCCGCTACATCGTCGATACGCGGCCGGTCATCGACAGCGCGGCGACGACGGTCCTGCAGCAGATCGGCGAGGGAGCGCAGGACGTTCTGCAGGAAGTGATCGATCTCTACCTCGACGACGCCGCCACGCGCATGGAGGCGATCCGCAAGGCGGTCGCCGATCGCGATTCGCCCTCGCTGGCGGCCGCCGCGCACGCGCTGAAGAGCAGCTCGGGAAATGTCGGCGCGACGCGCGTGCGCGAGATCTGCCGCGAGCTGGAGGTCATCGGGCAGGCCGGGCGGGCGGCGGGGGCGGAGAAACTGCTGGCGCAGCTCGAATCGGAATATGAGCGCGCCGGAAAGGAACTGCGGGAGATGCGGCGCGGATGAATGAGAACCTGGCCTCCGCGTTCGCCGGCAGGCGGATCGCGATTTTCGGCGTCGATGTCAGTCTGGCCGAGGAGCTGAAGGAGATTTTCCGTTCGGCAGGCGCGGAAGCGGCGATCGAAAACGAGCCGGCCAATGCCGATCTTGCCGTCGCCTCGGCGGCCGCCGCGCCGCATGTCGATCCCGGGGTGGCGCTGCTGATCGTCGGACCCCTCGAGGCGTTCGCGCAGCATCGCGGCGGGGAGCATTCCGATTTTCTGGTGGCCCCGCCGCTGCGCAGCGATGAGGTCCTTCTGCGCGCCTACCGTTTGCTCACGTCAACGCGCCGCGCGGCCTCCGAGGAGAAACCCTCCGTGCTGGCGGTCGACGACGACGCGACCACGACGGCGATCGTGCGCGCGGTGCTCACGCGCAGCGGGATGACCTGCCACATCGCCACCGACGGGCGGCAGGCGCTGCAATCGGCGCGCGCCCTCAAGCCGAGCGCGATCGTGCTCGACGTCAACATGCCCTTCATCGACGGCTTCGAGGTGCTCTCCACGCTGCGCAACGATCCGGAGACCGCCGCCATCCCCATCGTCATGCTCACCTCGGTGCAGCAGGAATCGGACATCGTGCGCGGCTTCGGCCTCGGCGCCGACGACTACGTGGTCAAGCCGTTCAATCCGATGGAGCTGCTGGCGCGCATCAAGAGGCTGGTCGGCAAGCACTGATGCGCGCGGCGATCTGGCGCAACGCGATCCTGACGGCCGCGATCTACGGCGGCGCGATCGCCATCGTGGAGCAGGTGCTGCGGCAGGTGTGGGACCTCTCCCTCGACGTGGCGCTGGCGCTGGCGTTCGCCCTCGTGCAGGTCGCGGCGATCGTTGTGATGGTCGGGGCGCTCTTCGCGCGCAAGCAGGCCAACGTGATCCGCGCCGCGCGTTCGCGCCGCGTGGTCCCGCAGATCCAGGACGCGCTGGCGATGCATGCCATCGGGTTCGATCAGACCACGCGCCTGCAACATCTGCAGCGGCAATCGCCGGACGACGTTCGCGAGACGCTGTTCGCCGTGCTGGCCTCGACGCGCGGCGAGCCGCGCGACCGCGTCTCCAGCCTCGTTCCCGTGCTTGGAATGCTCGAGGCGCGCAGCGTTCAGAAACCGATCGACCGCATCCGCGATTTGATTCGGCTCGGTCCGGCCGAGCGTTTCGAGCAGATCGTCACCGAGGTGGCGCATCAGAATCTGCTGGTGCGCGCGGCGGCCGCGGAAGAACTGGCGCCGCACGCGGCGATCATCTCCACCTCGCAGATCCGTCACGCGCTGCAGGCATCTGACCCGCGCGTGACCATCGCCGCGCTGGAGATGCTGCGCGCGTGGCGGCGCGCGCTGCACATCGACGGATTCCTTCCGCTGCTTGCCCATCCGGACGCCGGCGTGCGCGCGGGTGCGCTGCTCGCCCTGCCGTACGCCGCGGCGGACGCCACGGCGGAGTCGCTCGCCCCCGCGATCGTCAAGGCGCTGGGCGACGAACATGAAAACGTGCGCACCGCCGCGGCGAACGCGGCGGGGCGGCTGGGAATCGCCGGGGCGGCCGAAGCGCTCGGCGCGCGCCTGAACGATCCCCAGCGCGCGGTCGCCGTCGCCGCCGCGTTTGCCCTCGCCGCGCTCGGCGAAGCGGGGAACGTCTTCCTGCAGCGCGCCGTGCTGTCTCCCGATCGCGTCGCGGCATCGACGGCGTTCGAGGCGCTGGAAAAAGCGTCGTTGGGACGGCTGGAGGTGGCGTGATCGAATTCTTCAACTTCGTCGAGACCACGCTCATCGTCTACGTCGCCGCGATCAACGCCCTCTACCTCCTGCTCATCCTCCTCGGATTTTTCGTGCTTCGCGAGGAGGAGGAGTTTCCGCTCGACACGCGCGAGCAGCTCATGCGCTCGCCGCTTCTTCCCTCGATCGCCGTGGTGGCGCCGGCGTACAACGAGGCCGCGACGTGCCGAACCAGCGTGCGCAACATGCTCGCCCTGCGCTATCCGAACCACGAGGTCATCGTGGTCAACGACGGGTCGAAGGACGACACGCTGAAGATCCTCATCGACGAATTCAAACTCTACCGGTCGGGGCGCATCGCCTTCGGGTCGCTGACGCATCAGCCGATCCGCCGCGTTTACGAATCGCGCGATCCGATCCGCCTCGTCGTCGTGGACAAGGAGAACGGCGGAAAGGCGGACGCGGCGAACGCGGGGATCAACGTCGCGCGCGCCGATCTCGTCTGCGTCGTCGATTCCGACTCCCTGCTGGAGCAGGATTCGCTGCTCTACGTCGCCAGGCCTTTCCTCGAGGATCCGGCCACCATCGCCACCGGCGGGATCGTGCGCGTGATCAACGGCTGCCGCGTCGAGGGAGGACAGGTCACCGAGGTCCGCGCACCGCGCCGGTTCCTTCCGCTGTTTCAGGCCGTCGAGTATCTGCGCGCGTTCCTGGGCGGGCGGGTGGCGTTCAGTTTTCTCAACTCGCTGCTGATCATCTCCGGCGCGTTCGGGCTGTTCGATCGCAAGGCGGTGATCGAGGCCGGCGGCTACCGGCGCGACGCGATCGGCGAAGACATGGAGCTGGTCACGCGCCTGCACCGGCTGTGGCGCGCCGCGGGCCGCGCCTACCGCGTGGTGTTCGTTCCCGAGCCGGTGTGCTGGACCGAGGTGCCGGAGAGGATGCGCATCCTGCGCAGCCAGCGCAACCGATGGCAGCGTGGGACGGTCGACAGTCTCCGGCGGCACATCGCGATGCTGGGCAACCCGCGATACGGCACGGTCGGGCTGATCGCCATGCCGTACTTTTTTCTGTTCGAGATGATCGGCCCGGCGATCGAGCTGCTGGGATACGAAATGACCCTGTTCGGGCTCGCCTTCGGCCTCATCGCGCCGCGCGTGGCCATTCTCTTCTTGATCGTTTCGATCCTTTTCGGGATTCTGTTGTCGATGAGCGCGGTGGCACTGGAAGAGCTGACCAAGCGGCGCTATCCCGGTCCGGCCGATCTGGCGCGCCTTCTGGCCGCGGCGATCGTCGAAAACCTCGGCTTCCGCCAATTGCTGACCATCTGGCGTACGCGCGGGCTGATCGACGGTCTGCGCGGCAAGAAGAAAGGATGGGGAGTCATGGAGCGCCGCGGATTCTCGGCCACCGTCCTGCTGATCGGACTCCTCGCCCTCCCACTGCACGGCCAGGACGTCGACCAGGCCCGTCAGCTCGCAATCGCCGGCCACCGCAAAGAAGCGCTGCACCTTCTCGATCAGCGCCTGGCCGCCGCTCCGAACGACATCGATGCCATGACGCTGTACGGAATCGTCCTCTCGTGGGACGGCGATTACCCGCGCGCCCGCCGCGCGCTGCAATGGGTGCTTCTGCGCGATCCGGACAATCACGACGCGCGCGAAGCGCTGGCGCGCGTCAAGCAGTGGTCCGTGCAGCCGGTGTTCGTCCGCAACGAAATCACGCTCGGCGGAACGTACGACGACATCCGCAACTCCGACCCCTGGCGCGAAGCAGAGGTGGACATTAAACGCGATTTGCAGTTCGGTGCGGTGATCGTTCGCGGTGCGCACGCGCGGCGTTTCGGCCTCGATGACGATCAGATCGGAGTGGAGTTCTATCCGCGCGTCAGCGCGAAGGGCTACCTGGAGCTCGATGCGGGCTATTCGCCACGCGCGCGGCTCTATCCACGGTCGCGATTCGGATTTGAGTTCTTCCAGGGATTCGGTCCGGGACTGGAGGCCTCGCTCGGCTACCGGCGGCTCAACTTCACGCCGGCGGCGAGCATCTACACGGCATCGTTGAGCAAGTACTACCGCGACTGGCTGTTCACCGCGCGCGGCTATCACTCCGAACGGACGAACTCGGTCCAGGCGATGGCGCGCCGCTACCTCGGCACGCCCGATCGCTGGGTCGCTCTCCGGTTTGGCAAAGGATCGACGCGCGATGAGATCCGCAGCGCCGCCGACCTCGCGGCGCTCCAGTCTCGCGATGCCACCATCGAGGCGCGCTTCGACATCTCCGCGCCGTGGTTCCTGCAGCTCCGCGCCGGCGCGGGGCGCCCTCATCACACGGCCGGCACGGCGCTGCTGGGCCGGCGCTGGTGAACTCTCATCTGGCGATCGTGAATCGACCCCAGTAGCAACGGCGCGAGGAGCGCGCCGATCAGTGCGGTGGCCATGTCCTCCTGCGTATCCCACACGTCTCCCTGCGTTCCGAGGAAAGCGTCGCCTTTCGCGCCGGCGGCGATCGAGACGCGCCATTCGAGCAGCTCGTACGCCGCGCTGATCGCCAGGCAGATGCAGACCACAATGAAGTAGAGCCATCCGCGGCTTTTGACCACGTTCCGGCGTATCAGGATCTCGCGCGCGATGATCGCCGGCACGAAACCCTGCGCGAAGTGCCCGATCCGATCGTAGGGATTCCGGCCGAGGTGCAGCGCGTCGCGGATCCGGAAGCCGAGCGGGACCTCCGCGTAGGTGTAGTGCCCGCCGACGATCAGGATCGCCGCGTGAACGCAGAGCAGACTGACCAGGAGCGGCGTGAGGGGGAATCGCCGCCACGTGGCGACAATGATGATGAATCCGGCGATGGCCGGAAAGACTTCCAGGCCCCAGGTGAGGTAATCGTGCGGCCGGATGAGCGACCAGATGAAGAGGGCGCCGAGTCCAACCAGCAGGGCGACATTGGTGCGCGTCACGCGCCCAGTATGACAGCGCTACTTCATCTTCGGCACCTTCGCGCCCGAGCGCCGCGCCTCGGAAAGTCCGATGGCGATCGCCTGCTCGCGGCTGGTCACTTTCTTTCCTGAGCGGCCCGAGCGCAGTGTGCCGCGCTTTCGCTCGCGCATCGCCCTCTCGACTTTTTTCGAAGCTGCCTTGCCGTATTTTCTGGCCATAAGTCCTCCGCCCATGTCGCCGTGCAAGCGGCGGGCCCTGCGGGGACGACCAGTCAGTCCGTATCCACGTACGTCGATCGCGCCATGACCTCGGCTCCGCGCCGGTCGACGGTCACTTCGATACGGTGCAGGCCGCGTGTCTTCAAGTCGGGCTTCCGCACCTCGAGCTCGTAATGGCCGCTCAACGTGCGCACCAGACGGTCGATGGCGATCTTCGGAAAGTGAAATGTCTTGGCGTAAAAGCCGCCGGTGTCCTCGGAGACCTTTCCCAATCCGACTTCCAGCGAGTGGTAGTCGGCCTGTGTGAAGTCGAGCGAGAAGACGCTGACGCGCGCCGCCTCGAGAGCCTGCCGGGCGGGACCGTAGACCGCGGGCATGATGATGTGATCGCCGCTCAGGCGTCCCAGTCCCCAGCCGAAAAGGATGAGCGACTTGGGGCCGGGAATCGGACGCAGCGCGTTGCCGAGGATCAGCAGCGCTTCTTCGGAGCTGGCCGTGTTCCTCATCACCGCCGGATCGAGCCGCGAACGCAGCGAGGGCATGGGCACGATCGGCGGCGGGTTCGGCTCGTCGGTCAGCAGCGCGTCGTACATGGCCCCGGCGATGCGGTGCTTGTCGTCGCTGAAATCGAGCCGGAACTTCAGATGGGAGTCGAAGGAGAAAACCGCGACGCGGTCCCCCGGCTCGAGCATGTTGAGGAAGTCGTCGATGCGCTGCAGGATGTCCATCTGTCCCGCGACGCGCGCGGTGTTGCGCGCGAAATCGGTCTGAAAGAAGAAGACGAACAGGCGTCCGCGCGGCGCCGGGACATCCAGGGTGTTGTTGACCTCGGGCGGTGGCTGTTCGATCTCCGCGATGGCACGCCCCACCGCCGTCTCCGGTACCCATTCGGCCGACTCCACGATCGCCGGCCGGCCGTCGACGCGCACGCGAAAGTCCGCGGGTTTGAGGCCGAGGATCGGCTCGCCGCGCGAGTCGGTCACGCGCGCATCGACCAGGATGCGCTCCACGGTGATCTTCTCCTGGTACTGCTGCGTGGCGAGAAGAAAAAGGAGCGCCAGCATCGCTCAAGTTTACAATCCGCCCATGCGCAAACTGCTGCTCGTTTTCCTATTCGTCACCACGAACGCCTTCGCCGTCAACTTCGGCGACTTCTTCCTCGACAAGACGATGCGCGTGAACTACTTCCACACCGGCAACCGCGGGCAGGAGATTATCGCCGTCAGCTCCATCGTCTCCGACGGGCCGTGGCCGGGCAGCCGCACGCGTCTGCTCGACACGCTGAACCTCGGCAACTCCATGGTCGAGGTCATCGACCGCGAGACGAATCAGCTTCTTTACTCGCGCGGGTTCGCCACGGTGTTCGGCGAATGGGTGACCACCGACGAGGCGAAGAGCCGCGCCGGCACGTTCGCGGAGTCGGTCCGCTTTCCGTGGCCGAAAAAGCCGGTGCAGGTGGTGATCAAGGAGCGGGACAAGGACGGCGCGTTTCAGCAGATCTTCTCCACGCTCATCGATCCGAATTCGCGCTTCGTCAACCCCGCCGACCGCCCGCCCGCGGGACGCGTCTGGACGGTGTTCGAGAACGGGCCGGCATCGCAGAAAGTCGACCTGCTGGTGATCGGCGAGGGATACACCGAGGCGGAGATTCCGAAGTTTCACAAAGACGTTCAGCGGCTGGCCGGCAAACTCTTCAACACCGAGCCGTACAAGAGCCGCAAGGGCGACTTCAACGTGCGCGCGCTCGATCTGATCGAGCCGGTCAGCGGAGTGCATCGCCCGCGAACCGGCGACAACCGCCGCACGATCACCGGCGTGCAGTACAACATCTTCGATTCCGAGCGCTACGTGCTGACGCTCGATGATCATCGCCTGCGCGACGTCGCCGCCTCCGCGCCGTACGACTACCTCGAGATCCTGGTCAACGAGAAGACTTACGGCGGGGGCGGGATCTTCCGCGATCAGGCCACGGCGTGCGTCGACAGCGCGTTCGCGGAGTACGTCTTCGTCCACGAGTTCGGGCATCACTTGGCGGCGCTGGCCGACGAGTACTACACCTCGCCCGTCGCTTACGAGACGACCGGTGCGGCGGAGCATCCTGAGCCGTGGGAGCCGAACGTCACGGCGAGCGGCGCGCATCCGAAATGGGCCACCGATCCCGGCGTGCCGCTGCCGACGCCGTGGGAGAAGGAGGAATTCGAGAAGCACAGCCGCGCGGTGCAGGCGGAACGCGCGCGCATCCGGGCGGCGAACGAGCCGGAGAGCGTGATGGACAAGCTCTTCACCGACGAGCGCGCGTGGGAAACGAAATTCCTCGGATCGCAGAAGTACGCCGGGAAAGTCGGCGCGTTCGAGGGGGCGGAATACGAGCCGCGCGGACTCTATCGTCCCGAGGCCGATTGCATCATGTTCACCCGCGATGAGGTCGGATTCTGCCGGGTGTGCAGGAAAGCCATCGAGCGGGTCATCGACGAGGATTCGCGGCCCTGAAGGAACCCCGCTCCCCGCCTCGCAGAGCCAGCGAATACGATCGATAAAGATCATCGAAGAGGCCCGCCGCTCTTCTGAGGCGCTCGTGATCGTCCGCGGTCCCATGCGCGATGCCGTCGACCAGCGCGGCAACGCCGGCCGCCTCCGGCCGTGCGAACTTTCCATCGCGCAGGTCGATGTCGTGCACGATCTCGGCGATCGCGCGCAACGCGTCATCGACGATGCCGCTGCGATCGAGGAGCGCCTCGAACGTGCATCGGTCGCCGTCGTGCGTGAACTCTCCGCCGGCCATGTCGAAGCGGATCTCCCCGGCGGCCGGCTGGTAGGCGTGTCCGGCGACGAAGCGGAACACCGCGCGCGGATCGATGAACCGCCGGATCAGCCACGCGCTGGCCATTCGATCGACGCGAACGCCCGAGCGCGTGATCCAGGTCCGTCCGCGCAGATTGCCGAGGGAACCGCCGGCGGGTGCCGGGCTCTGCAGCGCGCGGTCGATCGAATCGAGCAGGGCGGCCGCGGTGCGGCCGCCGGGCGCGCCGAGATCGTCGATGGCCTGCACCGCGGCAAGACGCGCGCGGAGGGCGGCCACGGCGGCGGCGATCTCCCGCCGTTTGGCCGCCGAGGCGCGGCGCACGCGTTTCGCCAGGCGTTTGGCTTCCGCGATGACCGGCGCGTATTCGGCGTCGCGCGCTTCGTGAAACCGGCGAATCACCTCGGCGTCGCTGAGCCCCTCCAGGAAGCTGGCGCGCATCAGATTCGCTTCGCCGCCGGCATCGCGGATCTCGCGCGCGGTCTGCTGCAGGTCCCCGAGCCTCCGGTCGTTTGCGGGGAGCACGTAGACGGTGTGCTTGACGGCGATGGCTCCGATCCGCTGCAGCCGCCGGGTGATCTTGACGCGGAGATAGTCGGGCTTGAGCGGGAGCTGATGGATCAGCAACAGCCACTCTGTCACAT
>Ga0070741_10016759_pt1 | contig 12146 bp, 3 predicted proteins | sample Coa_R1_4_FD_66440 | JGI IMG/M metagenome (GOLD analysis project Ga0070741, IMG submission 66440) | Surface soil microbial communities from Centralia Pennsylvania, which are recovering from an underground coalmine fire - Coalmine... | ecosystem: Environmental > Terrestrial > Soil > Unclassified ...
GCCCGGCAAAGAATGACCCGTTGATTTTCCGAAGTCTGCCCGAAGCTTCTCTATTTCTCTCGACAATTGATCAAGACGATCGAGCGACGATACCGCAGGCACAACTTCTTGGGTCGACGGCAGTGCCGATTCGAGATGCGCTGCCAACTTGGTCACTGTTGTGAATTCTTCCAAAAACTGGCGGAAGCCGATGGTCACGCCAAATCGCGCTTTGATCATCTGGCTTGCTTGCATCATCTGCAAAGAGTCGAAACCAAGCTCCAGAAAGGACTGGTGCATCATCGAATCGTTCAACGTTAAGCCAGTGAGGTCATAGATCAACTGAGATAACTTCTCCGACGCACCCTTTGCACTCCTGCCATTTGTTCGGAACTCACGTTCTTCGGTTTTGTGCCCTCCTCCCGTAGACTTCTTGTCCGGAGTTTCTCTCATGGCCGCAGAACCAGCTTCCATCTCGGCCTGAGCATAGCGTTCCTGCGGCACAGGCAGAGCCATCTGTTTTTGGCGCACTGGCTCAATCCAATGCCGTTGTTTCGCAAATGGATAGGTTGGCAGGGATACTCGAGCTACATCACATCCTTGATAAAAATTCTGCCAGGAAATGTTCCCCCCCATTGCCCAGACAGTTCCTGCAAACAGCAATAGCGACTGTAATTCAGATTGCCCTCGACTCTCCGGCATGGCCGCAATACATACGCCATCGGGGGAATGGGCTCGCGCCAGGGCACTCATGGTTGGAGTGGGCCCAAGATCAAGTATCGCTAAATCTGGTTCTGCGACTAACGAATTCAAATTGGCCGCGAACTGAACACGTTCACGGAGCTGCCTGACCCAGTAATCCACAGACGTCGCCTCTGCTTCTCGAATCCAGGTTCCGGTCAGGTTTGAAAGAAACGGAATTTGTGGCGCTTTAAAAGAAACACTCTCAAGTACCCGGCGGAACGAGCCGAGCATTGGATTGACCATTGATGAATGAAAAGCGTGTGAAACGGATAAGCGCTTTTTTATTACGCCGCGCTGGCTTAATGCGTCTTCAAAAAGCTCGATCGCGGAAATTTCGCCACTGACTACACACCTGGCTTTGCCATTTTCCGCTGCAATCGATAGTTGGTCCGGCAAAATTCTGGATAAATCGTCCTGTGACATCGCTACGGCCAACATGGCGCCACGCGGTAAGGATGAAAGGAGCTTTGCCCGCTCTCCAATAACATTCAGTGCAGTTTCGAAATCGAAAACGCCAGAGATGCAGGCTGCGATATATTCTCCCAGGCTATGTCCTGCCAGGGCTACCGGGTATATTCCCCATTCCATTAATAATCGCGCCAAAGCATACTGGAAAATGAATACCGCGGGTTGAGTAAGGAGAGTTTCGCTCAGCCTTTCGGAAGCTTGCTCAACTTCTCCGCAAGCCGGGAACAGAACCGTCCTGATATCCAGTCCCAGAACTGGCTCTAAACAGCGCGCTCCTTGATCGATAAGATCACGGAATAGCGGTTCAGATTGATAAATTTCGGCTCCCATATTGGGATACTGACTGCCCTGGCCGCTGAAGCAGAAAGCAAAACGCCTGTCGCCGTCTCCTCTAAAGCGCCCTTCCCGCCCAGCGGATGAAAGTTGGAAGACGGCCTCCGTCGCAGTTTTTGCGGTCAAAACTCTTCTCTCTGCAAAACGTTCTTTTCCCGCCGCTAAAGTAAATGCCACGTTTGCCAGGGAGACTTGATCATTCTGGAGGAAATGAGCGAGATTTACCGATGCTGTTTCCAGGGCATCTGGAGTTCGCGCAGAAAGCGCCAGCAGTTGGATGTTGCGGCCCCTGGGAGTCATCTCGACGGGGGGCGACTCTTCTAATATGAGATGAGCGTTGGTTCCTCCTATTCCGAATGAACTCACGGCTGCCCTGCGTGGTGCAGCCCCTTCCGGCCATTGCATGAGCTTGTTGCAGACAAAGAAGGGACTATTGGCAAAAGCGATTTTAGGATTGGGGTCTACAAAATTTACACTCGGCGGAATTTGCTTGTGCTTGAGAGCGAGGACAGTCTTGATCAGGCTTGCCACACCGGCTGCCGTATCCAAATGCCCAATGTTACTCTTGACTGATCCGATAGCACAGAAACCCTGTTTTGACGTTGCCCGCCGAAATGCCTGGTTGAGAGCAGCAACTTCAATTGGATCTCCCAGAGGAGTGCCGGTACCATGAGCTTCGATGTATCCAATGGAATCCGCACTGACATCGGCCATGGAGAGCGCTTCAATAATGACTTCCGCTTGTCCCTCCACGCTGGGCGCGGTGTATCCCACCTTCAGGGCGCCATCATTGTTGACGGCAGAAGCCAGAATAACCGCCTCAATGTGGTCTCCATTCGCGATTGCATCTTCCAGTCGGCGCAGCACCACCACCCCAACACCATTACCGGACACGATACCCTGTGCTTTACTATCAAAAGGCCGGCAATGCCCATCGCGTGATCCAATCCCTCCTTCCTCGTAAGACTGGACCATCACCTGCGGAACATTGATAGTCACACCTCCTGCGAGCGCAAGCTCGCACTCCCCCAGCAACAAGCTTTGGCAAGCCATATGCACCGTTACCAGCGATGTAGAGCAGTTCGTCTGCACGGTAAGGCTTGGGCCACGCAGGTTGAGCTTAAAAGATGTTCGCAATGCCAGGTTATCGGGACGGTTGGCAATACGCAGTTGAACATGACCGATGTGAGCAAGCTTCTCAGCATTCGAAAGCAGATTATTTAACAGGTAGCTGTTGATACCCCCGCCCACGAATACACCGATTCGCCTCCCACCGTGTTCACGGCCCGCATAGCCTGCATCTTCGAGTGCTTCGTAAGCACATTCCAGCAACAAGCGTTGCTGCGGGTCCATGATCTCGGCGTCGCGAGGGTTAATGCCGAAGAATTCAGCGTCAAAAAATTCGATGTCGTTCAGCACGCCCCGCGCCTTTACTATCGACTGGTCCCGAAGCAGTGCTGGATCCAGACCCGACGCAAGCAGTTCTTCATCGCTGAAAAAGGAAATGGATTCTTTCCCCAGGCGCAAGTTCTCCCAGAATTCGCGCACATTTCTGGCGCCGGGGAATTTGCCCGCCATTCCAATGATAGCCAGCGATCGTCCAGTGGATGTGCTCGTCATTGACTCCCCCTTTTTCACAAACCTCCCTTATCAGTCATATGCCGGGGACGAACACTGGCCAGCGCTGCTCTTCTCAGCTCAGCAATCTTTTCACCATCGTTCGTTGCCTTCGTATGACCGTTAATGAGATAGGCTGCCTGGTCTCGAATCGTAGAATGCGTAAACAGGACTGAGACTGGAATATTTCGATTGAACTCCCGGTTCAGCTCGCTCTGGAGTTGTATGAGGCGTAATGAGTTCCCGCCAACTTCAAAAAAATTCTCTGTGGGTTGGATCGATTCCGTTTTAATGATTTTTTGCCAGATTCTCAGTATCTGCTCTTCCAGAGGTTTGACTGTGAAAGGCCGGGCTCCCGGTTGATCCACGTCGGCCGTTTCCTGTGTCTGTGTTTTCAGCTGCTGGCGATCAATTTTGCCGCTGGCCAGACATCTCATTTCAGCAACGAAAACGAACCGGTTCGGAACCATATGGTCAGGCAAGCGCTCTGCGAGCCACCGGCGAAGAACCTCGCGATTGCCGGATTCACCCTTCTTCAACTCGACGTAGGCAGTTAGGACAGCATCATCGGATTGTCCTTCTGCCTGAACGACAGCTCTTTGTACGCTGGGGTTTACCAAGATTGCGGACTCAATTTCTCCCAGTTCAATTCGGTAGCCCCGAATTTTTACCTGGTCATCGATGCGGGACTGGAATTCGATGCCGTCATTCTCCAGTTTCAATGCCACATCACCGGTTCGATACAAGCGCTGTCCGGGAGTTGATGAATTTGGGTCGGGAACGAACCGGGCGGCAGTAAGATCGGCGCGGCCTAAATAACCGCGAGAAACACTTAGGCCTCCAATGTAGATTTCTCCCATCGCGCCGGCTTGGACCGGCTGCATATTCTCTCCGAGTATATGCACCTGAGTGTTCGCCAGCGGCTTGCCCAAAGGTACGCTGGAGGCGCCCATGCGATCCCGGTAGTTGATCGAGTGAACGAGCACGCCAACAGCAGTTTCTGTTGGACCATAATGGTTCATGATTCGAAGCTCCGGGGACAACTCTCGAAGCCGGTCTATCAAAGGCCAACGCAACGGTTCGCCTCCCAATATGAGACATCGCTGAGGCAGCAAATCTATGGCCCTGTCCGAGCTTAAAAGTGCCGCTATATACGAAGGAGTGATCTTTATGTAATCCGGCCGAGCATGTTCGAAACATCGGGCCAGGGATTCAGGAGAGACAACATTTTCAGTCGGCACTAAATGGAGAGCGCCACCTGAGCAAAGGCTTGCGAACAGCGATGTATAGCCGAGGTCTGCGACTACTGAAGTCAATAGTGCGAATACTGACTGCGGAGGAGGAGCAAGAGTCGCTAAGATCGAATAGACATAATTCCTGATATTGCGGTGCTCAACGCCAACAGCTTTTGGCTTACCAGTTGAACCAGAAGTGAAGAGGACATAAGCAAGACTTTCCGGCAAGACATGGTTTCGATCCGTACTGAAGCTGAGCGGCGTGCTTGCTTGTTGTTCACTGTCTGCAAGCAGCAACTCCACTCTGCTGGAATCAAATCGTTTCTGCAAGGTGCTGGTCGTAATGATGCATCTAGGACCAGCTTCCTTTACCAGCAAGTTCAAACGAGCGTCGGGCCAGGAAGGATCCACCGGATTAAAAGCAGCGCCAGACTTCAATACAGCAAGAATTGCCACGATCAATTCAACTGAGAGTGGCATAGCGACTGTCACTATCTTTTCCGGGCCGACCCCACGTTCCACCAACTGGCTGGCTAGACAACTCGCCAGATTAACGAGTCTGGCATAGGTGAGCGCTTGATTTTTGAAGAGCACTGCTAAGCGAGCTGGATTCAGCAGTGCCTGAGCCTCAACGAGTTCATGCACCAGCTTTCCGTCTGCCCCCACTCCCCCTGCTGTTTGAACAGGTGCGGCTGAAATTTTCGGACCGCCTAAGAACTTACCTTCTTCCATAAGCAATCAATTTCCTCAGGGATTGAGCAGCTTCGATGCGACAGACAATAGATAATGCTGGTTATCTGGTATGCCAGTAGTTCTGTAGTAGGGCTACAGGATCACAGCCTGAACTCTCGAACCTGTCACTCTGCACAGTTCGCGCCACGCATGCCGCCCTCGTAGCCAGGCTTTGTTCACCACAAGTCTGGGCAGCCCGCCTGTTGACAAATTTCCTCCAGGGGCTCCTGTGGAGTTCTTGCAAGAAGGTCCAGCAAAACCGCGAATTTCTCTGAGATCAATTCAATTGTCGTCCGTTGGAATAAGGCAGTTGCATAGTTCCAATCGGCAAACAGGCCCTCAGCGGTTTCTCGAATGAATAAGCTCAAATCAAATTTCGAAGTCACCCTGGGAATTGATATCAACTCGGCAGCAATATCTGGCCAATCAAAATCTGACATCGGTATTGTCTGAAAAAATACCTGGAACAATGGAGATGAATCGTACCTGCGCGCGGGAGAAAGGGCATCCACCACCATGTCAAATGGGACTTCCTGGTTGGAATATGCGTCAATCAGGTTTTTGCGCACACAATTGAGGAATGTATGGAAACTTTCCCGTCGATCAATCTGTGCGCGCAGGACAACCGTGTTCACGTAAAAGCCGATTGAATTCTCAGTCAGGGGCTCGTTGCGGTTTGCTATTGCGGTACCCACTGCGATGTCATCCTGGCCGGTCCAGAAGCCAAGAAACACCTGGAAAATAGCCAAAAGAACCATAAACGGAGTAGCTTCAGCTTCCATCGCGCACAGCTCAACCCAAGCCGTCGTTTCGGGTGAAAGTGGTCGCGTGACAACGTCGCCTCGATAACTCGGAGCCTCAGGACGTTCCCAGTCCAGAGGAACGCGAAGAAGTTGAACGCCAGCAAGCGCCTTGCTCCAGTATTGAAGCTGTTTGTCAAATACCTTGTTTTTTTGTTGCTGATATTGCCACACGGCGTAATCCGCATACTGGATCAGGGGAGGTGGAAGACTGCGCGGGCTGGAGGACATCAAAAGGCGATAAAGCTCGGCTGTCTCCTTGACCAGAATTCCAATCGACCATTCATCGCTAAGAATATGATGAAAGGTCAGCGAAAGCACCCGCTTCTGTTTTCCCAGTACAATCAGAGTTTTGCGCAGCAAAGGAAGCTGATCGAGCGAGAAAGGCCGGGAAGCCTCGCTTTGCAAAAACCGATTGATCCACAGTTCCATCGTCTCCCGAGGCATCTGGCTTATATCGACACGCGTGACAGGTTCGTGTTGTGGAGCATGCACGTGTTGTTCAGGCTCTTCATCGATCAACAAAAAAGTGGTTCGAAGAATTTCATGGCGGTCCTCAAGCAGGTTTAATGCCCGCTCAAGCAGCGATGGCAGCAATGCGCCTGTGAACCGTACAGCCAGTGCAGAATTGTAGGCGCAACTTTCCGGTTCAAAACGGTGCAATATCCATATCCGCTTTTGGCCTGGGGACAAAGGAAACACAGTTCCCTGATGAGACTGGGCTATGGCCGCCAGGCTGTCCTCCTCACAACGCCTGAGACTCCGTGCCATCAACGTCTTGCGCGCTTCCGGAGAAAGACTGGCCAGCTTGGCCATAAGTTTCTGGCGTGAGGATTCCGGCTGTTCGTGGTTGTGTATAGGTTGCACGTCTATTACCTCAGGCGGGAGGCCCGGCGGTCAGGACACGTGGCTCGCTGCGTTCACCAGCTCCTTCGTCTTCAAGGAATTGAGCCATCTTCACAAGAATTGCATCGGCAAATTGAGCAACTGTCGGAGTCTCAAATATTTGTCGCACCGGAATGCTGACGCCGAATTCAGCTCGGATTTTTCCAATCAACCGGATGCCCAGCAGCGAATGGCCTCCAAGCTGAAAGAAGCTGTCATGGATACCCACCTGATCGACTCCCAGGACTTCGGCCCAGATTGCAGCTACACTTTTTTCCACTTCCGATCGAGGTTCAACAAATGGCGTTGCCAACGCAGGACGCGGATGGCGAACACGGTTTGCACTGACGTCTTCCTTGAGCTCAAAGCTATCCATGGTGACCCACTGGCGGGAGCGGACTTTCAAATCACCAATCGAAACAACTACGTGCCGCAGAGAAGCAGCACACAGCAGAAGCCTGAACGCCTCTATCCCTTCTTCAGGCGTCATCACCAAATCAGACAAAGTACTGGGCGCTTTCGTGGCGTCAATATTTGCTCGCAACACGTCCCAGGTATCCCAGTCAATACTGAGCCAGTCGATGTTAGAAGTGCGGCTTTCGCGAAGCACAAGTGCGCTGAGATACTGGTTGGCTGCTCCATAGGCAGCCATCCCCAGCCCGCCCAGAACTGCCGAAAGCGAAGACATCAAAACGCAGAAGTCCGGGCGGTGTTTCGGAAGCAGTCGTGCGAGCACCCGGGCTCCTTCAACTTTGGCGCGGAAATGTACTTGACAACGTTCCAGGGTGAGTTCATCAATTCCTCCCATTGACTTTATATCAGTCACGCCCGCAGCATGGATTACGCCATTGATCTTCCCCCAACGCGCCTCGGTTTCGTTGAGAATCTGGTCCATGGCGTCTTCATCCGCGACGTCAGCATGAGCAACTTGAAACTCACACTCACTTTTCTGGAGGCGTTCCAAGGTAAGAATCTGGTGAGAAATCAAATCGGTGCTGTCATGCGTCTCAAGGCAATGGGACCATTCCCGCGGGTGTGGCAGGGGAGTTCGGCTGATCAGTAGCAACTTCGCACGATAATCAGTCCAGAGATATTCAGCGATTATCAGGCCAACCCTGCCCAGGCCTCCAGTAATTACATACGTCCCGTTCATTTTGATGAGTGGTTGAGCAGAATCCATCTCGACAGGAGCAAAATCCTGAAGCCATCGATGGCAGCCTCGGTAAGCAACAGATAATCCCGGAGTGAATCTGACCATCTCCTTAAATAGCAATTCAATCGGGAGACTCTGATCCAAAGGTTGAGCAACATCAATATGGCGGAATTGCAAGCCCGGATATTCCTGCGCTGCAGTCCGGCATAGAGGCAATACCATCGCGCGTTCTGGAATGATCCTCTCGTTCCCCAAAACGTCTTGCACTCGACTCGAAATCACATCGACTTTGAGGGCACGAGCAGGCGCAAGAGTCTGGATCACATATAAAAGGCTGAAGAATCCGATCTGCTCCTCCTCAACATGATCTCGTTCATGATCGTTTGCCGTCCAGAAGTGCAGGATCCGCGTAACATCAATCGCTTTAGCGGAGAGTTCATCCCTGAGCTCTTCGTAAGTTCGCCGTTCGGCAGGATTGATTGTGAATCTTCCGTCGGTAAGAGATTCAAATCGTTCGGCCGCCGTCACAACCACGACCTGCTCTCCTTGATCTTTAAGGCACGACAGGATCGAAGCACAGAGCGATGTTGCATTGGCGAAGACCAGCCAGGTGGAGGATGATTTGGCTGCTGCTCTCTCTCCAATGGGCAGGGGCCTGCGTTGCCATACAGGGACATAAAGCCACTCGGCAACTGCAGACTTTTTTTTGACTTGCTCAGTGTCTTGCTCTATATCTCGATCCGTGCAGGTCCTGCCATCAGGCCAGTAGCGTTGGCGATCAAATTGATATGGCGGTAACGGCACCCTGACCCGTCGTTCCCCTGTATGCAACTTATCCCACTCCAATTGCGTTCCAGAAAGCCACAAACGGGCAACGCTCTCCAGCAAGAATTCTGTGCCTGGGCGAGAATCAAATTCATGTGGAACTGAAGGAAGAACAAGAAGGCCATCTGGCCGGGAATCATGCTGCAGTACGCAACTACCAAGCGATTGTCCCGGGCCAGCCTCCACAATCGTGGTATTCGGCTCCTTGAATAATTCCCGAATTCCGGTGGAAAAAAGCACCGTTTGGGTCGTGTGCGCTGCCCAGTAGTCAGGGTCTGTGCATTGTGTGTCTTTGATCCAAGCGCCCGTGAGATTTGAAATATACGGAATCACTGGCTGCCGCAAAGTTATCGTTTTGAGAAATTTTGCAAAGGCGCCAGCCGCCGTCTTGACCTGCGGAGAATGCAACGCCTGAGTCACCGGGAGACGGCGGTAAGCTATCAATTCGCCGTTCAGACGCGATTCCAGATTCTTGATTTCCTGGGCTGTGCCTGCGAACACACATACTTCAGGAGCATTAACCGCGGCGATACTCAAATTATCGTTGACGAAACGGCGTGCGTCTTCTGAAGAAATGGCAGCGGTAAGCATTCCTCCCTCTGGTAACTGCTCCAGGAGGCGTGCTCGAGTGACAATGACCGAAAGCGCATTCTCAAGCGAGAAAACTCCAGCGAGACACGCCGCCACATATTCACCCAGGCTGTAACCAATCATCGCTGCAGGTTGTAAACCGAGTTCCATCCATAGTCGCCCAAGCGCGTACTCTACGGTGAAAACTGCACAATGGCTCAGCAAGGTTGAATGAATGTCTGCCGGGTCCTTACTTGCGTTGCTTGACCGCGCCAGGAGATCGCGCAGACTTCGATGGTCGCGCCCTTGATTCCCTTTCGCACCGTCCCCTTCATATAGAACCTGCACCAGACTTCGGCCCAGCATAGGCTTGAGATAGTCAGAGCAACGGTCAACTTCAAATCGGAACTGGGGAAAATGGCGATAGAGATCGGCCGCCATACCTGCATATTGATCTCCAACCCCCGGGAACATAAATATGATGTTCCTGCGCTCAACAGCTTTTCCGCGCCACGCCGCTTGAGAGCGCAACACTGAGACTGCATGTTGGTGGTCACGGCAAAGAAGCGCTTGCCGGTGCTCAAAAACCTGGCGTCCCACCTGGAGCGTGTAGGCAACGTCAGCCAGGTTGCAAGCGGGTTCTGCACTTAGATATTCCGCTAAAGCCTCGCCTGCCCGATGCAGAGATTCGGATGTCCTTGCAGACATAAGCAGGAGATGCGCGGGGAACCGACTGGAGTCGCCTTTTACCGGGGGTGCCTCCTCCAGAATTAAATGGGCATTAGTGCCGCCCAGGCCAAACGCGCTCACGCCGGCTCGTCTCGGGGTCTCTCCCCTTTCCCATTGTTGCAACGTCTGGTTGACATAGAAAGGGCTGTTAGCGAAGTTAGCTTGAGGGTGCGGAGTTTCGAAGTTCAGACTGGGTGGCAGCTGACCATGTTGCAAAGCCAGAACTGTTTTAATTAAACCAGCAGCCCCTGCCACTGTATCGGTATGCCCAATATTGGTCTTGACCGAGCCTATAGGACAGTATTGAGTTCTTGTGGTTCCCGCGCGAAAAGCCTTCGTCAGCGCAGCAATCTCCACCGCATCACCCAACGGAGTGCCGGTGCCGTGAGTTTCAACATAACCTATGTGTTCCGGACGAAGTTCAGCAGCAGCCAAAGCCATGGCAATTACTTGCGCTTGACCTTGAACGCTCGGAGCAGTGTAGCCTACTTTGCTCGCCCCATCATTATTAATGGCAACTCCTCGAATAACCGCGTGAATGTAGTCGCCGTCTCTCAGCGCGTCAGTCAGACGCTTCAATACGACAACGGCAACCCCATTTCCGGGCGCAGCACCCTGGGCCTTGGCATCGAATGCACGGCATTTTCCGTCCGGAGACATGACTCCGTTTTCTACATAAAAATACCCGGATTCCTGCGGTAAGGTAATAGAAACAGCACCTGTCAGGGCCATATCGCACTGATAGCTAAGCAATGCCTGCGTTGCAAGAAAGACAGCCACGAGCGAAGTTGAACAGGCCGTTTGAACATTCACGCTAGGACCGGTCAAGTTCAATTTGTAAGAAACGGTTGTTGCAAGGAAATCTTTGTCATTACCCAAGAGTGAAAAATCATTCGCTTCCTGTTTGTGGCGACGAAGATATTGGGTATAAGTGCTGATTTTTGAGCCGGCGAAGACCCCAACAACTCCATCCCACCGTTTGAGATCATATGCGGCGTCCTCGATAGCTTCCCAGGCGCATTCTAGAAAGAGGCGTTGCTGGGGATCAATCTGTGTGGCTTCATTGGGGCTGTAATTAAAAAACGGCGCTTCAAATAGCGATACACCTGGAAGGCGACCGACGACATTCACAAAACGTGGGTCCTGCCTTCGCTGCTGAGTGACGCCCGCTTCTTCCAATTCAGTCACTGATAAAGGAGCAACTGATTCCACTCCGCCTCGCAAGTTCCTCCAGAATTCGCTACGGTTCCTGGCGCCTGGCAGACGGAATGACATTCCAACGATAGCAATTTCTTGCCCAGACCATTGGTTCTGGCTCATATTTGCTGCTCTCTCAATGTTAAAGGTTCAGCTCTGATATCTCGGAGCATCAGATCGAAAAAATGAGTATTGAATTAGCGGGTATTTTGCTGCGCGGCCATACGCTTTTGTTGAAACCACTGTGATTGCTTGCGTGCACGTGCCTGGATGTAAGAAAAATCCGGCGTCTCATTCTCCGTGGCCAGGAAAGCACTCAGTTTGGCCACCGTGGGATATTCGAACAAGTCGACAACGGCAAACTTCCGTTTGATGAGAGGCCGTAATCGCTCAAAAACATTGACGAGAAGGAGTGAATGTCCTCCTACTTCGAAGAAATTGTCATGCCGACCCACTTGATCCACTCCCAGCACCTCTTGCCAAATTTTAGCGACTGTCCACTCCATATCGGTTTCTGGCTTTGCGAAGGGAGCTTCAGGTAGCATTTTGTGATCGGCCGGGTTGGGTAGAGCTTGGTGGTCAATCTTGCCAGAAAGGCTACGCGGCAAACCAGGTAACCAAAGGAATATGCTGGGGACCATATATTCGGGAAGCATTGCTCTTAAAGAATCCTGGACAGCAGCGGAATTCTCAGCGCCTTCCTGGGAAACCAAATAGGCAATCAAGCGCAATCCCCCAGCAACATCATGGCGAGAAACCACAACCGCGTCTTTAATATAAGGATGGCGGCGAAGGACAGCCTCAATTTCGCCAAGTTCAACGCGATAACCACGGACCTTCACCTGATTGTCCATTCGTCCGAGGTACATCAGGTTCCCA
>Ga0070741_10016760_pt1 | contig 12146 bp, 10 predicted proteins | sample Coa_R1_4_FD_66440 | JGI IMG/M metagenome (GOLD analysis project Ga0070741, IMG submission 66440) | Surface soil microbial communities from Centralia Pennsylvania, which are recovering from an underground coalmine fire - Coalmine... | ecosystem: Environmental > Terrestrial > Soil > Unclassified ...
CAGGTTCGGACCGCTGACGGACATTCCATCGTGCATTCCGCCGTCCTGCGATCCACTCTGTCCGCCGGATTGCGCCGTGGCCTGACCATTGTGATCAGCTGCCGGCGTAACATCCTTTTTGTCGCCCATGACATTCTTTGTGTCAGCAGATGCAGCTGTGGAAGTGTTGACGGCGACCGTTTTTGCCTGCTTATCTTCCAGTTCTTTAACTCGCGACTCCAATTCGTCGATTCGTTTTAATAGCAACTTTACAGTTTCCCGATCATCGCTAGTTGCCGGTCCGGCGTTTGGTCCCGACTGTTGTGCTGCGACCGATTGAACCGCTAATAAGATGAACAGAAAGGGGATGATTCGGATAATTTGATTTGTCTTTGTGGACACAAACCTCAACACTGGGGAAAGGGTTTTCCGATCCATATTTTCCTCTTTACGACTCAGATTCATCCATTCAGGACCATCAGCCCTGAAGGTCTGTATTTGTCTTGTTCAAGAATGATCCGCGCTACTTAAGAGTCTGGCTCGCGAGTAGAGCTAAACGAAATATTGGAATCCGTATCTTACAACGGTTATGGCGCGGACCAAAAACGAATAGAGAAAGAAATCACGGCAATCATCCTGGATTTTATAAAGAGATCGTGAAACTGTGTCAGCGCTTTTTCAGACCTTCTTTGACTTTCTTCGGAAGTTTCGCGAAAACCATTTCATAAGAGTGGCTGATTAGTTCCTTTAACTCCGATTTCGAAAGGGCGTCGGGTTTTTCGACGTAGACCCAGTGATATCTGGCGACGTATGGCGCGGGAATGATGCCTTCCAGCTCGATCAACTCAGTAAACTTTTCGGGAGTGCATTTGAACGAGACCTTTCCCTGAGGTGTGCCGTTCAGATCAGTGACAGCAAATATTTTCCCTCCTATTTTGAATAGAAGATCGCTGCCCCACTGAACCTGTTCGGTGGCATTCGGAAAAGAGAGGCAATATTTTCGCAGAGATTCAATGTCCATAACTATTTAGCCGGCCTTTTGCGCGACAAAAACGAAACGTGATAGTCGTCGCTCCGATGTTAACCGGTGCACGACCTGAAGGAATCGTTGAAGACCCTGGAATGTTTCCGTTCCTTCGATTTTCATCAGCTCGTCCTGGTGCGTCGTTCTCCCGTCATGCCAGCGCCTTGATACCAGAACAGCATTGTCGGTTACATCTTCGGAAATCTCAACATCAAAACCGGCCGATTTCATTAGGCGCTCGTCCTCGCCCGGCGCCGCAAAATCAAAATATCCGATCGAGCTGCGAATCGCTATCTCTTCCTTTGAAACCAGCCCTGTGATTATTGTCGGATCTGTATAGAGTATTCGTCCTGCTGGCTTTAAGACTCTGTGAAATTCTTTCAGAACTGACAAACGGTCAGGCAAATGAATTATCGCGTCGATACAGACTATCGCATCAAACAGGCTGTTGCCGAATGGCAATTGTTTGCTTACATCGGCCTGTTGAAACGCGACGCGATCTTGCAGTCCCTGCGACTTAACCAAACTGGTGGCGTTGCTTACGCCGCTTTCGTTTATATCAAGTCCGAGCACCGAACACCCTGTTGTTCGCGACATAAATAGAGCCGGACCGCCCGAGCCGCTGCAAATATCCAGGACATTTGACTGAGCGTGCAGGCGCAGATACTGAAAGAAACTGCGATATTCGTCCGCAGTCATCCAGCCGCTTTGGCCGATGTCTTCTCCATAGGTTTCAAGGCGAACTTGCTCAAGGACGTTCGTGCTAAAGTGACCGTAGGCATTTCCGTAAAGATCGACATTGCCGGTTGATGACATACAATTTTCCTCGGACACAATTTTCTTGATCCGCACTGTCTTGTCAACTAATCGTTATTGGCCGGACAGCCTTGCTTAAAAAAAAGAGCAAAAAAATAAAGGCCGCATTATAATGCCCGGCCGTGCCCAGGCTCACGCATCTCTCTTGCCAGATAAACTATTAACCGGATCGTTGACGGAGGAATAAAGACGATGAAAAAGATAATCTTGCATTTCTGTTTGCTTTCCTGTGTTTTGTCCGTATTCGGCATCTGTTGTTTGGTGCAGTCGATGGACCTGAAAGATCAAACTTCGCAGGTGGACAAGTCCGCTCGTGTATTCCGAGAGATCATGGCAACTCCGGATAAATCGATTCCGCGCGATTTGCTGCGAAACGCCAAATGCGTAGCGGTCTTTCCGTCTGTCATTAAGGCTGGATTCATTGTCGGAGGCCGAGGTGGCCGTGGTGTCGTCAGTTGCAAAAGCTCTACCGGGTGGAGCGGACCGGTATTCCTCAACCTGAAAGGCGGTAGCGTCGGTTTGCAGATTGGAGCTCAGGCGACGGATTTCGTATTGCTATTTATGAACGATAAAGGAATCGATAGCCTCTTATCCGACAAATTCGAGCTGGGTGGCGATGCCAGTGTCGCCGCCGGTCCGGTCGGACGCCAGTCCGGAGCTTCGACCGACGTTAAGCTTCAATCAGAGATTCTTTCTTATTCGCGTAGCCGCGGACTGTTTGCCGGCCTGGAATTGAAAGGCGTCGTTATTTCACAGGACAAAGATGATAACAAGGGAGCATATGGCGACGATTTCGATGCAAAAGCCATTCTGCGTGCCAAACTGAAGGCTCCATTTGGTCTGCGAGCATTTTCGACAACGCTTGATCAATACACGCGATCCAGAACAAAATCAAAGAAGGGCTGATTCTAAAAGTCTGAGCCGAGTTCAGGGTACAAGCTTTAGCTTGCCTGTTTCCTAAACCGCCGCTGAAAAGTTGTACTCTGAACAAGGCTCAACCTGACTTCAAAGGCTCGTTCGGTAAAACGTTTCCGTCTCCCCGATAAACCGTCCCCAAAACATAATCGAATATCGGAAACGTAATATTGAAATTATAACGGTTCATCAGCCTGGGATTATGATGGACGATGTGATGCTGCCTTAATTTTTTGATGATCCAGAGTCGCCCAATGAACGTGTTCTCGTTCAAATGATAGGTGAAATGCAGGCATTCATATAAAAGGTAGTACGCCATCCCCACTCCGACAAACAGGAGCGCAGAGGTTCGAGAGAAAAAGTAATCCAGCACCCCTGCCGGTAGCAGAGCGGCAACAAAGAAAGCCAATAACATCCTGGGAGGAAACAAAATCATTTGAAAGTCATCGCTGCGTTCAAATGACATTGCTTCGTTCGTAAAAAATTTGTGATGAGACAGCGTATGCCGGTCAAACATGATGGAAATCGGCTTTATCGGGCGATGCATCGGATTTCGGTGGCTGAGGTACTCAACAAGGTTCGCGTATAAAAATGCTATCGGTATGACAGACAGTTGCAACCAGGAAGCCCCTCTCGCTCTCCAGAACGCATAAAAAATCACGCTTATTGCGGTTATGCCCGTAAACAATAAATGAGCAAAGCCGGAATAGTATCGGGAGAATGTGGCACGGCATGATGTACGGAATGCAGACACAGATTGCGGTACCATACTTGGAACCCCCAGTCTAGCAATACTGTCTTGTCAAAAATCGGTTTTAGAGCTCTCTACAGGCCACTCTAACCGCAGGAGAGAGATTTCAAGGTCTCACCTTAAAATAACAGTATGCAAATTGTTAAGATTATTGAACTACTTTGTTAGGTTGTCTTAGCGGTAACCGGGTGTTTACAGATGGCTGATCAATCAATTTGTATAATGTATGTTGGCCTCTGTGGAAAACTGGGGATAAAGCCGCAAGATTAGAAACAAATTAACTTAAGATAACGATTTTCTTAAAACCTTTTGACTGCCTCGAGCGTCTAAGCCATTGGAGGTTCGGGCCTCGCATTCGTCATCAGGGCTTGACATCGAAAGAAATCAATTGAAAAAGTAGACAAATAGTGTCTCTGATCCGCACAGAGAATTATCGGCTAATTTTCAATCAGTGTGGGTTATTATCTCTCGGAAAGTGCGCCCGGCTATCTCTGCATTATGGTCATTGTAAGGAGATGTTTTGAGTACTGCGGCTTTTTTGGTAGTAAATTCAGTTATTTCAGTGATTGCGAGGACAAACATCTATGCGCTCTATACCGACCCTGGATCTGGTGCACTGCTTTGGCAGTTGTTGCTTGCCAGTATAGTAGGCTGCCTGTTTTATGTCCGGCGAGCTAAGGTCTGGTTTATATCGAAAACCGGCAGGGGGCAGCGAAAGCGATTGGATACCAACCAGGCGGAATACGCCGCAACAACCGAACAATCGAAAAACAACAAATAGCGATTGCCGCCAGCGAACTTCGCGCGTGGTAAAGTCGCTAGCTTCGGGGCGTTTCAATCTTGGTGTCTGATGTGCGCAAGCAGTAAACCCGGATTTGCCGAGGCCTCCTTTCGTGATCCGTCAGGCCGGTTAGTAAGACTTGGCGATCGAATCATTCGGATTGTCGGCAAGGAAGGTATTTTTGACCTCAAAGCGTTCCTTTCATCTTCCACGGCCAGCAAATTTCTGAATTCCAAAAACCTGGTCGGAACAACTTTCATCAGCGATGCAGAAGTAATCGAGATGGTTAGGCAGAATTTGCCAACCGTCTCAGATCAAAGTTCATTTGTTGAACATGAAAGAATTCCGTTCCAAAGCTTTCCTTACGAATGGCCGGCGGAGATGCTGTACAAAGCCGGATCCTTAACCCTGGATCTGTCGGAAAGCCTTCTGGCAGAAGGGTTAGGTTTAAAGGACGCCACGCCTTACAACGTTCTCTATCGGGGCTCGACTCCTGTCTTTATCGATCTGCTCTCTTTCGAGAAACGATCTGCAGGAAACCCCACCTGGTTGCCCTCCGCGCAGTTCCAGCGAACTTTTCTCTTACCGTTACTGGTCAACAAGTACTTTTCAATTCCGCTGGATCAGATATTTATGACCAGCCGGGACGGCCTGGAGCCTGAATCGGTTTATAACCTCAGCGGAACAGCGCGCAGGCTTTTACCGCCATTTCTGTCGATGGTTTCCATTCCGACGTGGCTGGGAAAATCAGCAACTTCTAAACCGACAGATCAGTCGCAGACAATTTATCAAGAGAAATCCTCCGCCGATCCAGAGAAAACAAAGTTCATTCTTCAAAGCCTTTTCAGGCGATTGCGTCGCAGCCTGGAAAAAGTCGCGCCTGATCCGGACCGTAAATCGACCTGGTCCGGTTATATGTTGCCGAACGCCAGTTTCTCTGACTCATATTTTGCTGCAAAGAACGCCTACATGTCAGAGGTGATTCAGGAATTTAAGATTCAAAAAGTCCTCGACGTTGGATGCAACACAGGGCATTTCAGCTTTATGGCCGCCAAAGCTGGCGCGAGTGTCGTCGCTATCGATTATGATCCGGTCGTAATTGGGAAGGTGTGGCGACAGGCGGAAAGTGAAAAACTGAACATTCTGCCGCTTGTGGTGAATTTATCGCGACCGACTCCCAGCACCGGATGGCGGAATAGTGAATGTCCGGCGTTTCTTGATCGAGCGCGTGGTTCTTTCGACGCAGTCTTTATGCTGGCGGTCATTCATCACATGCTGGTTAGCGAACGGATACCGCTGGATGAAATCATCGATCTCGCGTCTGAGTTAACTACCGACTTGCTTGTCATCGAATTCGTTCCCAACGATGATCCTCTGTTTAGAGTACTAACGCGCGGACGCGAACATCTGCATACCGACTTTACAAAGGAGTCGTTCGAGGCCAGTTTAAATCGGAAATTCGATATTGTTAGATCACAACGTTTGGCTGAGACCGGGCGAGTTATTTATGTATTACGGAAAAAGGCCTAACACATGTGCCCTTGACGGTTGAGTGTGCCAGCCAGATCCTCGAGCGAAATCTTCCCGACCTGCGCAAGCTGTTTAGCGAATGATTCGTTTGCCAGGTCTTTAGAGTTGAGTCTAACCATATAATCGCGAGCAACTTTGTAGCTTTCAGTGTTCACATCGACAGGTCGTTGACGGCCGCGGCCGGTAACGGGGTCGATGATTTCAGTGAGCGGCACAGGCAGGAAATCTCCTCCTTGAACCGTAATCAACGACTGCGAACCGCCAGACAGCAGATAGTTAACGGCGGCGTAGCCAAGATCGCGCGCATATTCTGAATCAAAAGGATTGGGCGGCGCGCACCTCAGTTCATAACCGATGGTTTTGTCTACGATGGTAATTTTAATGCCGCGTTTTTCAAATCGAGACTGAACATCGCTTTTGATCTTCCGACCCAGATCAATCTCAGTCACTCGGATGTTGCCCTGCGCGTCGCGATCCACTGTTTGCAATTCAGAGACTTCGGACGGACTTAGATGTTCTGAAAGGGCCTCCGCCAGCAGAACTACTCCATACGATTTACCCAGTGCCAGGCGCTTAATGATCGTTCCTTCGACCACATCCGCGACGTCGTCAAGACAGATCGGATTCTGTGGGAACTCTTCGGGAATTATCGTGCAGGTTGCGCTGGCGGCTTTACCGATCCCAAGTGTTAAATGTCCTGTCGGCCTGCCCATAATTACGCCAAAATACCACCGTCCAGTGGTTTTAGCGTCCACCATCAGATTCTGTACCAGCTCGACTCCCACTTCGCGTGCAGTTTCATAACCGAGTGTCGGCACCGGCAACGGCATCCAAAGATCGTTGTCCACCGTCTTTGGGATCAGAACGACTTTGATCTCTCCTTTAGATGCTTCTTCGATTGCTACCGCGCTTCTGACCAGGTCATCGCCGCCAATGGCGATAAGCGCATCGATGTTGAGCTTTCGCAAAGCTCGCACTGCGTTTTGCAGACTTTCATTATTCGAGCTGACATCGAAACGGGAAGTGCCAAGGATAGATCCCCCATCCATGTGAATGTTTGAAACTTCGTTTGCCGATAGCCGGTGTTGCTCGTCAGTAAACCGTTGCGATATCCATTCAAAGCCGTCGTGGATCCCTATGACAGAGCAGCCACGATTAATCGCCTCAGTTGCAGCAGCGGCTATGACACCGTTTATTCCCGGAGCCGGTCCTCCACCGACCAGAACACCGATTTGCTTTATCGACATAAGACCTCAACAAAAAGGCAATGCGTATCGTTATCGCGCGTTGGTAACCAGGCGCTCGAACCTGTTCCGAAATTCAGTGACCGACAAATGACCGGCCTCCGCCAGAGCCTCAACCCATTGTGGTCGGGTAAAATCATCGGATCTGAGGCGGACCATGTATTCTCGGGCTACTTTGTATCCGTTGCTTTCGGCGTCGACCAGCCGCACTCGGGTCTTGCCGCTGCTCGGCTCAATCATGTCGCGGAAGTACATCGGAACCAGTTTGCCGCCCTCTATCGTTACCATCGCGCCCGTGCCGCCGCTGAGCAGAAATCGAATCGCGCCGTAACCCAGATCGCGGCAATAGGCCGCATCGAACGGTATAGGATCGGCGCAGCGCAGTTCGTATCCAATGTTTTTGTTGGTGATAGTTATTCTTAATCCGCGCTTGCCGAGCCTGGATTGAACCTCGGATTTCACCATGCGTCCAAGATCGATCTCCGCAAATCGGATATGGCCGTGCTCGTCGCGTTCGACCTCTTCCAGTCCGGATATTTCTTCAGGATCGATTTTTTCGATCAGGCCTTCGGCAAGCACCGCGACGCCGTATGATTGGCCATTTGCTCGGCGCTTTATTATCGAGCCTTCGATGATATCGCAGATATCGGAAAATCTTATTTGAGCCTGCGGGAACTCTTCGCCTATCAAGGTCAAAGTGGCGCCCGCGGCCTTGCCGATACCAAGAGCAAGATGTCCCGCCTTTCGGCCCATCGCTACTATCACGTACCATCGCCGAGTCGATTTGGCATCCTCCATCAGGTTTTGAACCAGTTTGACCCCGACAGCTCGCGCAGTCTGGAAACCAAACGTCGGAATATGTGGAGGCAGCGGCAGGTCGTTGTCGATTGTTTTGGGAACGTGAACCGTCCTTATCGCTCCGCCTGAACGTTCAGCCACATAGCTCGAAGAGAGGGCCGTGTCGTCGCCGCCAATCGTTACCAAGTGATTTATTCCGGCCGATTGCAATGTGCCGATAACCGAATTCATCGCCTTCTCTGACTTTGTCGGATTTTCGCGCGCCGTGCCCAGAACCGATCCGCCTTCCAGGTGAATTCTGGAAACATCGTCAATGGTCAGGGGGCGAATCTTTGACTGGTCCTCGCGAACCAACCATTTAAACCCGTCCTGGACACCGAATACATTAAAGCCTTCGTTAATAGCTTCAATGGTTGCCGCGGAAATGACGGAATTGATGCCCGGTGCAGGTCCACCGCCAACGAGAATAGCCAAGTTTCGCTCTTCGTGCGCCATAATGGTACTTATATCACTTCTGCTTTTTTCTGGGGAATAGAAACCGAGGATTCAGACAGCCAGAGCGACTATTGAATGCGATGTGAAGCAGGACCGACGTGAATATGCGCTCCCGTAGCCGAACCAGGAACGGCATGGCGAAACGCGATAAACGGTATACCTCGCTGTCGCAAGTACTCCATCAAAGCCTGACCTTCGGGACTGTCGGGTTGCACTGCAACGTCTACTCGATTGCTATGATCGAATCCCATCTTTTCGTGAGTGGCCGTTTGACCAAAAGCGCTGATCGGCAGTGGTCTTCCAAACTTCTGCTGGAAGAATGCCTGCAGTTCGGCAGTCTGGCTGATCATCCATGTGCTGGCGCCGTTGTAGCGAATCAAAGCGGCGGTCGACTGGTAGGTTCCGACCTTTGGCGGAGGCAGCAACAATAACTGTTTGCTGGCCTCGGCTTCTTCGATCAGGTTATCTGCCGATGCCAGTTCTTTTTTCTGAGCATCCACTTTGGCCTGCGCTGCTGTTAGCTCCGATTGACTGTTCTCGTATTCCTTTTTCGAAATCAGTCCGTCGTCCAGCAGCTTTTTCAACCTATCGACTTTTTCGTTTGCGTGTTTGACATCGTCTTCAAGAAAAGTCAGATAATGTTCAACGCTGACTTTATATTCCTTTGTCGCTTCGATCACTTTGTCCTTGGCGTCCAAGGCATTCTGCGTCGTTGCATCGGGTTTAGTCTGTGTAGCGGTGCTGGGTTTCGATTTCTTTTTGGATTTGCTGGATTGCGCTTGAACTGAAAACGTCAGAGCAGTCAACAGGAGAAAAGTTGTTAAAGTCTTAACGAGCACCAGGGACTCTCTAACTAACGAAACGTAATATAAAACCCAATCAATAATTATAGCGCACGAAACCAGAGCGTGAAGGGATTGATTAGATTACATTGATACCAACTCTATGATAACCCGCTGACCCGTCAGGAAATGGCGGGGCATTTCGCAATTCCTGCATAGCACCTGAGCCGTCAGTCGCGCGCACGACAATGTTGTAACTGCCTGCTGATGGTGGTGACCATTGTTTTTCCCATAACACCCATGTGAACTGAGACAAGCCAGGTTTGAGTTCTGCCGCTTCCCAGTTTTTGCCGCTGTCAGTTGAGACTTCGACTTTGCTGATGCCGCGATCACCAGCAAAGGAAACACCTGCGATAGTAATGTTTCCGAGTTTGGCTTTGCCGTCCGGAATATCGATCCGGGACATAGTTCTATATATTGCCTGATCATTCCATCCCCGAACCTGCCAGTACCCTTTGAAATCGTAACTGACTGCGGTGAGGCGAGTAATCCATTTAACGTTCTTCATCCCGTAAATACCCGGAACCAGAAGTCGAACAGGGAAGCCGTGTTCCGCCGTAAGCGGCGCGGAATTCATCTCGTATACCAGGATCGTTCCGTCGGCCATCGCGCGATCCAGGGGAATGCTGTCGGTGTAGTCGTCGACGGCTCGCAGGGAAATATCGACCACGCCCGGTTTTAACTGCGCCTTCTCAAGCAAATCGCGCAATCGAACACCCTTCCACTTTGCATTACCAATCAAGTTGCCGCCGACTTCATTGCTGATGCACATCAACGTTGCGTATTCCTCAACCGCCGGCAAACTCTTTAACTCTTCGAATGAGAGTGAAAGCGGATGTTCAACCATCCCTCCTATCTCCAGTCGCCATCGCTTTACGTCGACATCGGGATCAAAAGAGTTCTTTGAAACTTTATAGAAATCACGGGTCGGAGTGATTTCCATGGACAGCCCGGTTATATCCGGAAAGACGCCAGAACCTGACCTAACTTTGCCACCATAGGCAGTGCGGATCGATTCGATGACAGGCCTCAAAATATCGTAGGCGGCTGCTGCGATAACTACCGCCATCACACCACGAAGAGCGTTTCGCCGATTAAGAAATCGTTCTCCTCTTTCAGCAAAATCAGATTTCGCCGAAAAAGCGGAACGCAACCGAACTAGTGCTGTGCCATATATTAGGTGATAGACCAACAGGGAAGCACTTGAGATGAATGCCCCATTCCAAAGATCTCTGCCGAATAACCCGCCGCCAAAAAGCGGAATTACTGCAATCGTAATCGACCAGATCACCGCGCCATAAGAGATACCAGCAATCCAGCCGGTTTCTCTGCCGCGCATTTGTTTGAGAAAGGCTGTTCCGGCAAACGTTATGATCGCTAAATAGAAAATCGCGCAAGCAATAAAACCGAGATGCTTGGCGAACGCGCCAAACATCGTAACCACAGCCTCGACTATCGAGCCCGGCGTTATCGCAAAGACCCAATCGGCCATTATGTCCGGCAACAGCGGTAGATGGAAAGTGAACCGTCCGATGAGCATCAGAGCCAGCAGCAATGCTGCGCTGAGAAATCCCGCCTGAATATCAAGCTCTCGCTCAGATGGCGGCGTGCGAACTCCGCCGCTAAGATTTAGGTTGATATAACTCATCACGTGGCATGATAGCCACGCCAGGGTTTCTGTGAAGGGTCGCAGGGAATAGATTATTATTTAGGATCTCGCACGAGTCGGGATCAACGTCATCATTCAACCTCCCGCCAGGAAAGACATACAGGAAGCCCGTAGATGGTTATCGAAACGCTCACGCGAGAAAGCGACTGTATGTATTTGAATTGATGCAGGCACTAGAGAGTCTCGAAAGTTTTCCGTTAAGATGCTCATTGGCCCCTGAAGACCCGGAATTCAAATATGAGATTCGTCAATTTATATTTCAGCAATACCGAATTCTTTTTACAACCAGAGATCGACCGTCCGAATCCTTCACGTTGTACACAGGTCTGGAAAGCCGTTAAAAAGGAAAAAGCGAAACAAGGAATAACTAAGGAATAATTAAGGATTCTTTTGTACCTTCAAATTACACCGCGCCTTGACACTGACTGAACGCGGCGTTTAGAATCAAAAAGGTCTTCATCTTTTGATTTCAAGCATAAGCCAATGACTCAACCTCTATTTCTGTTTCAGGCTAACCCGGCTGACGAGACGGCGATCACCGCTTATATACCGATACTGCTGTTCCTGATTATCGCGATTGGCATACCGGTCGTCGCGCTCGGTGTTGCCCGTTTTTTGCGCAGGCGAGTGTTTCATCGTGAAAAACTGATGCCCTATGAATGCGGCATCGATCCGATTCGTGACGCCAAAGACCGCATCTCGATTCGCTATTATGTCATCGCAATGCTCTTTCTGGTCTTCGACGTCGAGACCATATTCCTGTTCCCGTGGGCTGTAATCTACGACCAGCTCGCGGTGTTCGGTCTGATCGAGATGCTTGTTTTCATTGGTATACTAGTGGTTGGATATTATTGGGCGTGGCGCAAAGGCGCGCTCGAATGGGTCTAGTTTTATATACGTAGCAGATAAGGAATACTATGTCCGAAGGCAGCGGCGGTATAATCACCACCTCTATTGATTGGGTATTTAACTGGGCGCGCAAATCCGCAATATGGCCCATGACTTTTGGTCTGGCTTGTTGCGCAATCGAGATGATGGCGACTGGCGCGTCGCGTTTCGATCTGGACCGCTTCGGCGCGGGTGTGTTCCGCCCCAGTCCGCGGCAATCCGATTTAATGATCGTCGCCGGAACCGTTACCCTGAAAATGGCTCCGGTTGTGCGGCGCGTTTACGACCAAATGCCAGAACCCAAATGGGTGATTTCGATGGGGTCGTGCTCTAACGTCGGTGGACCATTCAACACTTATTCGACATTGCAGGGCGTTGATCGTATAGTTCCCGTGGACGTGTATATCCCCGGGT
>Ga0070741_10016761_pt1 | contig 12145 bp, 13 predicted proteins | sample Coa_R1_4_FD_66440 | JGI IMG/M metagenome (GOLD analysis project Ga0070741, IMG submission 66440) | Surface soil microbial communities from Centralia Pennsylvania, which are recovering from an underground coalmine fire - Coalmine... | ecosystem: Environmental > Terrestrial > Soil > Unclassified ...
GACCTGAAGAACATCACCGCGACGCTCGACGTCACGCTGCGCAACCTGAACGCGCTGGTCGAGCGCGTCGACACCGAGATCGCGCCCGAGCTCAAGCAGACGCTCGAGAGCGCGCGCGGCGCGCTCGGGCAGGCGCAGAGCGCGCTCTCGCAGGACGCGCCGCTGCAGGGCGACCTCCACGGAACGCTGCGCGACGTCGGCCGCGCGGCCGAGGCGATCCGCAACCTCGCCGATTATCTCGAGCGCCATCCCGAGTCGCTGCTGCGCGGGCGGCGCGAGGAGGAGCCGGGACGATGACAAGATGCGCCGCCATCGCCGCGTGCCTCGCGCTCGCCGGCTGCGCCGGGGGCGCGGCCACGACCCGCTATTACACGCTGAGCCCCGAGACGCCGCCCGCGACGGGAGCGCCGGCGGGCACGAGCGTGCGCACGGCCTCGGTATGGCAGGTGGCGATCCCCGAGATGGTCGACCGCCGCGCGCTGGTCGTGCGCACCTCGCCCAACCGGGTCGAGATCTCGGACCTGCATCAGTGGGCCGAGCCGCTGCGCTTCGGGATCGCGCGCACGCTCGCCGCCGACATCGCGGCGCGGCTCGGCCCCGGCTGGGCCGTCGTCGCGGGGCAGCCGCTCGGCGCCTCGCCCGAGGTGCGCGTGTTCGTCGACGTGCAGCGCTTCGAGGCCGTCGCCGGGCGCGGCGTGGCGGTCGAGGCGCTCTGGAGCGTCCGTCCGGCGCAGGGCGCGCGCCGCGAGGGTCGCTCGAGCGCCGAGGAGCCCGCGCCCGCCGACCCCGCCGGCATCGCGCAAGCGTACAGCCGCGCGCTCGCGCGCGTCGCGCGCGACATCGCGGGCGCGATCGTCCCTCCGGGCCAAGGCACGCCCTGAACTTCCGCGGGGCGCCCGTTTCCAACCCCAAACGATTGGAGACGACCATGCCCGGTCCCGCCTGCCAGCACATCAAGGACATCGTCGAGGTCGTGCGCCCGAAGGCGCGCCAGTGCGAGGAGTGCGCGAAGACGGGATCGCGCTGGGTGCAGCTGCGCACCTGCCAGACGTGCGGCGCGACGCTGTGCTGCGACTCCTCGCCCAACCGCCACGCGAGCCGCCACGCGCGCGCGAGCGGGCATCCCGTCATCGCCTCGGCGGAGCCGGGCGACCGCTGGCTCTACTGCTTCGCCGACGACGCCTACGGCGAGTACGACCCGTCGCTGCAGAGCACCGCGTAATCGGTCACGAACCGTCCCGGGAAGATCGGGACGGGCGCCATGCGGACGGGATAATCCCCGAACCCGGACCGGGTGCGTCCTTCAGGGAGGGGTCCATGACTCGGAATCTTCGCGCGCTGCTGTGCGTGCTCGCGGCCGCGCTTCCCGCCGCCGCGCGCGGCCAGGATCCGCAGGAGGAGATCCGCTCGGCCCTCGAGGCCGCGCAGAAGGCCCAGGTCGCGGGACCGTCGGAGGTGAAGCTCCTCGACCAGGCGGTGCTGAAGCTCCCCGCGGGCCACGTCTACTTCCCGGCGGCGGAAGCGGGCCGGTTGCTGCAGGCGATGGGCAACCGCACGGGCGACGACCTGCTCGGCGTCATCTTCCCGGACCGGTTCAACTGGTTCATCGTCATGCGGCAGGTGAAGTCGGGCTACGTCAAGGACGACGACGCCCGGGACTGGAACGCGGACGACCTGCTGCAGAGCCTGAAGAAGGGCACCGAGGCGTCGAACCAGGACCGGCGCGCGCGCCACATCCCCGAGATCGAGGTCCTCGGCTGGGTCGAGCCGCCGGCGTACGACGCGGGCACGCACCGCCTCGTCTGGTCGGCGCAGTCGCGCGAGGTCGGCGAGCCCGACGGCGCCGAGCGCGGCGTCAACTACAACACCTACGCGCTCGGCCGCGACGGCTACATCAGCATGAACCTCGTCACCGGGATGAACTCGATCGAGGCGCAGAAACCGGTCGCTCGGCGGATGCTGGCCGCGCTCGAGTACAACCCGGGCAAACGCTACGCGGATTTCGATTCGTCCACCGACCGCGTCGCCGAGTTCGGGCTGCTCGCTCTGATCGGCGGCGTCGCGGCCAAGAAGCTCGGCCTGTTCGCCCTCGTCGCCGCGTTCGCGGCGAAGTTCGCCAAGGTCATCGGCGTCGCAGTGCTCGGGCTGGCCGCGCTCGCCGCGAAGCGGCTCCGGCGCAGGCCTCAGGCTGGAGTCCCGCCGCAGGCCTGATCGGAAAAGCGGGTCCTTCGCCGCGCTCGGGACGACCGCTCCGCCGGTCAGCTCTGCTTCGGGATCTTCTTCAGCTCGACCACGCGCGTCCAGCGGGCGATGTCGCGCTCGACCAGCGCGCGCATCTCCTCGGGGCTCGACGTCGTCGGCACGCCCGAGAGGTCGGCGAGCTTGCGCCGCACGTCGGGCAGCGCGACGACGGCGCGGATCTCGGCGTTCAGCCGCTCGACCACCGGGCGCGGCGTTCCCGCCGGGCCGACGAATCCCAGCCACGAGGTCATCTCGACGCCGGGCAGGGTCTCGGAGATCGTCGGCAGGTCGGGCAGCGACGGATGGCGCGTCGCCGACGAGATGGCGAGCGGACGCAGCTTGCCCGAGCGCACGCTGCCGAACGCGGCGGTCGCGGTCTCGATCGCCGCGTCGACGCGGCCGGCGAGCACGTCGGTGAGGCCGAGCGCGCTGCCCTTGTAGGGAACGCCGACGATGTTGGTGCCGGCCTCGATGTTGATCCACTCGCCGAGCAGGTGCACCAGCGTCCCCGTGGTCATCGCGTAGGTGAGCTTGCCGGGCGCGGCGCGCGCGCGCGCGATGAGATCCGGGAACGAGCGTATCGGCGAGGCGGCCGACACGGACACGACCATCGGATACGCGACGACCGTGCCGATCATGGCGAAGTCCCTGACCGGATCGTAGGGGAGCGACGAGCGCATCGCCGCGTTCGCCGCGTGCGCGCCCGAGATCAGCGCCAGCGTGTGCCCGTCGGGCAGCGCCTTGGCGACCGCGTCGGCGGCGACCAGCCCCGCGGCGCCGAGCTTCTGCTCGACGACGACCGGCTGTCCCAGGCGCTCCGAGAAGTGCTGCGCCATCAGCCTCGCGACGAGGTCGCTGCCCGAGCCCGGGGGCGATCCCACGTAGAGCCTTATCGTGCGCGTCGGATACGGCGCCCCGGCCGGTGCGGGTTGCGCCGCCGCGCCCTGCGCGACGACGAGCGCCGCCGCGGCGAGGACTTTCAATGTCGAAAACGCCATGCCCGCTCCTCCGTCTATTCGATCCTGATCTTCTGCTCGCGGATCACGCGGCCCCAGCGCCCGGTCTCCACGCGGATCCAGCGCCCGAGCTCGGCCGGCGTGCTGGCGACGGTCTCGAGGCCCTGGGCCGCGAAGCGCGCGCGCAGGTCCGGGTCGGCGAGCGCCTGCACGGCGTCGTCGTGGATGCGCTCGACGATCGCCGCCGGCGTCTTCGCCGGCGCGAGCAGCCCGACCCAGGCCTCGGCGACGTAGCCCGGCCAGGCTTCGTTCATCGTCGGCACGCCGGGCAGCGCGGGCGTCGGCTGCTCCGAGGTCACCGCGAGCGCGCGCAGGCGTCCCGCCTTGAGATGCGAGCCGACGCTCGGCACCGTCGCGAACATCGCGTCGACCTCTCCGGAGACGAGGTCGGTGAGCGCGGGCGCCGCGCCCTTGTAAGGCACGACGGTGAAGTCGATCCCCGCGGCGAGCTTGAAGTACTCGGCGAGCAGCCGCGCGGGCGAGCCGGGGCCGACCGCGGCGAAGTTGATCGCGCCGGGGCGCGCGCGGGCGAGCGCCGCGAGCTCGCGCGCGCTCTTCGCCGCGACGCGCGGATGCACCACCAGGACGAGCGGCCCGCGCACCAGCAGCGACACCGGCGCGAAGTCGGCGATGCCGTCGTAGTCGAGGTTGCGGAAGAGGTGCGGGTTCGAGGCGTGCGCGTCGAACACCGCGATGAGCGTGTAGCCGTCGGCGGGCGCCTTGGCGACCGACGCGGTCGCGATCGTGCCGCCCGCGCCCGGCCGGTTCTCGATCACGATCGGCTGGCCGAGGCGCGCGCCCAGGCCGGGCGCGAGCAGGCGCGCGCTGATGTCCGAGAGGCCGCCGGGCGCGTTCGGGACCACCATCTTGATCGGGTGCGCGGGCCAGGCCTGGGCCCGCGCGAGCGCGGCGGCGAGCACGAGCGGCGCGGCGGCGAGCCAGCGCCTGTTGATCGGGATCGGCATCGGGGTGCTAGCATAGAGCGGCAATGACGGCCGACGCAATTCCCCTGGAGAAAAACAGGCCCGTGCGCGAGCGCGTGAGCGAGGCCGAGTGGCGGCTGCGCTGCGAGCTCGCCGCCGCGCACCGCCTGGTCGCGCACTTCGTGTTCGTCGATCTGACCTACAACCACATCTCGGCGCGCGTGCCGGGCGAGCCGCGGCACTTTCTGGTGAAGGCCGACAACGTGTTCATGGAGCAGGTGACCGCGTCCAACCTGGTGAAGTACGACGTCGACGGCCGGCAGGTCGTGGAGTCGGCCTGGAAGGCGAGCCCCGCCGCGTACAACCTGCACGCGGCGGTGCTCAAGGCGCGGCCCGACGTCATGGCGGCGGTGCACACGCACTCGCCCGCGAACCTCGCCGTCTCGGCGCAGCGTCGCGGCCTGCTGCCGATCACGCAGCAGGCGATGCGCTTCTACGGCCGCATCGCGTACTACCCGAACGAGGTCGACGACACGACGCCCGAGGGCACGGCGGCGCTCGCGCGCGCGCTCGGCGACCGGTGGACGATGATCCTCGAAAACCACGGCGCGCTCGTGTGCGGGTCCTCGCTCGCCGAGGCGTACATCTACCATCACTTCTTCGAGCTCGCGTGCCGCGCCCAGGTCGGCGCGCTCGCCGGCGGCGTGGAATTGATCACGCCCGCGCCCGAGGTCTGCGAGGAGCGGGCGAAGAAGTTCGGCCGCATCGGCCAGTACGACTCGTCGAGCCGCGACTGGGTCGCCGGCATGGCGCTCGTGCGCAGGCTCTATCCCGACTTCGACACCTGAGTCGGTCGCCTGACAAGGCCGGGAGCGATTCCGGCCGTCCTTCCGTGAAGTAAGTCACCCGCCGCGCCTCGGCGGCGCCGCCCTCGCGCTGGCATCCGTCTTGCTCATGATCAGGCACACCGTCCCCGGGGAGGGCCGGTGCAACAGGAAACGGGGGGACGGTAATGGACAAGATCCTGATCGTGGTGGGCAGCCTGATGCTCGCGTTTTCTTCGTTCGCGGTCGAGCCGGCCAAGCCGGTGAAGATTTCGATGGCGACCGAGGCGGCGCAGCCCCAGGTGAAGGCGGCCAAGGCGGTGAAGGCGCAGAAGGCGAAGGCGGCGAAGTGGGTCGACGAGGGCGATTCGCGCCTGAACGACTACCGCCTCGAGCGCGAGAGCTGCTGCGGTCCGCAGTAAGGAATCGACAACGGCTGAAGCGATTCGGTCCGGGGCGGGAGGGTCCCGGCCCGAGTCGCTTCCGCGATGACCCAGGGAGCAAGAAGATGCCAGCGAAGAAAATCCTGATCGTGGACGACTCGGCCACCGATCGCCAGTTCTACGTCGACGCGCTGAGCCGCGCCGGCTACGACGTCGTCACCGCGCAGAACGGCGAGGAAGGCGTGTACAAGTCGCGCATCGAGCAGCCCGACCTCGTCCTCATGGACATCGTCATGCCGGGCATGGACGGCTACAAGGCGACGCGCACCATCGTGCGCGACGAAGCGACCAAGCACATCCCGGTGATCATCTGCACCAGCCGCAACCAGGAGACCGACCGCCTCTGGGGCATGCGCCAGGGCGCGCGCGACTTCCTGATGAAGCCGATCCGCGAGAAGGAGCTGGTCGCGAAAGTGGCGGCGGCGACGCAGCCGGCGTCCAAGGTCGCGTAGAGCGGCACCGTTCGGGGAGGGGAGGCCCGCCTCGAGGCGGGCCTTTTCATTTCCCGAGCCGCGCGACGTCGGGCAGCGCGATCGGGTGCTCGCGCTCGAAGGCGCGCGCGGCGCGCAGCACGAGCGCGTCGGCGTGGCGCGCGCCGACGATCTGCAGCGCGACCGGCAGTCCCGCCGCGGTGCGTCCGCACGGGATCGAGGCCGCGGGCTGCCGCGTCAGGTTGAACGGAAACGTGAACGGCGTCCAGTCGGTCCAGCGCTTCGACTGCCGCTTCGGCGGGACCTCGCGGCCGGCGTCGAAAGCCGCGATCGGCATCGTCGGCGTGACGAGCAGATCGTGGCGCTCGTGGAACTCGCCCATGCGCGCGCCGAGCGCGGCGCGGCGCACCGCCGCGTCCACGAAGTCCACGGCCGTGTAGCGCCCGCCGAGCTTCGCGACCGCGAGCAGCCCCTTGTCCATCAGCCTGCGCTTGGCCGCGGGAACGCTGCGCACGGTCCACGCCGCGCCCGGGAACCAGTGGCGCGTGAAGAGCTCGTGCGGATCGTCGAACCCGGGGTCGCGCTCCTCGACGATCGCGCCGAGGCGCTCGAAGGTGCGGACCGCGGCGCGCGCGATGCGCGCGATCTCCGGATCGACGCGCGCGTACCCCAGGTCGGCCGAGTACGCGACGCGCAGCCCGCGCACGCCGTCCTCGAGGGTCGCGAGCCAGTCGCGCCGCTCGCGCGGCGCCGCGGCCCAGTCGCGCGCGTCGGGGAGCGCGAGCACCGAGAGCATGCGCGCGGCGTCGGCGACGCTCCTCGCGATCGGGCCCATGTGCGCGACCGTGCCGGTCGGCGACGGCGGCCAGAACGGCACGCGACCGTGGGTCGGCTTGATCCCGAACACGCCGGTGAACGCGCTCGGGATGCGGATCGAGCCGCCGCCGTCGGTGCCGAGCGCGAGAGCGCCCATGCCGGAGGCGACCGCGGCCGCCGCGCCGCCCGACGATCCGCCCGGCGTTTTCGCCGGGTTCCAGGGATTGCGCGTGATCCCGGTGAGCGGGCTGTCGGTCACGCCCTTCCAGCCGAACTCGGGCGTCGCCGTCTTGCCGAGGAGCACCGCGCCCGCCTCGCGCAATCGTGCGACCGCGGGGGCGTCGTCGTTCCACGGGCCCTTCGGGTCGACCGTCTTCGAGCCGCGCAGCGTCGGCCAGCCGCGAGCGAGGATCACGTCCTTCACCGAGACCGGCACGCCGTCGAGCGGGCCGAGCGGCTCGCCCCTGCGCCAGCGCGCCTCGGACTCGGCCGCCGCCGCGAGCGCGCTCTCCGCGTCGACGAGGCAGAACGCGTTCAGCACCGGGTTCAGGCGCTCGATGCGCTCGAGCGCCGCGCGCGTCGCCTCGACCGGCGAGAGCGAGCCGTCGCGGTAGCGCTCGGCGAGCTCGGCGGCGGTGAAGTCGCGGGGATCGCTCATTTGCTCGCCGGCGCCGCGATGCCTGCGTGGATGTCCTCGAGGCTGCGGCCGCGCGTCTCGATGCCGCGTGCGAGCAGCGCGGCGGCCGACGCCGCGAGAAACAGCGCGATCGCGAGCGCCGACCCCGCCATGCCCGTGAACGCGCCGAGCACGCCGAGGCCGCTCGCGGCGATGCCGCCGAGCTTGCTCGCGCCCGCGACCACGCCGCTTCCGGTGCCGCGCACCTGCACCGGGTAGATCTCGGTCGCGTACGGAATCAGCATCGCGATCACGCCGCTCACGCTCGCGAGCAGCGCGATCGTCAGCGCGGTGAACGCCGCGGGCGACGCCGTGTGGGCGGCGCCCAGAAGGTAAAAGCCGAAGAGCGCGGCCGCGGTGAGCAGCGTGAACAGGACGAGCGTGCGGATCGTGCTCCAGCGGTGGTACAGCCAGGTGACGAGCAGCGCCCCGGGCAGCGCGAGGAACGCCGAGCGCGCGAGCAGCGCCTCGCCCGCGCCGCCCGAGAAGCCGAGGCTGCGCAGGTGCGAGGGCAGCCACAGCAGGAAGCCGAAGTTCACGAGCCCCCACGCGATCCCGCACAGCATCAGGCCCACGGTGAGCATGGCGATCCGGCGGCCGAAGAGCAGGGGCATCGCGCGCAGCTGGTCGGCCGCCGCGGGCAGCGGCGGCTCGGCCGGCGACTCGAGCACCGAGACGCCGTAGCGCGCGAGCACGGCGCGCGCCTCGTCGTTGCGCCCGATGTGGGCGAGGAAGCGCGGCGACTCGGGCAGGTAGCGGTTGAGCGCGATCAGCAGCAGCCCTGTCGGCAGGTTCAGGAACCACAGGATGCGCCAGCCGTACTCGGGCTCGAGCCACGCGGCGCAGCCCGCGGCCGCGAGGTAGCCGCCGGTCGTCCCCATGCCGCCGAGCAGCACGAGCAGCCATCCGCGATGTCGCGCGGGCACGGTCTCGGCCATGAGCGTGAACGCGATCGGCAGCAGACCGCCCGCGGACGCCCCCATCATGAAGCACATGAACAGGTTCCATTCGAAGGCGGGCATCGAGCCGCACACCGCGGTGCCGACGAACAGCAGCGACGAGATCAGGATCGCGCTCCGGCGCCCGATGGCGTCGGCGATCATTCCCCAGACGAGCGAGCCGAGCGCCGTGCCGATGAGCGCGCTGAACGCGAGCAGCGTCGCGGTCTCGCGCGAGATCGCGTACTCCTCCGACATCCCGGGGACGACGAAGGCGAGCGTCGCCGGCTTCATGATGTCGACGATCAGGGCGACGATCAGCACCGCGAGCAGGCGAGCGTGCGCCTTGGTGAGCGGCGCGCTGTCGGCGACGTGCAGCGCGATCGCGCGCCCGCCGCCGCCCGGCGCGGAGCGCCGCGGCACGACGCCGTAGACCGAGGCCGCGAGGCCCGCGAGGATCAGCGCCATGCCGACGAGCATCGGGGTATCGACCGGCATCCCCGCCATGCGGTAGTGCATTTCGCGCGCGGCCGCGAACATCGGGATATGCGCGCACACGCCGGCCGCGATCGCGGCCGTCCCGGCCCAGAACGCGACCGGGTGATGGAAGCGCGTCCCGCTCGACGTCATCGCGCCGCGGGGTTCCCCGGCTTGAGCTCCAGGATGAAGTTCCAGAGCGGCATGTCGCCCACGTTCGTGACCGTGTGGATCACGGGCTCGCGGAAGTTGACGACGGGCGGCGGCTCCTGCGGCGTGTCGCGTCCCTCGATGATCTGGCGCAGCGCGGGTCCCTGGTTGACGCGGATCTCGATGCGCTGGCAGTGGCTGTGGCGCGCGCGCGTGTCGCCCACCGCGAGCCGCTCCTGGTAGACGAAGAAACGCTCGCCGTCGTAGACGATCGTGTTCTTCGGCGGCGGGATGCGCTCGGCCGGGCACTTTACCGGCGGGTGCTGCGGCTTCACGACCACCTCGTAGTAGGCGCCGGAGTCGGGAGGCTCGTAGGCGTCGCCCGCCTTGAAGATCGCCACCTCGCCGCGATCCATCTTGCGGCTCTTGCCGCCGGAGCGCAGCTCGAGGGGAGACATGGCGAGGATCACGCGGTCCCGGCAGCCCGGGGCTTCGCGCGCGCACGGCGCTTCGTTGCGGCTCACCTTGACGTAGTCGTTCTCGAAGACCGTCGCCGCGCGCGCCGGCAGGCAGCAGCCGGCGAGCAGCAGGGCGAGGCCGATGCGGGCTTCCGGCTTCACAGGTCTCGCTCCCAGGTGACGATGACGCGCACCACCTTGCCGTTGACGTTCGGGTGCGGCATGGGCGGGCTCTCGATGTGCAGCAGGCGGTCGCCCTCGAAGCGGATGAAGCGCACCTGCTCGCCGCCGACCCAGGCCTCGTTCCACGCCGCCTCGACGCGCGTCACGACCTTGCCGTCCTCGGCGCGGTAGCGGCCGGTGTACGCGATCATCGTGCGCAGCGCCTGCGCGCGCTCGGCGTCGGTCTGCGGCACCTTGCGGCCGTCCGCGGTGACGAGCGCGAGCCAGCGCCCGTCCGCCGTCGCGATCTGCCGGCCCCTGGGATGCTCGCCGAGCACGGGCGTGCGCTCCTTCGTGACCGCGTCCTCGTAGACGACCGAGACCAGCTTCCACGTGCCGACGATGCGCTCGGCGTCGCGCATCCCGTCCGGTCTCTGGGCGGAGCAGGCGGCGAGAAAGAGCACCGCCACGATCGACAGGGCGCGCATGGTTTCTCCTCGGGAAGCGTGCTTATCGGCCCGCTATGATATGGGAAGAGCGGACCTCCCGCAGTTCCGGCGTCGCGCCGCGTTCGTAGACGACGACGTTGCCGATGCGCGCGACGGGGCGGAGTCCCGCGTCTCCCAGGCATCGCCTGAAGTCCGCGGCGCGCTTGCGGTGCACGAGCAACAACGCCGAGCGCCCGCTCAGCAGCTCGCGCGCCCGCGCGCTCTCGAGGAAAGGGCCCTCGCCGCGGGTCATCCCGAACGCGAGGTCGTTGCTCCTGCTGTCCACGACACCGACCGGCCGATCGAGGTAGACCGGGAGCGACGACAGCCGCTCGTAATCCTCGTACAGCAGCACGCGCTCCACCGCGGGACGCGCGCGCAGGTACGCGGCGAGCGCGCGCGAGGAGCCCCAGCGGTCGCCGCGCTCGGCCGTGGCGATGCCGAACAGGAGCAGGGGAAAACCGGCGAGCGCGAGCGCGAGCACCGCGAGCCGCCATCGGGCCGCCGCGAACAGCGCGGCGGCGAACGCGCTCATCGCGGCCAGCGCCGTGATCGCGAGCGCCAGCTCCTCCCGCCGTTTCAGCACGAAGCGCCACAGGCCGCGCCGGGGCAGCTCCACTCCCGTGTACGCGAGCACCGCGGCTGCGGCGCCGGCGACCGCGATCGCGAGCGCGCATAGCACCATGGGTCGGGTCCTTCCTGCCGCGACGAGGCGTTCGATGCGGTCGGCGACGAGCAGCGCGAGCGCCGGCGCCGCCACGATCATGTAGTAGTTCGCTTTGGCCTCGGAGATCGAGAAGAAGGCCAGCGCCGAGGCGAACCAGATCCAAAGCAGGCGCTCGAGACCCTCGTCGTCCTCGGCCGTGTCCCGGCCGCGGAGCGGCAGCAGCACGAAGAAGACACTCCAGGGGAACAGGTAGAGCGGGATCCGGGGCAGGTAATACCAGGGCGGCCCGGTGTAGTAGTCGTGCGGCCGGCGCAGGCCGATGTAGCGCAAGACATGCTCGTTCACCACGTAGAACCACGCGAAATCCCCGTCCGCGAGAGCGAGCGCGACGTGCCAGGGAACCACGACCGCGAGCAGCGCTCCGATCGCGCCCGGATCGAGCAGAGCGCGCACGCCGGGCGCGCCGTCCTGCCACGCCGAGAATGCGACGAAGACCATTCCCCCCAAGGCGAGCGCCACGAAGCCCTTCGCGAGCGCGGCGAGCCCGAGCAGCGCATAGCTCGCGACGAGCAGTACGCGGCGCCTTTGCCGGTGCCAGGCGTGGAAGAGCAGGACCGCGCCGCCGAACAGCGCGGTGAGCAATGCATCCGGGAACACCGTCCGCGAGAGCATCGCGAACACGCCGCTCGTGGCGAGTATCGCGGCGGAAATCCAGCCGAGCGACGGGCGGCACATCGAGCGACCGAACGCCACGAGGCCCGCGAGAAGGAGCAGCGTCGCCGATACCGGGACGAGCCGGGAAACCACCTCCGAGGTGCCGAAAGCCGCATACGCACCCGCGAGCAGCCACGCGAGCAGCGGCGGCTTCTCGAGATAGGGGACCCCGACCAGGTGCGGGACGACGAAGGAGCGGGCCTGCAGCATCTCGCGCGCCATCTCGGCGTAGAGGCCTTCGTTGTTGTCGAGAAGGCCGTATGCACCGAGGCCGACCAGCAGGTACGCCGCACCGAAAGCGGCCAGGATCCCGCGTTCGAGCTTCGACAGCGTCAGGGGCATGGCGGCATAGACACCGCGGCCGACACGAATATCCAGAGCCGCGCCTACGGCATCCTGACGACAGCGTCGGGTAAGGTAACCGTAAGTTCCGAGTCAGGACGCAGTTTCCATAATCGCCGTCCCTCGCCGCGCCGGTCCGCAGCCGCGGGCCGAGCGAGCTGACGACAACGACAACTGACAGGGGCGGACGCGTTGGTCCTTTCGTGTGCTGGCACAGAGGAGAGGGACCAGCCGATACGGATACGATGGTACGCAAAGCAAAGCTCACGGTCGCGGCGCTCGTGCTGCTCGGAGTCGCCATGCTGGCCGCCTACGGCGCGAGTGTCGCGCTGCGCCACGAGGAGCCGGCTGCGCCGGCCCCGAAGACGCAGAACGACGT
>Ga0070741_10016762_pt1 | contig 12144 bp, 27 predicted proteins | sample Coa_R1_4_FD_66440 | JGI IMG/M metagenome (GOLD analysis project Ga0070741, IMG submission 66440) | Surface soil microbial communities from Centralia Pennsylvania, which are recovering from an underground coalmine fire - Coalmine... | ecosystem: Environmental > Terrestrial > Soil > Unclassified ...
CCCCTTCTCATCATCCGTCATTGACGACGAGCACGAGCCTCGCGGAGAAGCAGATCGAGTCGCGTGATGTTGTAGACCGCTCGACGCATGGCCAGAGAGCGGGTGACGACCTTGCCACCAAGCAACCGGATGATGTCGAACCGAGAGGCCAGAAGCTGGTCGGCCAATGCGATCTCCAAAGGCGTCATCATGTTCAAGAGATCCTGGGGGATCTCAAGCACACCGTCAGGGTCAAGGTACTGGTCGATGAGCTTCTTCTGCTCGGGACTGATCTCACTGTCCATCGGATGTCCTCCTGACTCATGAGCGAGTCATCCGATGTTTCGACGGGTGAGCCCGAGAACTTGAAGATCAAAGTTCACAGTGGGCGTATCTTCTGGGCGACAAAAGACCTAGTGTGAGTCCATGATGATTCGTAGGCCGCTCGTTCCCGTCTGCGGGAGCCCTGCGTGCGTGCTCGTCCACCGTGTCGATGGCTACAGTTGCCGAGGGTGCCGCTCCTGGCACGCCTTCCCCTGCCCTCAGCACCCCCTTGCTCGATTCCCCACACAGCCTGTGGACGGAATGAGAACACCCTAGCTCAAGCCAACTTGATCGCCTGACTTCGGCTCTCCACATGGTTGGTGGTAACCTGTTGGGGAGCAAGGTTTTCCCCACTTGACGGTAACTTGACTGACTTCTCCACAGGCCCACTCGCCGGGCTCGTGCAGTCCTCTGCCCACCACCACAAGATGCACCATATGTTTTCTATAATCTCAACCGTTGCCAACATCTCTGGCGTGCTGCCGAGCAAATCCCGTGCCATACCCCCTATGTGGAACGCAGCATGGGGGTTACGACGACTGGCACAAGGCTTGCAGGGGTCTCCCCTGGTAGCCTATAGGCGATGGTATAGCGTGCCAATTCATCAGGCTCTAGCGGGCTGCGTCATGGCACGGCTGATGCTCTGTCTCGGTGCGTTAGACGCGCTGCGTCTCTGCGAACGTCGTGCCGAAGAGCGGTGCGTCATGGGCATGGTAGTTGCTCTGTCCTGGTGCGTTAGACGCGATGTGCCATTGCAAGTATCGTGCCTGATATTGGGCACGTTGGTTGCGTTAACGCAAGTCTCGTGCCATGTCGTAAGCTTGCTTCCTGGCAAGCGAAGCGAGGTCGCTCGGGTCGATTCGCGGAACGCTCGGGAAGGCACCTAGGATCGCTCAGGATCGTTCGCGAGGGAAGCGAGGCAATCGCTGGCCATGATCGCGATGAATCGATCCTAGAGCCCCTGGCAAAGCCCTAGCGGGCTCGCGGAGCGCGCGGGTTAGCGAGCTACCGGCGCGATGAAATCGTCCGTGGTCGTTCGTCAATCCGATTCCGTCGTTCGATGTCTACATCGAGCTTGATGAAATCGCGAGGGGTCGGCCGTCTCGAAAGCGCGGGAACGTTTCCCGCCGCGACGACGGTCGCGACAACCGGACGATGAAATCGCGAGACGCCTCGCGTCTCGAAGCCAGGAGAGTTGACCATGAGCAGCGCGATCTTTGCCGCCCACAACGCCTTCGTGTGCGCCCTCTCGGGCAAGACGTTCCCGGCCGGGACGCCCAGCTTCTACCTGACGTGCGCGGGCAACGTCGCGATCCCCGCCGCGCAGATCGAGGCGAGCAAGAAGGACACGGGCTTCGAGACGGGCTACCGGTGCGTCAAGACGGGCTCGAAGGAGGTCAAGGGCCGGGGCGGTCGGACCTACTGGAAGCCGGTGTTCGGCTTCGAGCAGAAGATCGGCCGGTCGTGGGTCCGCGTCGTCACCTGGTCGAACCTGGTCGCGGTGAGCGAGGCGCGCGAGCGCGGCTTCCGGGTCTCGGGCAAGACGACCGAGGCGATGCGCGGCAAGCGGACGGTCGGCCACGAGCACGAGGTCAGCAACGAGGTCACGGAGGTCGAGCAGACCACGGAGGAGGCCGTCGCGGAAGCCGAGGCGATGCTCGCGAAGATCAACGCGGTCGCGCCGGACGCGCCGATGCTTCCCGCGAGCGAGCCCACGGTCGAGGACGTGGCCAAGGCGTTCGCTTCCTGGGGCGCGTAGCCCCGAGCGTCGCAACGAAGAGACCCGCCCACGAGGCGGGTTTTTTCGTTTCATCGTTTCATCAACGAGGAGCCCGCTAGAAGGTGCTCCCTGATGAAACTCGCTTCGCTCGCCGTTCAAGGTTTGTCCGCGCTGCTGGCCAAGCGCGCACGACGCTGCCGGGACCTGGGCCAGACGGACGATGAAAACGCAAGGCACGAACGTCAAGCAAGAGAAGAGAGGAACGATGAAAGGAAGATCGAGGGGTCGCCCTGATTGAATCCGGTGCGTGCGGTGGGGAGTCACCGCAGGGAACGTGCCGGGAGGGAATCGGGGTCGTCTCGCTGAAAGGCGAAAGCTTGTCGCGATGTAGCCTTCCCTGGCGAAAGCGACTTAGGCGAGACGTAAAACTGAGCGATGAAGCCACGGCCTAGCTAGCCGTGGTTTCTTCGTTTAACGAGCCTGTGTTTATAGCGGGCTGTCGGGCCTGGAGTTACGTGCCGTGTGAGTCCGGGCGAATTCAAGAGAGGCACGGTCGTTCAAGGGAATCGCGTTAAACGGGCCTGGCGTGCTCTAGGATCGTTCGGTTTCGAGCGAGGCTAGTGCGGCACCCAGCGAGCGAGCGACGCAATGGACGCGAGCTAATCGAGCCGATGAAAACGTGGACTAGGTATCGTTTGTCCATTGGAGGCGTCGCATGACCGTCCAGAAGGCTGCTGACATCGGGACGTTCCTGCTGTCGGACCGTGGTCTCGCGCTGCTGAACGCGATTGGCTTCGGTCTCATTCTGGTTGGTGCGGCTGTCTCGCGCTAGCCCAGCTTCAACGTAATCTCGTTTCACGCTGAGACGAACGCTCTAACGTCAACAAAGAAGCGAGTCTCGGTGTCGTTGTCAGATGGTTACGGAGTTTCCGTTTACTTCCCCAAGGTAGGAACGAGGCGTCAGGATCGCTCGGGAGAAGCGTTCTCCCAGATGAAGCCTGGCACGTCACACGTTCGAAGAGGGGAGTCACTCATGGCCAAGGGATGGAGCGGCACCAAGGCGCGCGACGTTCTCAACGCGCTCCAGCGGATCGGCTGGACGTTGAAGGACGGGAAGGGCCGGACGTTGATCCCGCCCAAGGGACAGACGGACGGGAACGGTCAGCCTGCGCGTCCGTATCCCTTCCACTACCACGACCGCGAGACGGTCGGACCGCCCGCGCTGTCGAAGATCGGGCGATACACCGGTCTCACGCCCAACGATCTCTAGACGACGCTCGCCCTCGAAGCGTCCCGAAAGCTTGGCAATCCAAGCGACTAGGGCCGTTGAGACTGGCGAGCGTTGTCTTTTCGACATCGTACTCGATGGGAGCCCGCTACATGCTCTGCGATGCCATCGAGTTTGATGAAAACATCAAGTCATCACGTTTGATGATTGTGGAGGACGGATCAAAGCGACTGACCAGCGAACGCTGATGAGTCTGACGTATCCCGCCTGCAACCTTCCGCGCGATTGACGAATTGACTCCCACCGATTGATATGCGCGATGAACCCCGGTGAAACCCACACCGGGGTTTCTTTACTTACCTGTGTCTATAGCGGGCTGCTAGTTCGATGAAACGTTAAACGGCGAAAGCCCCTTACGGGGCGTTCGTCGCTTCGGTCGTCGGCTCGAAGTTTGCCTTGTCCGTGCACGTCTGGTGAGCGGCGAGAGCCTTCGAGAACGAGTGACCGGACAGCGAGACCAGCTTGTCCACGAACGCGATCACGACCGGGTGAGTGTTGATGTAGTCGGTTCCCTTGCCCAGCTTGTCGGCCTCTTCGCGGACGAGACGGACCGTGCGGCTGAACTCGTGAACGACACCCGAGAGGTTGCAAGCGTCCTGGATCTCGCACGCCGTCTTGTAGGGATTGCTCACGGTCGTTTCTCCTCTGGCTTGTTGACGTTGACGGAAACGGATTTCATCGACTAGTCGTTGAGGGCGCGCGCACCGAACGACATCGCACGCATCCGACGATCCTCGTTGATCGCGAGCACGTCCACGTCCACGACGAGCACCGCGTCCGCGCCTTCGGCCTTGCACGGCTCGCACACGCCGTTAAGCGAGAACGGGATCTCACGGGAGCAGAAATCGCACTCGTCCATGATCGCTTCCTCCGATAGACTGACGCAAGAGACGCGCTAGATTCATCCGACTGTCGTGTCTATAGCGGGCCACCCGTTTGATGAAATCGTTGGTGTCGTTCGTTCGATGATCGGAGGGACGCATGTTGACGAAGAGCAAGCTCCGTAAGTTCCGCGTCCACTACACCGACGAGTCCGATGAAGCGTGCCCGATCTTTTCGTATGTGACTCGTGCATACGACATCGAGCACGTCGAGATGAAGTTCTTCGAGTCCGATGATTCGGAGGGCTGGAAGATCGTCTCCATCGAGTCCGTTCTGGAGGTCTCATGAAGAAGACGCCGAAGACGATGTACCTCTACCCCGACAAGCACGCGGTCCTCGTCTTCGAGGAGCGTCACCCGAAGTCGGGCGCGGACAACCGGTGGGCTGAGATCATCGAGAAGATCGATCTCAACATCTCGTTCCATGCGACGAACCAGCGTCGCGACGGGATGGACGACACCGCCAAGAAGCGTGCCGATGAAATCGAGCGGAAGGATCGTGAGAACTTCTGCCTGGTCTTCTCGCGCGGCTCAATCGGTCTCGTGATGAAGGCGAAGTCCATCGAAGTCTGGGACGACAACCATTCGCCCGCGCTTCGTGAGCGAGGGATCACTTGCCGCACGATCCACGTCTACACGAAGGACGGCGACTTCACTCTCGATGACATCGACATGAACGGCCAGGGTATCCACTCGTCCGATGGCTACATCCTGGTGCCGAGCCGAGATCGTCACTACGAACACGCTGCGACGTTCGATGAACACGTCGCGTCCAAGACGTTCGGATCGGAGAAGCTGAACGTCGCGAAGGTCCACCGTGTCGCTCGCGAAGGGAGCCCGGCCTAGCGCCGGGTCTCTTTTCGTTTGCATCGTAGGCACACATAGCCCGCTAAAGGTTACGTTGGGCGATGAAATCGTAACCCAGCTACGTTCTTACATCGGAGGTTGCGATGTCCTACTGGATGTGCGTCGTGTGTGGCATGTGCGAAGGCGAGGGCTTTTGCGGCTGCGACGACGATGACGACATCGCGACCGATGAAAACTCGTCCGGGCTCCCGTCCGATGACAGTGGTTACGGAGGTTAGGTCAATGGCTGAGTCGAAGGTCGCGTACCTCACGAGCGATCAGATCCTCGCGGCGCGTGACACCGAAGAGCCGCGCTACGGTCGGCAGCGCGACGGCTACGGCCGGAAGATTCCGACGCGGTATCAGGTTCTCCTGAAAGACAAGCGTTGGCGTCGAGTCTACGTGTGCTGCTTCTCCAACAGCGGCACGGCCTACATCGTCACGAAGGATGAGCCGTTTCTCTGCATCTCGCGTGTCGAGGACGAAATCAAGAAGCTGGCCGATGAAACGCGGGCGAAGGCGCGTTTCGCTGGCGTCAAGACCACGGACAAGGTCGCAACGGCTTTCAAGGTCCAGGACTGAGGGAGAGCGAACGATGGCGACGAAGAGCGGCAAGCGGTTCCAGCAGATGCGCAAGGCCGAGATCGAGGCGTCGAAGGCGAACGCCCCGAAGCCCCCGACCCCCGAGCAGGAGGCGGCGAGGCGCGAGAGGCTGGCCAAGATCCAGGCCGGTTGGTTCAAGCTGACCGCGTAACCCGAGAGGCCCCGGAGAGATCCGGGGTCTCGTCGTTTCTACGTAACGTGGACCGATGGCCCGCTACAGTGCTAGACTCGTGGATGAAATCGTGGGCACGATAACGTCTCTCTTTCGGAGGGCACGATGAAGACGGTCGAGATCGAGCGCGACACCATCGAGCACGGCACGGTCAAGCCGGTCCACGTCATCGAGCGTCGCTCGAAGAGCGGCGAGTCGTGGGAAACGATCATCGTTTTCCGTCGCCGGGTCATCGAAGTCCAGTGCGGCGTGACGTGTCCCAAGATCCCGATGAAGTTCGATGCGGATCGCGTCGAAGGCGAGGGCGAGAACACCTGGGTCCGTTCGGGGATGCACATGACGTTCCCGGACTGGAAGAAGATCGACACGATCCCCGGTCTCCGCGAGAAGATGGAAGCGGTCTCCGAAGCCGCAATCGAGGCGAGCGGCTTCTACTGCTACGATGGCGGCGCGGGTCGCGCGTTCGCGGCGGAACCGAGCGTCAACATCAAGACTCGTTACATCGTCGTGAGACAATCGGGCGGTTTGGACATCTGAGACGATGAGACCTGGCTTCGGCCGGGTTTCGTCGTTTAACGACTCGATGTTATAGCGGGCTCTCCTGACGCGGTGCGACACCGATGAAAACGTAAGCGAGTTACGTCTATCTAGTGTGAGGTACGTCATGAAGACGAAGACGAAGACGTGTCCCAACGCTCACGAGCGCGATCCGGTCCACATCGTCAAGCCCAATGGCTGCTTGACGTGCGCGAACTACGATGAAATCGGACGCTTCAACGAGTCCGTGAAGCGGTTGAAGGACGCGGGCACTCCGCTCCTGATCGACTCGCCGGATTCGCTCAACCACGGGCACGAGGTTCTCTACATGAACCGTGCGTGGGATCTCGTGACGAAGCGGCCGAAGGATTCGGACTTCTTCACGAATCACTGGTCCTACTGCAACGACGGTCGCTGGGCGACGCTGCTCAAGCGTGCGGGCGTCGAGCGTCACCCGATGAACGCCGCTTTCTCGGCTCGTTGAAAGGGAGAGGGAACGATGAGCGCGACCATGAAGCGGTTGAAGGACACGTTCACGCTCGATGAGATCGCCGGTCTTCTCGGCGTCGATTCGTGGGAGAAGATCGAGGATCGTAACCCCGATGCGTGGGGCGAGTACTACTCGCACACGTTCCGCGAGACGAAGGCCGAGGCGATCAAGGATGGTCTCGATGAACAGACCGCCGAGCTTCGTGCTGAGAACGCGGCGATGGAAGCGGAGAGCGAGGCGCGTAGCGAGAGCTACGGCAAGTGGAAGAACGCCATGCTCCACGCGGCCGAGACGATCATCGGGGAGCACAAGCTGGAGCTTCGTCAGTTGAAGACGAAGCAGTATCTCTACAAGCTGGTGCCCGCTGAGACGTGGCGGGATGCGGCTGCGATGCTCCGCGACACGATCAACGGATACGGCCCGTTCTACTTCAACAACGTCCAGGAGTTTCTCGACTCCGGTCCCTACACCGCTCGCCAGGCCGTTCTCGAACACCTTCACTGGATGAAGGATCGCGCCGAGGTCTACGGGACGAGCAACGCCGAGCGTCTCATGGGAGATTGGGACCGATGAAAGGCGACAAGTACGTCGCTTGTGACATCTGCGAGTCGTGCAATCTCACGACCAAGATGCACACTCACGAGGGGAAGACGTTCTGCCCGCGTGACTTCGGTTTCCTCAAGAAGCATCTCGACGCTGGCAAGTCGTTCGATGAAGCGATGGATCTCGCGAGTAAGGACTACGCCGAGAACCTTCGGCTTCGCACCGAGGCTTACTACAAGCGACAGGGCTGAGGAGGCCCGCTGACGATGAAGGTTCGCGACCTGGAGAAGCTGGCGACGCTGCTCGATGAATTCTTCACCGACGCGACGTATTCCAATCCGGGCGTCGAGGGTCGGAAGAAGATCGAGGAAGTGAAGACGTTCGCGGAGAACGAAGTCTTCGAGTTGAAGCGTCGCGGCAAGACCGAGACCCCCAAGAGCGAGGAGACCACGCGATGAGATCCGAGCAGGAGCTTCACGACGCGGCTCGCAAGCTTCCCCGTGCGAAGATCATCGAGAAGCTGGAGTCGTGCGGGATCGCGTGCTTCGATCACGAGAGCGATGAAACGCTGGAGCGTGCTCTCGTCCAGAACATCCAGGACGGCAATCTCGATGAGGATGATCTCGATGGATACTGAGAAGGTCGTCCTTCTCCTCCCGATCACGAAGACGAGGCCCGAGGAGATCCGCGTCATCCAGCGAGACGAGAAGTTCGTCGTCCAGTCCAAGCGTCCAGGTGGGAAGCACTGGATCTACCTGACGGACGCGATGAAGGACGAGACGCGGGCCGTCGAGATCGCGAACGGCTGGTATCCCTGCAACGTCTAGTTGACGATGGACGAGCCCAGCGAAGGGCTCGCGTCGTCGTTTTCGCACAGCTATAGGCTGTAGCCCGCTAAAGGCACGCATAGACGACATCGGTAGAAGCTCCGTAGGAAATCCACGGAGACTCTATCGAATTGAAAGTTGTCATCATGCGTGGTGCTCCCGGCTTCGGAAAGAGCACCTACATCAAGAAGAACTTCCCAGGCGCTACGATTGCATCGGCCGATCTTTACTTCACGGGAGCGGATGGCGTCTATCGCTTCAACATGAAGAACATCGGCAAGGCTCATGACTTCTGCCACGCAACGTTTTCATCCGCTCTCGAACGGGGCGATGAGTTGATCGTGGTGGACAATACGAACGTGAAGGTTCGCGATTTCAAGCCCTACGTTGAAGAGGCGAAGGCAGCAGGCTACGAGGTCTCAATCGTTCGCCTGGCGTGCAGCGTAGAGGTCGCAGCGAAGCGTGGGATACATGGCGTGCCTCTCGCCGTGGTCGAGCGCATGGCCGAATCGCTGGAGTCGTCCAAGCTACCAGAGGGCTGGACCGAGACTGTCGTTCGCACCGATGAAATTGAAGAGGGCTCCGCGTCTCCTGATTGAAGGTTAGACCCTTCGAGGAGTGACAGGAGCAACAAAGAGATCCGCGAGCCAGGGGCTCTCAGACATCGAATACGAGCTTTGTTTGAGATGAGCACAACGTCAGGGAAAGCGGAGGACCGACCAATGAAGAGCGCGAACTGAACATAGTGTGCTAAGTCGGCAACACGAACTGAAAAGCGCGATGAAGCCCGGCCCATAACGGTCGGGCTTTTTCGCATCCATCGGCCTTATAGCGGGCTTCCCTAACGCTTCGCGTCATTGATGAATCGGTATAGTGAAAACGTAGGAGAGATATGGGAGACACTTGCAAGGGTTGCGATGGTCGTAAGGTCCGCGAGCACACGGACAAAGACAACGTGATGAAGACCATCAAGAAAACGTGTTCACGTTGCAACGGGTCCGGTCTCGAACCTGGACCGAGCAAGGGTAAGGGGCGGTTCCGTCCCAAGCCGAAGGACCCTGACGAGGTCCAGTCTCACGAAGACATGGTGAGAGAGTTTCTCGCTCGCCACGGGCGATGAAAACCTAGCTCACTTCACGTTCAACATCAGAGGAGATGACACCATGAAGGGCGTCACGGCGAACATCTTCCGTTCCAAGTCTTTCACCGGCTCGCAGAACCTGTTCGCGGGCATCGATGAGGTCACGGTGGTCGGCACGACTCGTGATCGCGGCAAGACGATCCAGCCTCTCGCGGGCGGCATCTTCGAGCCCACCGACAAGGCTCCGGCCGTCGCTCTCATGATCCGCGAGATGGGCGACGATGTCATCGTCACGGCGATCCCCGTGAACCTTCCCGACACTCTCAAGGGCTGCGCTGGCCCGATGATGGGCGGCACGTTCATCCACACGAGCGATGCTCGCTTCGCTCAGGCGACCGGCGTCTACGGTGCAATCGCGCTGCATGATCGCTACGAGACGCCTCAGCAGTTCCGCGACAACTCGCGCTGAACGATGAAGGGTGAGAGAGGCTTCGGCCTCTCTCATTCTCATCATCATTTGCGTTCGACTCATCATGGCCGTGCTGCGCACCATGACGCACCGCGTCACGCGCTCGGGCCGTGTCGTTTCTCGGGTGAAGGTGTGCAAGAGGAAGAGAGACAGTAGGAACAGAGACAGTAGGATCATCAATCGTTCGGTAACGAGTCCTGGGCCGCTCCCTGCGGAGCTAGGATCTAGCGTCATCGTATGTACTGTACTTCTTAGATACTGAGTAGATGTAGTATCTACTAGATGAGTAGATGTAGTATCGATACAAGCCGCTCCTCGCGCTGGCAGAACTCCCGACCGTCCAACACCCACCGGCTTCGGGACGATTCGCCCCTCCGCTCTCTGAGGCCCGCTGGACCCTTTCACGACGCAAAGTATCGACGTGAGACATCGACGTTATCACTCTTGGTTACGTAGCTGAGTGCGTCTCGGCTCTTGTCGTATTTCTGGATGTCGATGATGCCACCAGCCGTGATGTCTTTCCAAAGTGATGACATCGTTTCTGATGATACGTCATCGACAAGACCCACTAGGGCATGGACATGCGATGATCCATTCGAGTGCTTCTCGACACCACGCACCCAAGGGAGCCCGCTAGCTTTTGCCGCCTGGCAAGGTAGCACGGCTCGTGCGAGCTTCATCATAAACAATGACCAAGCTCTCGACGCACGATCTTCCGATGTTTCATCAGGGAACGTGCAGGTCACGTAGACGGACCAGGGCATCGAGGTCAGTCGATCCCACTTGGCCCACTCACTACGTTCGTGACCCTCGGGCCACTCGCTCTCACTCATCGGACGGGATGATACCTCGTCCTTCATCGGCCTCGATGTCACCTATGCAAGCCGCGTGCCTGATGATTTCCATACCCCTCGTTCGTGCATCGGAAGCAACGTAGCCAAGTAAACTTCAACGAGCCTACGTTAACCGACGTGCCCTTACGGTGCCTGTGTTAACCTAAACCCAGGTGCGTCCTCACGTTGCGTCATAAGCAAACGCTGGGCCACACCACTGGCACGGTCATTGCTCTAGAGCAAACCGCGTTCCAGAATTTCAAACAGCAAACGCCGTGCCGTTCGGCAGCACGAATGTCACTTTGGCCAGGTTCGGAAGGGAGTAGGGGTGTCAAGGTTTACGAGGGCCTTAGTAAACGTCAACGACGTAAGTACCTAGGACGGGCTCGGAGAGCGTATTCGTAACCCTAATGGCTCATTGGGTTTACGTGACCCGTTCTGTGAGGGTAGCGTATCCCAAATGTGCCATTGGACTTACGTTGCTTCTCGTTGTAACTCCTGGAGATGTACCGACTTCTGGACACTCATCTCGGGGGTGTCAAGGCGAGGTCGGCCCCTACTGTCTCAGTCAGCGTCGATGCTCTCCCAATCGTGCGGCTCCCCAGGCTCCTCGTCCTCTCGGATCTTGGGCTTGTCGTCGCAGATCGCGCAGCCGTAGCCTCTTAGGACGGTGTGCCCGTAGCTCTGATGCGTCTCGTGCTCGTGGCGCTGCTCGCTCGTGTAGGTCATCGAGTCTCCCTACTGTCTGACGCCTAGTTCCCCTCTGCTTCATCGAGAGACTTGCGAGCCTGTTTGATGGCGTCTCTGTAGTCGAGAGGCAGATGGTAGTCCGCAAGCTCTTGGACCGCTTGCTCTTGCTCGTCCCTCGGGAGAGAGCGGAAGAGGGTCAGGATCGCTTGGCGGATGTTCGTGGACGCTCCAGAAAGCATGATGTCTCTCCTACTGTCTGACGTAGGTAGGTTAGAGCTTCATCGGTCCCTGTCGAGGAGTTGAACGGTCGAGGTCACGTCTATGACCGAGAGATACTTCGTCGTAACGTCCGTGACCCAAAAGGGATAGAACGTCTTCGCGAGTCTGTCGGCCTCCCAGGCGGGGCGTAGGATCGAGACACGAGCGATGTAAGCCTCTCCGTTCCGTGGAGAAACCTTCACGATGTCTCCTACATCGAACGTAATGGGCTCTCCTGATCGTTGGAGCGCGATCCTGTAGGCCGTCGAGTCTCCTACTGTCTCCCTCGTCCTTCGTGCGAGAGCTTGCCGGTCCTCGTCCATGGCTCCTACTGTCTAGTCCTCTACCATGAGGTCGATGACGCCAGCGCACTGGCTACAAACGTCTCTGCCCCTTCGCTTTGCGTCTGCGATGTTGGTGCAGCGATCTCCATCGGACGTGAAGATCCCCCAGAGGTAGCTCTGACAGACGTTGGTCGATGGGGTCATCGGAAAGTGTTCGCAACCAGGCGGCTCAAGTCCACGCCTGCCAGGCACATCGATGAAACACGCGAAGCAGATGAATGCCCACGGTAGCTCGTGGCCATCGTTCCGGTAGAGGCAT
>Ga0070741_10016763_pt1 | contig 12143 bp, 8 predicted proteins | sample Coa_R1_4_FD_66440 | JGI IMG/M metagenome (GOLD analysis project Ga0070741, IMG submission 66440) | Surface soil microbial communities from Centralia Pennsylvania, which are recovering from an underground coalmine fire - Coalmine... | ecosystem: Environmental > Terrestrial > Soil > Unclassified ...
CCCGGAGCGCGGCACCGGTTTCCTGGGCTACGCGACCCCGGTCATCCTCGGCGAGATCAAGAAGTACTTCCGCGACGCCACCTGGGACGTACACGTACCGCGCGCCATGCAGGAACTGACCCGCACCGTGCGCGCGTGCAACGAGCGGCTGACCCGGGAGCTGTCCAGATCCCCCACGGTCGCGGAGATCGCCGAGCAGATCGGGGTCACCGCGGAAATGGTCACCGAGGCGCTGGTCGCGATGGACAGCTACACCACCGCCTCGCTGGATCGTCCGCTGCGCGCCGAACCGGGCAGCCCGCGCCTCCTCGACCTGCTCGGCGGCGAGGACGCGCGGCTGGAGGCGGTTGTCGACCGCACCGCCCTCAAGCCCCTGATCGCGGCGCTGGACGAGCGCGACCGCAGCATCCTGGTGATGCATTTCTTCCAGGGCATGACCCAGCGCGAGATCGGGGCGCGGCTCGGCTATTCGCAAATGCACATCTCGCGGCTGCTCGCCTCGGTGCTCGGGCGGCTGCGCGCGGCGCTGTGTTGACGGGCGCGGTGTTGACCGGCGCGGTGTCGATCGGCGCAATCCGGAGATTAGGGAGCCCGTGCCGAAGACGAAGACCGCGCCGTGGCGTCGGAACTGATCGCCGTTCCCGCGGCGCTGCTCGCCGCTGGCTGCAATGCGATGGCCTCCGTGTTGCAGCGGCGCGCGGCGCGGCGCACCTCGACCGAACCGCGGCGCCGTCGCGCGTTGCTCGGCGAGTTGATCCGGCGCAGGGTGTGGCTGGCCGGGATCGGCTGCCTGATCGCCGCGTTCATCCTGCAGGCGGTCGGACTGTACCTCGGCGGCCTATCGCTCGTGCAGCCGCTGCTGACTGTGGAGCTGCCCTTCGCCCTGCTCATCGCGGCGCGTCTGTCCCGCAGCCCGCTCGGCCGGCAGGCCTGGCTCGCGATCGCCGCGCTCACCGGCGGGCTCGCGCTGCTGCTGATCGGGGCCGCGCCCACGCCGGGAAACACCTCTCCCAGCGCGGTGGCGTGGGCGGTCGCGGCGGTGTCCGTCGGCCTACTGATCGGCGGCCTGATCGCGGCCGCTCGGTGGAAGCGCGGCGCGGCGCGCGGGGCCTTGCTCGGCACCGCCTCGGGGATCGGTTTCGCGCTGACCGCGGCGCTGATGAAGGCGGCCACCGAGCGGGCCCAGAACGGGATCGCCGAGGTGTTCGCGTCGTGGCAGCTCTATGCGATGGCGGCCGCCGGGGTCGGCAGCCTGCTGCTGCTGCAGTACGCGTTGCAGAGCGCTGCGCTGGCCGTCACCCAGCCGGCCCTGACCATCAGCGACCCGGTGGCCAGTACCGCGCTCGGCGTCGCGATGTTCGGCGAGCGGATCCGGCTGGACGGGTGGATCGTGCTGGAGGTGGCCGGGATCGGCCTGATGCTGTGGGGCGCGATTCTGCTGGCGTCGAATCCCGTGTCATCGCCGCAGGCGGGTCGCAACCGGCTGTAGCCAAAGTGCCGCAGGACCGTTGCCGTGCTGAATGAATCCCCTGGACCTGGGCAATACGGTCCGGTCGCAGATCGCCGGAGGGAGTGCTGAATCCAGATGGCCGAGAAGGTTTCCGACTACATCCTGAGCCGCCTGCGCGAATGGGGCGTCGAGCATGTCTTCGCCTATGCGGGCGACGGCATCAACGGGATGCTCGCCGCGTGGGGCAGAGCCGACAACGACCCGATGTTCGTCCAGGCCCGCCACGAGGAGATGGCGGCCTTCCAGGCGGTCGGGTACGCGAAGTTCTCCGGCAAGGTCGGCGTGTGCGCCGCGACCTCGGGTCCCGGGGCGATCCACCTGCTCAACGGGTTGTACGACGCGAAGCTGGACCACGTCCCTGTCGTCGCGATCGTCGGCCAGACCAACCGCAGCGCCATGGGCGGCTCGTACCAGCAGGAAGTCGACCTGCTGAGCCTGTACAAGGACGTGGCGTCCGAGTACTGCGAGATGGTCACCGTTCCGCAGCAGCTGCCGAACGTGCTGGACCGCGCGCTGCGCATCGCCTATTCCAGGCACACCGTGACCGCGCTGATCATTCCGGCAGACGTGCAAGAGCTCGAATACGAGGCGCCGGAGCACGCGTTCAAGATGGTGCCCTCGAGCAAGGGCCTGAGCCGGTTCGCGCCGATCCCGGACGACGAGGACCTCCAGCGCGCGGCCGACATCCTCAACGCCGGCGAGAAGGTCGCGATCCTGGTCGGGCAGGGCGCGCGCGGCGCCAGGTCGCAGGTGGAACAGGTGGCCGACCTGCTCGGCGCGGGCGTGGCCAAGGCGCTGCTCGGCAAGGACTCGCTGTCCGACGAGCTGCCGTATGTCACCGGCTCCATCGGCCTGCTCGGCACGCGTCCGTCGTATGAGCTGATGCGGGACTGCGACACGCTGCTGGTGATCGGGTCGAGCTTCCCGTACACGCAGTTCCTGCCGAAGTTCGATCAGGCGCGCGCGGTTCAGATCGACATCGATCCGTCGATGATCGGCCTGCGTTACCCGTTCGAGGTGAACCTGGTCGGTGACGCGGAGCGCACGCTCACCCGGCTGATGCCGCTGCTGCGCCAGAAGGACAACCACAGCTGGCGTGACACCGTCGAGCAGAACGTCGCGCGGTGGTGGGAGGTCATGCAGCGGCGCGCCGCCGTGGACGCCGAGCCGATCAACCCCGAGTACGTGGTGCACGCCGTCGACCGGCTGCTGCCGCAGGACGCGATCTTGACCAGCGACTCGGGTTCCGCGGCGAACTGGTACGCGCGGCACATCCGCATCCGCGGCGAGATGCGCGGCTCGCTGTCCGGCACGCTGGCCACGATGGGCCCGGGCGTCCCCTACGCGATCGGCGCCAAGTTCGCGCACCCGGACCGGCCGGTGATCGCGCTGGTCGGCGACGGGGCGATGCAGATGAACGGCATGGCGGAGCTGATCACCGCGGCCAAGTACTGGGAGCAGTGGAGCGACCCGCGGATGATCGTCGCGGTGCTCAACAACCAGGACCTGAACCAGGTGACCTGGGAGATGCGGGCCATGGAGGGCGCGCCGCAGTTCGTGCCCTCGCAGTCGATCCCGGACGTGCACTACGCCGACTTCGCCAGGTCGATCGGACTTGCCGGGGTGCGGGTGGAGAAGCCGGACCAGGTCGAGGCGGCCTGGCAGCAGGCCCTCGCCTCGGACCGGCCGTTCGTCATCGACTTCCACACCGATCCGGCCGTGCCGCCGATCCCGCCGCACGCGACGCTCGATCAGATCGAGGCGGCCGCGACCGCGATCATCCACGGCGACCCGGACCGGGCCGGCATGGTCCGCCAGGGCGTGAAGGCGAAGATCCAGGAGTTCCTGCCCGGCGGCCGGGACCGCGAGGACCGGCCCGGGGCCGAGGAAGGCCAGTGACGAAGAGCGCGACGACGAGAGAATCCGTGGGCGGAGAGGCGGAGGGACGATGAGCCTGCTGGTTCATCCGAGGATTCGGCCGGGCAGGGCTGCCGCGTCGAAGAAGCCTGATCTGGCGGCCGACGCCGCCGAGGCGGTGACCGCGGTCAAGGCCGCGGCCAGCGCGATCAAGACGGTGGCCAAGACCGCAGCGGTGGCCGAGGGAAGCGAGGCGGCCGGTCTGGCCGGCCGCCTGCTGTGGAACGTGCGGCACGGCCGGTTCGAGCGCACGCTCTCGCTGCTGACCGCGGCGGGTTCGCTGATCACGGCGGCGGAGATCTACCTGGAGCACGACCGGGCCAGCTTCGGCAACAAGATGATGTGGTGGCCGGTGGCGCTGGGACCGGTCGGCGTGGCGGCGGGCATCGCCGGGTTCTACGACGCGAAGGCGGCGCGGACCGTGCTGCCGATCGCGTCCGGAATGATCGTCGCCAACGGCCTGCAGGGCACGTACTTGCACGTGCGCGGCATCGCGCAGAAGCCGGGCGGATGGTCGATGGCGCGCTACAACATCGAGCTCGGTCCGCCGCTGTTCGCCCCGCTGCTGGTGACGATGGTCGGCGGCATGGGCCTGGTGGCCTCGGTGCTGCGGCGGGAGCGATGAGCCGGGTATTGAAGCGCGAGTTGCGGGCCGCCGAGCGGGCGCGGGTGCCCGGCGGCGGCCGCAACGAGCGCTTCCCCGGCTTTGACGTGGTGCAAGAGGCGCACACCTGGGACGCGACCACCTCCGGCGTCGTGTTGGAACGGCTCGGTCTGCAACCGGATCTGCGGTTCTTCGATCCGGCCGAGGAGGCGGCCGCCGCGGCGCTCTTCGATCACCTGCTCGGGCAGTGGGAGGAACCGCGGGTGCCGGTGGTGCAGATGGTCGACGCGCGGCTGGCCGAGGGGCAGACCGACGGCTGGCGCTACGAGGACATGCCGGAGGACGGCGAGGCCTGGCACCGCTCGCTGGCCGGGCTGGACCAGGACGCGCGTGACGCGGCCGGTGACGAAGGGGTCTGTTTCGCGAATCTGAGCCGCGAGGAGCAGGCCGACATCATCCGCACCGTGCAGGGACTGGACAGCAAGCCGTGGCGCGGCATGCCGGCCGGGCATGTGTGGAGCCTGTGGACCCGGTATGCGTGTACTGCGTTCTACTCGCATCCATGGGCCTGGAACGAGATCGGCTTCGGCGGTCCGGCGTATCCGCGCGGCTACATGCGGATGGGCGTCGACATGCGCGAGCCGTGGGAAGTCCCCGACCGGCATCCGGAGGAAGATCCCGAGGGATCGACATCGTGAGCAATGGACCAGCGAAGAGCAATGGGCTGAGCACGACCGCGCAGGCGGTCAAGAGCGCCGTGCTGCGAGGCGGCGTGCGCTCGCGCAACGAGTCGGCGTGGCTGCTGCCCAACGACGGCACCCGCTTCGACCGCAAGCTGATCGAGAACATGCGGCGGCACGAGGACGGCGACGAGGTCGACCTGGTGATCGTCGGCTGCGGCGCGGGCGGCGCCACGCTGGCGCAGCGGATGGCCCGCGCCGGCTGGTCGGTGGTGGTGCTCGAGGCCGGGCCGTTCTGGGACCCGGACGCGCACTGGGTCAGCGACGAGGCCGGCTCGCACCACCTGTACTGGACCGAACCGCGGGTGATTTCGGGCTCTGATCCGGTGCCGCTGGGCTCGAACAACTCGGGCCGCGGCGTCGGCGGCTCGATGGTGCACTTCGCCGGGTACGCCCCGCGCCTGCACCCCTCCGACTTCCACACCCGTTCGCTGGACGGGGTCGGCTTCGACTGGCCGTTGAGCTATGACGAGGTGCGTCCCTACTACGAGCGGATCGAGCGAGAGCTGCCGGTCGCCGGCCAGCACTGGCCGTGGGGCGATCCGCATTCGTACCCTCATTCGCCGCATCCGGTCGGCGGCAACGGCGAGATCTTCCTGCGCGGCGCGGCGGCGCTCGGGATCCAGGCCAGGGTCGGCCCGGTGGCGATCTCCAACGGCCGCTTCGGCAACCGGCCGCACTGCATCTACCGCGGTTTCTGCCTGCAGGGCTGCAAGGTCAACGCCAAGGCCTCGCCGCTGATCACGCACGTGCCGGACGCGCTCGCGCACGGCGCCGAGATCCGCGCGGACGCGATGGTCAGCAGGATCGAGACCGACCGCGACGGAAGGTACGCCACCGGCGTGCGGTATTTCCTGCGCGGCCGCGAGCATTTCCAGGCCGCGCGGATGGTCGCAGTGGCCGGATACTCGCTGGAGACTCCGCGCCTGCTGCTCAACTCGGCGAACGCGCGGCACCCGGACGGGCTGTGCAACGAGCACGACCTGGTCGGCCGGTATCTGATGGTGCAGGGCGCGCCGCAGACCGCCGGGCGGTTCGCCGAGGAGGTGCGCATGTACAAGGCGCCGCCCCCGGAGGTGACCTGCGAGGAGTTCTACGAGACCGATCCGCTGAAGGACTACAAGCGCGGCTTCTCGATCCAGAACGTCTCGCCGTTGCCGATCACCTGGGCCGAGCACGTCTCGGCGCAGGGTCATTGGGGCGACGATCTGCGCACGTACATGAGCGACTACGTGCACTGGGCCACGCTCGGCGCGCTGTGCGAATTCCTGCCGCTGCCGCAGAACCGGGTGACGCTGGCGGACCAGAAGGACCGCTACGGCCTGCCGGTGGTGAACATGTCGTACAGCATGTGCGACAACGACCACGCCTTGATGCAGGCGGCGCAGACCAAGATGGAGGAGATCCTGCACGCGGCCGGCGCCGCGGAGGTCATGACCATCAAGCGCTTCGCGCACCTGGTCGGCGGCGCGCGGATGGGCCGCACCGCCGAGGAGGGCGTGGTCGACGCGAGCCTGCGCAGCTTCGCGATCCCCAATCTGCTGATCACCGACGGAAGCGTGTTCCCCACTCAGGGTTCCGCGAACCCGGCGCTGACCATCATGGCGGTGGTCGACCGGGCGGCTCATCTGCTGGCCGAGGGAGCGCGCGGAGGCGTGCGCGCACCGCAGCGTGCGGCGACCTGACGGGGAACCGGAGGCCGGCCGGCGAGCGGCAAGTGCAACGCGGAAACCACGGCGGCGCGACGGAGACGGAGGATGGGAAAAGTGAGTCAGACTGTTGTCATCACCGGCGCCAGCGGCGGGATCGGCCGGGCCACGGCGCGCGAGTTCGCCAAGCGTGGCGCGCGCATCGGCCTGATCGCCCGCGGGCGCACCGGACTCGAGGCGGCGGCGCGCGAGGTCGAGCAGCTCGGCGGCAAGGCGCTGGTGCTGCCGGCCGACGTGGCCGACCACGATCAGGTGCAGGCCGCGGCCGACCGGGCCGAGGACGAGTTCGGCCCGATCGACGTGTGGGTGAACGTGGCGTTCACGTCGGTGTTCGCGCCCTTCACCGAGATCAAACCGGAGGAGTTCCGCCGGGTGACCGAGGTGACGTATCTGGGCTCTGTCAACGGCCTGCGCACCGCGCTGAGCAAGATGGAGCCGCGCGACCACGGCGTGATCGTGCAGGTCGGCTCGGCGCTCGGGGTGCGTTCGATTCCGCTGCAGTCCGCGTACTGCGGGGCGAAGCACGCGGTCAACGGCGTCGCGTCGTCGATCCGTACCGAGCTGATGCACAAGGGCAGCAACGTGAAGGTGACTGTGGTGCAGATGCCGGCGGTCAACACCCCGCAGTTCTCCTGGGTGCTCTCCCGGATGCCGAACCACCCGCAGCCGGTGCCGCCGATCTACCAGCCGGAGGTCGCCGCGCAGGCGGTGGTCTTCGCGGCCGATCACCCTCAGCGCAAGCAGTACTACGTGGGTCTGTCGACGGCGCTGACCATCACCGCGGAGAAGTTCTTCTCCGGGCTGCTGGACCGCTATCTCGCGAAGACCGGCTTCGATTCGCAGCAGACGCAGCAGAAGGCGGCCCCGGACCGGCCGGAGAACCTGTGGGAGCCCGCGGACGGCGAGCGCGGCCACGACTTCGGCGCGCACGGCGAGTTCGATCAGCGTTCGCACAACCGCGACCCGCAGGTCTGGGTCTCCCGGCACGCGCGGCTGGCGAGCGTCGGCGCGGCGGCCGGCGGCCTCGCGGCTGGTCTTGGCGTGCTCGGCGTGCTCACGAAGAACGCGAAGCAATAGCCTGATGAGCCTCACGCTCTTGCCGAAGCAGGCCGGCGGAACCTCCTTGACGGCGTTGCCGCTCATCCGGTTCGCCTACGGGGTCACGCTGCTCGTGGCGCCGGGTGCGCTGATCGAACTGACCTGTGCGCACCCGGCGGACCCCAAGGCGAGGCGGGTCGCCCGCATCCTCGGGGCGCGCCACTGCCTCCAGGCGGTCGTGGTCGGCATTGCCCGCGCGCCGATCGTGCACGAACTCGCCGCGGGGGTCGACTTCCTACACGCGCTGTCCATGGAGGGCATGGCGGTGTTCGACCATGAGAACCGCCGGGCGGAAATGGTGGACGGCTGCGTCGCTACCGCGTTCGCGACCGCTCAACTGCTGTCTCTCACATCTTCAGGCGGGTCCAGCGGCGCTCGGCGTCCTCCCACGACAGGTTATGGAACAGCTCGGCCCGCTTGACCGCTTCTTCCCAGGTGAAGGTCTTTGCCGAGCGCAGGAAGTTCTGTCCGTCCCAGGTGGACATCTCGAGAAAGAACTTCGTGAACTTGTCGCCCTGTGACGTCGGCGGGTTGCTCGTCGCCGCGATGGTGAGCTTCACGAGCCGGTCGAGCTTGAACCGGCTGAGGATGATCGCCGGGTGACCGGCCTGGGGACAGAGCAGTTCGTCCCCGGTCGGCTCGGTGTCGGTGTCGGAGAACTTCGACCAGGTGTCGGCGTGGTCGCACTCCATCCCGTACCACGTGGCCATCAGCGCTCACCCTCCATCGCGGTCAGGGACAGTTGTTCGGGTGCGCTTGGTAGTACAGGTGCGAGTTCTCAATGCCGTTGCCCTCGTTCCACGCGTTCACGTGCGGACCGACCGTGTTCCCACCGCCGAAGTTGTGGCCCCACTGATCGTCGCGCCAGCCGGCGGTGCCGTGGTTGTCGATCGGGTCGGCGGGGTCGGAGTTGTTCCGCCCCATGATCATATTCGGGTTCGTGCCGCGCGGCGCGCCGCGATAGTCGCTCGCCCGGAAGGTGCTCGGGTTCGAGCTCAGGTCGCCGGCGATCTCGGAGGCGGCGGCCCGCGCGGACCTGCGGTTCGGGAACATGAAGTTGCCGCGGCCGTGCGGGCTGTCCGGCAGTTCGATGCCGCCGTGACGTGCCGCGGCCTGGCGCAGGATGTTGCGGCCCGCGTCGGTGATGTGGTCCGCCAGGCCGAGCGCGTCCATGCCGATCAGCGGATTTTCGGTGTACGCGTGGTGGTTGAGCGCGGGGCTCAGGCCGAGCACGTCGGGGCCGGTGTAGCGGCCGGTCGCCGGGTCGTAGCAGCGAAAGTAGTTGTAGTCCAGGCCGGTCTCGGCGTCGTGGTACTGGCCGGGGAAGCGCAGTGGGCAGTCGATCGTCGCCTCATCGGAGGTGCTCACGGCGGCTGCCTGCGCCGGAAGGGCATTGCCCCACAGGCTTGCGCCGCGCCGCCATGCGATGCGCCCGTCCGCAGTGACCAGCTCTGTGGGCGTCCCGACCAGGTCGGTGACGATCGCGTGGAACTGCCGATCCACGATCTCCTGCGGCGCCTGGGCGTAGAAGCCGCGCCGGTCCTGGCTGACCGGGGTCCAGCTGCCGGGCTCGTAGTCCCAGCTGGTCACCGCCACCTGCGGGGCGTCCGCGCGGTAGTGGTCCTGTTCGGCGAGCACGACGCCGTCCCAGGAGAACCGGTACTCCTCGACCGGCGCGCCGTCCACGCCGAGCCGCTGCTTGCTCACGCGGCGGCCGAGCGGGTCGTAGCCGTAGCGCCAGGTGTCGCCCTCGGGCGTAACCGTTCGGACGAGGCGGTCGTGCGCGTCGTACTCGAAGGTCCATTCCTTGCGGCCGCCGGACAGCGTTCGTCGCAGTGTCCTGACCACGCGGCCCTGGCCGTCGTACTCGTACGTCGTGCGCCCCGCTGAGCTCAGCAGCGTCCCGGCCACCTCGCGGTCGCCGGCGGTCGGCGCGTCGGGCATGCGTGAGTCGGAGGCGTGGGTGAGGTTGCCCGCGTGGTCGTACGCGTAGGTCTCCGTCCAGTTCTCAGCGGTCACCGCAGTGACTCGTCCGAGCGCGTCGAGCGTGAAGCCGCGACCGCCGAGAACGCTGTCCGTCGCGGCGGTCGGCGCACCGTCCGGGCGGTAGGTCCAGCCGCGTTCGTGCAGGACGCGGGACGTGCGGGCGTCCACCGGCCCCTCGACGCCGACGAGGCGGCGCGTCGTGAGCCGGCCGAGCCCGTCCCATTCGCTGGTCAGCGCGACGTCCGCCCCGATCCAGCGATGCGACTCGCGGCCGGCGGCGTCGTGGCCGAAGGTGAGCCAGGCGGCCTCGGCGTTCAACGAGACGGGCCGCCCGGCCGCGTCCCACTCCCAGGCCGTGGCGCGGCCCGACGGGGTCGCCAGGGTGAGGCGGCGGCCGAGCGCGTCGTAGGTCGAAGTCAGCGTGCGTCCGGCGAAGCTCTCCGCGGTGATCCGGCCCAGCTGGTCCCGCGTGTAGACGAGTTCGCCCTCGGCGTTGCGGGCGCGGGTGAGTTCTCCCGCCGGGTCGTATTCGTAGACTGTCACATCGCCGGAATCCGTGCGGCGCTCGAGGATTCGGCCGAGCTGGTCGCGGACCATGTCAATGCTCTGTCCGGCGCCGTTGACACGGCGCACCACGTCGCCCGCCGCGTCGTGTTCGTAGCGCAGCTCGCGGCCGTTGAAGTCGGTCTCGCCGATCAGTCGCCCGGCGGCGTCGTAGGTGTACGTCCACGTGGCGTTCTGCGGGTTGGTGACCGTCAGCAGCCGCAGTTCGGTGTCGTGGGCGAAGGTGTAGCGCGCTCCGTCCGGGTTCGTGCGGGCGGTGATCTTCTGGAAGGGGCCGCGTTCGAACACGGTCACGCCGCCGGCCGGATCGGTGTGCTTGAGCAGCGCGCCGTTCTCGTTGTACTCCCAACTCGCGGTGGCGCCGTCGGGCAGCGTGCGGGAGACCAGCAGGTCCTCGTCGTTCCACACCGAGGTGGTCGCCGCGCCGAGCGGGTCGGTCGCGGTGACGATCCGGCCGCGCGCGTCGCGGCAGACCCGCCAGGCGGAGCCGAGCGGATCGGTGTGTGACAGTGGCAGGCCGGCCGCGTCGGTCTCGATGGCGTTCTCGTGCCCGAGCGCGTCGATGAACCCTGTCACACGGCCGCGTTCCGCGTAGCTGTAGCGCGTGGTGGCGCCGAGCGGATCGGTCAGCGCGACCAGGTTGCCGCCCTCGTCATACGAGTACTGCCACACCGCGCCGTCCGGGCCGACGATGCGCACCGGCTCGTCGTGCTCGTCGTATTCGACTGTTGCGACGGTCCCGTCCGGGCGTTCGGTGCGGACCGTGTTGCCGCGCTCGTCGAGCGTGAACCGGGTCGTCGCGCCGAGCGGGTCGGTGACCGCGACGACCTGGCCGTGCCGGTCGTATTCGGTCAACGTCGCGCCGCCGACCTGGTCCACGACCCGCACGACGTTGCCGCGCGCGTCGTAGTGGTGTTCGGTGCGGTGGCCGAGGCTGTCGGTGTAGGTCGTGACGCGGTTCGCGGGGTCGTATTCGAAGCCGCCGGACAGGAATCCGCCATCGCCCTCAGTGCGCTCGACGCGGCCGGTCGCGTCATAGATGTACCGGAACTGATAACCGGAGCGGTCCGTCCAGGCCGTGATGCGGTCCTCGGCGTCCCAGTCGTAGCAGAACGGCAGGCCGCTGGAGTCGGTCACCGCGATCAGCCGGCCGCGCGGGTCGTACTGGTAGCCGAGAATCCGTGTGCCCTGACCGCCGTCGGTCCCGTCGAGCAGCCGCAGCGCCTCGACGCGGAAGCCGGCCTGCGTGTAGGCGGTGTCCACGGCCACGCGATAGCCCCCGGCGTGCCGGACCTCGACCGGCAGGCCGCCGTCGCGCCGGATGGTGATCCAGTTGCCGGCCCGGTCCCGGATCGAGGTCAGGGGGCGTATTCGCGCGTCGCGGTCCTCCGGCGGAGCGAATTCGTAGGTGCAGCGGCGATCGCGGTCCAGAACCCGGATCACGTCGGCGTCGCGGTCCCAGCTCAGCTCGGAGCGCGGGCCGGTGGCGGACCTGACGCGCTCGCCGGACCGCGCGGGCACCGGGAAACTCAGCATCCTGGCGTCGTCGTCGGCGAACACGATCTCGTCCGCGTCTGTCTGCACCCTGATGTCGAGCGTAGAGGAGAAGCCGGCGCCGAACAGGCCGCTGTGCCGGTATCCGGAGGCGTAGGCGCGGCGCAGCACCAGCGGCAGGACCGCCGGCAGCTGCACGTCGATCCGCGCGGTGACCATCTGCCCGCCGACGACGTCGACCGGCTCGCCGGCCTTTCCGCAGCCGCCGACCCCCTTCCCGCCGACCGCGTCGCCCTCGCCGGCTCCGGTGAGCCCGCGTTCGGCCTCTGATTCGACGGAGCCCGCGGCCTTGCTCTCCAGGCTGCCGGCCTCCTTCTCGACCGCCCCGGTGGCGTCCTTCTCCAGGAACCTGGCGGCCTGCTGGGCGTCGTTCTCCAGGTGCGCGCTCATGTTCTTGCGCATGCCGGCCTCGACGTCCTGCGCGGCCTGCTTCCACATGGCCGGGAACTTGCGGCCCAGCG
>Ga0070741_10016764_pt1 | contig 12143 bp, 13 predicted proteins | sample Coa_R1_4_FD_66440 | JGI IMG/M metagenome (GOLD analysis project Ga0070741, IMG submission 66440) | Surface soil microbial communities from Centralia Pennsylvania, which are recovering from an underground coalmine fire - Coalmine... | ecosystem: Environmental > Terrestrial > Soil > Unclassified ...
CTCTCGGGCGAAGTGCTCGAGGTGAACCAGAAGGTGGTCGACGCGCCGGAGACCGTGAACGAGGACCCCTACGGCGAGGGCTGGCTGATCCGCATCCGGATGACGAACGCGTCCGAGGCGGATGCGCTCCTCGACGTCAGCGCCTACAAGAACGTCCTCGCAGATCAGTGACGCACCCGTTTCTCGCCCTCACGGATAGCGACCGCGAGGAGATGCTGCGGACGATCGGCGTCTCCTCGATCGAAGAGCTCTTCCGTGACCTGCCCGCCGGCATTCGCCTCGGTCGCGATCTCGACCTCGAGCCGGCGCTCTCCGAGCAGGAGCTCTCCGCGCACCTCGGCGAGCTCGCCGCCAAGAATGTCGACACGACGCGCGAGCTGTCGTTCCTCGGCGCGGGCATCTACGACCATTACGTGCCGGCCGTCGTCGACACCGTCCTCCAGCGCGGCGAGTTCCTCACCGCGTACACGCCGTACCAGCCGGAGATGAGCCAGGGCGTCCTGCAGTCGATCTTCGAGTACCAGACGGCGATCTGCGAGCTCACCGGCATGGACGTCTCCAATGCATCCGGCTACGACGGCGAGACCGTCGCCGCCGACGCGTGCTACATCGCGAAGCACGCGACGGGGAGGACGAAGATCGTCGTCACCGAGGCGACGAACCCGCAGGTGCGCCATGTCATCAAGACGTACGCACCCGGCTTCGGCCTGGAGATCGTCGAGGTCGCGCACAGCGACGGCACGACAGACGTGGATGCTCTAGCGGCGGCAGCCAAGGACGCTGCGGCGGTGATCTTCCAGCAACCGAACTTCTTCGGCTGCCTCGAGCCGGCGCCGGACCTCGCTGCGGCTGCGAACGACGCCGACGCGCTTCCGATCGCGCACGTCGACCCGCTCTCGCTCGGCGTGCTCGAGGCTCCGGGGCGGTACGGGTGCGCGATCGCCCTCGGCGAGGGACAGGCGGCCGGGAACGTCATGGCGTACGGCGGCCCCCACTACGGCTTCCTCGCCGCGCGCCAGGACTTCATCCGGCGCATGCCGGGCCGCATCGTCGGCGAGACGGTCGACACCGAGGGGAAACGCGGCTACGTCCTCACGCTGCAGACGCGCGAGCAGCACATCAGGCGCGAGAAGGCGACGTCCAACATCACGACCAACCAGACGCTCTTGGCGCTCGGCGGCCTCGTCTACCTGACGTGGCTGGGCCCGCAGGGCCTGCGCGAGGTCGGGGAGGCCTGCCTCGCCCTCGCGGAGCATGCGAAGCGCCGGCTGCAGGAGCGCGCCGGCCTCGAGCTGCTGTTTTCGGAGCGGTCGACGTTCAAGGAGTTCGCCGTTCGCGTCGGACGAAATGCGCGCGACGTCGTCCGCGACGCACGCGCGCTCGGCGTCCATCCCGGCTATGCGCTCGGCCGCGACTACGAAGGCATGGACGACGTCTTGCTCGTCGCGGTCACCGAGAAGCGAACACCTGCCGAGATCGACCGGCTCGCCGACGTGCTCGCCGAGGTGGGGCGATGAAGTTGATCTACGAGAAGTCGCAGGCTGGCCGGCGTGCGTCGATCATCCCGCAGCCGGAAGGGCTTCGCGCCGCCGATGTCCCCGAGGAGCTGCGCCGCGCGGAGCCGCCTCGCCTCCCGGAAGTCGCGGAGTTCGAGCTCGTCCGTCACTTCACGGAGCTCTCGACCCGCAACTTTGGCATCGACAACGGCTTCTATCCGCTCGGTTCGTGCACGATGAAGTACAACCCGCGCGTCAACGAGCGCATCGTGATGCTGCCCGGCTTCGCGCAGCTCCATCCGCATCAGGACGAGGAAGGCGCGCAGGGCGCGCTCGAGCTCGAATGGCGTTTGCAGGAGATCCTCGCCGAAGTGACCGGCCTCGACGGCGTCTCGCTCCAGCCGGCGGCAGGCTCACAAGGGGAGCTGACCGGGCTCATGCTCGTGCGCGCCTACTTCGCGGACAAGGGCGAGGGCGAGCAGCGGCGCAAGGTCGTCATCCCGGACACGGCGCACGGGACGAATCCGGCGTCGGTGACGATGGCCGGCTACGAGCTCACGCCGGTGCGCACCGACGCGCGCGGGAACATCGACGTCGACGATCTCCGTGGCAAGGTCGACGAGCACACCGCCGCGCTCATGCTCACGAACCCGTCCACGCTCGGGCTCTTCGACGAGAACATCGAGCAGATCGAGCAGATCTTCCACGGCGCCGGCGCGCTCATGTACTACGACGGCGCGAACCTGAACGCCGTGTGCGGCATCTCGCGCCCCGGCGACATGGGCTTCGACATCGTGCACATCAACCTGCACAAGACGTTCTCGCAGCCGCACGGCGGCGGCGGCCCCGGCGGCGGGCCGATCGCGGTGCGGAAGCAGCTCGAGCCGTTCCTCCCGGTGCCCGTGGTCGTGCGCCGTGACGACGGGAGCTTCGCGCTCGAGTACGAGCGGCCGAAATCGATCGGCAAGGTGCGCGGCTTCACCGGCCCCTTCGGCGTCTTCGTCCGGTCGTACGCGTACATCCGGGCGTACGGGCCGCAGCTGCGCGAGATGTCCGAGACCGCGGTGCTGAACGCGAACTACGTGCTCGCGCGGCTGAAGGACGCCTACGAGCTGCCGTTCGACCGACTCTGCATGCACGAGTTCGTACTCTCCGCGCGGAGGCTCAAGCGCGACCACGGCGCGACCGCGCTCGACGTTGCGAAGCGACTGATGGACTACGGCTTCCATCCGCCGACGATCTACTTCCCGCTGATCGTCGCCGAGGCGTTGATGGTCGAGCCGACGGAGACCGAGACGAAGGAGACGCTCGACGCGTTCTGCGACGCGATGCTCGCCATCGCCCGCGAGGCGGCGGAGGACGTGACGCTGCTGAAGGAGGCACCGCACGACCGGCCCGTTCGACGTTTGGACGAGGTGCGCGCGGCGAAGAACCCAGTCGTCAAGTACGGGTTCGACACCGCGAAAGCCCCACAGGGGGTGTGAACCATGGGACTGTTCGGATGGCTCGACCGCATCGCCGGCCGGGTGAACCGGAAGATGAGCGGCACGGCGGTCGTGGTCGCCGCAGAGAACGCGCCGACGACCGCCTCGCCCGCCGCTGCGACGGTGATTCAGGAAGAAGAGGCCCAAGAGGTCGAGGCCGAGGAGTCGTGAAGCCGGCGTCGCCGGGCCTGCGTCGCGGCGACGCCGGCCGACGACTCGCTCGCGCCTAGGCCTGGCCGTTCCAGGACCAGCGCGGGATGGTCAGCTCCGGCGGAACGTCGTCGGCGGAATGGTGGTAGGCGGACATGGTCGTCGTCGTCGCCCACGCGAAATAGTCGTGGAGCACTTGCCGCAGCGGTTCGTCGGTGAGGCCGGCGTCTTCCAAGGCTTGGTCGAAGCACGCGATCGCCCGCTCGTCCATCTCCTCGTGCGGACCGTGGCCGCTGTGCAGGCGAACGACGCTCGTCTCGTCGCCGTAGCGCTCGGAGTAGGTGTTGGGCCCGCCGAGTGCCTCGGCCCAGTAGGCCGCGAGCCGTTCGGTGTGCTGGGGGTGGAAGCCGTGGCTGAACGCGTGGCTCACGACCTCGTCCGCCATCACCCTGTCATGCCACGCCTCGGCTAGGCGCAGGAGGCCTTCGTCGCGCCCGGCGGCTTCGTAGACGCTCTGCATGACGCGAGATTAGGCTGCACGACCGGTGAAATCGAGCGGGAGGAGCTGTCTTGCCTGATCGTGACGGGTACATCGCAGGCGTACCGTGCTGGGTCGACACCTCGCAGCCCGACCCGGAGGCGGCGGCGGCCTTCTACGGGGGACTGTTCGGCTGGGATTTCGAGGACGCGATGCCGCCAGGGGCGCCCGGCAAGTATCTGGTTGCCCGCATCCGCGGCGGCGACGTCGCGGCGGTGTCGTCGCCGCCCGAGGGAGCGCCTGCGCAGGCGGTGTGGAACACGTACATCTGGGTTGACGACGCCGACGAGGCTGCGGCGAAGGCGCGTGAGGCGGGCGGCAGCGTTCTGACCGAGCCGTTCGACGTGATGGAAGCGGGCCGGATGGCCGTGCTCGCCGATACGGAACGAGCCGTGTTCTGCGTCTGGCAAGCCCGGGAGCACAAGGGCGCTCAGGTCGTGAACGAGCCAGGGTCGCTGAACTTCAACGTCCTCAGCACCCGCGATCCGGCGGCTGCAAAGCGGTTCTACGGCGCTCTCTTCGGCTGGACGACCCTCGATCTCGGCAACGGCGAGTTCTGGACGATGAGTGCATACGGCGACTACCTCGAGCAGCTGACCCCGGGGACTCGCGCGCGAACGGCGGAGCTGGGCGCCGCCGGCTTCGAAGACGTGGTCGCGGCGCTCGCGCCGATCGCCGCCGACAACACTCCCCAGTGGGGCGTCACGTTCTCGACGGATGACGCGGACGCGACGGCGGCAAAGGCGGTCGAGCTCGGCGGCGCCGTCGTCGTCGAGCCCGTCGATGCCCCGTACTCGCGGCTCACGGTGCTCCGCGACCCGCAGGGAGCGACGTTCTCCGCCACGGCGTTCGTGCCCGAGAACAAGGACGTCGGTCGCGCGAACGCGAATTAGTCGATTTCGGCGTCGGACGTTCGTCGTCCCGGAGACAACCGCGAAAGGAGCGATCCGATGAAGTACCTGCTGCTGGTCTGCTGGGACGCCGAGCACATGAACGCCCAGGTCGAGCCCGATCCTGCGGAGGCGCCTGCGGAGGACGAGGAGAAGAACATGCCGTGGATCGAGGAGCTCGGCGAGGCGTGGATCACGGGCGATCAGCTGGCACCGCCGCGCAGGGCGCAGACCGTCCGCGTCCGCGGTGGCAAGCCGCTCGTCACCGACGGGCCGTTCGCCGAGACGAAGGAGGCGGTCGGCGGCTTCGACCTCATCGAGGCCGACAGCCTCGACCAGGCCGTCGAGGTCGCGCTGCGGCACCCGGTCGCGGAGTTCGGTGCGATCGAGGTGCGGCCGCTATGGGGTAAGTGAAGCCGCGCGCCGCGGAGCCTTGGGCGCGGCCGCGAGCTGGCCGCATGCGGCGTCGATGTCGCGGCCGCGCGTGAGGCGAATAGTCACCGGCACGCGCGCACGTGCTAGCTCGTCGCGGAACGACGCGATCCGGTCGCGCGACGAGCCGCCGTACACGCCGGTGGGGTTGTACGGGATGAGGTTGACCTTGAAGTCGTCGCGGCCGAGCACGGAGGCGAGCGCGCGCGCCTGCTGCGGCGAGTCGTTCACGCCGGCGAGCATCACGTACTCGACGAAGACGCGCCGCCGCGTCTGCGCGACGTGGCGCCGGCATTCGGAGAGGATGTCGCGCAGGGGATAGCGTTCGTTCACCGGCATGATCCGCGAGCGCAGCTCGTCGTCGGGCGCGTGCAGCGACAGCGCCAGCCGGATCGGCTCCGACACCTCGTCGACGAAGCGCCGCAGGCCGGGGAGCCACCCGACGGTCGAGATCGTCGTCCGCCGGTGCGTGATGCCGACGTCGGGCAGCCGCCGCGCCGCGTCGAGCACCTCGTCGAGGTTGAGCATCGGCTCGCCCATGCCCATGAACACCGCGTGGTCGACCTCCGTCAGGCGGCGGAAGTGCAGCGCCTGATCGAGGATCTCCGACGCGGTGAGATTGCGCCCGAACGCCATCTGGCCGGTGGCGCAGAAGGTGCACGTGAGCGGGCAGCCCGACTGTGATGACAGGCAGAGCGAGCGGCGTCCGTCGCGGTAGCGCATGAGCACGGCTTCGACCGGGTGCCCGTCTGCCGTGCGGAAGAGCACCTTGATCGTCCCATCGCGCGCTTCGCGCTGCACCTCGACGGAGAGCGTCGAGAAGGGCACACGATCGGCCAGTGCGTCGCGCAGCGCCTTCGGGAGATCGGTCATCGCCTCATAGCCGGCACCGCCGCGCGCCGCCCACGACCACACCTGACCGGCCCGATAGGAGGGCTGGTCGAGCTCTAGAAGGGTGCTGTCGAGAAGGCCGAGATCCACCCGGCCACCGTAGCGAGCGCTAGCCGAACTCGATGATCAGGGACGGCTCGTCGGGGACGAGCGGCAGGCTCTCGGGCAGCTCTTCGCGCAGCGGCCTGGCGCGCTCGGGCCGCCGGCGCACGGCGCGGGGCCGCGCTTTCCGGCGCTTCGCCATGAGAGCCGGGGCGTTGACGACTGCAACGCAGGCTCCCGTCGCGAGCACCGCCGTCACGATTCCGGTGGTCACCCAGCAGACGACGAACGCGAAGGCGACGAGGCCGGCGAAGTAGCTGCGCAGTTTCATCTCCACGACGCGACTCATTTCGGCCCGCGTCGCCGGGATCCTTCGCGCTATTCGTACTGGAGCGCTTCGAGCACGTTCAGCCTGCCCGCGCGCCGCGCCGGGAAGATCGCCGCGATGATCCCGGCGATGATCGCGGCGATGACGAACGTCACGAGCGTCCCGACCGGGATGGTGAACGCCGCGAACTTGATCGCCTTTCCGACCATGAGCGCGAGCACGATCCCGACGGGAATTCCCAGAGCCGCGCCGATGAGCGCAGTGACGATGCTCTCGTGGCGGATCATCCGCCGCACCTGACGGCGGGTCATCCCGACCGCGCGCAGCATCCCCAGCTCGCGGGTCCGTTCGAAGACGGTGAGCACGAGCGTGTTCACGATTCCGAACAGACTGATGATGATCGAGAGCGAGAGCAGCACGTAGAGCAGGTTGAGCAGCGTGTTGATGCCCTGCTCCTGGTTCTTCTTGAACTGGCTCTCGGTCGCAACCTTCGCGTCGGGGAACGGCTTCAGCGCCTTCGTGAGCTTCGCCGTGTTCGCGGCCGTCACGCCCCCGGCGACGTTCACGAACGCGAACACGTTCTCCGGGTTCGGGTACTCCGCGTCGAAGCGCTGCGTGGAGATGGTCACATCGCCGTACGGCGACCCGCCCTGCGGCGGGGCGAAGATGCCACGCAGCACGAGATGCATCGTCTGCGCCGTCGGCGTCTCGACCGCGATCGGCGAGCCGACGGTGAGGTGGTGCTTCTTCGCGTACCCCTTCGCGACGAACGCACCGTTCCGGCCCAGCTCGGCGGGCACCGCCTGCGAGCCCTGCTGCCACTTGACCGTTATCACCTTGCTGATGTCGGGGGAGACGGCGGTGACTCCGATGCGGTGCCCGAAGGCCTTGCCCTGGCCGGCACGCACGCCGGAAACGACCTGGACGCCCGGCACCCGCGTCAGTGCGTTCGCGGACGCGGTCGAGATCGGCGAGAAGTTGTCCGTCGCCGTGACGGCGTACTGGCCCGTGAAGATCGAATTGACCGCGTTCTCGAAGCTCGTCTTGAGCCCGGACGCGAGCACGGACACGAGCGTCACGAGCGCGAGCCCGATCATGAGCGCGGACGCGGTCGAAGCGGTGCGTTGTGGGTTGCGCATCGCGTTGCCGCGCGCGAGCGACCCGGCCGCGCCGCCGACGCGAACGGCCGGCCACCCGAGCACGCGCGCGAGCGGGGGCACGAGCGTCTTCGCGAGCATCGCCACGCCGACAAACGTCGCCGCAGCGCCGATGCCGATCGCAAGCAGCCGGTCGGCGGTCGAGATCCCGCTGATGAAGAGGCCGATGATCATGAGCGCGACCGCGCCGCCGATCGTGATCAGAGCAGCGGCGACGCTGAAGCGCGCGAAGCGCGACGTCGGCAGGACCGCGCCCTCACGCACGGCCGAGATGGGCGGGACGCGCGTCGCGCGAATGGCCGGCCGCAGCGCCGCGATGAGCGTGATGACGATCCCGACGACGAGCGAGACGACGATCGTCCTCGTCGCGAAGACGGTGCCCGCCTGCGGCAGGTCGATCCCGAAGTGCACGAAGAGCTTGTTCAGCCCCCTCGCGAGCGCGAGCCCGAGGAAGAGGCCGATAACGGACGCGAGCGCCCCGATGATGAACGCCTCCAAGAGCACGGAGCGCAGCACCTGCCGGCGGGTTGCCCCGAGGGTGCGCAGGGTCGCCAGCTCGCGCGTGCGCTGCGCGATCGTGATCGAGAGCGTGTTCGCGATCACGAAGCCGCCGACGAAGAGCGCGACACCGCCGAACGCGAGCAGGAAGTCGTTGATGATGGACAGGAAGCCGTTCGTGTCCTTCGTCGCCTGTGCCGCCTGCGCCTGACCCGTGCGCACCTCCGCGTTCGGCGGCAGCAGCGGCTTGACCTCGCGCACGAGCTCGGACGGCGAGACGCCGTGCTTCGCTGCGATGTCGATCGCGTCGAGCCTGCCAACCTTGTCGAACAGCTTCTGCGCGGTCGGGAAGTCGAAGATCGCCATCGTCGCCCCGCCGAGCGATGCGACGCCGCCGATCTTGGCGATGCCCGCGACCTTGAACATCTGCTCCGGCCCGCGGGCGATGACGCCGATCGTGTCGCCGACCTTGTAGTTCTTCTTGCTCGCGGTGTTCGCGTCGATCGCCACCTCGTGCGGGCCGACCGGCCACGTGCCGCTGACGAGGGTGAGCGGGTTGAAGTGCTGGTCGCCGTGCGGGTGGACGCTGAAGGCAAGCGGCGGCGCGCCGTGGCCGGAGATGACCTTGCCGTCGCGTCCGACGAGATTGGCGTAATCGCTGACGCCGCCGGCCGCCTCGGACACGCCGGGAAGCCCGCGGACCTTCGTCAGCAGGGATGCGGGGAACGAGGGCGGCAGAAGGTTGTTGTTGTTGTTCGTCCCGAGCGCACTCTTGGACGTGACGACCGCGTCCGTGTTCTTGTACACGGTCGTGAAGACCGTGCTGAACGCGGCCTTGATCGTGTCCGTGAGAACGTAGGTGCCGCTGATCATCGCGACGCCGAGCACGATCGCGACTGCGGTGAGGATCGCCCGCAGCTTGCGCCCGAGCAGGCCCTTCAGCGCGACGAGGGTCACGACGTGAGCGTGCTCATCACCGCGAGCACGTCGTCGGTGCTCGCTCCGGCGAGCTCCTTGACGATGAGCCCGTCGGCGATGAACAAGATGCGGTCGGCGATGACAGCCGCACGCGCCTCGTGGGTGACCATGACGATCGTCTGTCCGTAGGCGTCGACCGAGTCGCGGATGAGATCGAGGATCTCGCCGCCTGTCTTCGAGTCGAGGTTGCCCGTCGGCTCGTCGGCGAAGAGGATCGTCGGCCTCGTGATGAGCGCGCGCGAGATGGCGACGCGCTGCTGCTCGCCGCCCGAGAGCTCCGACGGCCGGTGCGCGCGCCGCTTGCCGAGGCCGGTCTTTTCGAGCAGCTCGTCGAGCCACGCGCGGTCGGGCTTCTCGCCGGCGATCGAGAGCGGAAGGAGGACGTTCTCCTCCGCATCGAGCATGGGCAGCAGGTTGAAGAACTGGAAGACGAAGCCGATGTGCTTGCGGCGAAGCTTCGTCAGCGCCGAGTCGTTGAGCGTCGTGATGTCGGTGCCTGCGATCTCGACCGTGCCGCCCGTCGGCTTGTCGAGGCCGGCGAGGATATGCATGAGCGTCGACTTGCCCGAGCCGGAGGGGCCCATGACGGCGACGAGCTCGCCCGCGCGCACGTCGAGCGAAACCCCGCGCAGCGCGTCGACGGCCGTATCGCCCTCGCCGTAGCGGCGCGTCAGGTCGTGCGCGGCGACGACGACGTCGCCTGCCGAAGGGCGCTGCGGCTGAATGTGTTCCTCGGTCGTTGCCACAGGGCCACCGTATCAGCGGTTTCCGGCAAGGAGAAATCCGATTGCGACGAGAACGTACGCGACGATCAGCACCATCCCCTCGCGACGACTCGATCTCCCGTTCGCGATCGTCACGCCCGCGAGCCCGACGGCTCCGGCCATCGCCGCCAGCTCTTCCCAGCGAAAGCTGAGCGGCAGCTCGTGCGTGAACAGGAGCGAGAGAAGCATGACTGCGGGCACGACGAGGAGCGCCACCTGCGCGCTCGACGAGACCGCGATCTCGCTTGCGAGCTTCATCTTCCCTGCGCGCGCGATGATGACCGCGCCTCCGTGCTCCGCCGCGTTGCCGACGATCGCGACGATCACTGCGGCGATGAAGAACTCGCTCGCTCCGACCGCCTTGGCGAAGCCGTCGAGCGAGTGCACGAGGAGCTCGCTCACGACGGCCGTCGCAACGGTCGTGACGCCGAGCACGACGAGCGCGAGCGGTAGGGGCCAGGCGGATTCCGACGCCTCCGCGCGCTCGAGGCGCGAATGGCGGCGCAGGTTGCGGCCCGTGATCGCGAGGTAGAGGGCGAGCAGCGCGACCGAGACCGGGACTGACACGAGCGCAGCGACGTGTCGCTCCGACGGTCCTGTGTATCCGACGACCACCGTCGGGACAAAGAGGAGGACAGCCGCGCCGACAAGGCCGAGCTGCGCAAAGAGCGATCGCCGGTCGAGGCTCTTCTCCGGCCCGACCACCTGCGCGACTCCGAACACGAGCAGGAGATTCGAGATGACGCTGCCGGCGAGCGACCCGCGGACGACCTGCGGCAGGCCGTTCCCGACTGCGAAGAGCGCGATGATCAGCTCGGGCGCGTTGCCGAAGCTCGCATTCAGGAAGCCGCCGACGCCGGGACCGGTGTGCTCGGCAGCATGCTCGGTCGTCTCGCCGATCAGCCACGCGAGCGGGATGAGCGCGGCGGCGGCGAGCACGAAGAGGGCCGTGTTGCCCGGGTTCGCCACGTAGCGAACGATGATCGTGGCGGGCGCGAGGGCCAGCGACGCCCAGAGGATCCGTCGTGCCACGTCGCGGTAGCGTAGTCGCGCATTGCTCGAGGCCGTTCTCTTCGACTGGGGCGACACGCTCATGCGGTGGGAGTGGGAGCCCGAGCTCCTCGCCGTGGGCCACGACGCGGGACTGCGCGCGATCGGCCGCGACCCCGTTCCCGCATTGACGGAGCGCTTCCGGGACTCCTATCTGCCGCTCCTGTGGGTTCCCGGCACGCTCGAGGAGGTCGAGTACCCGGGCCTCATCCGCAGGTTGCTCGCGGACGAGGGGATCCACGTATCCGACGGCGAGCTCGAGCGCTTCCTCCAAGCCGAGCACGCCGCTTGGCAGCCGGCGCGCATGCTCGCGTCGACGACGCACGCGCTGCTCGAGACGCTCCGCGCGCGCGGCCTCAAGGTCGGGCTCGTGTCGAACGCGCTCGATCCTCCGCACCTGCTCCATCGCGATCTCGAGCAGATGGGCGTCGCGGAGCGCCTCGACGTGGCGGTGTTCTCGTCCGAGGTCGGCTGGCGCAAACCGCACCCGGCCATCTTCGAGCGTGCGCTCGACGCGCTCGGCGTGGAGCCGTCCGCGACGCTCTTCGTCGGCGACACGCTTGCGACCGACATCGCCGGCGCCGCGTCGCTCGGCATGCACACGTGCCTCGCGCTCTGGTTCCGCGCCGACGAGGACGACGACGGCGCACCCGAGCCGGGATTTCGCGCGTTCACCCAGATGGACGTGATGACGGCGGTCAGCCGGCTAGAGCAAAATTCGTGATCTGTCAAGACTTGCGGGACCCGAAATCCCGCACACACAATGGGGGGAGATGAGTGAGCTGACGCTCACCCTCCGGCCCCAGGACGACGTCGAGTGTCGCGCCTGTGGCGTCCACTGCGACAAGGTCGTCTATCCGTCCGCCTGCATCGAGCGCTCCTGCCCGTTCGTCTATGCGTACGAGGAGCACGGCCACACCTTCATGGGCTGCATGCAACGGGTGTACGAGGTCGAGATCGATCTCGCGATGGTTCGCGCCGCAGAGGCGCGCCGCGCCGGCTTCGGCGCCGTGAAGGCGATGCGGAACCCATTGCCGATGTGCCAGGCGGAGATCGAGCCCTGCTACGAGCAGCGCACGGGTGAGCTCGGCTGCATCAACCCGGAGTTCAACGAGCTGCCGGCGGGATCGCCGACGTTCCGAGTCTTCGCGCGGCTGACCTAGGTTCCGCTACCCGGCTGAGCGCGAGGACGCCGAGCAGCGGCCCGGCCGCAGCGAGCGAGAACGCGAGCCGCCACGACGATGCGGCAACGGCGGCGAACGCGGGCGGCGCGCCGGCGACGACGACGCCGAGCAGCGTCTGCTGGAATCCGAGGGCCGCGCCGGTGCGCGTGGCGCCTGCCGCTTCCGCGGCGGCGGCGAACGCGAGCCCGTTCCAGGCCATGCTCAGTACCCCGGCGACCGCGAACGCGACGACGAGCGCCGCGAGCGGCGCCTCGGTGAGCG
>Ga0070741_10016765_pt1 | contig 12143 bp, 12 predicted proteins | sample Coa_R1_4_FD_66440 | JGI IMG/M metagenome (GOLD analysis project Ga0070741, IMG submission 66440) | Surface soil microbial communities from Centralia Pennsylvania, which are recovering from an underground coalmine fire - Coalmine... | ecosystem: Environmental > Terrestrial > Soil > Unclassified ...
TTCTGGAGCGTGAAGCTGTTCGCGCACTCCAACAGCGCGATCACCTCGTTCAAGCTCGTCGTGCCGGCATTGACGGCGGTCGCTCTCATCGCGAGCGGCTTCCACACCGAGAATTTTTCCATCGGCATCGAGGGCGGCACGCACACGCTCGATTTCGCCGCCGTGCTCAACGCGGTCGCGACCGCGGGCATCGTATTCAGCTTCAACGGCTTCCAGAGTCCCGTGAACCTTGCGGGCGAAGCGCGCAATCCGGGCCGCAGCATTCCGTTCGCGATCCTCGGCGCGATCGCGCTCGCGACGGTCATCTACCTGCTGCTGCAGACGGCCTATCTCGGTGCCGTGCCGACGGCGATGCTCGCGCACGGCTGGCACGGCATCGATTTCCGCTCGCCGTTCGCCGAGCTCGCGCTGCTCGTGAATCTGAACTGGCTCGCGGTGTTGCTCTACGCCGATGCGTTCGTGAGCCCGAGCGGCACCGGCATCACCTATACCGCGACGACGGCGCGCATGCTCTACGGCATGCAGAAGAACGGCACGATGCCGCGCCTTTTCGGGACGGTGCATCCGCGCTACGGCGTGCCGCGCGCAGCCATGTGGTTCGATCTCGCCGTCGCCTACGTATTCCTGTTCTGCTTCCGCGGCTGGGGCACGCTCGCGGCGGTGATCTCGGTGGCGACGATCATCTCGTACCTGACGGGTCCGGTCAGCGCGATGACGCTCAGGCGCACGGCTCCCGAGCTCCATCGTCCTCTGCGATTGCGTGCGTTGCCGCTGCTCTCGTGCCTGGCCTTCGTGTTCTCGACCGAACTACTGTACTGGGCGAAATGGCCGCTCACGGGGCAGATCATCCTGCTCATCGTCGTCGCGTTGCCGGTATACATTTACTACCAGGCACGCGTCGGCTGGCGCGATTTCGGCCGGCAGCTTCGCGGCGCGTGGTGGCTGATCGGCTATTTGCCGTCGATCGCCGCCGTGTCGTGGATCGGCAGTCCGCGCTTCGGCGGTCTGGGCTATCTGAGCTACGGCTGGGATCTCCTTGTCGTTGCCGGCGTCGGCCTTGTGTTCTATTTCTGGGGTCTCGCCTGCGGCTGGCGCACGCCTGACGTCGAAGCCGCTTCGGCGCGCAGCACCGCAGCAGGGGCCGTTTAGACGCCGGTAACGCCCCGCATGGTCCAATCGCGCGAGCCCGCAATCGCGAGCGAGCGGAGGGCACCATGCGAAGCACAGCGTTGCCACTGTTCTGCCTGCTGGTGTGGTCGTGCAGCGCGTTCGCGCAGTTTCGCGACGAGGCCCCGCAGCCGCAGTTCCAGCCGATGCCGCTCGCGGCCGACGGCGAGGGCGGTTCGGGCGCATCGAGCGGTCCCGAATCGCCGATTTCGTTCACGTACCTCGACCTGCTTTGGGCCGACACCAAAGAAACCGTGACGGCGCCGCTGCACTGGGACGGCGACGAGTGGCGCACGGCGGGTCTCGTCGGCGGCGGCCTGCTCGTGACGATGGCGGTACTCGATCGGCCGATCCGGGATGCGGCGCAGCGCGGACGCAGCAAGGGCTCGGACGATTTCTTCGTCAAGATCGAGCGCTTCGGCACGAAGCAATACGAGCTGCCCGTCGCGGTCGGCTTCTACGCCTACGGCGCGTTCGCCAACGATTACGAAGCCAAGGCCACTGCGCTCGACGGCTTCTCGGCCAGCGTGATCGCCTCGCTCGCCACGTCCGCGATCAAGGGTATCGTCGGCCGTGCGCGCCCGAACACGGGGCTCGGTCCGCATCATTTCAGCCCGTTCCGCGGCGACTACTCGTTCCCGTCGGGCCACGCCACGGGCGCGTTCGCGTTCGCCTCGGTGATTGCGGCGCACTACGACTCGCCGTGGGTCGATGCGACGGCTTACGGCGTCGCCAGCCTTGTCGGCATCGCTCGCATCCGCCTCGACGCGCACTGGACCTCGGACGTGATCGCGGGCGGCCTCATCGGCGGGCTCATCGGTCACCATCTCGTCGAATTCAACCGGCGCTGGCGCGCCGAGCACGAATCGGCATGGGTGCCGACGCTCGAGACGGACGGCCAGCAGGTGGTTCTGGCTTGGCGTTACTGAGCGGCGCGGAGAAACGCTCGCACTGCTTCGGCGTCGAAGGGCCAGCCGAGCTCCCGCCGCGAATCTTCTTCACGCAACACCGGCACGCGCTCGCCGTAACGGACTTCGAGGCCGACGTCGTCGTCGATGAACACGCTAGCGAACTCGGGCGCGCGCGCCTCGGCGAGCACGGCGATGGCGAGATCGCAGAGGTGGCAGTCGTCGCGTTGGAACAGCGTCAGGCGCATCGGGACGGAAAAGGCTGAGAGCGAGTGGCGGCGAGCGTACAATACTCGGACGGCCTCGACGCAATCACGCTCCCATGACGATCCGCTCGATCGATCACGTACAGCTCGCCATGCCACTCGGCGGCGAAGCAGCCGCGCGCGCGTTCTACGGCGGCTTGCTCGGCATTCCGGAACGGCCGAAGCCCGCGGAGCTCGCCGCACGCGGCGGCTGTTGGTTCGAATGCGGCGGGCTCAGGGTGCATCTCGGCGCGGAGGGAGATTTCCGCGCCGCACGCAAAGCGCATCCGGCGTTCGTCGTCGACGATCTGCCCCGCCTCGTCGCCTCGCTGCGCGATGCCGGCTGCACGCTGCGCGAGGACGATCCGATCGACGGCCGTGCGCGCGCGTTCGTCGACGACCCGTTCGGCAACCGCATCGAACTCATGGAACCCGAGCGCTCGGGCTGAGCGCACCCGCAATCCCGGAACCTACATGGCAGTCAGCGTCTTCGACCTCTTCAAGATCGGCATCGGCCCCTCGTCCTCGCATACCGTGGGACCGATGCGCGCGGCAGCGCGCTTCGTCACGCGCTGGCTCGACGAACGCGGCATTCTCCACAATGTCGCACGCGTGCGCGGCGAGCTGTTCGGCTCCCTCGCGCACACGGGCCGCGGCCACGGCACCGACAAGGCCGTGCTGTGCGGCTTCGAAGGCGAATGGCCGGACAAGATCGATCCCGATTCGATTCCGGCGCGGCTCGAGCGCATCCGCGCGACGAAGAAGATCCGCCTGCTCGGCAAGCACGAGATCGCATTCGAGGAAAAAAGCGATCTCGTCTTCAACAAGCGCACGAAACTGCCCTACCACAGCAACGGCATGCGTTTCACGGCCTACGACGCCGCGGGCGGCGAGCTCGCGACGCGCGACTACTACTCGGTCGGCGGCGGCTTCGTCGTCAATCACGACGAGGCCGCCGAGGATCGCATCGTGCCCGACACGACGCCCTTGCCGCATCCGTTCCACACGGGCGACGAGCTCTTGAGGATCTGCGAGGAATCGCACAAGAGCATCGCGCAGATCATGCTCGACAACGAAAAGGTCTGGCGCAGCGAAGCGCAGGTGCGGGCGGGCCTGCTCGACATTTGGAAGGCCATGCAGGATTGCGTCGCGCGCGGCACGCGCGAAACGGGCGTGCTGCCGGGCGGCCTCAAAGTGCAGCGCCGGGCGCCCGTGATGTGCCGCGAGCTGCGCGACCGGCCGGAGGCCTCGCTCAAGGACCCGCTCACGATCCTCGACTGGGTGAACCTCTACGCGCTCGCGGTCAACGAAGAGAACGCCGCAGGCGGCCGCGTCGTCACGGCGCCGACCAACGGCGCTGCCGGCATCATTCCCGCCGTGCTGCACTACTACCACCGCTTCGTGCCCGGCGCGAACGACGCCGGCGTCATCGACTTCCTGCTCACGGCCGGCGCGATTGGAATTTTATACAAAGAGAACGCGTCGATTTCGGGCGCCGAGGTGGGTTGCCAGGGCGAGGTCGGCGTCGCCTGCTCGATGGCCGCGGGCGGCCTCACCGCCGCGCTCGGCGGCAGCATCTACCAAGTCGAGAACGCCGCCGAGATCGGCATGGAGCACAATCTCGGCCTCACCTGCGATCCGATCGGCGGGCTCGTGCAGATCCCGTGCATCGAGCGCAACGCGATGGGCTCGGTCAAGGCGATCAACGCGCAGCGCATGGCCATGCGCGGCGACGGCAAGCACCGCGTGAGCCTCGACAAGGTCATCAAGACGATGCGCGACACGGGCCGCGACATGCAGGACAAGTACAAGGAAACGAGCCGCGGAGGGCTCGCGGTGAACGTCATCGAGTGCTGATCTCACGCGCGATGCGCGACACTGACTGAGGTTGCAAACCCGCTGCGGCGAACCGCTACTCGGATTCTTCGCCGAGCGGAGCCGTGCGATTCTCGGTGGTCTTCGGTCCGTTGCCGTGCTCGCTCAGTCCCTTTTCTTCGCTCGGGTCGCGGCGCTCGACTTCGCGAATGCGCGCCGCCGCATCCTCGAGCGTGGCGATCACGTCGCGCACTAACCTGCGGTAGTCGTCGGGCAGCGAGGCGAACGATTCGATCGCGAAGCGATCTTCGACAGGCCACGGCGGCTGCGGTTCGCGCACGCCGGACGCCTTGCGGCTGCCGTATTGCAGTTCGTGTGGCTCGATACCGAACAGGCGCGCAAGCGCGCGGATCGCATCCTGTTTCGGCAGATGCTTGCCGCTCAACCATGCGGAGATCGCCTGCGAAGTCACGGTGAACGCGGTGTGCTGCGACAGCAGCTTCTCGATGGCGGTCGGGCTTTCCTCGAGACCGTGCTGGGCGAGCGCCTTGCGCAAACGCTGCGCGAAACCGGCGCGCTCGTCGTTCATCCTCGTTCGGCGTTCCTTCCTTCCAGACAATGGGCGTCCCTCCGACAGCCGAGATTCGTGCGCGCGCGATGTTTTCCTTCGATACGCAAATGTCTCGCCAGCCGCGCCAACCCGCCGCGGTAACGCATGCGCTTGCGACGAGCAGTGACGGCGCATTGAATCTATGGTTCCATATGACTGAAAGAATCGGTTTCATGCTGATCGCAAAGGACTGCAAATGGGGACATTGTTCGGCAAGCCCGCTGTCAGGCTCATGCAAAAATGTCGCGGCGAAGCGGCGCGCCTGTGTGCGCTGTTCCGGGACGGCCGCCTGACGATCGAGGCGAAGGAGATCGTCGTGGCACCCGCGGGCGAGACCGGCTCTGGAACGGTTGCGCAAAACGACGCGGATGCGCGCCACCTCATTCACGGCAACGACGTGCTCGTCGCAGCGGCCCTCGTCAGCGGCGGCACACGCCGAGCGAGCCTCACCGGCGCCGTCGACCTGCTGTGCGTCGATCTCGGCGCGACGCTCACGTCGACGCGCTGCCGCACGGTGGCATTGCCGGACGGCGAACTCGCATACCCATCCCGGCCGCTCGCCTGGAACGCACTGCGCGACGCAGACATCGACCAGCGGCAGCACTGCATCGATGCGCTCGCGCTCGGGATAGCCCTCTGGCACGCACTGCTGCGCGAAGGTGGCGTGCTGTGCCTGCGCGTGCCGCGCATGCTCGCCGTCCCTGCCAAAGCGCTGCTCGCCGCGTACGAACCCGGCACATCCATCGCCGTGCACCCGATGCACGCGCCGGCAGGCGAAGCGGCGCACGTCCTGCTCTGCGCGAAAGGCGCAGCCATCGAGGACGTGCAGACGTCCGACGCTGCGGCCGGAACCGGCGACTGGCGCAGCCTGCTCGCACAGCCGGCTGCGCGCGCACGCCGCGACGCCGGATGGATCGTCGCGTTCGATGCCGGCGACGGCGACGCCGCAACGTTTGCGGCGCAGAGTTCCGCACGTTTCGTCGCGGCAGCCCCCGATGCCGACGCCGCCCTGACGGTGCGCCGCCGCCTCGTCGAGCAACGCGCGGTCCCGCTCACGTGCGGCACGATCGCCGTGAAGCGCTTCGCCGACGCCGCGGACGGCGACTGCTCCGCCGATGCGCTCATGCGCTCCATGCTGCCCGTGTTCGGTGCGCGTCACGGGCCGCAGCACATCCCCAGCAACGCCCTCGGCAGGATCGAGCACGGCGGCGAACGCACGCTCGTGCTCTCCGAGTCGCCGAATGCGATCACGGGAGGGGCCGCGCTGAAGCGTGCCATCCGGCTGCGCGACGCGGCATCGCCGCCCTGGGACCGCGTCGTCGTGCTCGGCTGGCGGTTCTCGCGCGGCATGGAAAAATCTCTCGCAGCGCTAGGCGATCCGCGCCTGGACGTACGCCGGGTTCCTCAGGACGTTCTCGCACAGGTCGAAGCCGGCCTGCCGTGCAGGGTTTTCCCCGGTTCCGCGCGATTCCCGGGGCTGTGCCGCATCGACGTGCGTCCGCTGCGACGCTTTCGCGAAGGCGCGTTCGAGCGCATCGAAGCGACGCTCGCGGGCTACGTGCTGTTTTCGCCCCAGGCGCTCGCGCTGTCGGACACGGATCGCGCGCGGGTGCGCTCGCAGCTCGCCGCGAATCCGCTGGCGCTCCTCGAGACCTGGGCCATCGATCCCGACTACGACGGCTGCACGTTCCGCTCGGTGTGGCATGCGCTGCGCGGCGACGATGCGCCTGCGATCGCGAAGAGCGCGAGCTTCCGTGTGCCCCACAAACCGGGTACGCGCACCATCGCGGTGCGCGCCACCGACGTCTTCGGCAACGAGACCACGGTCGTGTTCACGCTCGCATCGTGCCTTGTGCGCAGCCTCGGCGGCGCCTGGGGCATGACGCGCTTACCGATGGAGCGCGGCGATGATTTCGCGCACGAGCTTGCGATGCGCCGGCGAGAGCCTGAGGTAGGCGTCGAATGTCTCGCGATCGCCCGGTTTGACGTCCATTGGCCAGGCCAGCCGCGGCTCCGCGACCTTGCCGGCGGGCGTGCCGAAGCGCAGATGCTGGGGCGACACGCCGAGCATCCCGGCCAGCACTTGCAGTTTGTCCTGCTCTGGAATGGAGCGCCCGTTGAGCCAGCGCGAGACGGATTGGAAACTCACGGACTCGCCGCGGTACTTGGTATTGAACTGCCGGAACAGCACCGATGGCCGCGGTTCGTAGCCCGCTTCGCGCATCGCCTCGGCCAGACGCTTGGAGAACGCTGCCCATTCATCTTTCATGCCGGGGAACGTTACCGGCTCGTCGACATGGTTGGCTCACCTTTTGCGTGCGAGCGTGTTCACCCCCTATGTTAGGCGGGTGAACGTCTCGCGTACACGCCGCGGCCGCGCGACGCCCGGGACGTTCGCACGGCGCGACATGCCCGTATAATGCGCGGCCCACGCCGCACCGCACCGCCATGTCGACGCACCTCACCGAAACCCGCCGCCGGCGCACGTTCGCGATCATTTCGCATCCAGACGCCGGCAAGACCACGCTCACGGAAAAACTGCTGCTGTTCGGCGGCGCGATCCAGATGGCGGGCAGCGTCAAATCGCGCAAGGCGTCGCGTCATGCGACCTCCGACTGGATGGCGCTCGAAAAGGAGCGCGGCATCTCGGTCACGTCCTCGGTCATGCAGTTTCCGTACGAAGGGCGCGTCGTCAACCTGCTCGACACGCCGGGTCACGCGGACTTCTCCGAAGACACCTACCGCGTGCTGACCGCCGTCGATTCTGCGCTGATGGTCATCGACTGCGCGAAAGGCGTGGAGGAACGCACGATCAAGCTCATGGAGGTCTGCCGCCTGCGCGACACGCCGATCATGACCTTCATCAACAAGCTCGATCGCGAAGGGCGGTCGCCGATCGAGCTGCTCGACGAAGTCGAAGCCGTGCTCAAGATCCAGTGCGCGCCGATCACGTGGCCGATCGGCATGGGCTCGCGACTCAAAGGCGTCTATCACCTCTTGAGCGGCGAGGTGCATCTCTACGAACCCGGGCGCAACTTTACGCGGCAGGATTCGACGATCTTCACCTCGCTCGACGATCCGGAGCTCGAGCGCCGCATCGGCGCGGACATGCTGCGCGAGCTGCGCGACGAGCTCGAGCTCGTCGAGGGCGCCTCGCACCCGTTCGACGAAACCGCCTATCTCGCCGGCCGCCAGACACCCGTGTTCTTCGGCTCGGCCGTCAACAACTTCGGCGTGCAGCCGCTCCTCGATTTCTTCGTCGAGCACGCGCCGTCGCCGAAGCCGCGTGCGACGACGACACGTGAAATCGACCCCGACGAGGAGAAACTCACGGGCTTCGTGTTCAAGATCCAGGCGAACATGGACCCGCAGCACCGCGATCGCGTGGCCTTCATGCGCATCTGTTCGGGCACGTTCGACGGCGGCATGCGGGCTTTCCACGTGCGCAGCGGCAAGGAGATCAAGCTCGCGAACGCGCTGACCTTCATGGCCAGCGAACGCGACATCGTGGAAAAAGCGTATCCGGGCGACGTCATCGGCATCCATAACCACGGGACGATCTCGATCGGCGACACGTTCAGCGAAGGCGAGGCGCTCTCGTTCACGGGCATCCCGAACTTCGCGCCGGAGCTGTTCCGCCGCGCGCGCCTGCGCGATCCGCTCAAGATGAAGCAGCTGCAGAAAGGGCTTGCGCAATTGTCCGAAGAAGGCGCGACGCAGTTCTTCCGGCCGCTCATGTCGAACGATCTGATCCTGGGCGCGGTCGGCGTGCTGCAATTCGACGTCGTCGCCTACCGACTCAAGGACGAATACGGCGTCGACTGCGCGTTCGAGACCGTAGGCGTCGTCACCGCGCGCTGGGTCCGCTGCACCGACGAGAAAAAACTCGCCGAATTCCGCGAGAAAGCCGCGACGAACCTCGCGCTCGATGCGGCGGGCGAACTCGTCTACTTGGCCCCCTCTCGCGTGAACCTCACCCTGACCGAAGAGCGCTGGCCCAGCGTCACGTTCGCCGCGACGCGCGAGCACGCGAGCGCGCTCGCGGTGTGATCTCGTACCCTAAAACGCAAGCGCCCGGCCGGAGCCGGGCGCTGCGTCGAGCCGCGTCTTGCCTCGGTCAGCCGCCGTACTTGGCGCTGAAGATGTGGTCCTCCACGAACTTGCCGCGGAAGATTTCGTCTTGCGCGGCGCGCGCCGGCTGATTCGCGAGCCGGCGTTCGTCGAAGCTGGCGAAGATGCGATCGGGCGCATCGGCCGTCATCGCACGGGGTGCCGGCGTCGGCACGCCTTGATGCCGCAGGGTCCACGCGCCGAAAGCCGCGACGAGCGCCGCAGCGATCGCGGCGATGGCACGACGGCGCGGACGCGCGTGCGCGGCGCGGCGCGATGCGCCATTGCGGTGGGCTGCGCCGGCGTTTGCGAACGCGGCGTCGACGCCGGCGGCGAGCTCCGCGGACGCGGTTTCGAGATCGCGGCCGAAGCGGGCGAGATGCGCGGTCAGCGGCGGATCGGACGTGCCGGTCTGCGCCGCGCGCAAGACGGCGTCCGCATCGGGGATGCCGGCCTTGCCGGCGTGGCGCCGATAGAGTTGGGTCAAGCTCAGCCTAGTCATCGAAGTCTCCAAAACCACGTTCGGCAAGCCGCTCGCGAAGCGTCTGCATACCTCGTTCCAGCAACTTGCGCGCCGCCTCTTCCGAAGTACCGCTGAACCGGCCGATCTCGCGCGGCGTGTAGCCCTGCAAATGCAGGATCACCGCCTCGCGACGCCGCTCCGGCAGCTCCGCCAGACACGCTTGCACGTGATCGAAATCCTGTTCGCCACCTGCCGTCTGTTCGGGCCCTGCCCGGGGCTCGACGAGCCCCGGCGCCGTCTCGTCGCCCTCGTCCGGCATGGGCTCGGACGGGCGCGCGTTGGCGGCGCGGATGGCGTCGATCACCGTCGACAGTACCACCCTCTGGATATAAGACGTATGGAAGCCCGCATTCCGGTCACGCTCCAGGGCTTTCCAGAGCCGGATACGGACTTCCTGCTCGATGTCGGCGGGGTCAATGCCGTATTGGCCGAGCCCGTGCCCCTCGATGAGCCGGCGCACGCGCACGCCGTATACCGCAAGCAATTCGTTGAGCCGGGTGCGCAGCGCGGCATCGAAGCTCATGCGCAACGGCTCCGTTCCGGGAGCGGCCCGGATATCGGCTTCGACCTGCGCCGCCACCCCATCCCCATCGTCCCTGATCCGTTCCCCGAGGCTCCGCGTCAGCCCGCAATGTAACGTTGCAATTGTTCGAGCTGCTCGGCTTGATCGTCGATGACGGCCTTCACGAGATCGCCGATCGAGAGCATGCCGACGACCTTGCCTTGCTCGACGACGGGCAGATGCCGCACGCGCTTGTCGGTCATGAGCTTCATGCAGTGATTCACGCTGTCGCCGGGAGCCACGGTGAGCACGGGCGAGCTCATGATGTCGCGCGCCGCCGTCTCGGCCGACGAGCGCCCCTTCAGGATGACTTTGCGTGCGTAGTCCCGCTCCGACACGATGCCGATCAGCTCACCGGCGTTCATGACGAGCAGCGCGCCGATGTGCTTGTCCGCCATGAGGCGGATCGCCTCGAGCACGGCCGTCTCCGGGCCGATCGCATATACCGCCTTGCCCTTGCCTTCCAGAAGATGTTTGACGAGCCGCATGACGTCTCCTTCGCGCCGACGGGCGCAGGCAACCTTCCGGCAATTCTAGCGCTTCGGCGCTTGCGCAGTGTGCGGATCGCATCTTGCACGGCGGCGCAGTTCCGCATCGGCATCTTGCAACGGCAGCGAGCGCGGCCTTGCGGAGGCATGCGAATTTGTCCTTGCAAAACAAGCATCGTCGCGCTCGCCTCTGCACGGTGTCACAGGGCACACGATTTGCTCGAATGGCGTGGATCGGAACTCAAGTGTTCAAGGAGGAATGCAATGAACGCCAAATTTGCCGCCGCGGCGCTCGCCCTGGCCTTGCCGCTCGGCGCCGGCGCCATCGATCGCAAGGATGCGGAGCTCGCGCTCGCCGAAGCGGGGACGTCGATCGAAGCCGCCGAACGCGCGGATGCCGCGCAATACGCCGCGACCGAGCTCGACACCGCGCACGACATGTACGCGAACGCCCAGGCCGCTTACGAGCATCGCGCCTGGACCGACAGCGTGTTCGACTCCGACAACGCCAAGGCCGATGCGAACCTCGCCTCCGCGCGCAGCCGCCAACATCGTGCCGAAGCGACGACCAACGAGCTCGAAGCGACCGTGCGCAGCCTGCGCGACGAACTCGGCACCACGGGAGGTGCGCCATGATCCGCCGCTTTCGCATCGTCCTCGCCGCTTGCGCGCTCGCCGCACTCGGCGCATGCGCGACCGTACCGCCCGGACCGCCGCCCGAAGTCGTGCGTCTGCAGAACGATCTCGACCGCCTGCACGGCGATCCTCGCGTAGCCCCGAACGCGCCGAACGAGCTCAACGAGGCCGACGCCGCGGTCAGCGTGCTCGCCGCGGACGGCCGCCGCATGGATCCGCGCGAGTACGAACATCGCGTCTACATCGCCGAGCGATTGGTGCAGACCGCCGAAGCCGCAGGCCTCGCGCGCTACGCGGAAGTGCGCACGCGCGATCTCGGCGCCGAACGCGACCGCCTGCTCGCCCAAGCGCACGAACGCCAGCTGCACATCGCCCAATCCGCGGCAGCCGACGCGCAGGCGCTCGCGGCACGCGAACGCGCCGACGCCGAGGCCGCCCGTGCCGATGCGGCGGCCACGCGCTCGGAAATCGAAGAGCTGCGTTCCGATCTCGCCGACTTGCAGACCGCGCAAACGCAGCGCGGCTTCGTCGTCACGCTCGGCGACGTGCTGTTCGAGACCGATCGCGCCGAGCTCAAACCCGGCGCCGCACGCACGCTCGACGAGCTCACGCATGCGCTGCTCGACGATCGCGGCTCGACGATCTCGATCGAAGGCCACACCGACTCCACCGGCAGTGCGCAGTACAACGCCGATCTTTCGTTGCGCCGCGCCGAATCGGTGAAGGCGTACCTCGTCGCCCACGGCGTCGATCCGGCGCGCATCACGACGCAGGGGCTCGGCCAGGATTACCCGGTCGCCTCGAACGCGACCGAAGCGGGACGTCAGCAAAACCGGCGCGTGGAAGTCGTCGTGCAGACGAACGTGGCGCGACGCTGAGACGCCGCCGAACCGGGGTCGTTTTCGCGGCTCGCTGCAGGATGCGGCGAGCCGCACTTTTTCATGGCGACGGCGTCGAAGAAGTCCCGCGTGCTGCGTCGTAGCGATCGACGAGATACAGCGGGCGCTGCTTGGCTTCGAGATACAGCCTGCCGAGGTATTCGCCGATCATGCCGAGCGCCATGAGCTGCATGCCGCCGA
>Ga0070741_10016766_pt1 | contig 12142 bp, 12 predicted proteins | sample Coa_R1_4_FD_66440 | JGI IMG/M metagenome (GOLD analysis project Ga0070741, IMG submission 66440) | Surface soil microbial communities from Centralia Pennsylvania, which are recovering from an underground coalmine fire - Coalmine... | ecosystem: Environmental > Terrestrial > Soil > Unclassified ...
AAATATTAGTAGCACAATAATCACATACTGCATGTATCATAGAGAGATGCGCTTTTCTTTGTATAACATGAGGGTGTATTATGTTCTGTGCAGACGATTCTTTTTGTATGTATGCGTGTACGTAATGTTGTGCAAGAGTATCATCATCCATAGTGTCAAATGTGCATGCAGCAATTAAGTTATTGCATATAGTTGCGGAGCGATCTAATTGATCTTGTGATGATGAAGTTTCCATTGAATATAGGAATGAACTACTTATTACAGAAAGTACAATTGATATAATTATTTTTTTCATGCAAAACCCATGTTTTTTTATGTAGCAAAGCAAAAAGATATCCTGAGCGAGAATAGCAAAATTAAAATAATTGTGTAACATCTATAGACGATAGAATTCGTATAGTAATGTGGTGCCGTTTGTCGTATAGAAAGGGGTATATATGAAAATAATGCGGCAATTAATTGTCTACTTTTTTTGCTTTGTGCAGATACCGTTAGGTTCTATGCAAAAAGTTAGTGAAACGCTTGTAAAACTCAAGCACGATGAATCTTGTCATATGCTTGCTTTACCGGTACTACAAAAATCAATTACCATGTATGAAAAATATTTATGGAAAGATTGGCTATGCATTGCTCAAGGTAAACCTATTGTTGTAGAGGGTGTTTCACCGCAACAATTAAAAGATTTTAATGATGCTACTGAGCAGACAGAAAAAACATTTCCTGATTTTTATAAACAACTTACCGCAGTACGAAAACAAGAACTTATTAATGCCGCAGGGCAACATTATCTTAATTCACCTGAAATAACAACACTGCTTGCACAAGCATATTTTGGCACAGAAATTTGTGGTTGTATTATACCGTATATGGAAAAAGAAGTAGTAAAGCGTTATCTGCAGCATAAAATGATTGCTCAGAACATGTATGACAGTTGTAGCACAAAGTTGATATACGACAACATAATAATTATCTTCCTACTTAATTATATGCGCTATGATTTTTATTGTTCCGTTATTTCTCTATTCCTCTACTATCGCCCTTCTTTATTATTCTTAAAGACTTTATTTTTTTCAGAAAAAAAACAGTTGTTTTGTACAGACGGACCTATTTACGGAATTCCAGCTGATTTTACTCCGCATTCATATGGATATACCACAAAACTTTTTTCTTATCCGCATGAGGAAAAATATGATCGTGATACAGATGACGGTGATTTGATTATGCATACTAAAAAAAGAGTGGGTGATTATGAATATCAGATTGCTTCAGCTGTATCTTGGGTGTCTGCTACAGAGTATCAAGTTAATGGATATCTTATTCGACGTGTAAAAGATGGGCACATAATAAAGAAAGAATTATCTTTAAAAGGTCAATTGTTAACAGCACGCTGCAGTCCAGATGGCAATTATGTAGCCCTTTGTACGGATTATGACAACACTTCAGCAATTTTATTGCTGACTCTTAACCATTCGTTAGATGATATTATCGAGCAGGAAATGTATCTCACTCCAAATCTACACCAATTAGTAGATATGCATTTTAGTAAAGATGCTTTTTTTGTATTTTCTTATGATCCTCATAGCCATAAGTCGCAACTAATTGTGTATGATTTATTAAAGAAAAAAGAAAAAGTAGCGATATATGATGAAGGATGTGATATTGTTCCTGCTATTAACCATGATGCAACTCGTATGATTGTGCCACATGCAACTACATTATCTATCTGGGATATCAGTGTTTTACAAAATCCAGTTTGCCTAAAAACTATTGATATTGAAGATATAGGGGGGCAAATTGCTTGTTATTGCACAGAAAAATATAACTTTGGTTCTATTAATCCTAAAGTAAATATCATAGGATTGAGCTATGCACATAATTCAAATAATGCAGTAGCGCAATTGGATAATGGCGGTGTAGTTTTTATCGATGAATTATTATCAGGTGAAATTTCAACACATTTTGTGATAAATCGTGATTTTTTGCTTTCTTATAATACCTTATGTAATCCTTGTTTATTATATACGCCAGATAATAATTTTTTGCTTGTTCCTGCTTGTATGATTCTTCATGAGCACCAGAATACAGATATATCGTTATTTTCATGTATGAGTGTATGGGATGTGCAGTCTAAGCAGGTTGTTGTAACAAGAGAATTTTTTATTTCTTCATTAAAAAAATCAGCTCTTATGATGTCATCTGATGAATGTTCATTTATTGTTCAACGTATGCACACGCTATTTCCATCTGGTAAAAATAAAGAGCAATGGCAGTCCTATAGACTCTTTACTGCAGATGAAAAAGCGGTATGTGATTGGTTTTCAGGTAAATTGAGTTTATTTTCTGTATACGCATTGCGTCGATTGCACCAAGCATGTATACATCAGCAAGAGTTGATGGTCACTACCGATGATGCATTTGATACCTTTGTAAAAACAGTGCCGAATAATATACATCGATGCCTTGCAAAATACCTCATAGTAAAACATCAAAAAACCATAGTAGAATTATTACTACTCCATTGGAATATGCATACGGTAGCCTCTGTAGCATTGTAAATAAATGGCGATGATATTTTTTTATTCTAACCACCCATTTTGTTTGTACTGTAAGTACAGCTGAAATTGGTAATCAATATATTTTTTAATGAGGGCTCGCGCCTCATCGGGAGTCAAATTACCTGTTTGCGTCCATTGGGCATTGGGATTACGTAAATACGCATGATAATTCATTTGAATGCCGCGTAATGCATCGAGCAGCGCAGGGTAACCAAATGTTTTTAATTTGCCATATATCCCTAGATCATTATAATATTTTTTGTATAAAGCATCATAATTAATTTTGCGTAGAACACGCACTTTTGCAGCATAATCTAAATTATAGAAATTTTTTTCTAATCCTAATTCAAGACGTTGCAAAAAAACATCCGGAGATATTTTGTCTAGTTGTAGATGGCGCTCAATGGTTTTTGCTTCTTGTTCTGGAGAGTCCATTGAAAAAGAACTAACGGTGTTGCCAGGTGTGCGCCAGTTTAAGGCAATATCCCACTTTGAAAGATAGCCACTTGGTTTTACTATTAAAAATGCATCTTTACCGGGATTTGCTGATGCCGCTTGAACGACTTTATTTAAAATATCATCTAATGAAGTTATTCCATAATATCCGGTGGTGATAGCAAGGGACGTTATTGTGCGAACACTTTGTGGACCTACGGCAAGTTCTCCCAGCCATATGGGATTATAATTACTTTGGACGGGAATTTGTCGAGAATTATTGACGGTGCATGTTACCGTGGCACCATAATGATTTTCAAGATATAATGCTGGCGTGCGGGCAAAGCTTGCTACTGTTATGGTTAGGCAAGTAAGAAATAGAATTATTTTTATCTTCATAGTATTTTTACCTTTTTTTGGACTTTTTTATTATATTTAGATTAATCCAAATGTGTTTCAGTTTGCAATAATTGTTCAAAGATGTTATAATAAATATAATTGCAAAAGGGGTGAATTATTATGAAATATATGATGATTGTATTTGCCTGTTGGTTACACGTAAGCGTAATAGTTGCTTATTTTGAGATTAAACCATCGCAGGAGCATGCGCATGATATTGATATACATATGTATGAAAACGAAGAACTGATCGGATTTGTGAGTTATACAAAAATTTCTTTAGTCCCCTTTTATATTATTCATAATTTATATGTATATCCTCGATTCAGAAAAAAGGGCTATGGGAAGCAATTGTTACAATACGTGTGTTCGGTTATACAGCAGCAGGGGGGAACAAGAGCGTATATTCAGCCAGGACCTTTTGAAATTGTTAATGGTCATACCATAAAAGATGGCATTTTGCATGAACAAAAAATGCAATTTTTGGTTCATTTTTATCAAAAATATGGTTTTCAAAAAGTTAACCCCGTACTCACAAAAATTTCTTCTGTTCTGTATCGTCTGATGCATATCCCCGAAGATGCTCGTTATTTAATGGTGAAATATTTTTAGTTTTTTATGCTTTTGGCCACCAGGGAATAAATGCGCTTGTTTTCTTTTTATATTCTTGATATTCAGCGTTGTCTTTCATGGCATTTTCAAGTAACGGAATACCCGTTACAAATACCAGCAAAAACGTGATGGTTAGCGGGGTAATAATTGCGGTCCATCCGTTTGGTATTGTAAGCGCAATGAAAAAGATTCCATGCCACATGGTGCTTTCTCCAAAATAATTGGGATGCCGAGAGTAGCGCCATAGGCCAGAATGCATAACATGTCCTTTATTGGCCGGATTGCGCATAAAAGTGAATAATTGATAATCACTGAGAGCTTGCCAGTAAAAACCGAGCATCCAAACAGCAAGACCGATAATTTCGTACAGCGTAATTGGATGAGGGATGTTGTAGCTATTTATTAAAAATGAGGGATAGCTCATAATGGCAATCATAATAAGTTGACCAAAGACCCATATAATATTAATAAACAAAGATTTTAATCCTTGCCATTTCCAGGTGGTAAAACGGGGGTCTTTACCGTTATAGCGTATGTATACATATGCTATAAGGCGACTTGCCCAGGCAGTTATCAGTGTGGTCACGAGTATTTGCTGAGGCAAAAATATGCTTAAACGGAAGAAGGTGTATAACGTTACCAAAAGTACACCGCCTCCCCAGGTGAAATTTGCAATGCTTGTGTCTTTTTTGAAGCAGGCAGCAATAACCATGATTATTAAATAGATGAATAATAAAATGCCAAGTTCGTTCATATAAAAAACCATACGTATGTTCCTTTGCTCTAAAATAATCTTTGTTTTTTACTGTAGAGAAAAAGACAAAGGCCATTCAATATTTTTTTATATCTATTAGAATGGATATAAAAGTAAAGTATTATCTACGCAGAAAAGGATAAAAAATGGCAGCACCGATAGCACATATTTTTTTGGCAGTTCAGATGCTTGCGGGTCTATTTTATGGTCTTTTCGATGAAAAAGAATTTATTATAGGAACAAGTTTTCCTGATATTCGTTATTTGAAAGTTATTTCTAGAGAAGAAACACATGCTACCAATATTACTTTACACGATATTATGCAAGAGAAAGATTCTTTTAAGGCTGGAATGTTGTTCCATGCGTTTGTGGACGAGCAGCGAGAGAAATATATTGTAGAACAGGGGTTTTATGAAAAGCTTTCTGATTTTAAGTTTGTTACTCAATCATTAAAGTTTGCTGAAGACGAAATTTTGCGATCATTGTTTGATGCTGCGGCATATTGTGCTTATTTTAATATTATCCTTAAACAAGAAAAAGCATACAATATTGCCGTAAAAGACATAAAAAGATGGCATATGTTTTTAAAAGAATATTGCAGTAATAATTGTTCATGCAAAGATCTAATGATGAAATATTTCGATGTTGTTGATCCTCATGCGTGGTGGATAAAACGTTGGCTATTTATGCAATTTTATGCCTATAAGATGGAAAAAGTAGTGTCTTTTATTGTGAAGGATAAGTGGGCAAAAAAAGCTATTCTTAATTTTTATATGAATTTTGCCAAAAAATACACATAAAACGGTGTCATGATCAATAGAAAGGAAGAGAATGAAAATTGTGAAAATTATGAAATATTATACTTTAGCGATTGTTTTATTATCGCTCTTTTCGTTTACTCAAGCAAAACGCTTATCGCACTTTAATTATGGTTCAGCCTCAGTGCTGCCTTTTTACACAGAAAAAAATCAAAAATACGTCATTTTAGCCCAAGAGCGTTGGGGTAAAGACAGAGGAACGTATGATGATTTTGGTGGTAAAAAAGATAAAGGGGAAAAACATTCTATTGTTACGGCTGCACGTGAATTTTGGGAAGAAGGTATTTTAGATAAAACTATTGGTTTGTCATTATTTGAAACACAAGTTTATATTGATATTGCGCAATCAGAAAACACGGCATATATTATCGCGGCGACACAAGAATCATGGGGTAGAACGTATAAACACGTGACGTATATAACGGACTTTACCCTTTATGCAACAGAATTTTTAGATACATTTTATGATGCGCGTTGGAAAGCAACAAAAACTGAAAACAAAGAAAAAGACAAAATAGCGCTTATTGCATGGAATGATTTACAAGATGTGATTGTAAAACAAAAAGAAAGTGGTTATCCCGGCGTCTATGTATCTGCCACATTAATTGATCCTAAAACCAAGAAGAAAATGCAGAAATTCATTTTATTGCGTCCATCTTTTGTTTCAAAACTGCGAGGATTTTTTTGTGGAGATGAATGGGAATGTGGGGAACATGAAAAAATTAGGTTTTACACAACAGAATTTCACAAAACGCAAACAACAAGTAAACCTAGGGTACGTAAAAAACGTTCTTCAAAAAATCAGTCCGACAAAAAAGAATTGTATTATGAAAATATTTGTGAGGAAAATTATGTCATCAATGAAATCTAATCATCTTATTGGAATACTGTGCATTATTGCTGGTATGATTATTATAGCCTTTGCATTGGGCGATTTATTAATTCGCATTGGTATTACGTTAATGGCTCTTTCTTTGATTAATTATGGATTACGATTACGCGGTTTACCTCCACTACAAGTATTGATTCCTCTTTTAATGAGTAGGAATCGATTTTTTTAAGAAAGGGATACATCTATGTTATTTCAAACATTTCTTGAAACATGTAATTGTTATATAACAAGTGTCATTCGCATTATTTTATTATTATGCGTAGGCGTTCCTTTACTGAGGTATATAAGTACATTTTTCATTTCTTTTTGTACGCAACGTTTTTCTCGCCATATTGGATTATTAGTTGGTCATTGTATTTTTTATGGCGGTATTGTTTTTATTTGCGTGAATATATTACATGAGTTCGGTTTTAATGTGACGGCGTTATTGGGCGCGGCTGGAGTGATTGGTGTTGCAATTGGTTTTGCTTCACAAACGAGTATTTCTAATATTATTAGCGGGTTTTTTTTATTGTTAGAAAGACCTTTTTTTGTTGGCGATACTATTAAAAGTGATGATGTTATTGGTGTTGTTGAATCAATTGACTTACTTGCAGTACGTGTGCGTACTGCAGATAATAAATTAATACGAATTCCTAATGAAATGGTGTTGAAGCGGTCACTTACTAACGTGACGTTTTATTCTATAAAGCGGGTTGATTTTATGCTTTCTGTGTTATATAGCGAGGATATTAATATGCTTAAAACTATCGTTTCAGATATTGTTATTGACAACAGTATATTTTTAAAAGCACCTGAGCCAACAATAAAGATAAATAAGATTATACAACCAGATTTCTCGACTGAAACACGTATTTTTGTTATGGTGAATTTATGGGTTAATAAAGATGCATTTTTTGCAGCAGGCACTATTTTTATTGAAGCTTTAAAAAAGGAATGCGATAAAAAAAATATTATTATTACGGCAGGACAAATAAATTAAAATATCGTTCGATTAACCATTTTACCCCAATTTCAAAATTGGGGACCCCAATTCGACTTGCGTTTACTACTGAGCGAAGTCGAAGTATCAGGGCGAACGGGGGGGGATAAAAAAATTATTTATTTCCGTTCGGGCTGAGCCTGTCGAAGCCTTTACGAACGGATTAAAGCTCTTGAGATTAAAAAAAAATTTTTAGTACAATTACGTGTAGTAAATAATTATTTTTATCACCAAAAAACAAAGGGCAATGATGGAACTAAAAAAAATTTCGGTTGTCGATGCATTAAGTTTTTCATTTAGAGCAATATTAGATCATATTCGCTTGTTTGTATTAGTTTTTCTTGTTGGCTCTGGGCTGATTGTTTTAGTTGTAGGTATTATTGGTTTTTTTAATATGGGTTTATTAACTACCTTAATTAATACACCCATGTTTCAAAGTATACAGGAATGTATTGGTAGTCGTTGTTTGACTATTGTGTATGAATCAGGTCGACCTTTTGTACAATTTTTAGTACAACATGCTTTTTCTTTAATGATGTCAGGTGTTATTGCAGCACTTTTTTTTGTGGGGCTTGATTTTGGTTTCAAAACAATCGCGCTTGATATATATGATAAAAATAGTAGCAAGGTCGAAAAATTATGGTCACGTTTTAATTTAGTGTTTACGGGACTTATAGCGTGGGTGCTTTATTGCGTGATGGTGTGGTTAGGATTTATGTGTTTTATTATCCCAGGCTTTATTGTGCTTTTACGGTTTGCTTTTTTTCCTTTTTTTATTATAGATAAAAATCTTGGAGTAATTGATTCATTGAAAAAAAGTTATGAGGTAACGCACGATCATTTTTGGGAAATTTTTGCGTTTTGGGTGATTATTAAAATAATTTTATATGTCGGTTACTTGACATATCTTGGTATTATTCTGACATGGCCTCTTTCTACGCTCGCGTATGCATATGTTTATCGGCAGCTTACTCCAAAGATGTAATGTTATGTTTTTCGTTTAAATTTTTTTTCAATGTCATTTAAACTAATAAGCCAACTTGTAGGTCTGCCATGAGGGCAGGTCATACGGTTGGCTGTTTTTTCTAAATCATGTAATAATTGCAGCATTTTTTCTGCAGAAAGTTCATCTCCCGCTTTTACTGCTGCTTTACATGCCATTTGTGCTTGTAATTTATTATTAACTGTTTTGATGAAATCTTCTTTTTCTAATGTTTTGTACTCACTGATCCAGATCAGAAAGTCTTGAATAAGACTTTCAAGAGATTCATTTTTCAGATACACAGGAAGCGATTGTATAATCAGTTGGTCATTTGCGCATTGCTCAATCATGATACCATGCGTAGCAAATAATACGAAATAAGGTTCAATGAGCTGTATATCATGGTTTGATAACGTAATAATATGGGGAAACAACAGAGGTATAGTGGCCGTGTTATGTAATTTGTGTGCAAATTGCTCATATAAAATACGCTCATGCGCGGCATGTTGATCTACTAAAAACAACCCTTCTTGCTTTTCAATTAAAATATAGGTTTTTTGAAATTGTCCAATAAGGCGAAAATTTGTTTCTTTAACTGCATGTTCATGAGAGATACTTAAGGGCTGATGAGTAATAGCTTGGGTACGAGGAACCGCCTCGATCTGAGTAAAATCAATTTTTTTATGTATCGGCAAAGGGTTATTATCGTGTTGATTGTTTTTATCTACGTGAGCAGATGAAAATAACGAATCAAAATTAAAAGGAGTAAAGTGCGTCTGGATTGGTTTGTATTGAGGTGATGGCGGCGCTTGAAACGTAATATCTCTTTTAAGGTGGCGTGAGATGTTTTGCTCCAAAGCTATTTTTACTGCTTGTTGTATTGTTTGTTCAATAGAGCGTGGATGTAAAAATTTTACCTCTTCTTTACGCGGATGAATATTAATATCAACGACGTGTGCCGGTACCTGTATATGTATAGCCGCTAGTGGATAGCGGCCTTCTGGAATAACATTTGCATAACCTTTGATCAATGCATTATTCAGTTGATAATTTTTAACCCATCGATTGTTTACAAAAAAATAGATATTATTCTTATCATAGCGATATGTTTGATGATCAGTGATGATGCCGGTGATAGAGCATTGATCATCTTTTTTTTCGATGTCTATAATATGGTGATTCACGGTTGATTCCCACAATTGTAATGCACGATTTTTCAAAGAGTCTGTTGTAGGATAATGAGCAACGTGTTTGTTGTTATTAAACAAAGAAAAACAAATATGAGGATAATCAAAGCAGAACGCATTAAAAAGTTGCTGTATTGCACGCCATTCTGTTTCTGTTGATTTAAGAAATTTTTTACGTGCAGGGACGTTAAAAAAAAGATCAGCAATAGCAATGTCTGTGCCCTGAGATGCTGCGACAATATTGACATTTTCAATAGTGCCGCCATTGATGACAACCTGCGTACCTTCAAGAACATTTTCTTGCGCGGTAGTTAATGTAATGTTACTGATTGCTGCAATACTTGCTAATGCTTCGCCGCGAAATCCAAAAGTATTAATTGTTTCTAAATCGCTGACCTGTGTGATTTTACTTGTTGCATGACGGTCAAAACATAGTTGGGCATCATGTTTGTCCATGCCACATCCATTATCGATAATACGTATTAATTTTTTCCCCGCATCTTCGATGTAAATAGAAACGTGGGTTGCTTGCGCATCTATTGCATTTTCAAGCAGTTCTTTTACGATATTTGCAGGTCGTTCGATAACTTCGCCGGCAGCAATTTTTTGGGCTTCATGTGGTGGTAATTGTATGATTTTTGGCATGGTACTTCAGATAATAAAAGGGAAAGATGTAAAAAAACAATGATGTTAGTATATCATATTTTTAATTTTTGAAGAAAAAATAAAAAAGAGGTAATGTATATGAATATTTTTACGTATATATTTATTTTTATAATGCTGTTTTTTGGTTTTGTTAGCTGCATGGATAGTCCCTTTCCTCAGCAACCGATTGTTGATCCTAAAGAAACAGAACGGTGCTTAAATGGGTGGAAATACGCATTAAGTTCAATATGTAATAAAGACGCTGAAAAATATTTTGAGACGCTTCATCTGTATGCCTATAATCACAATACGCCGATGCTTTTTTTTTTGATGAAAAGAGAAAATGAGAAAAATAAAAACTTGAGGAAAGACTTATTTGAGTTTTGTGGCAAAAATATAACTACTGTTGATGATATTTATCAATGTATTGATGTTTATAAAAGCTTAAAAAGCGATGATTTTATTATTAAAACAGCCAAAAAGAATAATCTGTTTTTTTACAAAGTAGCCCTTCGTTGTGGTGCACGGCTTAATGTATGCGATTCTGTAACTGGTCATTCTTTGTTTGGTATAGCGGTGCAAAATAAAGCAGCGGCTATAGTATTTGAACTATTATCAAATGAGGCATTGACGATTCGTCTTGGAGATTTGATTACAAATTTTCCTTTTACCTTTTTTCAAAACAAAATATTACTTTTTGAGCAGTTACTTGCTCGCGTTGAGGTGAATGTTCAAGATGATGCAGGCAATTCTCTCTTGCATTACGCTGTCCTTTATAATTTCCCTCAACTTGTTGAATGTTTACTTAAGCAGGATGATATCGAGGTAAATAGTTATAACTTTTCTTTTAATACGCCTTTGCATATTGCGGTTGAAGGTAATCATGCAGCAATAGTTGCGCAGCTTTTGAATCATAAAAAAATAAATATAAGTAAAACAAATCGACACGGGCATACTGCTTGCATGATTGCTAAAAAGAGAAACTATTATGACATAGTATTGTTATTGCAGCAGCATGAAATATAGGACAGTCCACAGGTTTTATTTTTTTATAGAGCTTTTAATAATGCACGTATAGCCATTTTTATCATGCTGCTGTAAAGATGTTAATTTTGTATTACTGAAAAGACCAGTATTTGTAATTTCTTGGATTAAAGTAGTTGCCTGCTCTGCCGTAGGGCAGGTCAGCGTAAGCTCAATGTCTTTTTTATCGTTACGTATGTGCTGAATGGTGATGGCATTATGACATAATTGCACCAGCGTAGTGAGATAGTGGTGGGGATTATGTGGTGTTAACAGATAGATCTGAATTTTATCTTTTTTTTGTTGTAAAGAGATGTGTTCTTTTTTGAGTGTATTTTTTTGTTGTACTGTAGAGATATATGTTTTTGTTTTTTCTTTGAATCCAGCTATTTCTTTTTTGATGAGATACAGAGCATGGAGTTGTGGCGCAAAATAACACACCATAGTGAAAATTCCTACGATAATCATTGTTGCAGTTGCAATAAACCAACGACGGATTTCTGTTTGTTGTTTGGCAGATAGGGTCGTAATAAAATTAATAGATTTCATAATAATTATCCTTGCTGGGCAAAAAGGCCATAATGTGTTGCAAGAAACAAAAAATCTTCTCTTATTGCTATGCGGGATGGAATATACATCATTTTTTGCACGATATCTGCTGATAGTAATTGGTTGAGATTATTGTGATGTTTTGCCATATCCAGTGCAAATTGACTGTATCGAAATGTATCTCCCGCCCTCTGTTTATAGCACGTAAATAAGGCGCTGCTTTGAGTGGTGATGCGTATGACATTACATTGTGCGGCAATTGCAAGCAGTTTATATTGCAATAGGAGAAATTGAGGAATTTTGTACACA
>Ga0070741_10016767_pt1 | contig 12142 bp, 12 predicted proteins | sample Coa_R1_4_FD_66440 | JGI IMG/M metagenome (GOLD analysis project Ga0070741, IMG submission 66440) | Surface soil microbial communities from Centralia Pennsylvania, which are recovering from an underground coalmine fire - Coalmine... | ecosystem: Environmental > Terrestrial > Soil > Unclassified ...
CTGCAGTTGATTTTTGAGAGTTAATTTCATGATTTATTGGTGTTGGTTTGTTTCGTTTTGTATTGGGTTTGGCGGCAGTAGCCGCACGTTCCAAACACTTACAACCCAATTGTGACGAGCCGGTTTAAAACATGTAAAAACCGTGTGACATCGACGTAACACGGCGGGTACCTCCGCCTCGACTGCTTTCTATCGCAAGCGATCTGTCGCGGCTGGAGGAATTTGAGATTGCCGTCAGACCATCCTGGGTCAAAGGCCGGTCGAATCTTCAGTCAATCTCGGCGTCCCAGACAGTTCCGGTGTACGTACCCATGCGATGCGTGACGCTGACTCGATCATTTTCAGGCAGTCTCCTCTCGGATGAACTTCCATTACATGTTTCTGACCACGATGCAGCCAGCTGATCATAATGATTCCGTCGCCAGCTTGTAGTCGGTGCAGGGCCTTCACGTTAAAAAAGAAGTACTCCGATCACCGCATTGGGCGCGCTTTCGCGGCCTTGCCGGGAGCATCCTTGCGACGTTGCAAGTTGGCACGAACGAATCCAATCGGTTTGATTCGAAAATTTTTGCGTTTCGTCTCGCCTTTTGGTTGGGCTTTGTTAGTCATTGTTTGGTACGTAGCCTGACGAGGCTTTAACACAGTGGAAAGGAGCGGCAATTATGGGCGTCATGTTACAAGCGTTCTATTGGGATTGTCCCAAGGAGGAAAATTGCGAGCACCGCTGGTGGACGCTTATCAAATCAAAACTGCCCGAGATTGTAGAGGCTGGCTTCACTGCCTTGTGGCTTCCGCCGGCAAACAAAGCGGCCGGATGGAAATCGATGGGATACGATCCCTATGACTACTATGACCTGGGTGAATTTGATCAGAAAGGTGGCGTGCCTACCTGGTTTGGCTCCAAAGCCGAGTTGCTCGGCCTTATCCAATCCGCTCGCGCGCTCGGACTACAAGTATATGCCGACCTGGTATTCAATCATAACAGCGGCGGCGATGCACAGGAACTGAATCCGATCGATGGGAAGTCACGCTGGACAAAGTTCGACCCAAAGAGCGGCAAATTTTCGCGCGACTGGAAATGTTTTCATCCGAGTCAATACGAGACCTGGGATGGCGCGACTTTCGGTGACATGCCGGACCTTTGTCATCGAACTCCTTTTGTTTATACCGAACTCATCAACTATGCCCGATGGCTTCTGGAAGAAATCGGTTTCGATGGGTTTCGTTACGACATGGTCAAAGGTTACGGCGGTTGGATGGTTCGTTCGATTCAGGAACTGCGCGCGCTGCGTGGCACCACCAGTTTCAAGCCTTACGCAGTCGGCGAATGCTGGGACAGCGAACGCACAATTGACGATTGGCTCGACGAGGCAAATGCGTGGTCGGATAATCCGGTCGGCGCGTTCGATTTTCCGTTGCGCTGGCGTTTGCGCGACTTGTGCGATAGCTACGGATTTAGCCTCCGCACTCTAACAGACCGCGGAGTGTTAGTGTGGGATCGCCCGGCGCAGGCTGTGACTTTCGTCGAGAACCACGATGTGGTACGCGACAGTCCGATCATTAACGACAAACTGCTCGCCTACGCCTTCATCCTCACGCACGAAGGTTATCCCTGTGTTTTCTGGCAGGATTACTTCAAATGGGACCTCGCCCAGCCAAACAATCAAAACGGTATCGATGCGCTCATCAAAATTCACGAACACCACGCTACTGGTGCGACAGAAGTGCTCTTTGTGGACGACGACCTTTACGTGATGCAACGCCTCGGCAACGGCGATCGAAGCGGATTGATCTTTGTGTTAAACAATCGCGGCGACTGGAACGGAGCGTGGATCCAAACACGATGGAACAACACACGCCTTGTTCCGACAGCGTGGCGGGGCCGCAACGATATCAGCACGCCTCAGGATAAATGGACTAACGAGTCCGGCTGGGTCGAGTTATGGGCGGGGCCGCGTGGCTATGCGGTATACGTCCCCGGATAAGCTGAGGATTTCGATTGCCCTGCGCCTGAAATGGAGGGCGGAGCTCTGCGACGTCTAACAAAGAGTCATCTTAATCCGAAGAGATACGGAGGTTCGCGGGGCTCGCCCCTCCACTTGAGCAGTCTCTAACTGGCAAAATAACTGCGCTGCCGGGATTCGAAGCTGTCGCCAAAGTAGCGTTTCCACCATTGATCAGTTTCGTCGAGATGACCGACTTGGACTTCGTCGGCTTCAGGATGTTGCATAAGCCAGTCGCGAAAAGCGAAGTGACGGTAGAGCCGCATGAATTCGCCTAGATAAATGTCAGCGACGCGTGGATTACCCCGAATGATCAGCATATTCTCGTCATTATTCGTGGTAGAGGCCTCACTAAAGTTTGCAGAACCGGAAACCACCAGCGGGTTCGGGCCCAGAGGATCCACCAGCATGTATTTGGTATGCAGATATCGCACGTTAACGTTTAATCCTGAGAGCTGTTCGACCAGCCAGTGATTGAAAGCGCCTTTGCCCAGACGCGATCCAATCGCGAACTTGTTCGCTTTCATTTTCCGTAGCTTGATGATTGCGGCTTCGTTGGCTTCCCTTTGCGCCTTGGTCCTGGTAGGGCCGCTCATCGATTCCATCAATGCGTAACGCAGTTTGGCGGTTCCACTGCGGTAAGCTTCCTGGAAACGCTGGTTCATCCCGAAGGCAAACGTCATGAACAGCGCATCATTCGCGCCCCTGGCCTGCTCCGCATACCAGTCCAACGCCTGCAGAGAATCGCGCGGGCTAAAAATAGCTGTGATTTGTTGCGCGATCGGATTGCCTGGAAGTGGAGTTTTGCCAACCAGCACGCTGGTATCGGCAGTTTTCGCTGTGTTCTTCTTCAGCTCATTCCACAGCCATGAATACTTCGCTGCCACCTCGTCTCTCTCACAGACATGAACGACGTTGCTGTGACCATAGATTCCTCCGACACTGAAATTCGTGGAACCAGTGAGCACTGCTTGAGCACTGCCAGCTTTTGTCAGCACGATGGTCTTGTTATGCGAAAGGGTCAGGCCCTGCGCAACGCGCGGGAAGCAGATATTTTTCAAACCGAATTTCTGGATCGCTGTTTCATTAGCGATCTTTTGTTCGTCGTCTTTTGCGTGGTACAGAATTTCAACATCTGCACCGCGGTCCCGCGCAGCGCCTAATGCCTTCAGCACATCCTCATCTGTGAATTCGTAAGCGCCGACGCGCAGCCCCCAACCCGGACCAACTGCGCGCCCGATGAAGGCTGCGATTGATTCGGCCGAGCCGCGCGAAAGCCACGTGAACGCCGCGGGCCCTACATCTTTGGGTCGCTTGTCACCGAAAACCCGCGTGTATTCCTGCGATGCGGCCGCGCCACGATTGAAATGTACGTGATGCGTTCTGCCATGCTCGCTCTCTGTGCGGATCTTGACCGCAACATATTCGGCCTCTTGCGGAGTCGCCGGCGCGCCCCTCAGCGCAAACACTTCATACGTGTAATCGTGCTCCGGTTTCGCGGAAAAATCCGACCACGTGAAACCTTGGATGGGATGTTGTCGCGTTGAGTAAAGCATCCCCGGAGGTGGAAACGGCTCAACGCTTTTGAAAGTCTTGTATCCGGACAGCCAATATTTCTCTCCCTCGGTATGATCTTCGCGTCGTAAGGCGAATCCAAGCAAGCCCGGGCAATTTTCCTTGGGAAAATCCATTCCCAGAAGCACGACATGCGTTCCTGCAATCGCCTGGACGCTGAGATCTCCTTTTGTTTTCCTTTTTCGCATTGCCGTTACGCATCAAGCAATGCTAGTCAAAGACTGTCAGCCGCAGTTGGTCAAGATTTTCTCCCTGCTGCAGAACAAGAAATAACGCCGTAATCCGGAGAATGTCGGAACAAGCGTTCAGGCAATGTTATTCCTTTCCAGCGGACCGTTGAAAAAGGTATTCACGCAATGCGGGATCATCCGTCAGGCTCGCCGCGCGATTGAACGCGTCTCGCGCTTCATCTTTTCGCTTCAGCAATTGGAGCAGATGCCCACGCGCGGCCCAGTAGGGCTGATAATCCGATATTTGATCCGGGGAAATCTGTTCAAGCAAAGCGAATCCCGAAACCGGCTCACCTGTTTGCGCAATCGCAATGGCTCGCCCAACGAGCGACCCGGTCCGGGGCGCAATTCGCACTAATCCTTCGTAGAGCAAAGCGATTTCTTTCCAATCGATCCGTCCGGTTTGCGCTCGACTGGCGTGAATGGATTGAATGGCGGCCTCCAATTGATAACGCCCCATGTGTTTGAATGCAGCAGCCGATTGCAGATAACGCTCGGCTTCGTCAATCATCGATTGCAACCAAAACGTCGTGTCATGCTGATCCAGCGGCACAAACTTGCCATCCTTGGTGTAACGTGCTTCACGTCGCGCTTCGCAGTGCAACATCAGCGCGAGCAAACCGTAAGCTTCGGGTTCGCGGGGCATTAATTGTGTTAAAGTTCGTCCTAACGCGATCGCCTCCGCCGCGAGCGCGTGATGCGTGGAAGCGGTTTCCATCAAGCTTTCCCAGCCAGTCGTGTAGGCGGCGTAAATGGCGTCGAGAACAAAGGAAACTCGTTCTTCCAGCTCCGGCGGTTCCGGCACACGAAAAGGAATTGCAGCGTCGCGAATTTTATTCTTTGCTCGGACCAGGCGCTGACTCATTGCTCCAGGAGAGACCAGGAACGCGGAGGCAATTTTTGCTGCGTCTATCCCAAGCACCACCTGAAGCATGAGTGGGGTGCGTGCAGCGACATCAATGGCAGGGTGCGCACAGACGAAAAGCAGCTTCAGGCGTTCGTCAGGAAAAGACTGGTGCTCCGTTTTCGCTGCTTCAGTTTCCTCGGCGAGTTGTTGCAACAAAGGCTCGGCATTTCGCCGGGTTTGTTCCCGGCGGGAGGCGTCAATCAATCGGTTGCGGGCAACATGTAAGAGCCATGCTTCGGGCTTTTTTGGAACCCCCTTCATCGGCCAATTTTCCAAAGCGGCAACTAGCGCCTCGCTCAACGCATCCTGCGCATCGGCAATGTCGCCGGTGCGTGCGGCGATGTAGGCGACCAGTCGCCCATACGAATCACGTGCAACGGCTTCAATCGCATCATGCGTGGCGGATTCGGTCATCGTGGGAAGTTACTTCGATCGCGGCGACCAGCATGATGCCGGCCGCGACCCTGGTCTTTGCAAAATTCAGACCCTCAGCGAGCCACGAAATCCCCTGCCGCTGTAGTAAGACTCCGCACCGTTATGATAAAAGAAAACACGGCCGAAGCGGCGATCGCCAAAGAGCGCACCGCCGAGTTTTCTCATATCCACAGGCGTTTTCACCCAGCTCGACGACTTCGTATCGAAATCTCCGACTTTCTGGAGCTCCAGATATTGCTCTTCCGTCAACAGCTCAACGCCCATGTCCGCAGCCATGTCCATGGCGTTGTTTTTTGGTTTATGTTCCTTCCTCGAATCCAGCGCTTCACGGTCGTAACACAGGCTGGTGCGGCCTTTGGGACTTTGGGCTGAACAATCGTAAAAAACGTGTTCGCCCGTCTTTTTATCACGACCGACAACGTCTGGTTCGCCTCCGGTGCTTTCCATTTCATTGAGCGACCACAGTTTTTCAGGGTTCGCTTCCAGCTTGGCCTGCACCATGGCCCAGTCCAGAGCTTTGTGGCGGTTCATGTTTTTCTCAAAACGGGTCTTCAACGCTCTGAGTAGTTCTTCACGTTGTTTTTGGGATAACTGCTTTTTTGCGATGTTGCTCATACTTTTGCTTCAAACGGACGGCCAATTTTTACTGTTGCTGCAAGGGTGTGCCGCGCGCGTTTGCTCATATCATTCATACTGAGTCGACACGTTTCTTCATAGAGCGCGTTCTGGCGCCTAACGAGATTTCGCGGATGCGGCCCCAAACCCTAGCAAGGGTCGCACCTCAATGGTGGCGAACCCGGCTGCGGGATGGCGAGCAGCCCACTCTAACGCCGTGTCCAGGTTCGGCACGTCGATAATGCCGAATCCAGCGAGAAACTCTTTTGTCTCTGCATATGGACCGTCGTGGACGTGCCGTTTCCCATCGCGCACCGTGACCGTCGTCGCGATCCTGGGTGAATCTAGTCCTGCACCGGCGACAAAGACGCCGGCTGCTTGCAGCGCCTCGGCGTAAGCGCGGCCGGCCGCCACTGCGGCTTTGTCATCGCGCTGATCGAAGTGTTCCTGTGACTGGTGAACAAGTAATGCGTATTTCATATTGTTAGTTTCAGTTGTTGTTTTTGTGCTTTGTTCTTTAGCGTTTGCTCCAGGCCTGCTCGCCAGCCACTTGTTTCGTGGCGGCATTGATTCGGTTGAAAAAGTTAGTCGTGGCAATCCAGAGGATGAGACCTGCTAACGCTTTTTCGTCATAATGCAGCGTGGCTTCGTTCCAGACTTCCTCTGCTACTGGATCTGACCGGTCGCTAAGTCGCGTAACCGCTTCGGCAAGCGCCAGCGCGGCACGTTCGGCCTCGGTAAAATAAGGCGCTTCACGCCAGGCGGCTACGGAGAACAGACGATCGTCTGTCTCGCCGGCCTTCTTAAGTTCTCGAGAGCCCATATCGACGCAGACACTGCAACCATTGATTTGGCTGGCGCGCAGATGAACAAGATCGAGTGTGCGCTGAGAGACACCGCTTTTTCGCACCGCCGCGATAAAAGCCATCAAAGGCTGCATCGCTTCAGGAATCAGCATCGCGGGATTTTTCATTCGTGGTTGTATGGTTTTCATTTGCCTTTCTTCTTTTTATTTCGTTTTTGTTGATAGTGGGCGACTGGCGCCAATTGTGGGGCGGACAGAGTCGCTCCGATTTTCATTTTTCTGTTTTCCGTTGGTTCATGAAGCCGCGGAGATACTCGCAGCTTCACCTCGATGACGGCTCAGAGCGACCCATTCAGACATTCCGGCGAAAAATTGTTGGAAAACTCGATTTCAGGACAGACTATTAATTACTCAAGAGTCACAGGATTTGATCGGCATGCTGCCGGGATGGCTGGCGAGCGTGTTTCTGATTGGCGCGAAGGCGTGGCCTTCGCATCCGGCGGAGGCTAATTTGGGCGGAAAGCTGCGGATGATCTCAGAGTTGAGGCGCTGCTAGGCATTCAGTAATTTGGATGGACCGTGCAGCAAAGTGATTGCGGCTTTGCCGCCGAATATTTCGGCCTGCGGCGGTTGCTGCCATCACCTTCGGGAGAAGTCGATCCACTTTCCAATGTGACAGAGCCTATCCCAACGCCCGCGACTCAATTCTATGATTCATCGCCCGGCGTAGGCCGATTTCGTCGGCCAGACGCCGGGCTGAATGGATCAAAATCCGTTGGGATTTTTTGACTTGATCACTTACACGCTTCGCGCGGCCATTCGCGGGTTTCTTCCAACGACTCGCCGGTTTCCAGCAGACTTTTGAGACTGGCCAGAATATGCGGCCATCCGCTCGAGACCGCCTGGATGAACTTCGAGCCTTCTTTATCCATTTCGTGGATGACGGTGAGCTTGACCGATTTGCCTTCCTGTTCCAGTTCGTAGGTCAGGCGTGAATAACCTTCGGCTTTCAATTCAGGTCTGAATTCGTTGCGCCACTTCAATACGAGCCGCCGAGCCGGTTCGATTTCGATAATTTCGCCGCTGTCGGTGATGAGGTCGCCCGGAGCTTTGATGCGCCATGAAGCGCCCGGCTTCCATTCCGATTCCTGAGCTGTGTTAACCCAGAATTGCCGAGTAAATTCTGGTTCGATGAGCGCCTTCCACAATTTCTCGGGCGTGGTGCGAATGTAGGTTACGTAAACGAATTGGTCTTTTTTCATAGGATTATGTCAAGGAGCGGCGGTCTCTAATCCGCCGTCTCATTTTGTTTTTGATTTTCTGTTTAGTTTTGGTTTGTCCGCCACGGCGGATCCGTCCCGTGGCGGATTCGAGACCTTTCTTGAGATCGCTCAACACCTGAAGGCGATGGCGCTCGTATTTGCCGATCCAACGCTCGTAGATCTCGTGCAACGGCATCGGATTGAGATAATGCAGCTTCTCGCGCCCGCGCCACACGACCGCGATGAGGTTTGCTTTTTCAAGCAACACCAAATGCTTGGTCACCGCCTGGCGTGTCATGTCCAGGTGCTCGCATAGTTCGCCCAACGTTTGCCCGTTCTCCTTGCGCAATTCGTCGAGCAATCTTCTGCGACTGGGATCGGCGAGCGCTTTAAAGACTGCATCCATCCGCGATTATTATGCAACCAAACGGTTGCATTTCAAGCGGATTTCGTGCACCAAAAAACCGGATCGCTTCCCTGTAAAGGCCTTCGCAGCTGAAGGTGCCGGGGGCAATTTTGCCCTTGTCACGCGCCGCTGGTTACACCTCAGTTCTGTTATGTCTTTTCTTAGTCTTGGGGAACTCCCGTTTATCGGAATGTCGTACGAATTTGTTGGCGAAACGCAGAGCGCTCCCTTCTCAGCCTACATCGTCAACGCGAAACCCGGCCAGGGTCCGCCATTGCACACGCATCCATACGTCGAGGTGGCGTTCACGCTCGAAGGCTGCGCCACCATCACGGTCGGCGACGAAACGCGCGAAGTGAAGGCCGGCGGCATCGTGGTAATTCCCGCCAACACGTCGCATCGCTTCGTTAATTCGTGAAACACAATCCTGCGTCAAATCGACATCCACACCAGTCCACGATTCATTCAGACGAATCTCACCTGACTAGCGACTCGAAGTTTGCAGACCGGCACCAAACAATTTTCGCTTTCGTAATCCTTAATTCTTCGTTCTTACTTCTCTGATGCGCTGGGTCGTATTTCTTCGTGCGGTGAACGTCGGTGGAGCGAATCGATGCCAACCAGCCGCCATTGCCAAACAGTTGGCGAAGTTTGGTGTCGTAAACATCGGCGCCGTTGGCACGTTTGTGGTGCGCGAAAATGTCAGCGAATCCACTTTACGCACCGCGATAGCGAAGAAGCTGCCGTTCAAATGCGAGATCATGATTTGTTCAGCGCGCGACATCATCAAACTCGCGTCAAAGGATCCGTTCGTCCAACAACCTTCCGGCCCGAATATAACGCGCTTTGTCAATGTGTTGGCCAAAAGACCCCCCTCGCCGCCTTCTCTCCCCCTCAGTCTGCCGTCGGACACCGACTGGCTTCTAAAAATCGTTGCGATCGAAAACAGATTCGTTCTGGGTCTGTATCGCCGGGAGATGAAAGCGATCAGTTATCTCGGCAAAATTGAGAAGCTCCTCGGCGTACCGGCGACAACACGCAATTGGAACACGATGGAAAAAGTCATGAAAATTCTGCGCGATGCATTCGTCAGCTGACGCCAGCTCGTCGAAGTGTTCCCGACGCCATCTGTCGAATTCCTGATCGCGGTCATTCGTGGCGCTGCGAACCGCGCAACTCTCAAGTAGCTATCTCTTTGAGCCGGTTGTCGCTCATTACTGGCCACACACAATCGTGGGATTCATCGTCCGGTCATTTGCTCGAACTTTTCGGGATATCGATCGCCTTGCACATTAATCTTTGACGCGGCGCTTTCGATCTCACGTAGATCGTTGGAAGTAAATTCGATTTCTACCGCTCCGATGTTCTCTTCAAGGCGTTTCAGTTTCGTGGTGCCTGGTATCGGAACAATCCATGGTTTTTGCGCAAGCAACCAAGCCAGTGCGATCTGAGCAGGCGTGGCCTTCTTCCGTTTCGCGATCTCGTTAACCAGATCAACCAACGCCTGATTCGCCTTCCGGGCCTCCGGCGTAAAACGTGGGAGCAGGTTCCGAAAATCCGAACTGTCGAAGGTCGTGTTTTCGTTCATCTTTCCCGTGAGAAAGCCTCTGCCTAACGGACTGTATGGTACAAAGCCAATTCCGAGTTCCTCGAGCGCGGGTAACACTTCCTCTTCGGATTTCCTCCACCACAACGAGTATTCGTTCTGGATCGCAGTGAGCGGTTGGACTTTGTGTGCCCGACGGATCGTTTGCACTCCTGGCTCGGAAAGCCCGAAGTGCTTCACCTTTCCCTCCTGAATCAGGTCCTTGACCGCCCCCGCGACATCTTCGATCGGCACGTCGGGATCAACACGATGCTGATAGAACAGATCGATGACATCCGTCCTCAGTCGTTTGAGCGAGGCTTCGGCAACTTGCCTGATGTGCTCTGGCCGGCTGTCGAGGCCAATCTGCTCACCCTTGGGACCAAATTTGAATCCGAACTTGGTGGCGATCATCACCTGTTTTCGAACCGGCACGAGCGCCTCGCCTACGAGTTCTTCATTCGAAAATGGACCGTAAATTTCGGCGGTATCAAAAAACGTGATGCCGCGATCAACTGCCGATCGAATCAGAGAAATCATCTCCTGCTTGTCTTTGGGCGGCCCATAGCCAGAGCTCATTCCCATACAACCGAGCCCGATCGCTGAGACTTCCAGGTTAGTCTTTCCAAGTTTGCGCTTCTTCATGTTTTTCCTGTTGATTGTTCCACTAGTGTTATTCTGGGCGAAGCGAAGAATCTCGGATCATTTGTGCGTTAGGCTTTCGCCACGTCTCGCGTTGGTCATTCAGATTTGAGTGAAGCCATGTCGATCGAGAACCGGTACTTCACATCCGACTTGAGCAATCTCTCGTAGGCTTCGTTTACTTGCTGAATAGGGATCACTTCAACATCGGCGGTGATGTTGTGTTTGCCACAAAAGTCGAGCATCTCCTGCGTCTCGGCGATGCCGCCAATAGAGGAGCCGGAGAGACGGCGGCGCCGCACGATAAGGCTGAACGCGGGCACCTTCAGAGGTTCTGCGGGAGCGCCGACCATGGTGATATTTCCATCGAGGCCGAGTAAGTTGATGTAGGCATTGATATCATGATCGGCAGAGACAGTGTCGATGATGAAGTCGAAGCTCCCTGCGTGCCTTTTCATTTCGTTAGCATTGCGGGAGACGACAGCTTCGTTGGCGCCAAGCCGCAGCGCGTCCTCCATTTTGTTAGGCGAAGTGGTGAAAACGACAACGTGAGCTTCGAGCGCGTGAGCAAACTTGACGGCCATGTGACCCAGTCCGCCAAGACCAACCACGCCGACTTTCTTGCCTTTGCCGACGCCCCAGTGATGTATTGGTGAGTACGTAGTGATACCGGCGCAAAGGAGCGGCGCGGCTGCGGCGGGATTGAGGTTGGAAGGCACACGTAGCACGAACTGCTCGTCGACGACGATGCTTTCGGAATAGCCACCGTAGGTAAAACCACCGAGGTGCTTATCCGCTGAATTAAAGGTGAGAACCATGTTGGGGCAGAATTGCTCCAGGCCGGCTTTACAATTTGGGCAGGTGTGGTCCGAATCCACCATGCAGCCCACCGCAACGAGGTCGCCCGGTTTGTACTTGGTCACTGCCGACCCGACCTTGGCGACACGACCAACGATCTCATGGCCTGGAACAATCGGATAGTTCGTGGCCATGAACTCGCTCCACTCGTTCCGTACGGAATGGAGATCGGAGTGACAAATGCCGCAGAAGAGGATCTCGATCTGCACGTCGCGGTCGCTCGGATCGCGACGCTGGATTTTCGTGGAAGCCAGTGGCGACGTTTCGTTCGCGGCGGAATAAGCTTTCGCGTTGTAAGTGGTCGGCTGCATGAGTTGATCCTCCTATAATTTTACTGTGTCGTCGTACCTCTGAACTATTCGGTCGCGACAGAACGCGCGGCGGTGCAGATTCGTACGGTTGTTAATCCACAAACCCTCATCGTCTCGCACATCTGCCACCATTGCGCGGGCGAGAGGTTTTTCAGTATCCCAAAAGAGAGAATTCAACGCGAAAGCGATTCGCCGAGCTCACGGAGCCATGTCGTCCATACCCAGAATTGAAAACGAAATCGATTCAGCGCTCCCAGACGCGGCCCAGGAGAACGAAAGCCACGCAAATGTGTCACTTGCAGCGCACATTAATCTATTTGCAGGACGCGCCAAAAACTTGTCGGTCACGGGACAATCAAGACAAAATTCACGCGCAATGAATCGCACCGGCACCTGGCCTTACGCGCTCTGGAGCTCCATCGATTCCGCTTTGCGAAACCCCCGCTCACGTAATTGTTCGTCGCGATAATAATGCTGACGCGCCGCAAGGATACTGGCGCGACCAAGG
>Ga0070741_10016768_pt1 | contig 12142 bp, 12 predicted proteins | sample Coa_R1_4_FD_66440 | JGI IMG/M metagenome (GOLD analysis project Ga0070741, IMG submission 66440) | Surface soil microbial communities from Centralia Pennsylvania, which are recovering from an underground coalmine fire - Coalmine... | ecosystem: Environmental > Terrestrial > Soil > Unclassified ...
CGATGCCAAGCAGGTGCAGGAGGGCATCGACCGCGTCGTCAACTACTTCCCGTGGATCACCGAGCGGCTCAACCAGCCCGCCGGCACCCTGTCGGGCGGCGAGCTGCAGCAGCTGGCGACCGCCCGGGCGCTCGTGGCCCAGCCCGAGATGCTCATGATCGACGAGCTGTCGCTGGGGCTGGCGCCGGTGGTCATCGAGCGCCTCATGGACACGGTGCAGCGCCTGTGGGAGGACGAAGACCTCACCATCCTCATCGTCGAGCAGCAGGCCAGCTTCGCCCTCGGCTACACGGACCGCGCCTACTTCCTCGAGAAGGGTGAGGTGCGCTACGAGGGTTCGTCGGCCGGGTTGAGCGACCGCCCCGACCTCCTGCGTTCGGTGTTCCTCGCCGGCGCCAGTGCCGGCTTCAGCGAGAAGGGCTGAGGCCGCCGCCGTGAGCCTGTTCCTGTCCTACCTCGCCATCGGCGTGACCGAAGGGCTCGTCTACGGCCTGCTCGCCCTCGGCATGGTGCTGATCTACAAGGGCAGCCGCACCATCAACTTCGCCCACCCCTTCTTCGGCCTCCTCACGGCGTTCGTGTGCTGGTGGCTCACGGCCAAGGCGTCGTTCTTCCCGTTCAGCCTCATGCCGTTCGCGGCGGGCACCCGGCCGCGATTCGTCGTGGCCCTCGTGCTGTCGCTGCTGTTCATCGGTTTGTACGGCTTCGGGGTCGAGCACGGGATCATGCGGCGGCTGCGCCGGGCCCCGCGGCTGGTGACGCTGGTGGCGACCATCGCCATCGCCCAGGGCGCCCTCGGCATCGTCACGATCCTGTTCAACCGAACGCCCGACCAGCAGGCGACCAACCGGGTGCTGCCCAACATCACGAACATCCACTTCGTGATCGGCCAGCGGGTGATCACCGGCGCCAACATCACCGTCGTCATCGTGACCGTCATCGTGTGCGTGGCCGCGGCCCTGTTCTTCACCCGCAGCAAGTTCGGCGTGGCCGTGCGGGCGGCGGCCGAGAACGGCGACGCCGCCCGCCTGCTCGGCATCTCTGCCGACCGGGTGGCCGCGTTCACGTGGATCGCGGGCTCGGTGCTGGCGGGCATCGCCGGCATCCTCGTGAGCCAGGTGAAGGGCGGCGTCGACGCCAGCACGTTGTCGCTCGGCTTCCTCGTGCGCGGCCTGACGGCGGCGCTGATCGGCGGGCTCACGTCGCTGCCGGGCGCGGTCGTCGGCGGGCTCATCGTCGGCATCACCCAGGAGATGCTGGTGTGGCGGTTCACGTCGCCCACCCAGCAGGGCCTGCCCGAGCTGGCGCTGTTCGTGTTCGTGGTGGTCGTGCTGATCTTCCGGCCCGGCGGCCTGTTCGGCCAGCGGGAGGAGACGGAGGACAAGGTCGGCTTCGTCCCGGTGTTGCGTGAGCTGCCGGCGCGGCTCCGCGCCAGCGCCGCGGCCAAGGCCTACCGGGTGGTCAGCGTCATCGCCGTGCTGGCGGTGGTCGCCCTCGGCTTCACCACCACCGCGGCCAACACCGGTCTGATCACCCGGATGCTCGCGGTCGCCATCGTCGGCGTCGGGCTGACGGTGCTGATGGGGTACTCGGGGCAGATCTCGCTCGGCCACTGGGCGTTGGCCGGGGTGGGTGGCTTCGCCACCGCCAACTTCGTCACCCGTATGCACATCCCGTACCTCATCGCGCTAGTGCTCGCGATCGGGGTCGGCATGTTGGTGAGCCTGGTCATCGGCCTCCCCGCGTTGCGAATACGCGGGCTCTACCTCGCCATCGTCACGCTCGGCTTCAACCTGGCCTGCCAGGTGTACCTGTTCAAACAGGGCTTCCTCGGCGGTTCCAGCGCGGGCCGCGACCTCACCCCGCCCAAGCTGGGCCCCCTCGACCTGGCCGACCCCAACAACCGGCCGCTGCTCGCGTTCACCATCCTGTGTCTCGCCCTCGCCCTGCTCGTGGCCCGCAACCTGGCGGCGGGCCGAACGGGCCGCGCCTTCTTCTCGCTGCGGGAGAACGAGAAGGCGGCCGCCACGCTCGGCGTGCGCCTCACCCGCTACAAGCTGCTGGCGTTCGCGGTTTCGGGCGGCATCGCTGCCCTCGGCGGCGCGCTGTACGCGAGCAGCCTCGGAAATGTGCGGGCGGCCGACTACGAGACGCCCTACTCGCTCACCTTGATCGCCATCGTCATCGTCGGCGGCCTCGGGTCGCCGTGGGGCGCGGTGTTCGGCGCGCTGGTGATCCGCGGCATCCCCGACCTGGTGAAGTTCAACAACCTGTGGATCGTGCCGATCGGATCGGGGATCCTGCTCCTGATCGTCATCGTGCGGGCGCGCGCCGGCGTGGCCGGCCTGTTCGCCTACATCCGCGAGAAGGTCATCTCGTCGGTCGACGAGATGGGCGCGGCGGCCGCCCCACCACCCGCCTCCGCGCCGACGCCTCCCTCTGCCTAGGGTCACACGGTGATCGAGGCCCGGGCGCTCACGCGTCGCTTCGGTGGCCGCGCCGTGGTGCGCGACGTCTCGTTCCGGGTGGAGCCCGGCGAGGTGGTCGGGTTCCTCGGGCCGAACGGCGCCGGCAAGACGACGACCATGCGCATGTTGCTCGGGTTGCTCCGACCCGACGCCGGCGACGTGGCGGTCGACGGTCCGGTGGGCTTCCTGCCCGAGGTGTTCGCCGGCTACGACGCGCTGTCGGTGCGCGGCTACCTGGGGTTCATGGCCCGCATGAAGCGCGCGACGGCTGACGGCGACGTTGATCGGGTGGCGACGGCCGCCGGCGTCGACGACCTCCTGGGCCGGCCGATCGGCCGGCTGTCGAAGGGCCAGCGCCAACGGGTGGGCCTGGCGCAGGCGCTCCTCGGTCGCCCGCCGTCGTACGTGCTCGACGAGCCGACCCAGGGGCTCGACCCCAAGCAGGTGGTGGAGATGCGCGACGTCATCCGCTCACTCGCCAAGGCCGACGGCGCGGCCGTGCTGCTGTCCACCCACCTGCTGGCCGAGGCGGCGACGGTGTGCGACCGCGTGGTGGTGATCGCCAAGGGCCGTGTGCGGGCCGAGGAGCGTCCCGGCGCCGCCCCCGACCTCGAGGCCCGCTTCCTCCGCATCGTCGGCGAAGCGGAGCTGGACGCTGATGACTAGTCGCGCCGGAGGCGCGCAATGATCAACAGGGTCGCGTACAAGGACCTCAAGGTGCTGTGGGCGTCGCCGGTGCCGTACGTGGTGGGCGCGCTGTTCCACGTCATGCTCGGCCTGCTGTACGTGAGCCAGCTGGAGACGCGCAAGCAGGCGGTGATCCAGCCCATGTTCCCGCTTGCCGCCTTTCTCCTCCTGCTGACGGTGCCCGTGCTCTCGATGCGCGCCTTCGCCGAGGAGGCGCGGTCGGGATCGCTCGACCTGCTCATCGCAGTTCCGGTGCCGCGTTGGGTGCTGGTGACGGGCAAGTGGCTGGCCACCTGGCTCACGACGCTCGCAGTGCTGGCGCCGTCGCTGGTGTTCGTGCTCTTGCTCCACCTGTACGGCAACCCCGAGAGCGGACCCATCGAGGCCGGCTACCTCGGGCTCGTGTTGTTGGCGGCCGTGCTGGCTGGCATCGGTGTGCTGGCGTCGTCGCTCACCACCTCGCAACCCCTCGCCGCCCTGGTGGCGCTGTTCGTGACGCTGGCCCTCTGGTTCGCCCACGTCGGCTCCGACACCATCAGCACGAGCACGGCGCTGGCCCGCTTCTCGTTGAGTGAGCGGCTGCGCACGTTCGCCGGCGGCGCCATCGACACCGGTGACCTGTGGTTCTTCGTCCTGCTGACGACCGCGGCCCTGATCGTCGCCGCCGCCGTGCTGGCGGTGCGGAAGCTGCGATGAGGCGCTACCTCGCCCGCGTCGTCGCCGCCGTGGCGGTGCTGGTGCTGCTCGGCGGGCTGGCCGACCGCACCCATCACCTCTTCGACCTCACCAGCACCAACGCTCTCACGCTGACGAAGCAGACCCGCGACGTCCTGCACGGCGTGCACCACAAGGTCGAGGTCACCGCGTTCATCGCCCGCACCGAGAGCGGCCGGTCGGAGGCGGCGGCCCTGCTGCAGCGCTATCGCCGCATCAACCGGCTGGTGACGTTCAAAGTCGTCGACCCGGCCGACACGCCGTCACTGATGCAGCGCCTGGCGGTCGACCCGACGGTCGATGCCGTGGCCGCGTCGATGGGCTCGAGGGTGGCCCGAGCGCCCACGATCACCGAGCAGGACGTCACGTCGGTCATCGCCCAGGTCGTGCGCAACGTCAACGCCACCCTGTGCGCGGCGACCGGTCACGGCGAGGCCGACCCCGAGGGCGAGGACCCGACCGGCATGGCGTCGGCCGTGCGCCTGCTCGCGCTCAACAGCTACAAGATTCGCTCCCTCGACCTCCTCACGAACCCGACCGTGCCGGCATCGTGCTCGGTGCTCCTGCTGGCAGCGCCCACCGCCCCGCTGGGGGCGGCGGCCGACGCCATCGCCCACTATCTCGCCGGCTCGGGCCGGGCGGTGATCCTCGCCGACCCCGTGTCGACCGTCGACCTGTCGCCGTTGCTCGGCCCCTACCGGCTCTCGATCCAGCGCGGCATAGCCGTCGACCCCAACCCCGATGCCCACATGCCCGACGACCCCGCCACCCTCATCATCCGCACCTACAGCTCGGTCAACCCGATGGTGCGCCGGCTGCCGCCGACGCAGTTCCCGGCCGCCGAGGGGATCGTCGTGGGTGACCTCACGGGCGCGGGCGGCCTGTCGAGCGTGCCGGTCGTGCAGACGAGCGACCGCGGCTACCTGGAAACCAACCCCGACCACCGGGGCTTCACCCCCGGCGAGGACCACAAGGGCCCGGTGACCCTGGCGGCCGCCGCCGACCTTTCCCAGGTGGCCGGGCCCGAGAAGATCGTGCGCTCACGTGTCGCCGTGTTCGGCGACGTCGACTTCGCCACCAACAACTTCATCGGCAACGGCGGCAATGCGCGCCTGTTCGTGCAGGCGGTGGACTGGACCGCGCTGTCCGAGGACCTGGTGCCGCTCAACGCCAACATCCCCGCCTACCGCCCCCTCGACCTCACCAGCGGCCGCACCCGCTACGCGCTGCTGCTCTCCTCCGGCGTCGTCCCCGCCCTCTTCCTCGTGGCCGGCGCGTGGGTGTGGGCGCTCAGGAGGAGGCGCTAGATGTCGCCGTGGTCGGCGCGGACCTCGTCCTTCGCCTCTTCGTGCTCGGTCCGGGTGGGCTCGTCGCCCTTCTCGGCTTCGACCTTGCCCTTGGCCTCGACCTCGCGGTCACCGGCCAGCCAACCCGCCTTCTCCTTGACCTTGCCCTTGACCTTGGTGGCGTCGTTATTGGCAGTCATGCTCAGGTTGTTCCCTCAGTCGGGGAAGACCATGCCCAGCTCGGCCGCCTTCTGCTCGACCTCGGCGGGGAAGATGTTGCGTACGAGGTAGAGGTCTCGCGCCATGGCCCAGTCGGGGGCGTGCACCTTTGCGTAGCGCTCGAAGTAGAGGAGCTGCTTGGTGACCAGCACCAGCTCCTGCGGGCTGGGCACGCCGTAGCCCTCCATCATCTGGATGATCGACTTGAACACGTCGCCCAGGCTCACCTGCGACAGACCGACGTCGAGCATCGGCCCGAACGCCATCTGCATGCGCATGCCGACTTCCTCGTCGGTGCCGATGTCCTCGGGGAAGGCACCCACCCGCTTGAACGCCCGCGCCACGCGCGTGAAGTCGCTGTCGATCGCCGAGGTGAAGAACAGGTCCTTCATGAGCTGCTTCCACTCGTCGGTGAGCTCGCCCATGATCCCGAAGTCGAGGTACGTCGCCCGCCCGTCGTCGAGCACCCACAGGTTGCCGGCGTGCACGTCACCGTGGAACGGCCCGTGGATGGTCGCCGCCTCCAACCACACCTTCACGCCGCGACGCAGCACCAGCGCACCGTCGACGCCGCGTTCACGGATGGTGTCGAACTCGTCCATGGGCACGCCTGCCATGCGCTCCATGCAGATCATGTGGGGCCCGCAGTACTCCCAGTACACCTCGGGGGCGGTGATGAACTTGTTGTCACCGAACGCGGCGATGGCGTCGCGGAAGCGCGACTGCCGGTACGCCTCGAGAGCGGGGTTGAGCTCCTTGAACGTGTTCGCGTGCAGGTCCTCGATCACGCCGACGACGTTGGCGCTCTTGCCGAGCTTGGTGTGCTTCTGCAGCGTCTTCGCCAGGCGATGACCCACGCGCAGGTCGGTGGTCATGCGGGTGCGGATGTTGGGCCGCTGCAGCTTGATCACCGCCTCCCGCCCGTCGGGCAGCACGCACGCGTGTACCTGGCCGATCGACGCGGCCGACAGCGGCGTCTCGTCGAAGCTCTTGAACACCTGGGCGGGCGGGCGGCCCAGGTCGAGGCGGATCATCTCGCGCGCGGCCTCGCCGTCGAACGGCGGTACCTCGTCGAGGCAGCGCAGGGCGGCGTCGGCCAACGGCTTGGGGAACACGCCGGGCGACGACGCCACCAGCTGGCCCAGCTTCACGAACGTCGGCCCGAGGATCTCGAACCCGTCGACGGCGCCCTCTGACGCAGCCGACGCCCACGTGCCCCGGCGCGGGTGCAGCACGTGGCCGGCCAGCCGCTTGAGGATGCTGGTCAGCAGCACGAGGTAGATCACGACCATGCGGCGGATCTCGGCCAGCCCGAAGCGGTCGAGGTCGGGCGTCTCGACCTCCAGGTCGGCCGGGGGCGGGCCGTCGGCATAGGGGCCGCGGAAGTGGGAGATGACGCCCGTCGCCCCGAAGTCGGTGGCGGGGCGGCGCGCCTCCTCGGTCATCCCGACACGGTACGCCCGGCACCGCCCCGGCACGTATGCCCGGTTGACAACCTTCGACCGATCGTGGTCATCTAGAGTGGTTAGTCCAGCACTGTAAGTGAACGCCGAGAGGCGGCGATTTGGCTCCATCGCCGGAGGAGTGCGCATGCACGACCACGACGAAGGGCCGCCGGGGGAGAGGGCACAGCGGTTTCTGATCGTCGACGACGATCCCGTGGCCCTGACCGTGCTGCAACGCCTGCTGGCGGTCGCCGGGTACCACGACGTCCGGGCGACCGCCGACCCCCGGGAGGCCCTCGGCATGTTCGACGAGGTCGACCCCGACATGGTGTTCGTCGACTTCCACATGCCCGAGGTCAACGGGATCGACGTGGTGTCGCAGCTGCGCCAGCGGACAGGCCACGAGAGCTTCCTCCCGATGGTGATGCTCACGGCCGACAACACCTCGGAGGCCAAGCACGAGGCCCTGCTCGCGGGGGCCACCGACTTCCTCACCAAGCCCTTCGACCCGACCGAGCTCACCTTGCGGGTGCGCAACCTGCTCGAGAACCGGTCGCTGCACCTGCTGCTGGAGGACCGCGTGGCAGAACGCACGCGCGACCTGGAGGCAGCGCGCCACGAGCTGCTCCACAGCCTGGCGCTGGTGGCGGAGTACCGCGACGACGAGACCGGCCAGCACACCCAGCGCGTCGGGCGCACTGCGGCCGTGCTCGCCGAGCACATGGGGATGACGGCGCACGAGGCGGAGGTGATCGCCCAGGCCGCGCCGCTGCACGACCTCGGCAAGATCGCCGTGTCCGACAACGTGTTGCGCAAGAAGGAACAGCTCACTCCCGACGAGTGGGCCCACATCAAGCGCCACAGCCTCATCGGGGCGCGCATCCTGTCGGCCAGCCGGTCCGAGGTGCTCAAGACCGGACAGGACATCGCGTGCAGCCACCACGAACGGTGGGACGGCCGGGGCTACCCGGCCGGCATCAGCGGCGACGAGATCCCCCTCACGGCGCGCATCGTGGCCGTGGCTGACGTGTTCGACGCCCTGACGCATGCCCGCCCGTACAAGCCGGCGTGGGAGTGGGACCGCGCCTGCGAAGAGGTCGAGTCGCAGTCAGGCGCCCAGTTCGACCCGACCGTGGTGAAGGCGTTCGTCGCCGCCGTCGACGACGGCGAGATGAAAGAGCGCCATCTGGTCGCCTGACCATCTCGTTCTGGCCAGCGAAAGGGCAAGGATTAGGCGAGATCCGCTGGCCAGAACGGAAGGGTTCAGCCGTTCAGGTCCACGCGGCACCACTCGCGGCGGTTGCAGCCCGGGCACTGCATCCAGCGGGAGTGCTTGCGCAGCGGGTTCCACACCGACAGGGCCAGGCGCATGCCCAGGTCGACGAGCGAGATGCGGCTGCGCGACTTGCACGCCGAGCACTCGACGAGGACGGTGCCCGGCCGCCGGGGCCCGGTGGAGAACAGCGCCTCTTTGCCCTCGGCGTGGCGGCCGCTCGACAGCTGATCGGGCGCCGCCGACACCGGCGCCTCGAACAGGGCCCGCTTGCCGGTGGGGTCGAGCCAGCGCCCGCCCCCGATCGAGTTGCCGCCGCTGGGCTCGCTCATTGCTCCTCGTTCGCTTCGCTCAACGCAGCCTGCTCTCCAGCGTCTCGGCCAGGCCCCGGTAGGCGACAGCCGCGGCCGAGCGCGGTGCGTGCTCGAGCACCGACCGGCTCAGGCCGGGCGCCTCGGCCACCTTGACCGACTTGGGGATCGGCGGCTCGAGCACCTCCAGCCCGTAGGTGTCGCGCATCGACGCCAGCGTGTTCTGGGCCAGATTGGTGCGGCCGTCGAACATGGTCGCGACGACCCCCGCGACCCGCAGCCCGGCGTTGGTGTAGTTGCGGACGTCGCCGATCGTCTCCAGCAGCTGGCCCACGCCCCGCGACGAGAGCGTCTCGCACTGCAGGGGGATGAGCACCTCCTGGGCGGCGGTGAGGCCGTTGATGGTGAGGATGCCGAGGGACGGCGGGCAGTCGATGAGCACGACGTCGTAACCGTGCACGACCGCGTCGAGGGCGCGCGACAGCCCGTACTCGCGGCCCGTCTTCGACAGCAGGTAGATCTCCGCCCCGGCCAGGTCGATCGTGGCCGGGAGCAGGTGCAGGTCCTTCACCTTGACCAGCGCGGTCTCGGCGCCGGCCCCGTGCACGATCACGTCGTGCAGCGTGTGGCCGAGGTCGGTGGGGTCGAACCCCAACGAGTACGTGAGGCAGGCCTGCGGGTCGAGGTCGACCAGCAGCACCCGGTTGCCCCGCTCGGCCAGGGCCGCGCCGACGGAGTGCACGGTCGTGGTCTTGGCGACGCCGCCCTTCTGGTTCGCGACGGCGATCACCTTGGACACGCGGCGATGATAGGCGCAGGCCCCCGAGCGCCGTCAGCGATCGGCGGCCCGTCTGGGTGAGTTAGCGGCGGTCGTCGCCTCCGGGCAGCGCCACCTCACGGAGGCAGCTCGGGCAGGTCAGCGGCTGCCGGCCACCCTGGGGCCCGATGGCGTGGCGCAGGGGAATGAGGTAGTCGCAGAAGGGGCAGGCCACCCTGGGCCCGATCTCCTCCTCGTCTCTCTCCGCCACGAAGTCCCCCGGAAGCATCCCCACGCTGTACCGACTCACGCCGTCTCCTTCACCGTCGGGTGCGCCCGCCTCCGAAGGCAGTTTCCCGCCGCCTGTCTGCGTTGGAAAGGGACGAAGGGCACGAAACTCTTGCCCTCCGGCGGTGCGGGGCGCACAGTGACCGGGTGACAACAGGGGGTGGCGACCCTGGGTCGGCGACGGCTGGGTCGGTCAACGAGGCGATGAACGCCCTGGCGGACGTTCTCGAGGCTCGCGCCCACGCCATCACGCAACAGGTCGAGGAGGCGTATCGCGTCGAGATACCTGAGTACCGGCTGCGGATGGACACCTTCGAGGAGGACAGTTACGCCGTCTCGCTGGCCGGCGTGCTCGGCGCGGTGGCGATCCTGCGGGGCGCACCGGCACCGGTCGAGGACCGTCTGGAGCTGTCACGGGCCTTCGGGCGCCGGCGGGCGCGACAGGAGTTCCCGCTGTCGGCCGTGGTGCACGGGTTCCAGGTCGGCGTGCGCATCTTCCTCGAGCACGTGGCGCTGGAGGCACCACGGTTCGGCGGGCTGTCGGGCGCGGTCGTGCTGCAGGCCGTCGGCGACCTCATGGACGTGGTCACCACGAGCGTGGCCGCGGTGTCGGAGGGCTACGAGGCGACGCGCCGCGAGATGGTCGCCGACCGGCGCCGCTCCGTCGACGCCTTCTTCTCCGACCTCGTGCTCGGCGTGGTGTCCGACGCTGACGCGGCCCGCGCGGGCGCCATGGGTCTCACGCCGGCGCCCGGGTACATCGCCTTCGCCACTCGCGCAGATAGCGGGGTCGAGCACGACGTCGAGGCCAACGCCGCCGGCTGCCTGTCAGGCCGCGTCGGCAGCGCCCTGGTGGTCATCGCGCCCGTCGAGTCTCCTGCCGACGTCGAACCCCGTGCCCGCGCGTTGTTCCCCGACGAGACGCGGCTGGTGGCCTCGGGCGCTCCCCGTTCGGGGTTGAGCGGTGTGCGGGCGGGCTACGAGGAGGCACTGCACACCCTGGAGCTGGCCGGCAAGCTCGGCCTGTCGGGTCAGGTGCAGCGTCGTGACGTCCTCGTGCCCGGGCTGCTGGCGTCGACGCCGGCGTACGCGTCCGAGCTGGCGTCGTTGCTCGAGCCTCTCGTGGAGGCCGACAGCAAAGGCGAGGCGCGCCTGGTGCCGACGCTGCGGGCGTACCTCGCCAGTGGCCTGTCGCCGTACAAGACGGCGGCGGCGTTGTTCGTGCATCGCAACACGCTGCGCGCCCGCCTCCGTCGCATCGAGCAACTGCTCGGCGCGCCGATCATCGAGGTGCAGCTCGCGCTCCAACTCGCGTTGCTGGCTCGCGACCTCGAACTGCCGGCGACAATTCGCGAAATCCCCTGATAATCTCAGGCACGAGCACTACACACGGGTCGTGTGTCTGAACACGCAGGTCCGGCATGGTGCAACGGGGCAGGGGGCGGCAGCTGCGACTGGTTGAGCGGGGCGAGGAATGGGCGAGAACAGTGCGTGGCACACGCTGCGGTGGAGCGCCGAGGGCGTTGCGAGAACACCATCATGGGCAAGTACACCTGCGCGAGAACACCCGCGCCACGATGGAGTCGAAGCTCAACAACCACATCTACCCTGCGTTCGAGAAGCGCCAGCTGAACAGCATCAAGCGCTCGCACATCGTGTCGTTCATCGAAGACCTGAGCGGCAAGCTCAAGCCCAACAGCGTGAAGTCTGTCGCCGATGTGTTGCGTGCGATCCTCCTCGCTGCAGTGAAGGACCAGCTGCTACACGAGTCGCCATACGTCGACATCAAGCTCCCCGAGGTCGTGACCAAGCGCGTCGACCCCATGAGCAACGAGGAAGTCGAAGCGTTCGCCGAGATCATGCCTGCGCGCTACACCGGGCTCATTGTTGCGGGCGCAGGCTGCGGTCTTCGCATCGGCGAACTGAGCGGGCTCACCGATGATCGCACCGACTTCTTGCGCCGACAACTGCAAGTCGATCGCCAACTTGTTTGGCCGAGAAGTAAAGGCGGAGCGCCACGCTTCGGTCCGCCAAAGACCAAGGCCGGTAACCGCGTGTTGCCGATGCCGGAGTTCGTGGTGCATGGACTCGCTCGTCACTTCGAGCTTTTCCCACCTGAAGAAGTCGACGTGAGCGGCGTGAAGGCCAAGCTCCTGTTCACCGATGACAAGGGGCGCGGCGGCATCCGGTACTCGCGCATCTGGCAGATCTGGAACGAGGCAGCGAAGAAGCTCAAGTCGGAGCGCACGTTCCATGACCTGCGCCACCACTATGCGTCGCTGCTCATTGCGGAAGGCTGCGACGTCCTCGTGGTTGCATCTGCGCTCGGCGACGCCGACATCGAAGTCGTGAAGAACACGTACCTGCATCTGTGGCCCAACAGCGATGATCGCGTGCGGTCTGCGGTCGATCGAGTGTGGGCGCCAACCACTGCGCTTAACTCCGCTGAGTTAGTTCACTCATGACGTCGCACGCTCCTCGTTCTGTAACGGCATGGGCGAGGAATGGGATAGCGGCGCCGAGTCGTGTGTCTTAACACGCTGGTCAGAGCGCTACAGCGGTCTTCCACACGCTATCCCCTGACAAATCCCCAGGTTGTGCCTCTTTACATCCACAGCCGAGCTCATACATAGTGCAGTCAGTCCAGAGCGGAACCCCGGGGAGCCGCAAACGACAAGGGCGCAAGCCGGAGTC
>Ga0070741_10016769_pt1 | contig 12141 bp, 10 predicted proteins | sample Coa_R1_4_FD_66440 | JGI IMG/M metagenome (GOLD analysis project Ga0070741, IMG submission 66440) | Surface soil microbial communities from Centralia Pennsylvania, which are recovering from an underground coalmine fire - Coalmine... | ecosystem: Environmental > Terrestrial > Soil > Unclassified ...
CCCCATCTCACCTTTGCGCCGGAAGCCCGGCCTCTGGAGAACGAAGGCATCGCGGCGACCAGCCATCAGCTTTTCGCGCTCTGCCAGGAGTCGCAGATACACCATCTGATCTATATCGGATTCGCGGTCAACGGCTGTATGTGGCTCTCACCGGGCGGCATGGTGGATATGCAGAGGCGCGGCCTGCTCTGCTCCACCATTCGGCAGGCCGTGACCGCCATCGAGAACCGGGAGACAGCGCGCGAGGAACGGAACAAGCAGAACGCGCTCTGGTACATCGCGCTGCTGTTCGGCTTCGTCTTCGATGCGGACGATCTCATCGCCGCGCTGCGGGAGACGCAGCCTACAGGAGCGGATGCCCGGTAGAGTCCGGCCAGAACTGATTCCAGGCTTGCCGGAACGTCTCGGCGCGGGAGACGACCAGGCGCGCATTGACGATCTCCACGCCGGGCCGGTTGGCGAAGTCGGCGGCGCGATCCGGGGTCGCCAGTTCGACCGTGAACGTGACGGGGGGCGGAAACTTGAGCGGCTTCGGCCATTCGCGCCGGGTCAGCGCGCCGTAGACGCGCCCTTCGATCAGCGCGCAGGCGTCCGGGGGTGGCAGATGCCGGGCCGTGTAGCGGCCCAATCCGACCTTGACCGGGGCTTCGACGGCCTGCTCCCCCACCAGCGCCCGCACCTCCCGGCAGGTCGCGGCGTCGCCGGAGACGAACACGCAGGGACAGTCGTAGTCGCCGCAGAGCGCGGCCACGATGCCCGACTCGCCCACCAGCGTCTCGTTGATGCGCGCGTTATACCAGGCTTGCGAGGAGACGGTGTGGCTGAGGACGCCGTCGGGCGTTCCGGCCATCGCGTGCGCCCCGACGAACAGCGCCGCATCACAGCCCGCTTCCAGCGGCGCGACGTAGCGCGCCCACGCATAGCCCAGCACATACTCTGCGCCGCTCTCCAACTGCTCCGGGATCAGGCTCTTGAAATGCCAGGGACCGCCCGCGCCGTGTCCGTCTATGACGACGATCTCCGTCGCTCCGGCTCGCTTGCAGCCGCGCACTGCCGCATTGACCTCTGCCGTATAGAGCCGACGGCCCTCTTCATAGAGCGCCGCGCCGCCGTTCACCTGCTCCCACACCGAGATTCCGGCGACCCCCTCCATATCGCACCACAACATCACCCGCATGGTCTTTGTCCCCTATTCGCCTTCTTCGGGGAGAGTATTCACCATCCCAGGTCGGTTTCCTGCTAGGCCGCGGGGGCAAACAAAAGCGGACGACTTATAAAGTCGTCCGCGCCTATTGCGTCTTGCTATGTCAAAGGGGAGAACTAGCCGCCATCATAGATATGGCGCGGCGTCTCCGCGTTCTCTTCGGTCTGCCAGTTATCGCAATCCAAGCGACGGCAATGCAGCATTCGCCGGCTGGAACCATCCGCCATCTCTACGGTTGCGATGGTCGCATGACGGCACGACATGCAGAGCGCCGGCTCCAACAATCGCACGATCCGCAGTTTGGTATTCTCATTTTGCATTGGTTTTACCTCAGTTATTCAATTGTCCGGCGTCTCGCTATGCGCCGATTCCTGGTTCTACTTGCAGAAAGGCGCTTCGCCGCGCCTTTCCACAGCCTACTGCTTGAAAACACGCCCTATTACTGTTTTGTTCCTCAAGCAGTCTGACACTTACAACAAAAGCCTCTGTTCCGGGCGTTTTGCGCCCCACTTTTTTACAGGCGGAGGCCCCTACTACGATATACCGCCGTCCAGATGGGTCGTCACGACGCTGCCGCCCGTCATCACCGGAATTCCCTTGATCCGGCAGATGGCCTGCTCTTCCGAAGTCGCCCACCGCGCCAGAGACTTCACCTGACGCCGCAGATACGCCTCGACCTGCTCCACGCTGGCAACGACATCCAGGTGTCCGCAGTGCGCCCGGATGGAGGCCGCAAGGCGCTCCAGTTTCTCCAGCCAGTTGCCTTCCAGAAACGGCAACTGCTTCGCGCCGGTAAGATTGATGATGATCTCGTAATGCCCGGCACGAGTCAGTCGGCGTACCGTCTCCACCAACTGCGCGCCCAGCCTATCGTCCCACTCCCCCTCAAGGCGTACCACCGGGATGCCGCTATGCAGAATCAGCGCCAGCCTGTTGCGCGCGCTTGTCATCGCTTTCTACTCCCTTGCCTGACGGATTTCTCCCCACCGAGGACACCCTGATTATCGGCGAGCCACCTGGCAAACAAGAGGAGATTTGCCCCCCTTCCACTCCGGTTTTCGTGCTTGTATGACCTGGACAGCCCCGATAAAGTTCCCGGCGCTTGCAAATCCCGCAAGATTGCGTGGCGAGCGGCCCGGCGGCGATTCCAATCTGCCGAAATCGGCAGATTGGCCCGAAGTTTGCGCAACTTTTGTGTCACGCCGCTGTCTCACCAAACGTAATAATAAGGAGATACAGGCGGCCAATAGCCGTGACGGCCCCGATCGCGCCGCAATAGGCGAGAACAGGGCAGGGGTCTGAAACCGAACGCTGTCAGGCTCTTCCCGACACTTCCGCCAGGAAAGCGCCATGAGATTTCGCAGCCGCTCTCCCTATCGGCATCTCCTATGTCCGTCCGCGCGCCCTTCCCGCCGCGCGGAGGCGTCGCGTCACGCCTCCTCGGTCTGCGCCTGCAAGTCGCTGCTGCTGGCGCTCCTCGGCCTGGCCCTATGCGCGCCTGCCCGCCTTGCAGCCGCCCAGGAGAGTGCGCTGCTGGGAGCCGGGCCTGTCCTCGGCAGCGCGAACTCGCTGCCGCTGGCCTCCGCCCCCCAGGGCGCGGCCGTGCAGTCCGACGTGATCTTCGGGCGCAACAGTCCCGGCCCCTACCCGCTCACCTGGAAAGGCATACGCGCCGGCAGCGAGGAGGTCTGGCGTGACGGCGTCCATCTGCGCCGCGACGACGACTATACGCTGGACGCGGCGGCTGGCACGCTGGCCTTCACCACCCCCCTGCGCGGCGACCAGATCGTGCGCGTCACCTACCGCTACGATACGCCCGATGCTGCCCCCAACAAGACGGCGATCCTGATGCCGCTGCAGCTCGATCTGTGGCGGCAGGGCAAAAATCGCCTCTCCTTCGGAACGCAGTATCGCCTGGATAAGAACGGCCAGGAAGACAAGGCCGGTTCGTTCAGCGCGCTCCAGTTCGTCGGCGGCGCGCGCCTGCTGCCCGGTTCCGAACTGAGTTCCGGCCTTTTCCTGGATGTAGGCAACGGCGATCTGCTGTCGCGGAGCGGCCTGCGCCTGGCCGAGCAGACGAAGCTGCGGTATGCGAACTTCGGCGTCTCCTACACGCGGGCCGGAGCGCAGTTCGCGCAGGGCAGCGTGAGCGGTCTCAAGGCGGGCAACGAGATCCTGGAGGCGAACGGGCAGTTGACGCTGATGCCGAACCTGACCCTGAGCGCCCTGATGCGCCAGACGACGGAACTGCTGCCTCCGACCGCCTCCGCCCCGGCAGCCGACGGCGTGACGACGCGCGAGTTCACGCAGTCGCTCGATTTCGCCCTGCCGAAAGACGGCGGCAAGCTGCAGGCGGCCCGCACGCAGACGGTGATCGCGCCGCCGGACAGCGACAGCGTGACGCGCACGACGGACACGGTGAGCCTGGAACGCGCCCTGGCGAAAGGCACACTGGCGACGGCGCGCTATGAGGCGCTGACGACCACGCCGGACGGAGAGGATAAGAGCGGCGCCAGCTACGAGCAGAAGACGAGCTTCGGCCTGACCAGCCGCCCGCTCGACCGGCTCTCGCTGACGGGGACGTTCCAGAACCGGATCGGGACGCCCGGCGCGGAAGATAAAGTCGGCCTGCGCGTGGAGACCAATCCGTTCGCCCGCCTCCGCGACCTGAAGTTCGCCTTCGGCTGGAACGACACGTTCGACCCGGACGGCGTGCGCCGCAGCCGCGAGGCGCTTGTGACCCTGCCGACCTTCGGGTTTGCCGCCGCAAAACTCTCCGGCGGCGTCCGCACGACCAGCGCGCCGGGCCAGGAGCAGCTTGTCGGACTGGTGGACGGCGCACTGCGGCCCCTGCGTTACCTGGAAGTCTCCGGCGGCGCGCGGCTGCGCAGCGGCACGGCCCTGACGACGCCCGCCCCTGTGGATGCGGTAGATACCTACAATGTCAAGCTGGCTCTGGCTCCCTGGAAGCGGCTCCGGCTGACGGGCAGCCTGGCCGTCAACCCGGAAAACAGCGACGGCACGATCAAGCCGCTCGAATCGCAGAAGGTCGGCGTGGAGACGGAACTCGGCATCTGGCAGCTGCGGGGACAGTACGGCATCGAGGAGGAGTACCTGGCGACGCGCCGCCTGAACACACTGGAACTGGCGCTCGGTCTGCGACTGTCCCGCTTCGATACGCTGACGACCGGCTACAAGTCCAGCGCAATTTTCGATACGGGCCTGTCGGCTGCCAGAGAATATACGCTCAGCTACGCACGGCGGCTCGGCGCGGCCTTCGACCTGCTCCTCGGCAGCACGGTCACCCTCTACGACTCAGAGAACGGCACGCAGTGGGACAAGACAGACGTCAAAGCTGAAGCCAAGCTGAACATCCGCTTCTGAGGGAGCGCTATGCGCGAAAGTAAGAGTACGATTTCTGAGGCGCAGACCTATCAGGAGCTCGGGGCGTTTTGGGACACGAAGCCGCCAGGTAACAACGGAGCCTGATCCAACCGCTTCCAATCTAGGTGGGATTATCGCTGGCTATCGCGGCAAACGCCTGAACGACCTCTTCGATACGCTCCGCTCCTCGCAGCACCCGTTCTATCGCGACAATGATCTCCGGTGCGCCGACGATACCCTTCTCCTGCAGACGCCGGAGACGTTTCAAAGCTAATTCCGCGCCGCCACAGATAGCGAACAGGGGATTATTCAGATCGTGGCGCAGCCGCGCGGCGCTCTGCGCCAGGCTCTCTAACTGCCTCTCCTGCTCCCACAGTCGCAAGCCGGTGCGGATGCGCCATGCCAGTCGCGCGCGAGTCACCGGCTTGAGCAGCGCGTCATCCACGCCGGTATCTTGCCAGGGCATCTGCGTCTCTTCTTTGGCGTTCAGCAGGAGAACCAGATAGGCGCGCTGCAAACTCGTCTCCGCCTTCACCTCCCGGCATAGCAACAGGCTCTCCGGCAGCGCCGCATCTACCAGCATCACGGCCGGCGGGCAGAGCCGCGCCGTTTCCAGCGCCGCTCTGTGGGTCGTGGCCGTCTGCACGTCCAGGCCCTCGATGTTCCAGCCGAAAGGCAGGAGGGCATCCGCCTTCTCCGAGGCGATCAGCAGCGAGTGATGAGCAAACATGGCGACGCGCTAACGACTCCCTTCTGTGCATTACGTGTTGTGATTATCGGGCGGCGCGCTTTTTTACTTGACAAAATCGGCCCCGCATTGTAGAATCGGGAAGAATTTGACCGGCAGACGCGACTGGCGCTCACAGGGAAACGACCTTGAGGGAGCGTCTGCTGTGGAGAACGCCGTGCGCCTGGGCTTCCTGCACATTTCGCGGGGTGTCCGGGCGTTTTTGTTGGGAGGACGCCCTGCCCCGGCGAGGATCGTCACTCTGGAAGATTACTGGAAAGGAGTTCCACTCTCATGTCCGCGTCAAAGCGTCTTGCCCTCCTCAGCGTCTCCGACAAGACCGGCCTGGTTGCGTTCGCGCAGGGCCTGCATCGCCTCGGCTTCGAGATCGTCTCGACCGGAGGCACGGCCACCGCGCTTGCCAGCGCCGGTCTCCCGGTCACGAACATCAGCGAGATCACCGGCTTCCCGGAGATGCTCGAAGGCCGCGTCAAGACCCTGCACCCAAAGGTGCATGGCGGCATTCTCGCCGACCGCGCCAAATCGGAACATATGAACACGATCCGGGAGTTCGGCATCCAGCCTATTGATCTTGTCTGCGTGAACCTCTATCCGTTCGCCGCGACCGTCTCCAAACCCGGCGTCACGCTGGAAGAGGCCATCGAGAACATAGACATCGGCGGCCCCGCGATGATCCGCTCCGCCGCCAAGAACCACGCGGGCGTGCTGGTCGTCGTCCACCCGGCGGACTACGCGCCGCTGCTGGCCGAGATGGAGCAGAACAACGGCCAGGTCTCCCTCGCGACGCGCCGCCGACTTGCCGCCAAAGCCTACGCGCACACCGGCCAGTACGATGCCTATATCAGCCAGTGGCTCGATGCGCGCTTCGCTGCCGAGGCGGGCAACGCGGCTCCCGACTACCCGCAGGAACTCGCGCTCGGCTTCAAGAAGGCGCAGGACTGCCGCTACGGGGAGAACCCGCACCAGCGCGCCGCCTTCTACGTCTCCCCCGGCGTGATGGAACCCTGCGTCGCGACGGCGAAGCAGTTGCACGGCAAGGAACTCTCGTTCAACAACTTCTACGACCTGAACGCCGCGCTGGAGACGGTCAAGGAGTTCAGCGAGGAGGCACAGCCCGCCGCCGTCATCATCAAGCACACCAATCCCTGCGGCGCGGCGCTCGGAGAGACGCTGGCGGAGGCGTTCCGCAAGGCGCGCGAGGGCGATCCGATCTCCGCGTTCGGCGGCATCCTCGCGGTCACGCGCACGCTGGACACGGCGACCGCCGAGGAGATCACCGGGAAAAACACCTTCTTCGAGGCCATCATTGCGCCGGGATATGAGACCGAGGCTATTCCTATCCTGACCGAGCGCAAGAAGTGGGGCGCGAACCTGCGCCTGCTGGAAGTCGGCGACCTGCGCGGCTGGCGCGAGAAAGCGGCGGCGACCGGCCCGGACTTCAAGCGGGTGGTCGGCGGTCTGCTGCTGCAGACGCCCGATCATCTGGTCGTGACGCCCGCCGATCTGAAAGTCGTCACCGAGCGCGCCCCGACCGAGGCCGAGATCGCCGAACTGCTGTTCGCCTGGCGCGTCGTGCGGCACGTCAAGAGCAACGCCATCGTCTTTACCAAAGACCGGCAGGTTCTCGGCGTGGGAGCCGGGCAGATGAACCGCGTGCGCTCCGTGCGGCTGGCGGTCGAGCAGGCGGGCGAGGCGGCGCGGGGCGCGGTCATGGCCTCCGACGCCTTCTTCCCCTTCCCGGATGGCCCGGAAGCGGCGGCGGCAGCAGGCATCACGGCCATCATTCAGCCGGGCGGCTCGGTCAAGGATCAGGAGACGATTGATGTCGCCAACCGCAACGGCATCGCGATGGTCTTCACCGGCATCCGGCATTTCCTGCATTAAGCCCCCTACCCCTGGCCTCTCCCCCCAAAAACAGGGGGAGGGGAGCTATATTGGAAGCCTATGCTTCTGTCTGGCACTCTGAGCGCAGCGAAAGGTCTCCAAAGAGATTCTTCGCTGCTCTCAGAAGGACAGGGAGCAGAAACGTCAACTTGACAAACAACGGAGACGCCTGCATATTAACTGTTCCCTCCCCCTGTTCTTGGGGGAGGGCTAGGGAGGGGGCCAATCCTGAAACAATTCCCGCCCGCCGAAACGTAACCAATCCTGTGCCTGGTGAACCCTGGACGGAACAACACACCCGAACTGAAAAGGAGTAGACTGAAGATGGCGAACCGATCCGTGACCCTGCGTGGCAACGCCTTCCCGGTGGAAGGCCCGGAACTGAAACCCGGCGACAAGGCCCCCGATTTCAAGCTGCAACAGCGCACCGATTCCGGGTTCCGCGATGTATCGCTGGCCGACTATGCGGGCAAGACGCTGCTGCTCTCCGTCGTGCCGTCGCTCGACACGCCCGTCTGCGCGCTACAGACCAAGACGTTCAACGAGCGCGCCAGCCAGTTGCCCGATAGCGTGGCCGTCGTGACCGTGAGCGCCGACCTGCCATTCGCGCAGGCCCGTTTCTGCGGCGCGGAGGGCATTGACAAGATCGAGACGGCCTCCGATCATCGGGACGTCAGTTTCGGGAAAGCCTACGGCGTCCTGATCGCGGATGGCCCGTTGCAGCGGGTGCTGGCGCGGTCTATCTTCGTCGTCGGGCCGGACGGCACACTGAAGTATGTGGAGTATGTGCCGGAGATCTCCAGCGAACCGAACTACGATGCGGCGCTGGCGGCAGTGGCCTAACGGCGGCCCTGCGGCGTAACGGTCACGCGGTTGTCCGGGGTGATGCTGAGGTCGAGAATTTTGCCCCGGAAGCGAAGGCCCTGGAGGACGAGGCGGCTCCAGCCCGGAGGCAGATGCGGGTCGGCGTAGAGGGAAGCCTCGGCGTCGCCCGCGACTCGCGTTCCCGCCGCCTTTTCCCCATTCAGCCGTGCCTGTAGTCCGGCGAAGCCATAGAGGAGGCTCTGCGTGCAGCCCGCCATGCCGGTGAGGAAGTAGACATTCTGCGTCGTGCGCTTCTCGGAGAAGGCGTTCCAGGGGGCGCGCATAAAGGGACGATAGGAGTCGCGGAAATAGTCGAGCGACTGGGGGCCGCGTCCAAGCTGCGCGGCGAGGATGGCGTGGATGCTGGCCGTCATCGCCGGGCCGGTCGCAATCGTGTGCGGCGCATAGAAGTCCAGCATCCTGCCGCGCGTCTCCGCGTCGTACTCCAGGCCGAGCGGATGCAGGAGCAGCAGCGTCGCGGCCTGCTTCGATTTGTAGCGGTCGGTGAGCGGCTTCGCGCTGGGAGCCGGGATGCCGCGCGTCGTATCGAACGGCAGGAACATCGCCTCGGCCACCATTGTCCAGAGCGCGGGCGCAGGCTGGCCGAGAATACGGGCGGCTTTGACCGCCGCGCGCAGGTTGTATTGCGCGGCAGCGTTGGTATAGGCGTCGTCATCCAGCACGCCTGCCGTCTCATCGGGAGAGAGGACGCCCTGGATGTGGTACTTGCCGTCCGCCTCCTTCGTCACCCTGGAGGCCCAGTAGTCCGCCGTCGCCTGCAGGAGCGGCCAGCCCTGCTGTCTGAGAAACGCCCGGTCGCCCGTCCAGAGGTAGAACTGCCAGGCGGCGAAAGCGACTCCGGCGGTGACGTGCCGTTCCCGCGCGAACTCGCCGGGCGCGACCTCCTGGCCGGTCGCCGCGCTCTCCCAGGGGAACTCCGCGCCTTGATAGCCATGCTTGCGGGCATTCCGTTTCGCCTGCGGCAGAGTCTTCATCCGGTAGGCGATGATGCTGCGGGCGTACTCCGGCCACTGCGCGATCAGCGCGGGGAGCATCCAGACGTCGGCATCCCAGAAGATGTGGCCGCCGTAGACATTGGAGGAGAGGCCCATCGGCGGGATCGAGTGGTCGCTGCCGGGAGCGGTCGAGGAGAGCAGGTAGAACAGGTTGGAGTGGGCCACCTGCTGCGCCTCCGGGTCGCCCTCGATGCGAATGTCGCGCCCGTTCCAGAACCGCTCTGCCGCCTTCACGACCGACATCCGCACGTTCCAATCGCCCTGCGCCTTTGCGCCGGAGAATTTCATAGTCGTTGTAAGAACGCCGGTGCGGAGATTCAGCGTTTGCAGGTAAGAGGCGGGGTGTGCAGGCAGCGCGGCGGAACGGGCGGGCGCAGGCTCGACCACGAGCGTATTGTGCTGATAGTTTCCGGCGCGGCAGGTCTGCGCGATGCTGCCGTCCGCGCGCACCAGCAGACCTTGCCAGCCATCGGCCAGATAGACATCTACCGGACGTGCCGGATCGGTCGTGCGCAGTATCCAGGGGTCGAACGTCTGCTGCGAGAGAAACTGCCGGTTCGTGATCGCCGCAACATCGTTGCGCGGCGGCAGCGTTTGCGGGCCGGAGGGTTCGGGGCGGCTTGTGCAGCCGCCTATCACAAGGTAGATCAGGGCGATGACACTCGGAAGCGGGCGGGCCGGTCGGCTCCTCCCCATTTTAATCGCTGCCATACTCTGCTTTCTGCTCTGCACGACATTTCGGGGGCCGCTTCCGGCGCAGCCGAAGGTCGCGCAGACGGATTCCAATGCGCCCTCCACCGCCCTGATCGCCCCCCCTCCGCCGCCGCGCGATCCCTACACGCCGCAGGTTCCGCCGCAGGCCATCGCCTACCAGAGGAAGGGCTACGCCCTCGCGCTCTTCGGGCTGTGCTGGAACCTGCTCGGCCTCTGGACTCTCCTGCAAAGCGGTCTTGCCGCCCGCCTGCGCGATGCGGTGGCGCGCAGATTTCCCGCCTGGCCCCCGCCGCCCTCGTTCCGCGCGGTCGCGCTCTATTTCCTCGGCTTTACGCTGTTCGTCCAGCTCTGGCGTCTGCCTATCGGCCTGGCGCGGCTGGCGCTGGAGCATCAGTACGGCTTTGCCCGGCAGGGCGTCGGCGGCTACCTGGCCGATGAGGCGCTCGATACGCTCTTCGCGCTGCTGGCGATCCCGCTTGTCTGGGGCGGCTACCGGCTCTATGCGCGCTCGCCCCGCCACTGGTGGCAATGGCTCTGGGCCGCGCTGATTCCGCTCATCTTTCTTGTGATCGTCCTTCAGCCGCTCGTCATCGCGCCTGCCTACAATCGCTATACGCCGCTTGCGCCGGGGCCGCTGCGCGATAAGATACTCGCGCTCGCTGCGAAAGCGGGCATTACGGGCGGGAGCGTCTTCGTCGAGAACACCAGCCGCCGCACAAACCATGTCAACGCCTATGTCTACGGCCTCGGCCCGACGACGCGCATCGTCCTCAACGACACGGCGCTGCGCCTGCTGCCGGAAGACCAGCTTCTTGCGATGGTCGGCCATGAGATGGGGCATTATGTAGAGGGGCATATCTGGTTCGGATTTCTCGGCGCGGCGCTGGGCGCAGGCGTCTTCCTCTGGCTGGCCGCGCGCCTCCTGCCCTGGCTGGCACTCAGGAAAGCGGCGCGCTGGCGGATTCGGGGCGTGGGCGATCTGGCCGCCCTGCCGCTCGTCTACCTGGTGATGTCCGCGTTCCTGCTGGCGCAGTCGCCCATCGAAGCGGCGATCTCGCGCTATCAGGAGCATCGCGCGGACGCCTTCGGCCTGCGCATCACCGGCCTCAGCGACGCGACCGCCCGCCTGTTCGTCGGCTTTGCCGAGCGCGACTACTCCGATCCCGATCCGCCAACGCTGCTGCATTTCTGGTTCGGCAGCCACCCCACCCTCACCCAACGCATCGCCTTCGCCCGCTCCTACCGCACGGAGGTCAGGCATTAGGCGTCGGGGTTCACTCCATCTGCCAGGGCAGCAGGCGGGTCTGCCCGCCAGCACGCACGATGACGTTCTCCTGGGTCTCGTTCTGCCAGCCGAAGGTCTTGACGCCGAAGCGACGGCGCAGATAGTTCGGCAGGGAACTGGCGGTCGTGGCCTGGCTGAGATAGGGCTGCACCTCTAGCAACTGCACCCGATACCGCCCCGGCGAGAGATTGGCGAAGCCCCACTTGCCCTCCGAATCCAGAGTCGTCTCGACCGTCAGCGGCTTTCCCTGCGGCGTCCCGTGTTCGTCCAGGCGTGTCACTCGGACATTGATGACGCCCAGACCTAACGGCTCGCCGCCAGCCTTCAGTTGCCCGACCAGCGCGCCGCCGCGCTCGCCTTTGACCGCCGGGAAAGGAACCGGCGCCTGGCCGACGCCCAGGCGTTCAGGCGGAGGCATGTCCAGGAAAAGGTGCAGCCAGAGGGCTAGAGGCCGGTTCGCCGTCGCTCGGATCGCCGGGTGTTTAGCGGGAATCACCAGCAGGAAGGGAGCGTTGTCCCAGGCCGACAGCGCGATTTCTGCCGCCGGGCCGCCCGCGCCCTGCTGCGCCGCCGACGCTTTCAGCGCGATCTCCCCGTCCGGGCCGAGGCGCGGCGTCAGCGTGCATTGGAGCGCGGGCGGTTCGGAACCGCCGGAAGAGAGGGCCGGGATCGGAACCTGGAAACGGTTGGTCGCTTCCGGCACCAGAATCAGGCGTGTCGGCAGATGCAGAGGGCCAGGCTCCTCCGTGAACGGCGGAAATAGGCCGCGCAGCTCTTTTGCCCGCGTGCCGGTAAGAATCTGTATCTCGTTCCCGCCGCCCTCCGCGCCGACCCGCGCTGCCGTCGCCGTATCCAGAAACCGCGCCGCCGCCACGCCATAGACATGGGTGGTCATCGGCAGCGGCACGTTCTCGATCTGGAATTTCAGCCCCGGCCCCTTCTCGACCTGCCGCAGCGAGACCGGCACGACGGGGCCACCGGGCGCGCGCACCGGACTGCCCGCCCCCTTGCGCAGCAGAGTCTCCTCGGCCAGACGCGCTCC
>Ga0070741_10016770_pt1 | contig 12140 bp, 8 predicted proteins | sample Coa_R1_4_FD_66440 | JGI IMG/M metagenome (GOLD analysis project Ga0070741, IMG submission 66440) | Surface soil microbial communities from Centralia Pennsylvania, which are recovering from an underground coalmine fire - Coalmine... | ecosystem: Environmental > Terrestrial > Soil > Unclassified ...
TGAGGCGCGGAATTGCGCATAATCCAACATGTGTCCAGTAATGCTCCGTGTGCTCCGCCACCCATAAAAGCCGAGTTGCCGATCAATTTACTCTGGATCACAAGGGCGTAACTTCGAGAGTGGGCACCGCCACCAAGGTAATACGCGGTGCTCCCGGTGAGGACACAATTAGTGAGGCAGCTCGATTGCGTCATATACGCGGCGCCGCCACAGCCCGACTCGTCCATTGTGGCTCGGGTGGCACCGTTTGTTAATGTGAATCCCGATAGGACAGCATTGCCGCTTAGATACACGCATCGGATCGCCGCATCGCCGTTGGCGCTTCCCGGCACTTGATACCCTTCAATCACAGTAAAATCCGGACCGTTGACACTTTGGACCGTTATTGACTTAGTCACCACAAGTCGGTTGGTGATTTGGAGGCTCGTCGCCCGGCCGCCAGTGCGGTAAACACCGTTCGTGACCAACACCGTGTCCAGGTTGTTTGCGGCGTCGACGGCGTCCTGGATTGATGTCGCTGCAGTGGCCCAGTTCGTATACGGCGCCACAGGTGTCGCGCAATTAAGGTCCACATACCGGTTCGTCGCTGATGTTGAGCAACAAATGAAACAAGCTCCAAGCAGACAAAGTCGGTGGTTCATATTCGACCGGTTAATTAGCATTCCTTACCCACTAGAGATTCAATATCAAGTAATACTGCTTACGTCAAGAAAAATGACTCGAACGCATAAAAACGCCACCCGCCGGATTTCTCTGTCCGCCAACCAAAGCGCGGTACGGCTTGGAGAGGAGTGAGGAACCAAGGAGAGAAGAAGACGCCCAGACAGGGACAATCCGAACGGAGTCTACTCAGTTGGCAGTGGCCGAAGGTGTGGAGGGTGAGGACGACTGCCGGGACACCTTGTGGACAGTCCAGAGCGGTGCGCAGGTATTCGGCCAGACTTTCGTGGGCCAAAGCGCACAGCCGCTTGAGCAAGTGCCGGTGGCGCTGAAAGTAGGGCCGGAGCATCCCGGAATCGCCAAGACATAGTGTCGGTGGGCAACGGGAGCCAGCACCTGGTCCAGGATGAATCGAGCGGTGGATTGCACATTTTTCTGGTGGCAGGAGGGACAAAACCAGCGGCTCTTGCAGGAGAAGGCCAGCAGGTATTCCTGGCGGCAATGGTCGCAGCCCATCCTGGCAAAACCGCGGGCCAGGTCGCCGCAACCGAAAAATTTGCGGACCACCTCGGGAATGACGGCGCGCAGGCGGCCGTAACGGGTTGGTACTTGTCCGGGTAGACGTGCTCAAACTCATCGTAATGGCGGTGGGCGCACTGCCACAGCGGGGACTTTCTGGGATTGCGTGCTCGATACGCTTGCATACGCAAGGAATGTCACCTCGCCCTTCGACGGCGGTCCGACGATAGCGGGGGGCGGCCGTTGGTCGCGGAGCGGCAAACCCGCAAATACTGGACTTATGAACAGTAGTGGACATCAGTCCAGTATGAAAAGCATGAGTATCAACAAGATATTCACAATTAAGTTAACTTCTATATCGGAACGGACCTTATCCCTCGGCCTTGCCTGCCGTCGCGAGACTCACCGGACCACCAAATCGTCCCGGTGTACACCACCCGGTCGGGTCCGGCGGAGCGGATCCCCATGGGCGGGGTCACACCCGGGTCGGTCCTAACTATTGACACTGTTCTCCTGTTTGCGTTTCTGGACCAAGCAATTGGAAACGTGCGTCTATGTGCCCATCTTAAGCCGTTGCGCGATCCATTTCAACGTCATGGTCGTCTGCGCTCGCAATTGGCTGGCGATCTGAATTTTCTCCGGATCGCCCTTGCGGCGGCGGCTTAGCCGGCACTTGCCCGTGACGGTTCAGCCAGGCGGCGCGCGGATTGCAGGGTGTCGATTTCGGCCAGGGTTTTATCGGATCGGATCCGCACGATCCGGGGAAAGCGCATCGCCAAGCCGCTGGAATGGCGATCGCTGCGTTGAAGCCGGTCGAAAGCGATTTCCAGCACCGTATCGGGAACGACTTCGAAATAGCGGCCGTGCCGCCGAATGGCCGTCGACAAAAAGTGTTCTGTGAGGACTCCGATTTCGACGTCCGTCAGCCCGGTGTAGGCCTTGCCGATGGTTTTCAACTCACCTGATTGCTCGTCTCGCACCGCAAAGGTGTAATCGCTTAAGACCTTGCTTCGTTTGCCGTGTCCGTATTCGGCGCCGACCACAACGCAGTCCAGAGTGGCCAAGGCCTTTTTCAATTTCAACCAGGCCAGTCCGCGCCGGCCGGGCGAATAACGGCTCGAAGGGTTTTTGATCACCAATCCTTCATTACCGCGGTCCCGGGCGGCCCGGAATTCGTGTTCGATTTCCGAGGCCGAATGAACTCGGCGCACTTCGGCTACGCGCAAACAGGCTGGTCGCGGGCTGATGGCTTCCAAAACCGAGCGCCGCTCTTGCAACGGCCGATCCATCAAGCTCGCGCCTTGGGACCATAAGCAGTCGAACGTGACAAAGCTAATCGGCACTTCCTCGCGCATGAACAGATCGTCCTGGCGCCTGCCGAGGCGCTTTTGCAGTTCGCCAAAAGGCAAAACGGTGTCGCCACGCATAGCAATCATTTCGCCGTCGAGAATGAAATCCGCCCCCAACCGGGCGACATCCGAGGCAATTTCGGGAAAGGTAGCGGTGATGTCTTTCAAGTCGCGCGAGTACAGCGCCACGCGGGTCCCGACTTTATGCAATTGGCAGCGGATCCCATCGAATTTGTCCTCCACCCACGCCCGGCCAGGTTCGGCATCGGCCGGAACCGGAACCGGCTCGCCACGGGAGGCGGGATCGTTGGGAACGCTGCTTCGTGCGCTCTCTTCGACGCGGTTCCAAATATCCACCGACGTTTCCTCTGGCGATGCCAGCATGAATTTAACCGGGCGGAACGGGACTAACTGGATCTGCGACAAGCGATCCTCGGCCGCGAGCCTGGCCGTCTCCCCGATATCTCCAACCAACAGATTGGCCCGACGCACGTCGTCCGCGGATTTCGCGAACGCCGAGGCGATCGCCTCCTCAACGAGACCTTCCTTCAACCCAATTCGCAAATCGCCGGTAATAATTTTGACGAAGTACTTGGCTTCAATCGCCGTGCAGCGCTCAAGCGCCGCGCGAAGGATGGGAGCCTTCGCCAACGGACCGCGTGCGCCGTGGAGTTCGTTGAAGATTTCGCCGACTCGCTGAAGCGTGAGCGAAGGTTGGACGGGATGATGCTCGAGGATTTCGGCTGCGGTTTCGCCGAGGTCACTGTGTTTAAGGTACACCTGGTGAAACGCGGACCCATCCACGTCACTGGCCGCAACGAGCACGTCGCGCAAAAGCGCCCAACCAAGCTGCAGCACCTTGTTTTGGCTCGCAGCGAAGGGCAACCCGGTAAACCAGGTAGCAGCCAGCCGGAGGGACTCGCCCTGCAAGCCGCGGAAATACTCGGATAGAACCCGGACCTTCTCCAGTTTGCGAGAATCGTCGCCGATGCGAACACACGCGTTGGCAAAGGCCAGAAAGCTATCCGACGCCAGAACTGGGTCGGCTGAAGCCGGTCCGGGGCGCTCAGGCGCAATGCTGCGCTTCGTCGCCACCGGGGCTAAGGCGGGTTGATTTGCCATAAAACCCAAAGCCAATTGTTCATCCTGGCTCAACGACTGGGCATCAATGCCCAGTTGACGGAGCGTCTGCGCGAAATCGGCGGCAAAGCCGTGCAACGTATAAACCTTCTTCGGCCGCACTTGCTTGACCAACTCGAGCAATTGCGGGAAGTCAGCATGGTCGCTGAGTGGAAACGCGGCGTCGCATTGGTAGCGATAACGACAATTGGGATCGACAGCCCAACCGGTAAGAATCGCGGTGCGGCTCCGGCCGAGGTTGCGCAGCATCGCCGAGCCCACCACATGCGGCGGACAGAGCAACACCTTTCCGCGGGCGGCGCCCGATTGATACGGTTCATAAGGCGGGAAACAGTGACCGAACTGCTCGTAAAGCCGGGTCAGATTGAAAATGCTGCCATGGAGCATCAAGGGCAAGCCGGCTTCGCCCAGACCGCAGAGCAGTTCCTGACTTTTTCCCAGCGAATACCCTAATAGCACCGGCGTTTCATCATTATCAAGCGCCTCGCGACAGAACCGAATGACCGATTTCAACACCTCTGGAGCCGGGGGAAAAACGTATTGAGGGCGGCCAAAGGTGGTCTCCATGATGAGAATTTCGGCCGGGCGCGGCTCGCACTTTTCTGCCGATAGGCCGGGACGCAGTTTGAAGTCACCCGTGTAGAGCAAAGACTGAGGATCCGTTTGGACCAGAGCCATGGCGCTGCCAAAAATATGCCCGGCCGGAAGCAGCGTCAGAGTAAAGCTCGTTGGTCCGGCCTCAAAGGTGCGCGATTCGCCGAAGGGTAAGACGTGCTCCTGGCGAGTTCCGGGCATGCGCGCTTGCATCAACTTCGCCGTCGGCGCGCTCAGGATGACTTCGCGGTGCGGCGCAATGTGATCGGAATGGGCATGACTGATGAACACTTTTTCCGGTCCAAGCCGCGGCTCGTCTGGATCCATCCATAAGCCAAGCTGAGCCAGGTGCACCCCGCCCTCACGAAACTCAATTCGCAAAGATGACACTTGGAAAAATAGGCTGTGAGGCTCGCGGCTGCAACCGGTTCGGGCTGGCTCGCCGCATTCGAATTCGGTTTCGGATTGGCCGAATTGTCGTTACACTGCAGGCAAAGCACGGGCATGCGCAAATGGATATTGAACACTCATCTGTACGGCGGCCTGCTGTGCGCCCCTTATCTAATTATTTTTGGGTTCAGTTCTCTGGATTTCCATTATCACTTCACGCAGAATGGTTTGGCGGACGCGACCCGACGAGCTCAACGAAGTCGCAGGCTTTTTCGTTGCCGGCGATGGCCTCGGATACAGAGTTGGTCAGCGCTTTGCAACGAGAGCTTGGTTTGCGAGGCTCAGCAAATAATTCAAGCGCCGCATGAGTTTGCGCGTCTTAATTGTGCCGGACAAATTCAAGGCAACGCTCACGGCCCGCGAAGCGGCGCAAGCGATCGCGCGCGGTTGGCGCGATGCGCGACCCGAGGATGAATTGGATTTACTGCCGATGAGCGATGGCGGCGATGGTTTCGGGGAGGTGATGAGCCGGGTGCTTGGAGCCCAGGCGCGAAGCCTTAGCACGCGCGATGCCGCCCATCGTCCCTGTGCTGCGCGTTGGTGGTGGAATTCCCAGACCCACACCGCGCTCCTGGACACGGCCCGGGTGGTCGGATTGGCCATGCTGCCGCCAGGCCGCTATCACCCATTCGAGCTGGATACGTATGGACTGGGCGAGTTGGTGCGAGCGGTCGTTCGAGCGGGAGCCAAACGCTGCGTCGTGGGGCTGGGCGGGAGTGCCACCAACGACGCCGGGTTCGGATTGGCGCGCGCGTTGGGCTGGAAATTCGAAGAGCGCTCCGGTCGCCCCATCGAACGGTGGACCGACTTGTGGAAACTGGCGAGCTTGCGCCCGCCCGCGGTACCATCACAGGTCCCGGAGTTGGTCGTGGCAGTGGATGTGCAAAACCGGCTGCTGGGGCCGCGGGGCGCGACGCGAGTCTATGGCCCGCAAAAAGGACTCAAGACAGCCGATTTCGCCGCGGCAGAACGCGCGTTAAAGCGGCTCGCCTCGGCCATGAAAGAGCACCGGCATTTTGACTTCGCCGCTGTTCCCGGTTCCGGCGCTGCTGGCGGGCTTGGTTTCGGCTTCGCCGCATTCCTGGGTGGCCGCTTGGCAGGGGGCTTTGACCTTTTTGCTCGCGAGGTAGGGTTGGAATCCAAGTTGGCCCGCGCCGACCTGGTGATCACCGGGGAAGGCAGGATAGACGTTTCCAGTACCATGGGCAAAGGAGCTGGTTGTGTGGCCAAATTGTGCTCTCGATTTCGGCTGCCGTGTCTGGGGTTCGCCGGAACCGTAGAGGCAAATTCCAAAAAACTCTTCACCCGCACACGAGCGCTTACGGATTTGACGACGAACGAAGAGGCCATGAGAAGGCCAAGGCTCTGGCTGCGCAGGCTCGCGCGGCAAACCGCTGCCGAGTGGATGGGAGCTACCCATCCGGAGGGGCAACCGAAGTCGACCACAGAGCCAATCACCTCGCTCGGGCATCGCACCGGCTGAAAGCCGGGACTCCGAACCTAAGGCCACCGCCTGAAGGCGGGACCCCAAACCAGGGCTTCAGCGCGAGCGCACTTGAACTGGGCCAAAACGGGCGTACCGTCTGGCCCATGAACCTGGAAGATCACTTAGGTGACATCGTCCGCAAAGCGCGGAGCATGTCGGGCGTTTCGGTCGATACTGCGGCTGAGGCGGCCGGACTGGCCGTTGACCAACTTGAGTCGATGGAATCTTCGGGCCAGGCGCCGCCACGGGTGGATTGGAAGCGCCTGGCCTCGGCCGTTGGACTGGATGGTGGAAAATTGGAAGGCCTCGCCAAGGGCTGGCTGCCGGCGCAGAAAGAACTTGGGACGTGGCGCGAGTTCCGCTGCATTACTACTGATGAAGGCATGGCCGTGAACTGTTACCTGATCTGGGATGAAGTCTCGCGGGAGGCGGCCCTGTTCGATACCGGCTGGAGAGCGGATCCGATCGAGAAGATCATTAGTGAAAACTCACTGCAGTTGCGGCACGTGTTCATCACCCACAGCCATGAAGATCACATCGCCGCGCTGGCGGCGATTCGCCAGACTTTCCCCAAAGCGCGGTTGCATTCCAGTGCCAGGAACGCTCCCGTCGACCAGCGCAACCGGGCGAACGATTTTATCCACCTGGGCAGTCTCAGAATTAACAATCGCGACACGCCTGGACATGCGGAAGACGGCATGACTTATATTATTGGCGGCTGGCCGGAAGATGCCCCGCACGTGGCCATCGTCGGCGACGCGATTTTTGCCGGCTCGATCGGACGTGGCAATCAGTCCTGGGACCTGGCGCGACAAAAGGTCCGCGACCAAATCCTGACGTTGCCGCCGGAAACCCTGATTTGTCCTGGGCATGGCCCGCTGACGACGGTGGCGGAAGAACAGAGCAATAACCCTTTTTTCTAATCGCGAGCGCTGCCGCATAAATGCGGCGTTCCGGGCGCACGGCGCGCGGACTTCCCAGTCCGCAGCGATCTCTGAACTGGGTCTGGCGAAGGAGCTTTCATCGTCAGCCGTGGTGATTCGTGGCTGCGGGCAACCAATGCCCGCGCACCGCCTGCCGGATAAATGCGGCGCTCCGGTGGGCGATCCTAAATTGTCAGTTGACCCCTTTTCGGGCGCTTGTTAGCTTCCGCAGCCCGCTCTGGAGCGGGTTTATGCGACACACTATCTCCGTCCTGGTCGAGAATAAGTTCGGCGTGCTTACGCGCGTGGCCGGACTCTTCAGCGGCCGGGGCTACAATATCGATAGTTTGAATGTCGCGCCGACTCAGGATCCGAATACGTCGCGCATGAGCATTGTGACCCGGGGCGACGATGCCACGCTTGAGCAAATCGTGAAGCAACTCAACAAGTTGGCGGATATCCTCAAAGTGACCGATTTTCGCGACGGCGAGTATGTCGACCGGGAGCTGGTGCTGGTCAAAGTGTCGGTCGACTCGAAGAGCCGGGCCGAAGTGATGCAGATTACGGATATTTTTCGGGCCAAGATCGTGGATGTGCAACCGAAGAGCCTGACGATCGAGGTAACGGGTAACGAAAGCAAAATCGAAAAGTTCCTGGACCTGATGAAGAGTTTTGGGGTCCTGGATCTGACCCGCACGGGCAAGGTAGCCTTGCCGCGCAAGTAAAGCCTCGCAACCCGAGCGCTTCACCCGGGCACGAACGGCCCGGATTTAACCCTGACGTTTAGCAAGCAAACATATGGCAATTATTAATTTTGGCGGGACTAAAGAACAAGTGGTGACGCGCAAAGAATTCACCATGGCCAAGGCGCGCCAGGTTCTTAAAAACGAAACTCTGGCCATCATTGGTTACGGAGTGCAAGGCCCGGCCCAGGCGCTGAACCTGCGCGACAATGGCTTCAACGTCATCGTTGGCCAACGCAGCAAGGAACGCGCGGTCAGCGATGGTTGGGTCCCGGGAAAGACGCTCTTCGACATCGACGAAGCGGTCCGGCGCGGCACCATCGTGCAACTGCTGGTCTCGGACGCGGCGCAGCGGGAGATTTGGCCGGTCGTGAAGGCCAACCTGCAGCCGGGCTCGGCGCTCTGTTTTTCCCACGGTTTTTCCATTGCGTACAGCAAGCAAACGGGCGTCGTTCCGCCCAAAAACGTCGATGTGATCCTGGTGGCTCCGAAGGGTTCGGGCACCTCGGTGCGGCGCAATTTTCTGACCGGCGCGGGCATCAATTCGAGCTTTGCCGTGGGACAGGACGCCACCGGACGCGCCAAAGAACGGTGCCTGGCGGTGGGCATTGGGATTGGCTCCGGCTATTTGTTTCCGACGACTTTCCAGCGGGAGGTGTTCAGTGATTTAACCGGCGAACGCGGAGTCTTAATGGGCGCCCTGGCCGGCGTAATGGAAGCGCAATACGACGTCTTGCGCGCCAACGGTCATTCCCCGAGCGAAGCGTTCAACGAAACCGTCGAGGAACTTACCCAAAGCCTCATTCGCCTGGTGGATGAAAATGGAATGGATTGGATGTATGCCAACTGCTCGGCAACGGCGCAACGAGGCGCGCTGGATTGGCGGCCCAAGTTCAAGAAAGCCGTGCTCCCGGTTTTCAAAGATCTCTATCTGCGGGTTAAGACCGGCAAAGAATGCGCGCGCGTGCTCTCCGCCTGTGGCAAACCTAATTACCAGAAGCAATTGACCAAAGAACTCAACGAGATCGGCAGGTCCGAGATGTGGCAAGCCGGCAAAGCCGTCCGCGCGCTGCGACCTAAGGAATCGGCCCGCGCCATCACCGCCGGTACGAAAGGCGTGGCCGGCCGCGCCCACAACTGATCACCGGCTCGGAGTCCCGCCTTGCACAAACATCACCACGGATAAACACCGATTCACACGGATAAAACAGCAGCTAGAAGACATCTGGGAGAAGCTGCGGCGTACACCTAAAGGGATGCGATCTCAGCCAGCCGAGCTGTTGCCCATTTTATAAGTTGTCCGTTCTGTTCCACTGGTCTTCCGGCCTACTCATCCGGTGAAATCCGCGCTATCTAGGGTCAAAACTCCCACGGCGCAACCAAAACTCCCTTTTGGTGTTTGCTTCGGTAATGTGTATATTAGCGTCGTGAGGTGTACTCTCAAAATCGTTATGGCGACGGTATGGGTCGGGCTGGTTTGGCAACCGCTCGTTGAAGCGATCATTCCCGAGGCGCCGAGCGACCAGTACCGGGCGATCCCCGAACGTAACGTCTTTGGCTTGCGCCCACCGCCGACGCCAGCGCCGACCACGAACCCTGCGCCGCCCTTGCCCAAGATTACGCTGACCGGCATCACGACTATTCTTGATAATAAACGAGCGTTGATGAAAGTCGCGCCGACGGCGCTTAAACCCGGGGACACAAACAAGGAATGGTCCTTGATCCTGACCGAAGGTCAACGGGAGGGCGACATCGAGGTTTTGCAGATAGATGAGAGGGCCGGCAGCGTAAAAGTGAACAACGCTGGAACGGTAATGGTGCTCACTTTTGAGAAAGATGGAGCCAAGCTCCCGACCTCGACGCTGCCGCCGGGCATCCCAGGCGCCCTGCCCGGCCCCCCGACCAATCCATTGGCCGCGCCAGCGCATCATGGTATTAGTGGTTTCCCGCAACGGAATCCGCGGTCAACACTTCCAGCGCCAGGTCTCGCGACCACAACGGGCGCAGCCGCAACACCAGTCGGCGGCGTGCCTACGCCGACGGGTTTTACCCCGCCGCCGGCACCCAGTCAGGATCTAACTCCGGAGGAGCAAGCGATTATTATTGAACTGCAGCGGCAGGCGAACGTTAGTAATTCGCAGCTCTTGCCGCCGACACCGCTAAGTCCGGCCAATGGCCCGGCGCAGCCGATCGGGCCAACGGCTCCCGGCGCGGGAGCCAACAATGTGGTGCCGGGGACACCCCGCGTATTGGTCCCTCAATAGACGTCGGGCGGCTAATCCGATCGTCTTTTCGCGCGTTATCAGTGTCAATCGGTGTCCATCCGTGGTTTCCAACTGCCGAAGATCCGTTAACGCTCTCGAACTACAACTCTGCGATCTTCTTTAGCAACGCCGTGGTGGACTTGCCGGGCACTACGGGCATAATCGCCACCCTCCCGCCATTTTTTTCAACCAGCCGCCGTTCCTCCTGGTTAATCGTCTCCAGGGTGTAATCCCCCCCCTTAAGATAAATGTCCGGCTGCGCTATCGATAAGAATCGCGCCGCGGTCCGTTCGTTGAAAATGCAGATCGCATCCACGCTCTCCAACGCGGCGAGCACCCCCGCCCGGTCCGCTTCACAATTGAGCGGGCGGCCCGGCCCTTTAAGCTCCTGCACGCTTTTGTCACCATTGAGTCCAATCAATAAGGCATCGCCCAGGTTGCGCCCGGCTTCCAGGTAAGTGACGTGGCCCAGGTGTAACAGGTCGAAACAGCCGTTCGTAACCACCAGCTTTTTGCCACTCGCGCGCATGGCCTGGCGCCAGGCGGGCAGTTCTTCCAAGGTGAGGATCTTGTGCCGGAAATTCACCGCCGGATTCTGGCTGGTCTTAGACGGGCTTGGCAAGGCTACAGCAGGTGGCAAAACATGGCGTCGCGCAGCTTGGGCTCAAACCAGGTGCTCTTGGGCGGCATGATTCCGCCCGCGTCCGCCACGGTCATTAGATCCTCAATGCTCGTGGGATACATCGAAAACGCGCACGCGTATTGTCCGCTGTTAACCAGCTTTTCCAGCTCGGCCGTGCCGCGAATTCCACCCACGAAATTAATTCGCTTGCTGGTGCGCGGGTCGTCGATACCAAAGAGAGGTTCAAGCACGTACTTCTGCAGCAAGGTGACGTCCAGCTTCTCGATGGGATCGGTGGTCGTTGCGAATCGTGGGCGAAAATGCAGGTTGTGCCACTTGCCTTCCAGATACAATCCCAGCTCATGCTTGCGTTGCGGCAGGGCTTTTCCGTTAGCCTGAAGGATGAAAACTCCATCGAGTTTCTCCAGCAGTTGGGCTGAGGATAAGCCGTTGAGATCCTTGAGCACGCGGTTATACGGGAGGATTTGCACCTGATTGTGCGGAAAAATCACGCTCAGAAAAAAGCCGCTGTGTCCCGCGCCTTTTCGGGCCTGAAACACCCGTGCCGCCGCGGCGCTGCGATGGTGGCCATCGGCGATGTACAATGCTGGCATCCCGGCAAACTCCTGCTCTATGACATTAATCTCAGAGGGCTCGGCGATACTCCACGCGCTGTGCCGAACGCCATCTTTGGCAACGAAATCGATCTCCGGAGCAGCAGCGGTTTGGCGGCTGACGAGGTTGTCCAAAGTACTGGTCGCGCGATAAACCAGAAACACCGGTCCGGTTTGTGAATTCAAAGCCTCGATGTGGCGCACTCGGTCATCTTCCTTGTCCGGACGGGTCAGCTCGTGTTTTTTTATGACATTCTCCAGGTACTCCTGGCAACTGGCGACGCCGACCAGGCCCACCTGGGAATGTGAACCCATTAACTGACGGTACAGGTAAAAGGCCGGCTGCGAGTCCTGACGGAGAGTGCCCTCAGAAATGTGCCGTTGGAAATTTTCCTTTCCCTTTGCGTAAACCTCCGGGGTGTAAATATCGGTCGCGGGCGGCAAATCAATTTCCGGTTTGCTCACGTGCAGGAAGCTCAGCGCGTTCCCCGCCGCCAGTTGGCGCGCTTCCTCCGACGACATCACGTCATAAGGCAGCTCGCAGATTTGACTCGCGAGTTCCGGCTTCGGACGCAACGCGGCAAAAGGCTTAATCATCGCCATAAGGCGGCGGAAGATAGTGAATCGGCGGCCAATGGGCAAGCGGCCGCCTTTAAAAGGGTGGACGAGATAAAAGTGGGTTTTGGCATTTCTCCTTGTTTTTGACCCTGTTATTGTAGTATGTATACTACAATATGAAAAAGAGCTCTCCCGATTACCCAAACCTCGAACAACAG
>Ga0070741_10016771_pt1 | contig 12139 bp, 11 predicted proteins | sample Coa_R1_4_FD_66440 | JGI IMG/M metagenome (GOLD analysis project Ga0070741, IMG submission 66440) | Surface soil microbial communities from Centralia Pennsylvania, which are recovering from an underground coalmine fire - Coalmine... | ecosystem: Environmental > Terrestrial > Soil > Unclassified ...
CTGCTGCTGCTGCTGCTGCAGCTTCGACTTAGGCCTTTCGTTCTACCGGGCGGAAGGCAAGGGGGAAGGAGAGGGGACAACAGATATGGCGGAGCCCGAGAAGCGGCGTAAGAAGGTCACCATCACTGACCTCAACGAGAAGAAGAAGCGGGGGGAGCAGATCGTCCAGATGGCGATCTACGACTTCCGGTCGGCGGTGATCGCAGACCGCGTTGGGATCGACATCCTCTGCGTCTCCGATACGGGCGGGATGATTCTCTTCGGCCATCCCGACACGACCCGGGTGACGTTCGAAGAGGTCATGAGCATGGCCCAAGCCGTGGATCGGGGCTCGAAGTACGGGCTTCGGATGGTGGACATGCCGTACATGAGCTTTCATGTCTCGCCCGAGCAGGCGGTGGAGAACGCCGGCCGCTTCTGCCATGAGGCCGGGGCCGAGGTCATGAAGTGCGAGGGCAACCGGCACCATGCCAAGAACATCGAGGCCATCGTCAAGGCGGGGATCCCGGTACAGGGCCACATCGGAATCACACCGATGCGCATGCCGCAGCTCGGCGGCTTCCGAGCCCAGGGCAAGACGGCCGACCGAGCGAAGGAGCTCATCGACGACGCCTGGGCGATGGTGGACGCTGGCTGTTTCTCGATTCTCTGTGAGGTCACGACCGAGGAAGTATGCCAGTACCTGGCGGAGACGCTTCCTGTACCGGTCATTTCGCTCGGGGCGGGGAACAAGGCCGACGGTGTCCACATCATTACCAGCGATCTTTTCCACCTCTATGAGGAGCACACCCCTCGGCATTCGAAGATCTATTGTGACCTCATTCCGATTATCGAGGACGTGTTCACGCGCTACCGGGATGAAGTTCGGGAGCACGTTTACCCCGCGCCGGAGCACACGGTCTACATGCCGGAGGGTGAGCGGAAGGACTTCTTCGCGATGATGCAGTGGTCGCCGAAGGAGGCCGGCGTCTAGCTCCGGAGGGGAAGCAGATCGGATGTGACCCGCACGAGGAGCCGACCGAGACGATGCAGTTCGTCGAAGTAGTGGGTGTCAATGATCTGGCTGAGGGCCAGATGGTCGGCTTCGAGCTTGAGGGGCAGCGGATACTGCTGGCAAAGGTCGAAGGGGACTTCTTCGCGATCGGCGCCACCTGCACCCACGAACGCTCGAACCTCGACCAGGGCGCTCTGTTGGGGAACATCGTGTACTGCCCCCTTCATTACAGCGCCTTTGACGTCCGCTCCGGTGCGGTTCTCGGGCCGCCGGCCGAATGCCCCGAGCCGAAGTACGAGGTGAGGGTCGAAGACGGCAAGGTTCTTGTCGCCACGCAACCCGTTGACTCCGGGGCGTTACCTGCCGCCGCTCCGCCCGGCACCGAAGGCTCGCCGGATGCGGAGGTGCCGGCCGAGACCGCCGTGCTCGGGCAGGAGGCGGCCGCCGTCTCGCCGGCGCCGGCGCAGCACGTCGATGGCGCGTGGTCTCTCCAGGGGCCGCGGTTCATGGCCCGCATCCCGACTTCCCCCCGCTACCTCTTCGTGGCCATCGCCATCCCGGCCGCCGTCATCGTCTTTCTCGTCCTCTGCGGCGCGGTCCTGTTCAAGAATGGGCCCGCCGTTCCCGGCGGGTCCATTCTGTTCACCCACTTCATCACTGACGCCTGGGTGGACACCTTCACGCTGCCCGTCGTCGCCCTCGTCGCCCTGCTGGCGGTTATGGGCGTCCGACGGTTCTGGGGGGGCCTGCAGGCGACGCTGCCACCCGGCGTCGCCCGCCGGCCCCTCGGCGAGGCGCTGCGGGGCACGGCCCGGGAGGTGCTCAGCCACGACGAGTTCGAAACCTGGACGACCAGCGACGTCCGGCGTGTGTCCCACCTGGCAATGTTCTACGGGTTTCTCGGGCTGATGATGGCGACGACGGGCGCCTTCATCTACACCGAGATCTTTCCCTTATTCGGAATAAGGTGGCACCGCAACCGCCTGTCCCTGCCGATCTGGGACCCGGTCAAGATCGTCGGCAACCTCGGCGGGATCGCCCTGCTCTTCGGGCTCGTCCAGACGCTGTCCCTTTGGCGTCGGCGATCCGGGACCGACCGCCCGTCGACCTACTCGGACTGGTTCTTTCCCGGGCTGCTCGGACTCACCGCCGTCACCGGATTCGCCACCGAGCTGCTCCGCTACGCCAATCTGCGTCTGGCCTACCCGGTCTACGTCGTCCACCTCGTGTTCATCTTCGCCCTGTTCGTCCACTTCCCCTTTTCCAAGTTCGCCCACGCCGTGTACTACCCGGCCGGCTTCACGTTCGCCCGACTGATCGGGAGGAGGAAGCCGACCGCGGCCATAACCGCCACCCCCTGCGCGCTCGAGTCGGACGCCGCGCCGGTCTGACGAGGCACGATCGCAGCGCTTCGATGGCCTCGCCGCGGAAGCCGTCGGGAGAGCTTGCCCAGGAGCGACGAACGTATCTCTCCGAGGTGCACCGCAGGGCCGGTGCCCGGTTCGTCGAGTGGGAAGGTCGGCTCTGGGTAGATCACTTCGGGGATCCGGAGCGTGAACACCACGCCGTTCGACGAGACGTCGGCGTCTGGGATCTTTCGCCGCTCCGGAAGTGGGAGTTGCGAGGTCGGCGCGCCGCCGAGGCCGCCGAAGAGATCTTCACACACGACATCCGAGCCCTCGAGCCCGGCCAAATCCGGTACTCACCGTTCTGCGATCGACAGGGAATGATGATCGGTGATGCCACGGTGTTCAAGGTTCGGGAGGACCGGCTGTGGCTCTTCACGGCGCGGGACAGTGACGGCGAGCACGTCAGCGAGGTGGCCAGGGGTTTCGACGTGGCGACCCGGCCGATCACCGACGAGCTTGGGTGCCTGCAGGTACAAGGCCCGGGTGCCCGTGACCTTCTCAGCGCGTTCGTGCCCGACATCGCTGATCTTGCGTACTTTCGGTTCTCCCCTGAACCGGTCGGTCTAGCGAACGTGTCATGCTGGGTCGCTCGGATTGGGTACTCGGGCGAGGTCGGGTACGAACTCTTCTGTGCTTCCGGTGAGGCGGAGGCGCTGTGGAACGCCCTCCTCGCCTCCGGGGCCTCGCCCTATGGTCTCGCCGCGGCCGAGACGCTCCGCATCGAGGCAGGGCTGATCCGGCTGGGACGCGAGTACGTCCCGCACCGTTCCAGCCCCTATGACTTGTCACTCGACGAACTTGTCTGCCTGGAGAAGGATCGTTTCATCGGCAAGGAGGCGTTGCAGGGCATTGCGACGAGGCCTCCACGGCGGCTCGTCACGACCGTCGTCGAAGACCACGTGGCCGTCCCGCCGCCTGGGGCACCGATCAGTATCGGGGGTCGCCGGATAGGAACTGTCACCAGCTCATGTCGGAGTCCAACCTTCAACACCGTCATCGCGCTGGGGATCGTGGATCGCGCCTCGGCAGAAGAGGGACCCGGCGTGGAGATTCTCCCTGGGAGCGAAGAGCTCATCGGCACCATCCGGCCAGGCCCGATGCTTGATTGGAAGGCGCGGCGAATCCGCTTCTCCGATGCGGGGGCTGACTGATGGGCCGCATCGGCGGCGGCGCCCGACCTCTTACCCGGAGCCCCACCCCTTCATCGAGCGTAAGGCACTCGACCGAGCGCTGGCCGCGAAAGCGCACTCGGGACCTACCTCGTGACCCAGATCTGCTTCGATTCGGAAATGATCGTCCGGCGGCTGGCCGACATCCGACACAGTGGATCACTTTGTCGCGGCGCGCGAATGTCGTATCATACCTACACATTCCGAGGACCCGCACCCGGGTCGGAGGTGGCTGACTTGGCGCCGGTGGATTCGCCGCTCCGGCCGGAGCTCGACGAGCTGGTGGCCAGGATGTGCAAGGCGCTCAACGACCCGACGCGCCTGCTCCTCCTCTACGCCCTCCGCACCAGGGGGCACACGGTCACGGAGCTGTGCGAGCTCGTCCTGATGCGGCACTCCAACACCTCGCGGCACCTGGCCGTGCTGCGCGATCGCGGACTGGTGAGAGCGGAACGGCAGGGCAACACCGTCGTGTACTCGCTCCGTCACCCCAAGGTGATCGACGCCATCGACATCCTGCGGGGCCTCATGTCCGAGGAACTCGCGCTGCAGACGCCCTCCGGGCCCCGCAGCTCCGGTGTCAACGACGCACGCGACGCCGTCAGCCACTCCGAGCTGGCGTCAACATTGTCGACGTCGGCGGCCTGACCTCTAGGCTCGTTGCGCTTCCATGCCCCAGATCGGGATCTGGAGGCGGGTGGAATCGTCCGGCACCGGTTCCCAGTCGAAGCCCAAGGCAGTGGCCATCTCCCGGACGGCGCCGTTGACGTGATAGCGGGTCAGCCGCAGATCGGTGATCTCCCAGCCGGCCTTGCTCCAGGTCGTGCGGAGGCTCTCCTCGGAGATGCCCATGGCAGCGGCCGGCCCACTGCCACCGGTGGGGAAGCAGAACAGGCTCAGAAGGGCATCGCGCCGGGTGGCTCGATGGAGGGCGGCGGCGTAGGCATGACGGGCGTCCTCGTCGAGGCAGTGGTAGCAGGCACCGTCAAGCACGCTGTCGAAGAGGCCGTCGAAACCGGACAGGCTGCTGGCGTCGGCCACGGCGAAGGAGACCGCCACGCCACGCTGCCGGGCGCGCTGACGGGCCTGGTCGATGGCGCTCGGGGCGGCGTCGATGGCGGTGACCTGGTGGCCCTGGGTGGCGAGGTAGATGGCGTTGTCGCCCAGGCCACAGCCCACGTCGAGGACGGCGCCGTGCAGCCGTCCGGCACGCTCGGCTTCGATCACGACCGGCTGGGCCGCACCGATGTCCCAGGGAACGGCGGCGAGATCGACGCCCTCGATCATCTGCCCTCCCTGGTACAGGGAGTCGAAATCCGCGTTGTGGAGGTCAAGGTCTTCTGGGAGCTGACTCATCCTCTGCTCCTTCTGGATTCGACGGGAAGATCGGTCAAGGACGGGCTCGGCGACGACGGCTCTTCGCCCATCGACTACTTGAAAGCGGGGTGTCGGGAGTAGTGGCCGGCGAGCGTGGTGTGCGCCTGCCGGCGAGCCGGAGAAGTCGCGTACTCGACGAGTTCGGCGGCGATCCCTTCTGTGTCCAGAGCCGAAATGTGACTCACAACGTCATCGAGCCGAGCCTTCAGTTCGACGGAGAGCGTCGGCTCCATCCCGGTGCTGAGGTGCGCGGGGCCGTTGAGCCGCTCATCGTCGAGCACCGCTTCAAGCAGTTGCGACATGACCTCGGCCCACGTCGGAAAGCTCACGGCGATGGAGATGTGGGCGGACAGCATGTCGAGCGGTCTGACGCTGTGCGGCGTCCCCCAGGGGACGTAGAGAAGGTCACCTTCCTCCAGCACGACGACTTCGGGGACGGTGTCCGCGAAGTCGGCACGATCGAGGTTCAACCCGGCCCGCGGTAAAGGATCGAGCCGTGGGTACAGGGACCACTCCTTGGAGCCGGCGATCTGCAAGACGAAGATCTCGTATGCGTCTGCATGCAGGTCGAGCCCGAATTGATGGGGCGGCGTGATGAAGGCGGTGGCCCGGCCGGCGCCGCCCAACTCCTCCTGGAGACCGAGGCAGACGTCCCTGACCTCGGGAATCCAGTGGTGGATGGAGTCCAGGACGATCGTGGACCCGTCATCGAAGAGTTCCATGAGCCGCTGGTGGTCGAGGAGCCCGGTCACCTCACGGCGGGCAACCGATCCGCTGTAGGTGTATTCCTCGAGGTCGACGACGCTGCCGGCCTTGAACAGGCGCACGTAGGGTGGTCGGGTTGAGTCGCAGGAAAGGATCTGGTCGAGTTGCTCCAGTGAAGCGAGCGATTTGAAGCTCGACCTGTCAGCGCCGGGCACGTGGAGAGGGGTACGGCCCCAGGCGGTGCTGAGGAGTTCGCCTGCGTCACGGCCGAGCAGTCCGCTGAGCGTCGTGGAAGTGGTGGCGTCGTCCCGGTTCATTGTCAGGAAGTCCCTCGTGGGCGGCTTGGTCGGCCGCGGGCATCGTGCGGTCAGGGCTTTACGGCCATCCGGCCTTGAACGTCAATACGCTGGAGCAGCGGTGGATGGGCGTGTGCGGCGAAGTACTCGTCGACGGCCTTCGTCGCCCCGGAGAGTTTTCCGTAGTCGTCGACGATGAGGACGCCGCCGCGTGTCAGGCGGGGATAGAGGTGCTCGAGCTCGTGAAGCGTGGAATCGTAGAGGTCGGTGTCGAGGCGCAGGAGCGCGATGCGGTCGGGGGCATGGGCTGGGACCGTGGTCTGGACCAATCCTTCTACGAGGTGGAGTCGCTCTGCCGGGTACCCGGTTCGCGTCAGGAGTTCGAAAACCTCGGCTTTCGACGTACCCGACGACTTGGCCGAGATCGCTGGCGATACGTCGGCAGGCGCCGGCATGGAGGCCGGCGCCCGTTCGACGGCGAGAAAGCCGTCGTGCGGGCCCTCCGGCTCCCACTGCCAGCCGAAGGTGTCGTAGAGCCAGAGTTCCCGCTGGTCGTCTCCGGCCTGCAGGAGCGTTGTCGCTGTCAGAGCCATGCTCCCGCCCCGCCATACCCCGCACTCGACGATGTCACCGACCACGCCGTTCCGGCTGACGTACTTCGTGGCGCAGTGCAGCGCGTAGGCGAGCTGCGGGGACGTGAGCGTGACGTTGGCCAGACTCCGGTAGAGCCGTGTGAACTCCGGATCGGCCAGGACGATGTCCGGGCACGAGTTCGTGGCCCGCGGGGCTTCGAATGCCGCGTCTCGGAGCGGTTCTTCGAAGGCCGCCACGTTGTCGGTGTCGATCAGGACGCCCGCGTCGCGCAGCGCGGCCAGCGCGGCCAGCGCGGCGTCACGGGAATCGGGGCTGACACCGAGCTCTTGGATGGCCAGGTCGGCGCGGAACGGTCGCGTGAATCTGGCGAGCAGGGCCACGATGTCGGCGGACACTTCGAAAAGGTCGAAGGGGCGATCGACGTGTCCAAGGCGCGGATCGTCGCTCCCCCAGGTGATGAACACGCCCGGGGCGAGCTGCAGTGTGTCCGTCGCAGTGGTGTCGTGGGCCGTCGTCATCGTCGGTGCGTCCCGGTCACCGCGCTGCCGTGGCCGGCTGGAACTGGATTCGTGCCTGACCGGCGGTGTCCGGATCGACGTCGTCGAGGGCCGCAACGGCGGCGTCGACCACGGTCCCGATGCTTTCGTCCGGGAAGACCGCGGCGACCGCCTCGCGGCTGGTCTCCACATCGGCCTCGGCCCAGAGGAGGCCGACGAGCAGGGTGCTACGGTCGTCTCCGGTACAAAGGCCGCCGAGGTGCGATCGGCGCACGATCTGTTCCCTTGCACGAATCAAGTGGGGAACGACAGCGTTTGGCCGCGTCAGGTTGTCGAGGGCGTTGTCCAGCGCCCCGGGAGAGCCGACGGCCGCCGCGGTGAACGCGTAGTACGCCAGGCTAGGGTCGGCGCCGTCGAGGATGCGGCGGAGCGCGTCCTGGTACATGGTCTCATTCGCCATCCGCATAAGTGCCAGGCCCTCGGCACGGCGGCTGACGAGCGACGTGTCGTGGTGCGCCTTGGGCACCAGCGCGAGGCCGGGCGCCCAGAACGAACGAGGCTTGCGGCCCGCCGCGCCCGGGTGCTCGGCGCAGCGGATGACCAGCGTCACGCTCGGTTTGGTGAGCCAGAACACATCATGGACCAGGTCGGGACGGAGTGGCCTGGCATCACCCTCGCGCATAACCTCGAGGCCGAGCTTGCTGAGTGTTCCGGTCTCGATCCACGGGCCGAGTCGTTGTTCGGCGGTGAAGCTGTACTGTTCATGGAGTCGGTCACCGCGGACAGCGGCGAACGCGCCGCACGTGATGTGATCATGAATCGGCGTGGCGTTTTCGATCCAATAGAGCACGTCGATGCGGAAGTCTGCGTTGCGCACCACGGTGACCGCCGGCTGCCCGAAGTCGAACGACCACGATTGCTCCGGGAGCGCCACGTCCCCGGCCAGCGCCCACTCGAGGCACTCGGCGGGGTCGAAGGCGAGAAGGTCCCGACAATCTTCGAGCGCAAGCGTGGCAGCGTGCGCTAGATGGGCCTGGTCTTCCCGGTCCCAGCACCGGTAGACGGACGCTTCGATCTCGGTGAAGCGTTGTGCAAACGGGACGGCCATCTGTGCCTCTCGCCGCCGGCGGTGCGAAAGTCGCACCGGGCCATGTCAAAGCAACCCCCAGTTCGACGGACTGCGGCGCGGCACACCCACCCCGGCCGCCGGCGTGAGTCGCTGAACACTTGGCGCGCGAACCAGCGGCGCCGTCAACCGCCTCGGCTCAACGGGCTTGTTGGCCCGGATTAGAACACGGCCGCCTGTCGCAGCACTGACTCCCGGTCAACCTTGACGATCTTGACCTGGAACTCCTTGCGCGGCTTGGTTGTGGTCGAGGTCTCGTACAACGCGCGACTCCTTTCGGCCGGAGTGTTGTCATGCTACCAGCGAACCTCTCAACATTGCAACATAACGGCCGGCTCACGAATGCTCCAGGTACAGCGACCTGATTCCCCGGGTCAGGCCCGTAATCCACACCGGCTCGACGTCCCGGGCCAGGCGGAAATCGCCGAGGGCGAGCAGTTCCTGGATGGCGACCCGGATCATAAGCCTCGCCAGGTGGGATCCGACGCAGCGGTGGGGCCCGGCGCCGAAGCCGACATGCCGGTTGGGGTGGCGGTCGAGGACCACGTCGTCAGGATTGGGGAACTCTTCCTCATCCCGGTTCCCCGACGCCCACAGGAGCAGCATACGGTCACCGCCGCGAACCGGGCACCCACCGAGTGTGGTGTCGCTGACCACGGTGCGGGCCATTCCTTGGACCGGGGACGTCCACCGGACGAACTCGTCCACCGCGAGATCGAAGAGCTCCGGCTCGGCTAGGAGCCGGGCACGCGCCTCCGGGTGCTCCGCCAGGTACCAGGCCGCGCCGCTGATGGCACTGACCGTCGTGTCGAGTGCCCCGAAAAGCACCATGAACGTCGTGAGCAGAACCTCCTGGTCGGTGACAGGGCGGCCGTCGATCCTGCCACCGAGCAGGACACCGATCAGGTTGTCGGACTCGGGCTTCTCGCGCTTGTCCTCCATCCGTTCGCCTATACGACCGAGCACCTTGATCCCGGGCTCGAAGACTTGCTCGTAGTCCGTCCCGATCTGGACGGCGATCTCCGCGATCCAGGTCGCCAGGTCTTCGCGATCGCTTTCGCGGAATCCGAGGACTCCCAGGGCGACATTCTGGGAGAAGGGAATCGCAAACGCTTTGCTGTAGTCGAACCGTCGGGCGGTGCCCAGCGGACGCATGAGCTCTGTCGCGACATCCCGAATATCTGACTCCCGGGTTTGCACTGAAGCTGGAGAGAAGAGGTCGTTGATCAACCGTCGATATTCCCGGTGCAGAGGAGGGTCTACCTCGAGCGGTGCGAGCCTCGGGAAGGGCGTCTCCGGGAGGCTCGCACCGTGCTCCGCCGTGGAGAACCGAGCCCAATCGCGGCCCGCCTCGCAGAGATCGCTATATCTGGAGACGACCCAGAAGCCGCCGTGGCACTCGCTCCATGCGACGGGTTCCCGAGACCGCAGCTCACGGAAGGTCGGGTATGGGTCAGCAGCCAGCGAGCTGTTGAAGTGGTCGTACGTCTTGCCGATCCCCGGACCTTCGTCCGGCAGCGAAATCTCGGGATGCACGACACTCCTCTTCCCGAATGACGTTGCCAAGCCGATTCGGGACCGGCCGTTCACATTTCGCCACGGCGCCGGGCGGCATTCAGAAGAGCGCTTACACCGCGACGGGCATTGGGCCCACACCTGTTTAGTAGCTGTTCTACCAAGGGTCAAGGCGTGGTGGTGGTGGCTGCCCCGACGCAGCCGGTCGGGGGATGGGCCTTATCGCGAAGGCGGGCTCCGCCGGCTGGGACGAGGAGCGGACTGTCCAGACTTCGGGGGAATATTCCCGGCGGCTATAAGCACTAGATGGAGGGAGGATCCCGACCAGACTGAAGGCCTCGTCGTCGGTGCGCAGGGAGCCCGGGATAAGGCGGTCTGCTGACGGACTTCCGGCTGAAATGTTGAGGGGGCGGCAACCCATAGTCGGCTTCGGCCTTTCGGTGTACTCTCGTCATGGTTGGGCCACGGTGGGGCGGTGCCCGGGCTGACCGGATTGGGAGGGGGACGGTTCATGCGAACCAGGGAGACCGCGGCCTGGAGCGTCCGGAAGCTCCTCGTGCTTTCTGCTCCGGTCCTCGTCGGCTTGGTCGGGTTCGTCAGCGCGGCAGCGGCGAATTCCAGCCGCCCCCAGGCCGACACCACTCCGCCGACTACTCCGGCGCTCCGCTCCTTCCAAGCCCGGGCCCGTTACGACGTCGACGCAACGGCGCAAGCGCTGTCCCAACTGGGCGGCATGAGCCCCGCCGGCGGTGCCGGGCACCTGAACGTGATGGGCCCGACGCCCAGCTCTCAGGGCAGCCCGTTTTACGTTCCCGACCCCCTGAATCCGGTCTTCAAGAATTTCCGGGGGCCGTTCCGGGCGGACCTGCCGGACCGGGACCACTCCAACGACCCGTCCCCCTCCTACACCGAGGCGGAGAGGAAGAAGCTGGTCGAAGAGGGAAAGGACCTCTTCTTCTCCACCACCGCCTTCGGCCAGCGGCCGAGCAAGGGTCCCCTCGTGTCGGGGCAGTTCCTCTCATGCGCGTCGTGCCACTCGGGCCCGGGATTCGCCGACAACCGGACGCACATCGTCGGCCCGGTGCGCGAGCGTGAGTTCGGCCTCCGGAAGACGCCGGGGCTCTTCGGCGTGGCCGACAGCGCCCCTTTCGGCTGGGACGGGCGCAACCCCGCGCTGCAGAACCAGGCCCGGGGCGCCATCGTCTCCCCCCTGGAGATGCATTCCTCTCGCGAGCCCACCAAGCGCGAGCTCGACGCCCTCGCCGAGTTCCAGAAGACGATCGTCGAGCCTCCGGCCGTCCCGGGGAGGGACTTCGACCCGGTGAGGGCGAAGCGCGGCGAAGTGCTGTTCCGCACCCCGCGCCCGGTTGTCGACGCGAGCGGGGAGTTCCCCGCGGGCTCGAAGATCGCTTGCGCCACCTGCCATACCGGCCCGGCCCTTACCGATGGCAAGGCCCACCGAGACGTCATCAACTTCCTCTACGTGGGCGATCCGTTGTTCGACCCGGGCGAGGTCGGCCCCGACGGCAACATCCAGGGGTTCGACACCCCGTCGCTGCTCGGCGCCCGCTTCCACTCGCCCTATTTCCACGACGGGCTCGCCGGCGACCCAACGGGGCAGAGGAACCTGCTCGGCGGCGGAGTCCAGAGCGCCGTTGAGGGCGACGTCGGGGCGACCGGTCCGGCCGCAGCCAGGCGGGCGTTGCTCGACGCCGTGCTTCCCTTCTACAACACCTTCCGGTTCCACTTCGGATTCACCCAGGATGAACTCAAAGACCTCGCCGAGTTCGTCCTGTCGTTGTGACCAACGCTGCAACACGCGATCAACGACGGCGAACCGTCCCTAGGAAGGAAGAAGAGAAGAAGATCGGGGGTTCCGCCTGGCCATGTCGACCTGAGGCGAACCTGCGCTGCAGTCCGCCTATGACCCCGACCCCGACTCTTGTTTGGGCGCGGGCGGGATCGGGCCCGTCTGCTCACCGATGAACTGGAACCTCTGACCCCGCAATGAGTCTGGGTCGTGAGTGAACTCAATCCCTTCGAACAAATATGGGTGCGACGGGTTGTTGCTCTTGACGAACCGGCCGAACCCCATCGACGGCAACGTAATGAAGCCCATGCCAAATGGTTCAATCGCGAGGAAGCCCACGGCGAAGGCCTGCTCCGACTGGGCAGCGAGAAGGTCGTCCTGTGCCTCCGCGACCTTCAGTTGGCCCAACGACCAGACCTGGGGATGAGGAAGGCTGCCAGGGATCGGCGAGAAGCGATCGGCGTAGAACATCACGTGCCGGATGAAGAGGGTGTTCACGCACGTGCCGGTTAGTCCGTCGCAGATGCTGGGACCGACACCCGGCGGATTTGGCGGCGAACTCGCCCCGGCCGGTTGGCCCAACACAAACAGAGCAACAGTTGCCGCCGCAACCGCCCGGATCGACCGTCTCATCTCGTCCCTCCCAC
>Ga0070741_10016772_pt1 | contig 12138 bp, 9 predicted proteins | sample Coa_R1_4_FD_66440 | JGI IMG/M metagenome (GOLD analysis project Ga0070741, IMG submission 66440) | Surface soil microbial communities from Centralia Pennsylvania, which are recovering from an underground coalmine fire - Coalmine... | ecosystem: Environmental > Terrestrial > Soil > Unclassified ...
GGTGCAGGCATCTTCTTTCTCGGCTATTTCCTGCTCGAAGTGCCGAGCAACCTGGCGCTGCAGCGGTTTGGCGCGCGCACCTGGATTGCCCGCATCATGATCACCTGGGGACTCGTCTCCGGGGCGTTCGCGCTGATCGGCGGGCCGTCCTCGTTCCTGGTGCTGCGGTTTCTGCTTGGCGCCGCCGAGGCCGGCTTCTTCCCCGGCGTGATCCTCTACATCACCTATTGGTATCCCGCGCAGTATCGCGCGATCATCGTCGGCATCTTCATGGTGGCCCTGCCGGTGGCCGGCCTGATCGGCTCGCCGATCTCCGGCGCCATCCTCTACATGGACGGCATCCTCGGGCTCGGCGGCTGGCAGTGGATTTTCATTCTCGAAGCCGTGCCGGCGGTGCTGCTCGGGTTCGCGAGCTTCGTCTATTTGACCGATCGGCCGGACCATGCCGCGTGGCTGACGGCGGAGCAGCGCCAATGGCTGGTCGCCACGCTGGAGAGCGAGCGCAGGCGCGCGCCGCGCATTTCCCACGATTCGGTCTGGCGTGTGATCTCCAACAAATACGTGCTGATCATGGCGCTGGTCTATGCGGGTGCAGCGGGGGCTTCGACGTCGCTCTCGCTGTGGATGCCGCAGCTGGTCAAGTCGTTCGGACTGACGAACTGGCAGACCGGCCTGATCACCGCTGTGCCTTTTGGCATCTCTGCCGTGTGGATGGTCCTGTGGGGCCGCAACTCCGATCGCACCGGAGAGCGGGTGTGGCACAATGCGCTGCCGCTCGCCTGGATGGTCGTCGCCATGATCGCGACGTTCTTCGCGATTCAGAGCCTCTGGATCATGGTTCCGCTGTTGACCCTGATCGCAGCCGGCACCTACGCCAGCAAGGGGCCGTTCTGGGCGCTGTCGTCGGAATGGCTCGGTGCAGCATCGGCCGCGGCCGGGCTCGCGCAAATCAACGCGCTCGGAAATCTTTCCGCGTTCGCCTTCAATTACCTGATCGGTTACATCCAGGCCGAGACCGGCAGCTTCCCGCTCGCCATGATGCCGATCGCCGCGACAGCTACCGTCGGCGTGATCTGTGTGTTGACCATCGGCCGCCGCCAGCCGCGCACCGTCGCAGCGGAGTGAAGGCCAAAACTGCGTAGCCTCCAATGCGCGTCGCCGCTTTCTCATGTCGCATAGTGGCCCGACGCCGATATCCGTGACGAACGTCGACATGACCGGTTTCGGGGCGACAACAGACCTGCGTCCGATGGGTCGGCGATGTCGGCAAATGACCCGTGGCAGCCCTTGAGCCGGTGCCAGTGCTTGGACCGCTTGAACCTGGGGTAAAATCCCGCTGCCGGGATGGGTGACAGGCTTCGCCGGCGACATGGGTGCGGTGCTGACGAGGCAAGATGTTTCGACTATCCTTCAATGCGGACCATCAAGGCGGGGCAGGACAGGGCCCACGAGGGGATATCGATGAGCACGGTAAAAAACGTTCTGACCCAGAAGAGGGGCGCCCTGATCCATGTTCGTTCCGGCGACATGGTCGTCGAAGCCTTGCGCCAGATGCGCGACAACCGGGTCCGGTCGGTGCTGGTCATCGACGACGGCGTGCTGGTCGGTATCGTGACCCAGGGTGACTGCGCCATCAAAGTGCTGCTGCCCGGGCTCGATGCGAAGCAGACGCCGGTGGGCCAGGTGATGACGGGCAACCCGGTGACGGTTGAGCCGGACGATCCGCTGGAGGGCTGCATGGCAATGATGGCCAAGCGCGGTTTTCGCCATCTGCCAGTGCTGGACGCGGGCAAGGTCGTGGGCGTGATCTCGATCGGAGACGTCGTCAAGGACATCATCCGGGATTTGGAGCACAACGTGGACGACCTGATGGGCTACATCATGAAGGACGGCCCCGGAGGCTGACAGACGCTTGCTCTGATTCACATGTCAAACAGCCACGAAAAATCCCGGAAGCAATCCAGCGCCAGAGAGACTGAAGACTGGATTGCTTCTTCGCTTCGCTCCTCGCAATGAGGTCGGGACGCGACCCTGCACCCCCGCGACACGTTGCGCCCGAGTTGTTGATCCGTCCTTCGCCCAAAGAGGGCGTGGGGAATGCCGGATGCCCAAGCGCACCCGCAGCCTCGCGTGGGAAAGATAAAAACCACACGAGCAAGTCACCACGGTCGCGCCGGTTTCACCCGGCATTCCCGCACGCGAATGGTTTTAACGGCTTCCTTCGTGCTCTCCCCGGAGACCGGCCTTGTTGCCTCCGTCGCCTGCAAGATCGCTCTTAAGGCTTGATATCGGCATCGGGATATCGGGACCACACGACTTCGCCGTCCGCAAATGTGTCGCTCGTCGTCTCGGCACAACCGCGTCCACCGCATCCCGCGCCAACGTTTAGTGACGATCGCGAAACGCCCCTCGTTTGAGGGCGCGGGACGGCGGCGCTTATGGATTTGATTTGGGTGAAGCGTGAAGCGATTTATTTTTTCGGTGAGGACTGGACAGGTAGCATCAGTTTGATCTGGTTCCAAAAATTAGCCGATTGGCGCAAGCTTGGAAGAGCAGAAGTTCCCTCTGCCGCATTCCTGCTCTGGTGCGCAGGCGCCAGAGCAGGAATCAATTGTGACTGATGGGCAGGCTCTTTGATCTGGATCATGACTAGGGCTTTCTGGTGCCGCATAGTGGCATCAGGAAAGAGGGAGGCAGCACATGTCCTCGAGCTCAAGCCGTCACAAGAAATGCCCTCAATGCGGTTCCGAGTTGGTCGGCCTCGAATGGGATGAGCGCGTCAACTCGCGGGAAGTCCAGGACCTTTGGCATTGCTGGAACTGTCAGAAAGAATTTATCACCGTCGAACTTTCTGACGAGAAGCCGCCCGCGACCGCCGAGATCACCAAGCCATTCTTCACGAGTCTGCTCATGGAATGACCGCTTGTGGCGTGCCGAGGCGTTCTCAGTGAGGTGATCGCGGATCGCGTACGCCCCAGCGACCGCTTCCGCCAGTGAAGCGCTCGACCATTGCGTTGAACGAGCGCCTCCCTGATCGAATCTCATGTGGTCAATGAAAAATCCGCCCCGCGTCGATGACGACCGTCTGGCCGGTCATCGTCTCCGTGCGGCACATGGTGACCACCATGTCGGCGCAGTCGTCCTTGTCGGCCGGCTTCTTCAGCAGCGATGTCGCTGCGGAGCGCTCGATCTGTTCGGACTTGAGATTTGCGGTCGCGCGCGTGCCGTCGAGAAGACCCGGCGCCACGCAGTTGACCAGCGTCTCCGGCGCCAGCGCCACCGCCATGCAACGCGTCAGATGGATCAGTCCCGCTTTTGACACGGCATAGGCGATGGAAGAGCCGGTCGGGTAGAGCCCTGCCACTGACGCGATGTTGACGATGCGGCCGCGCCCCTGAGCCTTCATGACAGGAGCTGCCGCTTTGGTCAGAAGCATCGGCCCGGTCAGGTTGGTGGACATGATTTTTTCCCACACTTCCGGCGTCAGGCCGTCGAGATCCCCGAAGGGGATCGCGAAATTGTACGCGGCGTCATTGACCAGAATATCCAGCCGGCCGAAGGCCTGCCTGACCTCGCCGACAAGCCGGTTCACGGCCGCGCCGTCGGTGATGTCGCAGGCGAAGGCTTGAGCCTTGATGTGGTATTGCGACGCCAGTTCGCCGGCGACGCCTTCCGCTTGCTCGCGGCTGCGCGCGTACATGATCGCGACATGCGCGCCCTCCTGCGCGAGCGCGTGGCAAATGCGTTGTCCGAGCCCGCCGTTGCCGCCGGTCACCAGTGCGACCGCATCTTTCAGTTCCATTGCTTCTCTCCTGCAAGCTAATGCGGCAACACGGACCGCGGATCGCGTACGCCCCAGCGACCCGCTTCCACCAGCGCGATGAAGCGCTCGACCGACCCGTTGAATAGCGACGGCTCTTCCAGATTGAGCACGTGGCCCGACTTCGGAAAGAACGTCAGGCCCGATGCAGGAAGCTGTTTCTTTAAAAACAGGCTCGGCTCGACACAGGCATCGTCCTCGTCGCCGCAGATGATCAGCGCCGGCGTGGTCGCGCGGCTGATCTCCTCGGCCAATGTGTAGATCGAGGGCCGGCCGCCCTGGAAGCCGCGCATGGTATTGGCCGAGCCCCTGGAATCGTGCCGGGCAAGCGCGGCATAGAAGTCCGCGTGCCCGCGCGGGTCCTTCACCAGGAATGGAATGCGGCCCGGCGCCTCGCGCGTCACCTTGGCGACTTCAATCGAGCCGATCCTGTCGAACTGATCCGCGGTCTCGCGGCATGTCTTGCGGAAGGTGTCGAGGTTTTCGATGCTCGATCCCGAGCCGACGCCGGCGAGCGTCATCGACAGCATGCGCTCCGGCGCATTGAGCGCGACTTGCAGCGAGGAGTAGGAGCCCATCGAGAGGCCAACAAAATGCGCTTTCGCGATGTTGAGATGATCGAGCACCGCGAGCGCATCGGTATAGAAATGCCTGTAGCTGTAGTCCTCCGCTGACGCCGGCACGTCGGACGGCGTATAGCCGCGCGCCGAATAGGCGATGCAGCGGTGACCGCGCGAGAAGTAGCGCATCTGCGGCTCCCAGTTGGTGTGGTCGGCCGCAAATTCATGCAGGAAGAGAATCGGCGTGCCGCTGCCGGCTTCCTCGAAATGGAGCTTCACCTTGTCGTTGGCGACAGCGTACGGCATTCGTTCCTTCTCCCATTGTTCTTGCGTGCGCCTTGGCACGGACACATTCGAAAAATCGCAGTTAATGCTCACGGCTGCAATGAGGCAAGGGCACTTCTTTTCGTCACGGAATATGCGCGGAATGACCTTCGAATCGGACGCGGGCGGCCGCATCTCGCCTCGCTCTCGTCACACCGCGATTTTTTTAAGCGCTCGGGATGCCGGCGACCTTGGTGGCCGGTGGGGAAAGGGGGTTGCAAAAAGGATCAATCAAGAATGCTTCAATTCTCTCACGTTCGTCGGTCGCTTGTCGCGATTGCACTGTGTTCGACAGCTTTCGCTGCCTCTGTTACGCCGGCTGCGGCACGTTCACACCATGCCACACGGCGACTGGCCCACGCTTACGAGACCGGCCATCACGCGCGCCGCCACTTCGCTTATCACCGCATCCGCCACCTGGCGCGCCGGTCGCGCTGGGATCACAGCATCGCCTATCAACGATTGCACAAGGTCGCCAACAGCTATGCCAGCGTCGGGCCGGATGAGGTCTCGGGTCACGCGGCGATGTCAGGCGGCTCATCTGATCTGGTCAGCGAAGCGCGCCGCTACCTCGGCGGCAACCCGACCGGCCGCGCCAGCCTGTGGTGCGCCCGCTTCATGAATTTGGTGCTCGCGCGCACCGGCCATCGCGGCACGGGCTCGGATATGGCGGCCTCGTTCGCAAGCTATGGCCACCACGTGTCTGGACCGCAGGTCGGCGCGATTGCGGTGATGGGCCGGCGCGGCGGCGGCCATGTCGGCATCATCACGGGCATCGATGCTCACGGCAATCCGATCATGATCTCCGGCAACAACGGCAACCGGGTGAAGGAAGCGCCGATCTCGCGCGGCCGGATTTATGCGTATGTGATGCCGAATTGAGATCTTGCCCTCTCCCCTTGCGGGAGGGGGTGGTTTCGAGCGTTGGCGAGAAACCGGGTGAGGGGTCTCGTTCGGTTGATGACAACCCCTCACCCGCCTCGCTCAGGCGCGCAATTGCGCTGCCGAGCTCGGCACCCTCTCCTGCAAGGGGAGAGGGACGAGAGAGCGCGCTTGCGCTAAACGAATTGCGCCTGTTCCTCCGCCACCTCGTCGCCAACGCGGAGCGTGCCGGGCCGGATCACCTCGGCATAGATGCCGCAGTCCATGTGGCCGAGCCTGCGTTGCAGCGTGTTCGGGATTTCGAGGTCGCGCGCGGCTGTCTCGGGATCGACGTTGACGGCCGCGCAACGCTTGATCCGCTTGACGACCTTCAGACGAACATCGCCGATCGCAAGCGTCCGGTCCATCAGTTCGAACTCATGCCAGGCCGGCCATCCCGTGACGTACATGTTGGCGCGAAAGCGAAGGGGATGCACGGCCCAGTCGACCAAACTACCGACGGCAGCAACACTGGCGAGGTTGATGATCGAGACGACCTTGCGTGCGACGTCGGAAAAGCTGTGGCCCTCGCTGGAGAGGACTTTCGGTGGACCCTTGAGGTCATCGGCAAAATTCGCCGTGAAGAATTGTTCGATCGCGGCGCGGCCCTCTGCGGTTTCGAGGTCGCCGCGCGCCACCACCGCGCTGTCCCTGAGGATGGTCAACAGGTTCGTGTCATCGTCGAAGTGGGTCCGAAGTCCGGCCAGGCGCTCATTGCGCATCAGCATCAGGAAATAGGCCTTGGGCAGCCAACCGGGCGCCGCGGGATCGAATCCGGAGGGGCCATTTTCGATGGCATAGCGACGGTCGGCCGGAAGCGTCTGGCCGACATCGAGCCTGACCTCGGTTAACGGCTCTGCGGACAGGCCCTTGACGGGATAGCGGTAAAGGTTGGCGATTTGCGCGGGCATGGGCATTTTACTTAAGGGATTCCGGGTTCTCTTGCTACCGCACACGAATTTGTGAAAACGCCTCTTCCGTTTCCGGAACCCGCTTCCCACATTTGTTTCAAGCCGATGCGATCGATCTATCCTGTATCGGTGACGGCCGCGCCCCGGTTGAGGAACGTCAATGCGGCGCGCGGAAACCCCATGAAGATGCCCTTTTTTCCATGCCTTCTAGGGTGGTGCGGGCAGGCTGAGGGAAGTGACCGATGAATATCGAAAAATATACCGAGCGCGCGAGGGGTTTCGTCCAGTCCGCGCAATCACTGGCCATGCGCGAGGGGCATCAGCAGTTTTCCTCGCTGCATATGCTGAAAGTTCTGCTGGACGACAATGAGGGCCTCGCCAGCGGTCTGATCGACCGCGCCGGCGGCAATTCCCGCGCGATCCTGAAAGCGACCGAGGACGCGCTTGGCAAACTCCCGAAAGTTTCAGGCAGCGGCGCCGGACAGGTTTATCTGGCGCCCGATTTGGCGCGCGCCTTCGATGCGTCCGAGAAGGCCGCCGAGAAGGCCGGCGACAGCTTTGTCACAGTCGAGCGGCTGCTCTTAGGCCTTGCACTGACCAAGGACGGTGAGGCCGGCGCCATCCTGCGCAAGGGCAACGTGACGCCGCAAAACCTCAATGCCGCGATCGAAAGCTTGCGCAAGGGCCGCACCGCGGACAGCGCGACGGCCGAGAACGCCTATGACGCGCTGAAGAAATACGCGCGCGACCTGACGCAGGCGGCGCGAGACGGCAAGCTCGACCCCGTGATCGGGCGCGACGAGGAAATCCGCCGCACGATCCAGGTGCTTTCCCGTCGCACCAAGAATAATCCCGTCCTGATCGGTGAGCCCGGCGTCGGCAAGACCGCGATCGTCGAGGGCCTGGCGCTGCGCATTCTCAACGGCGACGTGCCGGAGAGCCTGAAGGACAAAAAGCTATTGTCGCTCGACATGGGCGCGCTGATTGCGGGCGCCAAGTATCGCGGCGAGTTCGAGGAGCGGCTGAAGGCCGTTCTGTCCGAGGTCACGTCGGCCGAGGGCTCGATCATCCTGTTCATCGACGAGATGCACACCCTGATCGGCGCCGGCAAGGCCGACGGTGCGATGGATGCGTCCAATCTCCTGAAACCTGCGCTGGCGCGGGGCGAATTGCATTGCATCGGCGCGACCACGCTCGACGAGTATCAGAAGCACGTCGAGAAGGACGCAGCTTTGGCGCGGCGCTTCCAGCCGATCTTCGTTGCCGAGCCCTCGGTCGAGGACACGATCTCGATCCTGCGCGGGCTGAAGGACAAGTACGAGCAGCATCACGGCGTGCGGATCACCGATTCCGCGCTGGTTGCCGCCACCACGCTGTCGAACCGCTACATCACCGACCGCTTCCTGCCCGACAAGGCCATCGACCTGATGGACGAAGCGGCGGCGCGGCTGAAGATGCAGGTCGATTCCAAGCCGGAAGAGCTGGATTCGATGGACCGCGAAATCATCCGCCTCAAGATCGAGCAGGAGGCGCTGAAGAAGGAAAGCGATGCCGGCTCCAAGAGCCGGTTGAAGGCGCTGGAGAAGGAGCTTGCCGAGCTTGAAGAAAAATCGGCGGCGCTGACCGCGCGATGGAGCGCGGAGAAGAACAAGCTGTCGAACGCGCAGAAGCTCAAAAGCGAACTCGACGGCTTGCGGATCGAACTCGCCAACGCACAGCGGCGCGGCGAATTCCAGCGCGCGGGCGAACTGGCCTATGGCCGGATTCCCGAGCTCGAGAAGAAGCTCGACGAGATCGAGGCCAACGAGAATGCCGGCGAGATGATGGAAGAGGCGGTCACCGCCAACCACATCGCGCAGGTCGTCTCGCGCTGGACCGGCGTTCCCGTCGACAAGATGCTGGAAGGCGAAAAGGACAAGCTCCTGAAGATGGAGGCGAGCCTTGGCCAGCGCGTAGTTGGCCAGGCTGAGGCCGTGCATGCGGTCGCGACCGCTGTTCGCCGATCGCGTGCGGGCTTGCAGGATCCGAACCGTCCGATGGGTTCGTTCATGTTCTTGGGCCCGACCGGCGTCGGCAAGACGGAGCTGACCAAGGCGATCGCCGAATATCTCTTCAACGACGAGACCGCGATGGTGCGCCTCGACATGTCCGAATACATGGAGAAGCATTCGGTATCGCGGCTGATCGGCGCGCCTCCCGGCTATGTCGGTTACGACGAGGGCGGGGCGCTCACGGAAGCCGTGCGGCGGCGGCCCTATCAGGTCGTGCTGTTCGACGAGATCGAAAAGGCGCATCCGGATGTCTTCAACGTGCTGTTGCAGGTGCTCGATGACGGCCGACTCACTGATGGACAGGGCCGCACGGTCGACTTCCGCAACACGCTGATCATCATGACCTCGAATCTTGGTTCTGAATTCCTGGTCAGCCAGCCGGAAGGCGAGGATACGTCAGCCGTGCGCGAGCTCGTGATGGGCACGGTGCGTGCGCATTTCAGGCCCGAATTCCTCAACCGCGTCGACGAGATCATCCTGTTCCATCGCCTGCAGAAGAGCGAGATGGGGCGGATCGTCGAGATCCAGTTCGCGCGGCTGTCGAAGCTTCTGGAGGAGCGCAAGATCACGCTCACGCTCGATGCCAAGGCTCGGGACTGGCTCGCCGAAAAGGGATGGGATCCCGCCTACGGCGCGCGTCCTCTCAAGCGGGTGATCCAGCGCAATGTGCAGGACCCGCTCGCCGAGATGATCCTCGCCGGCGAAATTCACGACGGCGATCGCGTGATGATTTCGGCGGAAGGCAATGTGCTCACCTTCAACGGCAAGGCACGGCAAACCGCGGAGATCGCGCAGTTCGAAGTGCCGGTGTCCAAGCGCAAGCTGAACTGAAGAAGCCGAACTGAAAAACTGAACTGATGAAACCCCGGAACGCCTTGGCGTCCGGGGTTTTTCATCTGTTCCTTCCTGTCAGCATCGTAATGAAACCGCACTTGGGCGGGGCTGTTGTCGTCATGACATTCGCCCGCCAAATGCGCGGGGCTTTTGGCGGACCCCATTCAACGCAAAGGAGCCGTCATGAACAGGGAACCTGCCTCCCATAACAAACCCGTGTTCGAGGAACTGCATCCGCGCGTCTTTGGCTTCGCCGCGTGCCTCGTCGCCTGGTTCGTGGTCAGCGCCTGGGTGCTGTTCGATCGCGGCGGCTACGTTGGCCTGCCGCTCGCATTTGTCACCGTGCTGCTGTCGATCGCCGTCGCGCTGCCGTGGATATTGTCGCAGACATGGCGAAAGCACCGGACGCCTTACGAGGTGCATCCGTCAACAACGACGTTTCGCGATTGGAAAGCAGGGGAGTTCTCGGTCTGGGGCGCGAAGCTTCACGGTTCGCACGCGGCCATCGATGTTCTGCTGCCGCTGATGGCGGTCGCCTTCGGCCTGACCGCAATCGGCATCGTGTTCGCGGTGGTGAGCGCGACGACGTAAGCCGGGAGCGAAGAGAGATCAGCGATTGGTGAGCTGGACGGGCCCGCCGCTTGCGTCCGAGATGCGGGCGCCGCGCCCGCTCATCATCTGATCCAGACGGTCGCGTTCTTTCTCGAAGCTTGTGAGCATCGTGCCTTCCAGCGACCGGCCGCGCGGCAGCTTCACGCGCATCGGGTCGACGAAGCGGCCGTTGACGAGGATTTCGTAGTGGACGTGGGCGCCGGTCGATTGTCCGGTCGAACCGACGAAGCCGATGACCTGGCCCTGCCGCACCCGCTTGCCGACCTCGAGACCCTTGGCGAAGGCCGACATGTGTCCGTAGGCGGTCTCGTAGCCGTTGTTGTGCTTGAGCTTGACGTACTTGCCGTAGCCGCCTTCCCAGCCGGCGGTTTCGACCACGCCGTTGCCCGAGGCGAAGATCGGCGTGCCGTATGCGGTCGCCCAGTCGACGCCGGTGTGCATCTTCACATAACCGAGGATGGGGTGGCGGCGGCTGCCGAAGCCCGATCGCATGATGGCATTGTTGACGGGCTTGCGGACCAGGAACTTCTTCGCGCTCTTGCCGGTCTCGTCGTAGAAATCGACCACCGCATCGTCGGGCGTCTGGAAGCGGTAGTATTTCTTGGTCTCGCCGCCGACCGTCAGCGCGGCGAACAGGACTTCGGGTTTTTCGCTGTTGCTGGCGGTGCCTTCGTCCTCGCCCGCGAAGAACACGTCGAAGGAATCTCCGGGCTGCACCTTGCGCTGGAAGTCGACGTCGTAGGAGTAGATGCGGATCATGTCCTCGATGACGTTCGCGGGCACTTTGTTGCGCAGCGCAGTCTCGTAAATGCTTTGATAAAGGCGCACGCCGGTGCCGTCATCATCGTCATCGTCGTCTTTGCTGGTGTCGGCGGTCTCAGCGACGGTGTTGATGCTGGAGACGTCGACGGGAACGTATTTGCCGAGATCGGAGAGGGCTGCGACGGCTTCGACGGTGGAATCGTTGGCCACCATCACGCGGTAGGGCTGAAGCCTGAGGCCGGGGCCTGCCGGCGCCATCAGGATGCGGACTTTCTGGCCTTCCTTGAGGCCGCCGTCGCGGCCGCGCGGGCCGAGCGTCGAGGCGATCGCCTTGGCCTCTTCCGGCGTCGCGCCCTGATCGCGCAGGATCGAGGCGACGCTGTCGCCTTTCTTGACGACATGGACGCGTTCGCCGACCGGGTTGCCGCCGGTGATCTGCTCTTTGGTCTTCGGCAGCAGCGTCACATTCTCGGGCACGACGCGCGTCTCGAACCCCGCATAGGGGTCGGCCACGTTGCCTTCGGTCGCGTAGGCGAGCTTGAGGCCGCCCTGCGTGCCCGAGACGTCAGCGGTAGCGTTGGCGAGCGAGGCGTATTTCACGCCCCCGGCGCCGTTGCCACGCCAGTTCGACGCGTCGCGGACCCGCAGCATGATCTCGTCGAGCGTGATGTTCGCAGCGATCTTGGCCTTGGGCAGGATCGGCGCGAGATCCTTGGTGACAAAGGACACTTCGGCGTCGGGTTCGACGGCGTCGGGATTGTTCGGGTCTTCGGAGGCCGCCGGCGCCGACGTGCCGACATCGGCGAGCATGCGCTGGGCATTGAACGGCGGGATCTTCGCGGACAAGTCGCTCGTCGTCATCGACAGGTTGCCGGAGATGCGGATGAACGGCCGCACCCGCATCACATCGCGGTTGCCGACCCGCGTGACGGTAGAGACCCGCACCACGTTGCGCGCAGCGCTCGCTTCGCTCGGCGGCGGCAGGCGATCGCTCTTGTGCAGGGTGCCGCGGTCGTTGGCGTTGAATGCCCCGCGCAGCGCGCCCTCGACCCGTTCCGGGAGTTTGGCGAACGTCATTTCGCCGTCGAGCGAGGCAAAAACGGCGCCGCCGATCAGGGCTGCGCCGCAAAGACCCGTCAGAATAGTGCCGCTAAACCACTGGACCGAGATGCGGCGGCGGTCGATTACCGCGGCCTCAGTGCCGTCAACCGAAAGCGGGGGCTCGTGACCGAGGTCGATGACCCCGGCATCACGCCCGTATCCGCCCCCGCGTGACGTCCTGTGGCTCAAACCACCATCCCCCCAACTTCCATCAGCATCGACGTGGCCTTACGCCGTTCCTC
>Ga0070741_10016773_pt1 | contig 12137 bp, 11 predicted proteins | sample Coa_R1_4_FD_66440 | JGI IMG/M metagenome (GOLD analysis project Ga0070741, IMG submission 66440) | Surface soil microbial communities from Centralia Pennsylvania, which are recovering from an underground coalmine fire - Coalmine... | ecosystem: Environmental > Terrestrial > Soil > Unclassified ...
GTGGCTGGGGCGCCAGGATTCGAACCTGGGAATGGCGGAATCAAAATCCGCTGCCTTACCACTTGGCTACGCCCCAACAGGTACCGGAAGAGCCGCCGCGAAGCGATTTCGCATGCAGCGGCCGGACCATAGCGGCGCAGGTCCGGCCGATCAACGGCCGCACCACTTATATATGTGTGCCAAGCGCAAAAGCGTGCGTTGACCCGCCCTGCCCCGGCACTAGATTAGCCGGCCATGACCTACCGCGCGCCGGTCGCCGACATCGCGTTCACGCTCAAGCATGCCGCCGGCCTGAAGGCCGCGCTCGCCGAAGGCCTTTACGGCGATCTCGACGAGGAGACGATCGACTCCGTCATTGCGGAAGCCGGCCGCTACGCGACCGACGCGATTGCCCCGCTCAACAGCGTCGGCGACAGGTTCGGGACTCCGTTCAAGGACGGACACGTCACCACGCCACCGGGCTGGAAGGAGACGTACACGAGCTGGGCGGCGGCCGGATGGAACGGTCTTGCCGCCCCGTCCGAATGGGGCGGCCAGGGCCTGCCGCATGCATTGAACGCGGCCTGCATCGAAATGTGGAACTCCGCGTCCATGGCCTTCGGCATCGGACCGGTTCTGACGATGGCGGCCATCGACGCGCTGCACGCCTACGGCAGCGAGACGCTGAAGAAGCAGTATCTCGGCAAGCTCGTCAGCGGCGAGTGGATGGGCACGATGCAGCTCACCGAGCCGCAGGCGGGGTCGGATGTCGGGGCGCTGCGCAGCAAGGCCGAGCGCGCCGGCGACGGCACCTATCGCGTCACCGGCTCGAAGATCTTCATCACCTACGGCGAGCACGACCTGACCGACAATATCATCCATTTCGTGCTGGCGCGGCTGCCGGATGCGCCGCCGGGCACCCGGGGCATCTCGCTGTTTCTCATTCCGAAGATCCTGCCGGACGGCTCGCGCAACGACGTGCGCGCGCACTCGGTCGAGCACAAGCTCGGCATCCACGCCTCGCCGACCTGCACGATGGTCTATGGCGACCATGGCGGCGCCAGGGGATTCCTCATCGGCGAGGAGCACAAAGGCATGGCCTGCATGTTCACGATGATGAACCGCGCGCGTCTCGCCGTCGGCCTGCAGGGCGTCGGCATCGCCGAGCGCGCGACGCAGCAGGCGCTCGCCTATGCGCGCGAGCGCAAGCAGGGCGCCGCCGGCGCGATCATCGCCTATCCGGACGTGAAGCGCATGCTGCTGACCATGCGCGGCCTGACCGCGGCGGCCCGCGCGATCTGCTACGCGACGGCTGTCGCGATCGACCGCTCGCTGCGTGCGAAGACGGATGCGGCGCGCAAGGCGGCGCATGAGCGCGCCTCGCTGCTCACGCCCGTGGCCAAGGCATTCTCCACCGACATCGGCATCGAGGTCGCCTCGCTCGGCGTGCAGGTGCACGGCGGCATGGGCTACATCGAGGAGACCGGCGCGGCGCAGCATTTCCGCGACGCCCGCATCGCGGCGATCTACGAAGGCACCAACGGCATCCAGGCGCTCGACCTTGTCGCCCGCAAGGTGCCGCTGGAAGGCGGGCGCACGGTTGCGCTCTACCTCGACGAGCTGCGCCGGACCGTCGAGGCCGTGCGCGCAAGCAATGCGCCAATCCTCGGCGCAACCGCCGCCCGGCTCGGCGAAGCCGTCGACAGCCTCGACCGCGCGACGCGCTGGCTGCTGTCGCAGAAATCATCCGACGCAGCCCTTGCCGGCGCGACCCCCTACCTGCGCCTGTTCGCAAGCGCAGCCGGCGGATGCATGCTTGCCGAGGATGCGCTCGCATCGTTGCGCGCCGGCGACGGAACGGCGCACGCCGCGCTTGCCCGCTTTTTCGCCGAGAACATTGCGGTTCAGGCGTCCGGACTTGAGCACACCGTCGTCGGCGGAGGCGACAGCATCGCCGGCGCACAGGCGGCGCTCGCCGAATAGGAGGCCGCACGCCGATGTCGCTGAAGGGAAAGACCCTGTTCATCACCGGCGGCTCGCGCGGCATCGGGCTTGCGATCGCGCTCAGGGCGGCGTCCGAGGGCGCCAATGTGGCGATCGCCGCCAAGACGGTCGACCCGCATCCGAAGCTCGAGGGCACGATCCACACGGCCGCCGCCGAGGTCGCGAAGGCCGGCGGCCGCGCGCTGCCGCTTGCCGTCGACGTCCGCGACGAGGCCGCGGTGCAGTCGGCGATCGACGAAGCCGCCCAGAAATTCGGCGGCATCGACATCGTGGTGAACAATGCGAGCGCCATCCAGCTCACGTCCGTCGCCACGACCGATATGCGGCGCTACGACCTGATGCAGCAGATCAATGCGCGCGGGACATTCATGGTCTCGAAGTTCGCGATTCCCTACCTCGTGCGCGCCGCGAACCCGCACATTCTGATGCTCTCGCCGCCGCTCGACATGTCGGAAAAATGGTTCGCCCCGCACACGGCCTATTCGATGGCGAAGTTCGGCATGAGCCTGGTCGTGCTGGGCCTTGCCGGCGAGCTGCGCGGCAAGGTCGCGGTCAATGCCCTGTGGCCGCGCACGACGATCGCCACCGCCGCAATCCGCAACCTGCTCGGCGGCGATGCGATGATGCGGCGTTCGCGCAAGCCGGAGATCGTGGCCGAGGCCGCCTGCCGGATCTTCGAAAAACCGAAGACGTTCACCGGAAACTTTCTCATCGACGACACCTTCCTCGCGGGTGAAGGCGTCACGGATTTCGACCGCTATCGCGTCGATCCCGGCCAGCCCCTGCAGGTCGATTTCTTCGTGCCCGACGACAGCCCGCCGCCCCCCGGCGTCAGCCTCGGCGCAAAATCACGCTAGGCACTTCCGCCGGGGCATGCGAGCGTTTAAGTCTAGTCAATGTCCACGCTTCTCCTCACCCATCCGGCCTGCCTCAATCACCTGACGCCCGCGGGCCATCCCGAGCGGCCCGATCGATTGCGCGCAATCGACCAGGCGCTGGAGGATGAGAAATTTCAGTCGCTGGCGCGTGTCGAGGCGCCGCGCGCGCCGCTGGACATCATCGCGCTTTGTCATCCGATGGACTACATCGAGGCGATCCGCGATGCCTCGCCCGCCGAAGGCCTGGTGCGACTGGATGCGGATACCTCGATGTCACCGGGCAGTTTCGAGGCGGCCCTGCGCGCGGTCGGCGGCGCCAGGCTCGCCGTCGACGAGGTGATGACCGGCAAGGCGGCAAACGCGTTCGTCGCCGTGCGGCCGCCCGGACACCATACCGAGACGGCGCGCCCGATGGGCTTCTGCCTCTTCAACAACGCGGCGATTGCCGCCCGCTATGCGCAAAAGACCCATGGCGCCGAACGCGCGGCCATCGTCGACTTCGACGTTCACCACGGCAACGGTTCGCAGGACATCTTCTGGTCCGACAAGACCGTGATGTACTGCTCCACGCACGAGATGCCGCTTTATCCGGGTACCGGCGCGGTCGGCGAGCGGGGCGAATTCGACACGATCGTGAATGCGCCGTTGTCGGCCGGCGACGGCGGCGATGCGTTCCGCGAGGCGTTCGAGACGGCGATCCTGCCGCGCCTGCGCGAGTTCAAGCCGGACATTCTGGTCATATCGGCCGGCTTTGACGCGCATACGCGCGACCCCCTCGCGAACCTCAATCTCGTGGAGGCGGACTATACCTGGGTCACCAAAAAGCTGATGGACATTGCTGATGCGAGCGCCAAGGGGCGAATCGTGTCGCTGCTCGAGGGCGGCTATGATTTGCAGGGGTTGTCGCGCTCGGTTGCCGCCCATGTCATGGCGCTGATGCGCGGGTAGGAAATCCAAGCTATCTTAACCGCCTGTACGATCTGGAAGCGCCGAACAAATGGCCGAAAACAACGCCGACATCAGGAAAATGCCCTTCGAGCGGGCAATCGAGGAGCTGGAATCCATCGTCAAGCGGCTCGAGGAAGGCAAGGTTCCGCTCGAGGAATCCGTCGCAATCTATGAGCGCGGCGAGGCGCTGAAGAAGCGCTGCGAGGAGCTGCTGCGCCAGGCGGAAGCGCGGGTCGAGAAAATAACCCTCGACGCAAGCGGAAAGCCCGCAGGCAGCGAACCGCTGGACGTCGATTGAGGGGCATTGGACCAGAGGCCGAATTGCCCGCCACGGCAAAAGTGGTGTAAGTCAGCGTCCGGTGGCTGGGTGTGGGGCGATGCCGCCGGCGCCCATTAATCAAGTCAGTTGGAGTTTTGCGTGTCCGAAGCGTCCAAGACACCGTTGCTCGATCGCGTCAACCTGCCGCGCGACCTCAAGAATTTCTCGCCTGCGCAACTCCGGCAGCTGGCCGACGAGCTGCGCCACGAGACGATCGATGCAGTCGCCAAGACCGGGGGACACCTCGGCGCCGGCCTCGGCGTCGTCGAGCTGACGGTCGCGCTCCACCATGTCTTCGACACGCCCACCGACCGGCTGATCTGGGACGTCGGGCACCAGGCCTACCCGCACAAGATCCTGACCGGCCGGCGCGACCGGATCCGCACGCTGCGACAGGGCGGCGGCCTCTCCGGTTTCACCAAGCGCGCCGAGAGCGAATATGACCCGTTCGGCGCCGCGCACTCCTCGACCTCGATCTCGGCCGCGCTCGGGATGGCCGTCGCCCGCGACTTCCAGGGCAAGACGCACAACGTCATCGCCGTGATCGGCGACGGCGCGATGTCGGCGGGCATGGCCTACGAGGCGATGAACAATGCCGGCGCACGCAACGAGCGGCTGATCGTCATCCTCAACGACAACGACATGTCGATCGCGCCGCCGGTCGGCGCCATGTCGGCCTATCTTTCGCGCCTGCTCTCCGGGCGCACCTATCTCAAACTGCGCGACGTCGGCAAGCAGCTGACGGCGCATCTGCCGAAGCGGCTCGACGAGTTCATCACGCGCGGAGTCGAGCACGCACGCTCGTTCTGGACTGGCGGAACGCTGTTCGAGGAGCTCGGCTTCTATTACGTCGGCCCGATCGACGGTCACAACCTCGACCATCTCCTGCCCGTGCTGCGCAACGTGCGTGACGCGCAATCGGGACCGATTCTCGTTCATGTGGTGACGCAGAAAGGCAAGGGTTACGGCCCTGCGGAATCCTCCGCCGACAAGTACCACGGCGTCGTCAAATTCGACATCGCGACCGGAGCGCAGGCGAAATCGAAGTCGCATGCCCCTCAGTACACCAAGGTCTTTGCCGAGAGCCTGATCAAGGAGGCGCGCAAGGACGACAGCATCGTCGCCATCACCGCCGCCATGCCGTCCGGCACCGGGCTTGATCTGTTTGCAAAGGAATTTCCCACCCGCTGCTTCGATGTCGGCATCGCCGAGCAGCACGCGGTGACGTTTGCGGGCGGTCTCGCCGCGGAAGGCCTCAAGCCGTTTGCGGCGATCTATTCGACCTTCCTGCAGCGCGCCTATGACCAGGTCGTGCACGACATCGCGATCCAGCGGCTGCCCGTGCGATTTGCGATCGATCGCGCCGGGCTTGTCGGCGCCGACGGGCCGACCCACGCCGGATCCTTCGACGTCACCTACCTCGGCTGCCTGCCCGGTTTCGTGCTGATGGCGGCCGCCGACGAGGCCGAACTCGTGCACATGGTCGCAACCGCAGCCGCGATCGACGATCGCCCCTCGGCGGTCCGTTATCCGCGCGGCGAAGGGCTCGGCGTGCCGATGCCGGACGAGGGCAAGCCGCTCGAGATCGGCAAGGGCCGCATCGTCCAGGAAGGCCACAAAGTGGCGCTGCTGTCGTATGGCGGTAGGCTCGGCGAATGCCTGACGGCGGCCAAGGAGCTCAAGGCCCTGGGGCTTTCAGCCACCGTCGCCGATGCACGCTTTGCCAAGCCTCTCGATGTCGACCTGCTGGTCCGCCTGGTCCGCAACCACGAGGTCCTGGTCACGGTCGAGGAAGGCGCCATCGGCGGCTTCGGCTCCTACGTCCTGCAGGCTTTGGCCGAGCACGGGCTGATGGAGCGTGGCCTGCGCGTGCGCTGCCTGGTCCTGCCGGACCGGTTCATCGACCAGGATACGCCGAGCGCGATGTACGCGCAGGCCGGTCTCGACGCCAAGGGCATCGTCGCAAAGGTCTTCGAGGCGCTCGGCAAGGACGCCGCCGCGGAAACGATGCGGCTGGCCTAGGCCTAGAGCCTCTTCTTTCTCCGCGGCACCTTTTTGCCTTCCCGTCGCGCCTCGGAAAGGGCGATCGCGATGGCCTGCTCGCGGCTTTCGACCTTCCTGCCGCTGCGGCCGCTTTTCAGCGTACCCCGCTTCCGTTTCTTCATGACGCGTTCTACGTCTTTCGAGACGCTTCTTGAATATCGACGTGCCATGCTGTTTCTCCTCGATCCGGGATCATGATGGCCGTCGAGCGTAACCTGTCAGCCGTCCCGCATGGAACACCGTCCGTGATGAAGTCTGCGCCTGCGTCGAAAGGAGCAAGCCTGTGAGCGCGCCGCGCCAACGTGCCGACCGGGTTCTGGTCGCGCGCGGCCTGTTCGACAGCCGGGCGAAGGCGCAGGCCGCCATCGAAGCCGGCCTTGTCACCGCCGACAGCAGGGCGGTGCGCAAGGCCTCCGAGGAAATACCGCTCGATGCCGTCCTGCATGCGCGGGCGCCGCACCCTTATGTCTCGCGTGGCGGTGTCAAGCTCGCGGCGGCGCTCGATCATTTCGGCTTCGACCCGAAGGGACGCGTCTGCCTCGATGTCGGCGCGTCGACGGGCGGATTTACGCAAGCCCTGCTCCAGCATGGCGCGCTTCGCGTCTATGCCGTCGATGTCGGCCATGGGCAATTGCACCAACGCCTGCGATCGCGCCCCGAAGTTACATCGTTCGAAGGCACGGATATCCGCACGCTTTCCCCCGATCGTCTTGACGAGGCGCCGGATGTCATCACCGTCGACGTCAGCTTTATCTCGCTCAGGCTGGCGCTGCCGCCGGCGCTCGCGCTCGCGCGAACGCCCGCCTGGCTGGTCGCGCTGATCAAGCCGCAATTCGAGGCCGGACCGACCGCCGTGAAAAAAGGCATCGTGCGCGATCGCGCCGTGCACGCGGCGATCTGCGACGACATGGCCGGATTTGTCCGCAGCCTCGGCTGGCGCGTTGTCGGAACGCTGCAGTCTCCGATCGAAGGCGGCGACGGGAATGTCGAATTCCTGCTCGGGGCCATGCATGACTGAGCAACTCGCGATTGCCCGTCTTGGCCATCGCGGCGACGGTATCGCCGATACGCCCGACGGCCCGGTCTATGTGCCCTACACGCTCCCCGGCGAGACCGTGACCGCCGAACGCGTCGCCGGCCATCCCGACCGGCGGCATTTGCTGCACGTCGAGAAGCCCAGCCACGAACGTGTCGAACCGATCTGCAGGCATTTCAGAGCGTGCGGCGGCTGCGCGCTGCAGCACTGGTCTCTGGCCGAATACCATCTGTGGAAGCGTCTGCTCGTCGTCGAGGCGCTGACGCTGGCCGGGATCGTTGCGCCGGTCGCGGACCTCATCGACGCGCACGGCGCCGGCCGAAGGCGCGCGGTTTTCCATGCGCGCCGCGGCACGCACGATGTGCTGGAGGTGGGGTTCACCGCTCCGCGCGCACATCATATCGTGCCGATCGACGATTGCCCCATCCTGGCACCCGGACTTTCGAATGCCTTGCGCGCGGCGTGGGCGATTGCGGAGACACTCAGGACCACGGGAAAGCCGCTCGATATCCAGGTGACCGCCGCCGACAACGGGCTCGATGTCGACGTGCGCGGGTCGGGAACGGTCAACGCCGAAAGGCTCGCCGCGCTTGCGAGGGTTGCCGAGATGCACGCGCTCGCGCGGCTGACCCGTCACGGCGAACTGGTGGCGCAGCGCGCGCAACCGCTGTTACGGATCGGACGTGCCGACGTCCCGTTGCCTCCGGGTGCTTTCCTGCAGGCAACCGCCGCCGGCGAGGAGACATTAGGGCGTCTTGTGACCGAGAACACGCGCAAGGCGCGACGCATTGCGGATCTTTTCACGGGCATCGGGACCTTTGCGTTGCGCCTCGCCGAAAGTGCGCAGGTTGCGGCCTCCGACAGCGAGCCCGCAGCAATCAAAGCGCTGCAGCAGGCGGCCGGCAGAACGAGCGGCCTCAAGCCGATCGATGCCCAGGTGCGTGATCTTTTCCGCCGCCCGTGGATGGCCGCGGAATTGAAAGGCTTCGACGCGGTGGTTTTCGACCCGCCGCGGCAAGGTGCCGAGGCGCAGGCCCGCGAACTTGGCAAAAGCACGGTACCCGTCATCGTTGCCGTGTCCTGCGATGCCAATACCTTCGCCCGCGACGCGAAGATCCTCGTCGAGGCCGGCTACAGGCTCGAAACGGTCACGCCGGTCGACCAGTTTCGCTATTCGCACCACGTGGAGATCGTGGCGAAGTTCGCCCGCTAGCTACTGGTAGCCGCCCCAGCGCTCCTGCCACATTCGCTCGCCGATGGTGCAGGAAATGCGCCCTCTCGACGCTGCCGGCACGATGCGCGGCTCGGGTTGCCGGCCGGCAATTTCCAATACCAGCTTGGTGCGGGTCGCCTCGATGAATTTCTCGCGTTCGCGGATGGGAATCACGAAAGCACCCGGACCGCCGATCACGCAGTCCTCGTAGTACTCGTCGAGATTGGCGATATCCATCGTGCCCGTGTAGGGCCGCTTGAGCATGATCGGCAGGCCGTTGATGGTTATGCCGGCCGCGAGTACGTCATCACGCGTGATTTCGACCAGGGGACCGGCATTGTTGGCTCCGTCTCCCGACACATCGATCACGCGGCGCAGTCCCTTGTAACCGCTGTCGTCGAACAACGGTTTTGCGAACCGCAAGGCACCGGAAATGGAAGTCCGCGACGCGCGACGGTACGGCGCGCGCGCAATCTCCGCGGCCACCGCATCCGCGGATTCCGGACCGTCGATCAGCCGCCAGGGCATAAGAATCTTCTGATCGGACTGTCCGGCCCATTCGAAATAGGTAACGGCGATCTTGCCGTGCGCGCCCTGACGCAGAGCCTGCAAAAATTCCTTCGAGGTCAGAGCCTCAACGTATCCTTCACGCTGCAGCGCCTGCTCGTCCGGGTCCATTGAATAGGAGACGTCGACGGCGATCACCAGCTCGACGTCGACAGGAACGGCGCTGGCACTGTTGTCGGCAAGCTTCGGCGTCGTGGGCGCCGCCGACGCCGCAAGCGCGAGGCCGGCTGCCGCAATGCCGGCAACGGTAAGGAGACTGCAAAACCATCGGCCCATGCAGGAATGCTGGCACGCGGGACTGGCGAAAAAAAGGCCGGCCGCTCAGCTTTCCAGAGCTTCGGTGGTCACGATCTCGATTCCGAAACCGCCAAGACCGACATAGGTGCGCTTGCTCGATGCCAGCAGGCGGATCGACGAGATCCCCAGATCCTTCAGGATTTGCGCACCCAGGCCGATCTCGCGCCATTGCTGCGAGCGCGCCGCCTCGGTGCCGGTGTCGCCATGCGGAATGTCAGCAACCGGAACACCGGCAGTGCCGTCACGCAGGTAGACAATCACCCCGCGCCCGGCTCTCTTGAAGCGCGCGAGCGAGGTGCGAATCGACCTGGCGCCGCCAAATACATCACCGATGACGTCGGCGCGATGCAGCCGCGCCGGGACGTCCCTGCCGTCCGCGATATCGCCATAGACGAAGGCCATGTGATGCACGCGGTCAAACGGGGTGACGTAGGCATACCCCTGCAGCGTGCCGATTTCGGAGGCGACCTGGAATTCGCCCACCCGCTCGACCAGCTTGTCGCGCGCCTGCCGGTAGGCAATCAACTCGGCGATCGAAACCTGCGTCAGGTTGTGCTTTTTCGCAAACGCCGCTACCTGCGGACCGCGCATTACCGAGCCGTCGTCATTCATCAGCTCGGCCAGCACGCCGACAGGCGGCAACGCGGCCAACCGGCACAGATCGACGCAGGCTTCAGTGTGCCCGGACCGCATCAGCACCCCGCCCTGCCGCGCGACCAGCGGAAAAACGTGGCCGGGCCGCACGAAATCGGCGGCGCCGCTGTTGTCGTTTGCCAGTGCCCGCACGGTGTTGCAGCGCTCCTCGGCCGAAATTCCCGTGGTCAGACCGTGTCGGACGTCGACCGACACCGTGAATGCGGTGCCGAGCGGCGCTTCGTTTTCCGCGACCATCGGATCGAGATGCAGGCGACGCGCCTGCTCGGCGCCGAGCGGCGCGCAGACGATCCCCGAGGTGTTGCGGATAATGAAGGCCATCTTTTCTGGCGTGCAGTGCACGGCCGCGACGAAAAGATCGCCCTCGTTCTCACGGTCGTCATCGTCGGTCACGGCAACGATTTCGCCTCTGGCGAACGCCCTGATTGCGGCTTCGACGCGCTGATGGTTGTCCCGCACGGCTCTTACCTCGAAGGCGTCAGGGCTTGAACGGCCACGCCGTGCCTTCGCCGACCTGCCCGCGATGCATCAGATAGTGATCGGCGAGCACGCATGCCATCATCGCCTCCCCGATCGGCACTGCACGGATGCCGACACATGGATCGTGCCTGCCTTTGGTGACGACTTCGGTGTCGCGGCCGTAACGGTCGACCGTCTTGCGCGGGGTCAGGATCGAGGACGTCGGCTTCACCGCAAAGCGCGCGACGATCGCCTGGCCGGTCGAAATGCCGCCGAGAATACCGCCAGCATGGTTGGACAGGAAGATCGGCTTGCCGTCATTACCCATCCGCATCTCGTCGGCGTTCTCGATGCCGCTCATTGCGGCGGTGGCGAACCCGTCTCCGATCTCGACACCCTTGACCGCGTTGATACCCATCAGCGCCGACGCAAGATCGCCGTCGAGCTTGGCATAAACGGGCGCGCCGAGCCCGGCCGGAACGCCCTCGGCGACGATCTCGATGACCGCACCGCACGATGAGCCTGCCTTGCGCACGCCGTCGAGGTATTCCTCGAAGAATTTCGCCTGCCTGGCGTCGGGGCAGAAAAACGGGTTCTGACCGACCTCGTTCCAATCCCAGCGCGAACGATCGACTTTGTGCGGGCCCATCTGCACCAGCGCGCCGCGCACCGTAAGCCCTGGCACGATCTTGCGCGCAATCGCTCCTGCGGCAACGCGCGCAGCGGTCTCGCGCGCGGACGCCCGCCCGCCGCCGCGATAATCGTGGATGCCGTATTTGACGTCGTAGGTGTATCCGGCATGTCCGGGACGATACTTGTCCTTGATGTCCGAATAGTCCTTCGAGCGCTGGTCGACGTTTTCGATCATCAGCATGATCGGCGTGCCCGTCGTCACCTGGCGGCCGGTCTTTTCGTCAGTGAACACACCCGACATGATCTTGACCGCGTCAGGCTCCTGCCGCTGCGTGGTGAAACGTGACTGCCCCGGCCGCCGCCGATCGAGTTCACGCTGGATATCCTCGGCCGTGAGCGGGATGCGCGGCGGGCAACCGTCGACCACGCAGCCGATCGCAGCCCCATGGCTTTCGCCGAAGCTGGTGAAGCGGAAGAGATGGCCGAAAGTATTGAATGACATGGGAGTTCCGCGCTTGCGCGGTTTGGTAGCCCGCGACTCTGTGCCGGTCAAATAAGCGTCGGCACGCAGGCCGAGCACGCATTTGGCGGAAATTTCCGCTCGGCAGATTTGCAGATTTCCGACCGGTGCTGAACAGATATTCACCTCGCTGAACGCCGATTAATGGCAAACTGAATATCCGTTAAGCTACGGAAAAATAAGGGAATTTTCCGTTTTTGCCGTTGCAGGCGGCACCCCCTTCCACTATGTTTTTCAGCGGTTGGGGGAAGCTCGAAATTCCGCGCTGGGTGCGGAACCATCACCCCAGCCAGTCAATGGATCGATCCTAGAGGACAAACAAAATGCGCAAGATTACTGCCATCGCTGTCGCACTCGGCTTTCTCACTTCGGTGAGCCTGCCGGCCTTCGCGACCCCGGCGGTCAATGGCGTCGTGAAGAGCGACGACCTGTCGGCTGCCAAGAAAAAGAAGAAGAAAAAGAGCGGCGACTCCATGGAGAAGAAGTCCGAGAACCTCGTGATCGGCACCGACCTCTCCGCCGCCAAGAAGAAAAAGAAGAAAAAGAGCGGTGACTCCATGGAGAAGAAGTCCGAGAACCTCGTGATC
>Ga0070741_10016774_pt1 | contig 12137 bp, 11 predicted proteins | sample Coa_R1_4_FD_66440 | JGI IMG/M metagenome (GOLD analysis project Ga0070741, IMG submission 66440) | Surface soil microbial communities from Centralia Pennsylvania, which are recovering from an underground coalmine fire - Coalmine... | ecosystem: Environmental > Terrestrial > Soil > Unclassified ...
GGCCTGATAGGGCGTGCCTCCGGCGAAGTGCTCGGCGGTGATCTCCCCGAATCCCGCCGCTCCCGCGCGCAGCAGCGCCTCGGCACGCTCCTCGAACTGTGCGCGGATCCGCGCGGTCACGGCATCGGGGGCGACCTGCTGGATCATCGCGTTGAGCGTCCCTCCGCCGCCCACGACGATCAGCTCGCGCGGGTATGGCTTTGCCCTCGCGATCATCTCGTCGGCGTCGTAGTGACCCGGGTGGTCGAACGTATCGGGCGGCGTGAGGAGTAAGATCGCCGACGCGTTCTGATGCGCCAACGCGGCCCGGGCGGACCGGATGCTGCCTTGGAGATCGTGCTCGTCGTAGTGCGTGTGCGCGTCGATGTACGGAGCGACGGACCGCTCGGGCGAAGGCGACGCAACCGCGACGAGGACGAAAGAGACGAGGCGAAAGGGCATGTTCCCACCCCACACGGTGGGAGCATACGATCAGCAGATGCACCCCACCATCACCGGGAACGCCTGCTGCCTCATCTCCGTTCGACGGCGGGCCAGCGACGGCCCACGTCCGGCAGGAGGTTCCGCTTGCCCGTGACCCGCTCGAGGGTGACGGTATAGACCGTGATCGCGTCGAGACGCGGGAACACGTCCTTCGGTCTCGGCAACGACCGATCGCCGTACTTCTCCATCAGGGCGGAGCAGAACCTCGCCTTGTCCGCGCGGTCGTCGACGACGCGCGCTCTTCCGAACGCGATCGCGCTGCGATAGCTGATCGACGTGTCGCATTCGAATCCGCCGTAGGGGAACACCTCGCCGGGCTCGTCGATCTCGAAGCACACGCGCGCTTCATGATCGATGTTGGTGCGAAGGTGTCCGCGCGCGCTCGTGTTGTGGACCCAGATCTGTCCGTCCATGAAGACGTAGAGCAGCGGGACGACATAGGGCGCGCCGTCGGCTCCGACCGTACCGAGGCGGCCACAGAACCCGCTCTGCAGGAAGGCGAGCGTCTCCTGCTCGGTCATCGCGCGGTCGGAGCGGCGGAGCTGCGCTGCTGCGTTCGGAGCGGGGGCGATCGGGTCAGCCATGCCGGAGCGAATAACCGTTTCTCGCCTCGAACGCGAGGTCGTCGCAGGGTCCTCAGGCCGCGCGCCGAATGTTCGCGCATGCAGCGGACCGTTCACCGGCCCGCGGGTTTCCGCACGAGCAGGAGATCGAACTGCACGGTGGCGACTTCGCCGACGGAGCTGGTGACGAACAGCACGTGCGCGCTCTTCACCACCACGCCGAAGTCCGACAGTCGCACCTCCGACGTGCCGCGGAGCCTCAGCGCACCCGGAGTCTTCGCATCGCGCGAGGCGCCGAGCCGCAACCGGGCCGGACGGGTCACGCCGTGGATGGTCCACAGCGCCTGCGCCGAAATGAGGCTGTCCTTGCCCACCCCCATAGTGGTCACCGGCGGCGCCTGTGCGCCGCGGATCTCGAGAGCGATGTCGGGATACGCCACCATCCCCGCGGGGATCCGGTCGTCCTTGCAGACGTGCTCGCGGGGATACTGCGAGCGCGAATAGTCGAGGCCGAGCGCCTCGCGCATGTGGCAGTCGCGCTCGGCGCTGTCGCTCACGATTGCGTCGATGGGCACGCGGAAGGTCCCGTCGACTCGCTCCGGACTGTCGGGATCCAGGTGCAACTCGCCGGAAACGCGCAGGACGCGGTCGGTATGGGTGCCGAAGGTAAAGGGGAGCGAGAGGGTGATGCCGGGACCGTCCTTGCCCTCGGCCAGCCGGTACGCCTGCACCTCGGCCCGGACCGCCGGGGCGAGGAGCACGACCAGGACGAACAGCGGAGCCTGACGCATCGGCGCGGCGATGTAACGGTTCGTCCTCGCGTGCGCAATGCCGGGAAAACGCCGTGCCGCGTTGCGCCACCTGGAACGAAATTTCGCGGCGCGCATCCAATCGGGAAGTCATCTGCGAGGAGGTACCATGCGTCTTCCTTACTTGCTCGTCCCGCTCGTCCTGATCGCCTGCGGCGGCTCCGGCGGCGGGAACCGGGCACCTGCGGAGATCGATCTGACCGCAAGCGGCGCGACCGCTGGTGGGAATCCGTCCGTCAACATCAGCTTGCCGAGCGGCGGCCAGGTGCACTTCGTCAACAAGGACACGAGGCCGCACCAGATCTCGTCCTCGAACTGCCCGGAGCTGAATACGGCCCAGCTGGCGCCGAGTGCGGATTCGGGCCTGATCACTGTGACGACGCAAGGGAACTGCACCTTCAGCGACAGTCTGAATCCGTCCAACACTTCTTACGCCGGCAACATCACCGTGCTTCCGCCCGGCACTTCCGGCGGCGGTTACTGAAACAGGTCGAAGAGATAGGCGACGCGGAAGTTCGGGTGGACGAGCCGTCCCGGATAGGCGTCGACCTCGGCGACTCCCAGCCAGCGCGCGCCGAAGAGCAGACGCACGCCCGCGTGCAGGGCCGCGGCGGTGTCGTCGCTGGTGAGGGTGACGCCGTCGCTGGTCACGCGGAAGTTGCCGTGGCTCCTCGACACGCCCGCGCCGCCGTAGGGCGTCACGCCCAGCGCTCCAAACTCCAGCAAGTATCCGGCTGAGACGTCGGCGCCAAATTCCGAGACTCGCAGCCTGTCGCGGAGCACCGGGTCGGTCACCGGAGTCTCCGACTGCGCGTAGAGGACGTGGGCACGCAGACCGACCGTGAGCGGTCCCGGCACATAGGCAAACCCCGCCTCTCCACCGATGTAATGAAGGCTCACGCTGCTCACTTCCACCGGCGGCACGTACGACACCCCCACGAACGCGCGGTACGACGGCGGCGCCGGGAGGCCGAGCGTGACGCGCGGCCGCGGGAACACCGGCGTGCGGTCGGACGCGGTGAACTGTCGCTTGAAGCCCTGGACGCCGGGGGTGCCGGTCGACCCGTCGATGGGAGGAACGCCGATCGCCTCGAGACCCACGCCGAGCTGGCCTGCGCGATAGGTGCCCGGCGCATCGACCGGGGGAAGGTCGAGGAGCAGCGCGTGAATGTCGATGAGACGCTGTTCCTGGCCGAGCAGCGTCTGGCCGCGGGCAGAACCCGCTGCGCACACGAGGAGCGCGACGAGCGCGCGTTTCATTGCCTGGGCGCCTCTGCCAGGCCGGTGAGGAACACGCCGGCGGTATCGAAGCCGGCGTAATACATTTTCCAGGTATTCCCGTCGAGGAAGACGGAAGGCGTGGTGAGGCCGCCGGAATCGAACTGCCCCGTGGCGCCCGCGGTCACTGCCGCGCCGTTCGCGCCGCCGCCGCTCACCTTGATCCAGGTGATTCCGTCATTGGACTCGGCGTAGCCGATCACCCCGCCGCTCGGCCCGCCCAGCGGGCTCGGTGCGGCGCAGCCGCGGTACCACATGCGGTAAAGGCTGTCGTTCTCCTTCACCACCGAGGGCTGGTAGGCGCAGGCGAAATCGAAGCTGCCCGCAACCCCGAGGTCGAGGACGGCGGGCGTGTTGTGCAGCTTCCCGGGCCTCTTCGTCCAGGTGCGGCCGTCGGTGGAGATGGCGAGCCCCACCCGCCAGGTATTGGTGGAGTCATTGGCGGAGTAATACATCTTGTAGTCGCTGGTATCCTTGATCACCCAGACGTAGCCCACCTGCTGCGCGTCGAACGAGCCCGGCGGGCCCAGGGGAAGCACGCTTCCGTCCGGGCCGATACCGTCGTTCATCTTCGTCCAGCTGACGCCGTCGGTGGACTCGGCATAGCCGATGCGCCGGTCGTCCGCGAGCGGGCTTTGCCCGGCGGGTGCGTGGCAATCGTTGAACGGCTTGTCGCTGCCGTTGTACCACATGCGATACAGGCTACCGTCCTTGAGCACGAAGGGCCGATAGGTCAGGTACGAGTCGAACGAGCCCGGCGCGCCGTTGTCGACGATGGATCCCTTGGCCTGCGAGCCCGGGACGCGCGTCCAATTCAGCCCATCGTCGGAGGTGGCGAGGCCGATGCGCCAATGAGAGCTGTTGATCCCGGGGCAGGTGCCGAAGACGTCGGCGCCGCCATAGTAGAGGCGGTAGGTGGCGCCATCCTTGAATGCGCTGATGGTGAAATTGCCGACCTCGTCGAATGCCCCGGCGCTGCCCAGGCCCAGAACCGCTCCTCTGGGCCCGGGGCCGGAAACCTTCTGCCACGCGAGCGGCGCGATGGTTGCGGGCTGCGACGAGCAGTCGTGCTGCGCGAGCAATGCTGCGGCGGCAACTGCCAGACCGGCGCAGCGCGCTAGCCCCTGCATCCTGGATCCGTTGCCTCGGGTCATGGGCGGTGGACCTAGCGCCCCTCTGTGCTTTGCGCCACCCCAAACTCCTCCGACGATGGTGGTGAATCCATCCGGGTTTGGGTGCCTGGGCGGAGCGAAATGCGCAGGCCGCTGAGGCGTACGCTGACGAATGCGAACGCTCGCGCTCTGCGCGCTTCTGGGGTTGTCTCCCGCCGCTTCCGCCGAAACGCTCGAAACGTTGTCGGCCTTCGAGACGAAGAAGGTGGGCGACCGGGTGTACGCCTTCCTCGCCCAGCCGACGCTTTCGCCGCTGGTGAGCGGGAACGTCACCGCGGTCATCGGCGACGACGGCGTGCTCCTCGTGGACACCGGCCACTTTCCCTCGGGGACGCGGCGGATGCTGGCCAGGCTGCGGGAGCTCACGTCGCAGCCAGTGCGCTTCGTGGTGAACACGCACTGGCACCCCGATCACAATACCGGCAACAGCGTGGTGCGCGACGCATATCCGCAGGCGGTGATCGTCAGCACCGAGGCGACCCGCGAGGCATTCGAGACCGAGCTCCCGAAGTTCGAGCCGAAGGCGATGCGGCAGATGCTTCCCGTCTTGCGCGAGGCGCTGCGCACCGGCAAGACGCCGAAGGGCGCGCCACTGACGGACGAGCAACGCAAGCGCTTCAGCGAAATGCTGCAGGAGTCGGACTCGGCGCTGCCCGACCTGGAGCAGGCGCGCCATCAGGCGCCCTCGCTGGCGTTTACCCGCGAGCTGCGGCTGTGGCTCGGCAAGCGCGAAGTGCAGGTCCGCTTCCTCGGGCGCGGCAACACCCAGGGCGACGCGATCGTCTACGTGCCCGACACGAAGACACTGATCACCGGCGACCTCGTCGTGTACCCGGTGCCGTACGCGTTCGGGTCCTTCTTTGGTGAGTGGGTGAAGACCATGGATGCGCTGCTCGCGATCGACGCGGTGGCCATCGTGCCGGGACATGGACCGGTGCTCCACGACAAGCGCTACCCGCAGATCGTGCGCGATCTGCTGGCCTCGATCGCCGCGCAGGCCAAGGCGGCCGCGGCGCGCGGCGAGAACGCGGCCGATGCGCGCGGCAAGCTCGATCTCCTCGCCCTGCGCGATGAGCTGACCCACGGAGATGCGGAGCTGAACAAGGAGCTGGACGCGTTCGTGCTCGATCCGGGCTTCCCGCGGGCGTATCGCGAAGCGAAAGAGGGGCCGCTGAAGGACGAGAACTGAAGTCCGGTGCGGCTCGCCAGACGGCTCATCGCCCGCGTGCACCCGGGCAAGCACGTCCTCGACGTCAGGATCTCAGCGCAGCGGCTTGCCGTCCTTTTCGAGCTCGTCGATGGCATCCTTCAGAGCCTTGGCGACCCCCGGGGCTCCCGTAGCTGATGGGGGTACGCGCGCGAGCTCGCGCCTCGCACCTTCGAGGTCCCTCCGCGAGCGCTTCAGGCGGCCGAGGGCGATGCGCGCTTCGGCGAAATCTGGCGACAGGCGGAGCGCTTCTTCCAGTTCTCCGGACTCGTGTTCCTCGTCTCCGAGCGCGCTGTATGCCATGGCGGCCTCCAGGTGCAGCGAAGGAAAGGCCGGCACCAGCTGGATCGCTGCATGCAATCTGTCCAGGGCAGTTCGCGGATCCCCCATGCGGAGGTGAATCATCGCGTCGATGGAAAGGACCTGCGCGAAGGCTGTCGGCGTCGCTTCGGCCTGGAGGGCGTGTCGCCGTGCAGTTTCGATGCGGGACAAGGCGGATTGAAAGTTGCCCAGACCGGCCTCGATCACCGCCATGTGCTGCTGGCCGAGCCAATCGTCCACGCCGTTGCCCAGCTCTTCCGAGAATACGGTCGCGTCGGACTCCCATTCGCGCGTTCGGCGGACGACGGAGGCGCCGTTCAGGATGGTCACGCCGATGATCGCTCCCATCGCGACGTAGCGGAGTGCCGGCTTTTCGCTCTCGCCCGCCTTGCGGAGACCGAGGGCGAGCAGCCAAACGAGGCCGATCGAAGGGCCGTAGAAGTAGCGCTCCGCGGACATCCCCGCGGGACGCAGGGTGAGCGCGACCGCTCCGAGCATCAGAATGAACGTGGCGGCGGGCGCCATCCAGCGGCGGTTGCGCCACACCGCCAGGAGCACGACGCCGAGAACGGCCAGGACGAGCAGCGCGATTCCCGGAGGCACCGGGCGGTACGTATGCGCCAAGGAGAGCGGAAGAGGTGAGAGCGCCCGCCAGGAGTAGATCCCGATCGCCGAGAGATAATCCAGGCTCAGCTTGAACACTGGCCGGGTGAGCATCGCAATGGTCAAGGAGCCGCTGCCGACGCGGAAGCGTAGCCATTGCCAGAGGAGGAAGACGGCGCCGAGAAAGGTGTACTTGGGAATTGCCTGACGGTTCAGGGATCCGGACGCCCAGTCGTCGACCATCAGGATCGCGAACATGGGCGTGAAGCTCTCCTTCGCCATCACCGCGAGGAAGATCAAGGCGCCCTGGATGGCGACCGCGCCGCGTCCACGGCGCACCTGAAACGTGAGAGCGATGGCGCACAACAGCGTCCCGAGCAGATCGTATCGTCCCGAGGCCCAGGCGACGGTCTCGACGTGCTCGGGATGCAGCGCCCACCAGCACGTGGCGACGAACGCGGCTGCCAACGCCCAGGGGGTCGGCGCGCCGAGTCTCTGGCGGAGAAACACCAGCAGGACCAGGGCAAGTGCGGCGTGGAGGACGAGATTACCGAGGTGGAAGGAACGAGCCGACGGTCCGAGAAGCAGAGCGTTCAAGTACAGCGAAGCAAAGGTGACGGGCCGATAGTTGTACGAAAGCGGCATCAAGGGATTGGGCCCTTGGTTCGCATCCATTCCGAAGGCGCTGCGGAGGGCCGAAAACGTCTTCAGGGCGGGGTTGAACTCGAGGTACCCGTGATCGTCCCAGACGAATCCGTTGTCGAGAGCCGCGCGATAGGCGATGAACACGAGAACGACGAGCGCGCCTGAGGCGACGAGAATCGCCGCGCGTCGCACAGGAACAGCGGCGGGGGCTGCGACGGAAGACGGCCGTTCGCCGTGCTGTGGAGCAGCGACTTCCATTCCGCGATCGTTCGCGAAAGCGCCGCCGCGTCCAGATAGCATTACGCCAAAGGCCACGGTGACAAGGTGGGTAATGGTCCGTGCGAGTGGGTCGCGCCGAACGCGATCTCTCGCCCGCGCGGTGATCGCCCGGCGCCGTCTGAACGCCGATTGGACAAGCTGATGGTCAGGCGTTCTCGCACTGCACGGCGCGAGCGTCGCAAAGCCCGAACGTCGCTTGACATCCCTGTGCGGCGGCGAATCTAGTCCCCGGCGGGGGCGGACCAAAACCCCCGTCCCCAGGAGAAGGGGCCATGGGTACCATTTCTCTGTCGCAGAAAAGCGCCCTCGTCACAGGTAGCTCCCGCGGGATCGGCCGGGGCATTGCGCTCAAGCTTGCCGAGGCGGGCGTGAAGAGGATTGCCATCAACTACCTGGAAAACGACGAAGCGGCGAACGAGACGGCGCGGCTGGTGAAAGAGCGCGGCGCCCAGCCGCTGCTGGTGAAGGCAAACGTCGGCGACGTCGACCAGCTCAAGGGGATGTTCGCGACGATCAAGGAAGCCTGGGACTCACTCGACATCTACGTGTCGAACGCGCGCGCATCGATCGGGACCGGCTTCTACGCGGCGCCGATGGAGATCACGGTCGAGCAGTGGCGCGCCACCGTCGACACGCAGGCGACCGAATTTCTGGTCGCCTGCCGTGAGGCCGTGCGGTTGATGGGGAAGAACGGGCGCATCCTCGCGATCACCTATGCCCCGGGAGGCGTCACCGGGAGTTGGCAGCCATGGGTCGCGATGGGGTCGGCCAAGGCGGCGAAAGAGTCGCTGGTCCGCTATTTCGCGGTCGCGCTCGCGGACCGGGGCATCACCGTGAATTCCATCAGCCCAGGTGCGTGCGACGACAGCGTGCTCTCCGGGCTCCCGCCGGAGGTCTTCAAGCTGATCAGGGAGTGGCACGAGAGCGGCTGGACGCCGATGCGGCGTCTCGGGGTGCCAGCGGACGTCGGAAATGCGGTCGTGCTGATGTGCAGCGAACAGGCGGGCTTCATCACCGGTCAGACCCTCCATGTGGACGGCGGCGGCTCGGCGATGTCCGCGGTCTTCCCGCTGCCGATTCAAGCGAACCGATAGATCACTGCGCGTTGGTGGCGGGCTCGCTCACTTACCGGTCATGTGGGGCGACCCGCCCGCGCTCGCCGAGACCCGGGTGTCTGCGAGGCCGCGGTACTCGAGCAGCGGCTTCACATCGGGCGGACCGCCGTAGAAGTCCTCGAACAGGACCATCGGCTCCATCGTACGGCCACGCGAGAGGATCTTCGCGCGGAAGACGTCGCCGTTTTCGCGCGTGGCGCCACCGTGATCGTGGAACCACTTCCCGGCGTCGCGCGCCAGCACTTCGCTCCAGATGTACGCGTAGTAGCCGGCGCTGTAGTCGTCACTCGAGAAGATGTGCAGGAAGTACAGGGAGTGATAGCGCGGCGGCACCGGCCGATAATCGATGCCGTCCTGCTGCAGCGCCGCCTTCTCGAACGCCATCACCTTGTCGGCGGTCGGGATCTGATCGGCCGGCGCCTGGTGCCAGCCCTGATCGAGCATCGCCGCGAACAGGTACTCGCTCGTGAGGTACCCGGTGTCGAACGTCTGCGTCTCGAGTACTTTCTGGAACAGGTCGTCGGGCATCGGCGCCCCGGTCCTGTAGTCCTTCGCGTAGTGCTTGAGGATCGACGGCTCGCGCGCCCACATCTCGTTGAACTGCGAGGGGAACTCCACGAAGTCCTGCGGCACGGCGGTCCCCGACAGCAAAGGATACTTCGTATTCGCGAACATGCCGTGCAGCGCATGGCCGAACTCGTGGAACATGCCGGTCACGTCGTCGAAGGTGAGCAGTGCGGGCTCGCCGGGCGCCGGCTTCGAGATGTTGAGATTGTTCACCACCACCGGCTTCTTGCCGAGCAGCGTGGACTCGTCGACGTAGTTGCTCATCCACGCGCCGCCTTGCTTGTTGTCGCGCTTGAACGGGTCGAGGAGGTAGATGGCGAGCGTCGACCCATTGCTGTCGCGCACCTCGAACACGCGCACGTTCTTGTCGTACACCGGCAGATCGTGCCGTTCAGTGAACGTGATTCCATAGAGCTGGTTCGCCGCGTAGAACACGCCGTCCTCGAGCACGCGGCGCATCTCGAAGTACGGCTTCACCTCCGCGTCGGAGAAGTGGAAGCGAGCCTTGCGCACCTGCTCGTCGTAGAAGGACCAGTCCCACGGCTCCAGCGTGAAGCTCTTCCGGCGCGCCTCCTTCGCCTGCGCGTCGATCAGCTTCTGGATGTTCGCCGCGTCCTGCTTTGCCTTCGAGAGCGCCGCCTTCGACAGCTTCGCCAGCATCTCGTTCACCGCCTGGGGCGTCTTCGCAGTCTCCTCGGCCAGCTCGTACGTGGCCCAGTTCGGATACCCGAGCAGCGCCGCCTTCTGCGCGCGGAGCGTGACGATCTTCGAGACCACCTCGCGGTTGTCGGCGTCGCCGCCGTCGGAGCGGCTCACCGAGGCCTTGAAGATCTTCTCCCGCAGCGCGCGATCCTTCAGCTGCTCGAGCGACGGCTGGGTGGTGGTGTTCGCCAGGGTGATCACCCACTTGCCTTCCAGCTTGCGCGCCTTCGCCGCCTCGGCCGCCGCGCCGATCTGCTGCGGCGAGAAGCCGTCGAGGTCCTTCACGTCGTCGACCACCACCGCGCCGTTCTTGGTCGACTTGAGCACGTTCTGGCGGAACTTCGTGGTCAGCGTGGAGATGTCCTGGTTCAGCTGCTTGAGCTTCGACTTGTCCGCGTCCGACAGCTTTGCGCCCGCCCGCAGGAACAACTTCTCGTAGCGATCGACCAGCTGCAGCGATTCGGGATCGAGCCCGAGCCTCTCGCGCTCCCGATACACCGCGTCGACCCGCGCGAACAGCGCCGGATCGAGCAGGATGGCGTCCTGGTGCGCCGCCAGCTTCGGCGCCATGTCGGCCTCGATCTTCTCCATCTCGTCGTCGGTGTTCGACTGGCTCAGGTTGAAGAAGGCGCGCGAGGTGCGGGTGAGCAGCGCCCCCGACTTCTCCATCGCCACGATGGTGTTCTCGAAGGTCGGCGGCGCCGGATCGTGCGCGATGGCGTCGACCTCCTTCCGCTGCTCGGCGATGCCCTTCTCGAAAGCCGGCGGGTAGTCGGCGTCGTGCAGCTTGTCGAAGGGTGGGTACTCGAACGGCAGGCTGCTCTTCTCGAAGAGCGGGTTCTCTGGAGGAGCCGCAGGGGCAGCCGCCGGCGACGGCTTCGGAGCTGGAGGCTGGGCCTGAGCTTCAGCCGGCTTCGGCCTCTCGGAGGTTGCGCAAGCGACCGCGGCGACGGCAGCGAGGAGGATCGTTTTCACGGCGGCTGATTATGCCATCGTCGGAACGAGCACAAGCCGGGCGACCCGCGCCCCCTACCTGGAGTCAGACGGAAGCTCGACGATGCTTCCGACGCCGGCGTAGAGATAATGGGCACCCCAGATCTTCTTGAAATGCGCGAACGCAGGCTCGCCCGTGCAGTGGCCGGGCGCGAGCTGCTCTACATGCCAGGTATCGTGAAGTGCGGTGGCGACCTTCGCGATTTGATCATCGGGCGCCGCCGGCATGTGGAACCCGCCGACGACCAGATGGACGCGCGGGTTGATCCGGGCGGCGGCCTCGACGATCTTTTCGACGCCCGGGTGGGAACAACCCGCCACCAGCACGATCCCCTCCGTCGTCTCGAGCGCCAGCGACAGCTCGCGGAGCTCCTTGGTGCCTGGTGTGTCTGACACGAGCGCGATCAGGTGCACGCCGGGTGCAATCTGGAGGTTGTTCTCCACGGCCGTGAACTTCGCAGCAGGCCAGGCGCTGCCGAACTTCAACTGCTCCGGAGGGTGCCCGCCGAAGTACCGCTCGGGTTCGGCGAGCGAGGCGTCCTTGCGATAGAAGGCGCTGGGGAGCGTGCTTCCAAAAGGTCCGAAGGTCTCCTTCGGAGCGTAGATCGCGACGCCAGGGTTGACCTTCAGGAGGTGCTCGAGGCCGGCGGTATGGTCGAGGTGCCGATGGGAGATGATGACGAAGTCGAGCTTCCGCAGATCGACCTTTGCCGCGCGCACATTTGCCGCGAAGACGCCCGCGTCGTTGCCTGTATCGAAGAGAATGCGCTTGCCGCCGTACTCGATGAGCGCGCTGAAACCCCAGTCCTTCGCGAACCTCGCGTCGCGCCCGAACGCATCGTAGAGGATGACGATGCGTGGTCGTTCCGCACGCGCCTCGCGTGAAGGCGCCATCGCCAGGAGAACGAGCGCTGAAACGCCGAGGAGTTGGCAGGACATCTTCGCCTCCAGGGGAATTGTCTCTCCCCCTCGACGAATCGGCAACAAGCCAGGCCGGAGGCTCGCAACTGCGGGCCTCCACCTCGACGGTGGTCAAGCGCGTTTGATGATCACGATCCCGACGCCACCCGGCAGGGCCGTCGTGCGTCACAAGCTCCGGAGGAACGCGACGAGGTCGGCCTGCTCCTGCTCGGAGAAACCGATGGCGAACCGCGTGTCGTAGAAGTTCACCGCGTCGAGCAGGGTCGCCGCCTTCCGCAGCGTGCAGAGCGGCATCGGCAGAGTCAGTGTTACTGTCGAGGACCGAGGGGCGCAGACCCGCGCCACGCCGACGCGGCATTCTCGGAAGGAGGTCGTCCTTGACAGCTCCTGGCGTGAGTTCTCCCCTCCCCGCGGAGAAGCCGTCGATGCGTGCAAGTATCGCCTGGGGAATCGTCGTTGGCGTGGCCCAGGCTGCGACG
>Ga0070741_10016775_pt1 | contig 12136 bp, 6 predicted proteins | sample Coa_R1_4_FD_66440 | JGI IMG/M metagenome (GOLD analysis project Ga0070741, IMG submission 66440) | Surface soil microbial communities from Centralia Pennsylvania, which are recovering from an underground coalmine fire - Coalmine... | ecosystem: Environmental > Terrestrial > Soil > Unclassified ...
ATTTCATCGTCGTCTTTGGGCTTGTCCGGCAGCGAGGCCGCCGGGCTACCGCCAAACTCTTTGTACAGGCGGGCTAATGCGCCCGTGAGAGCCGCGTTATAATCGTCGGCTGGCTCGTTGGTCTGGAACGTCTGGCGATTGTCGGTAAAGGAGTCGTCGGCAGAGCTGGGTCCGCCCACCATTGCTCCGTAGAGGATATGGCGCTGATAGGCCGGGTCTGTGATGTTATTGTCCCAGGAACCATGCGAGGTGCGATGGTGCGGCGTCTGGGGATAGCAGGAGCCGAAGCCGACCATGTAGCTACAGTTGCGCGGGTTCGCCCCCAGGATGTAGTTGATCTGCTGCACAGCAAAATCATGATAGCGCGAGTACAGCGGATCGCTCGTTCCCAGATAGTCGGCGTAGTTCAGGGCTAAGAAGGCCGTATTGGCCGCGTAGCGTAGCGATCCCCACGGACTGAGAAATGCCTCCCCTCCAGGCGAATAGCTGACTTTCTGCCCGTTTACCCCGACCGTCCACCAATCGAGGAAACGCTGGGCATCATCCTTATACTGCTGCTGACCGGTGATCTCTGCCAACAAAATGTAGCAGCCATAGGATTGATCGTCCCAGCTAATCGTCCACTGGTAGGATTTGACATTCGTCTGCGGCTGATTGCTGAGATTGACGTAATCATTCTCAGCTTTGGTCAGATACGTGGTATCATTGGTTGCCAGATAGAGCCAGATGGCTCCCCAGACCAGTTCGTCGTTATAGCCACTGAATGAGGTATAGAAGCCGCTGGCCGCGGTAATGCAGGAGTCGTACTTGCCACGGAAATTGTCGGCAAATGAGTAGAGCTGCTTGGCATGAGTGAGGAGGGTGCTGGCGTAAGTTGGATCTGTTGATTGGAAAACCATCGAGGCCGAAGCCATCGCGGCAGCCGTCTCACCGGCCAGATCGGAGCCTGGACAACTCTCATCGATCTTGTAAGCGGGACGGGCCATCTGCATCACCTCCGCTGGTCCCCAGAAAGCGTGATCCGCATTAGGGTCGCCAACCTGTCCGTACAATACGTCAGGAGAGGGATGTGCTTTGATGAAGTAATCGGTGGCCCATTTGATATTATTCAAGATATACTGCAACTGGCCATCCTGCACATAGGCATCGCGGTTCGCAATGATGCCCCAATCGAGCATAGTAACAGACCAGGCCATCGGTAAGCCAAATTTGACGTGGTCCCCGGCATCATACCAGCCCCCGGTCAGATCAAGGCCAACGTCTGATCCGTCGTTCATGGCTGAGTTGCCGATCCAGGGCACACGGTTCCAGGATGGTTTGGGACCAGAGCTCTGCTCTTCGTAAAAGTATATGGCCTTCTGCAACGCTTCCCCGTAGTTAAACGTTGGACTGGCATGGACAATAGCTGAGCGTAGCGGGCCTACGAGAACAGCCGCTAGCAGAATCATGCAGAGCAGAGGTAGAAGTAGGATGGTCGATGGCTGCTTCAACCTGTGTGTACCGAGCTTCTTGATCGGCATCATATTCCCCTGTCCTTTCAGGATATGGAGAGTACCCATGCTATACGTCAGGCTGTGTGAAGAAGGTACGCCAGTACAAATGCTGATAAATGACGAGCGCGCGAGCGAAAGATCCCTAAGAGAGCGGATGCTCGTCTGGACTCCTTTTCATAGGTGTTCCCAAATAAAACAAGAGCGTAAGATGTACTGTACCTAGCATGATGGCCAGGATACAAGAGCACATGCTAGACAGTTACTGAGCATCTAGCCAGCAGCCCTGCCTGGCAAGGGCGGCTCAGCCCTGCCAGGTGACGAATTTCGTACAGGTATCCGCAGACGAGGTAAAAGTGAAAATGAGCTGACCTTTTTCCCCAGGAGAACTCCTGATATAAACAATGACCTGTGATGGTTGCCCCGACACGCTGGTCCCCTTGCTCGCATTGAATTGCGCCGCCAATGAACTGCTAGCCTTCCAGGTAAATAACCCCTGGCCGCTGCTATATAGCCAGAGCGTCAGTGTGCAGCGGTAGCCGAGCGCTTCCAGGATACAGTCCCGCGGAGTTAAATTGGCCGGCGAGATCTCAGCCGTGAGAGCGGAAGGGGCCGGCGGCGTAAGGGCAGGAGAGATCATAGGCGTAGGCGTGGCAATGCTGATCGGTGTAGGTGTAGCAATGCTAGCAGCTCCTGTGAGTGGCTTCATCTGGGTCTCCTCTTTCGGCGTAGAAGACAAAGCATGAGCTGTTGATGATGAGGTTAGAACTGGCGGGAACAATTGGTTGAAAGAAAATCCAGTGAGCAAGAGCGATGCGATAATGATCAGGATGAGAGCAAAGCTAGTCCCCCCCGCACGCAGGATCTGGCTGGTGGAGCGCTTACGCTGTTCTGGCAGCGCAGGCAGAGGGGGTGATGCCCCATTTGTTGGAGGAGCCGTGGGTGGGGCCAGTCCCCGCTGGTCGAGCCACTCACGAATAGCCGTCGCATTCAAATGATTGACGCTTTCAAACGCGCTCAGACTGGCCTCGCCCAGCAGTTGCGCTTCTTTGTGTTGCCCCTGCAACGCACGTACATATGCCTCTCCCCACAGCAAATGGGCCTGTTGATCATATGTAGCACTTTGTAGAATGTACGTGAAAGTGTCTGTACGTTTCGGCCAGGAAGGTGCTACGGGAGAAGTGATCTTTCCTGCATGCAGTTCCTTTGTCTGCCCCTCTATGCCTGCTTGAAAGAGGTGGGAAGCAGACGAGCGTAGGGGGGAGTCGTTCCCATTGCTCTCTTGTGATTGGCTTGCGCCTTCCAGCAGCCCTAATTCGGCAGCGTTTCTGCTGAAGAGCGCGCAGAGTTTCTCGCGAAAATAGGGGGTGGGAGAAAATAGACCTCGTTCCCAGCGGCTGACTGTGGTAGCGTCCGTGCCAAGCTGTTCCGCCACTTTGGCCTGCGACCAACCTCGTAGTTCGCGTGCCTGTTTCAAACGACGATTCGGTGTCATACGCGTGTCCTCCAATGACCTCGTCGTAACAACTGATTGTGTAACGCCTTGATCGCTAACTCCTAAGCACAACAATGTACTCCTGACTCCCGTTCTGCCCGCTTCTATCTGTCCATAGTGTGTCTAGTGGATGTCGTTGTATGCAGAAAAATGATTAGCTACACTACAATCAAAACCGTTCATCACGTATCTTACCATTACTTACCCGTTAATGTAAACGTTCACGTAAACGATTACGATTATTCTTTTCCTCACTCACGCGCTAAATAACACAGTGAGAAGGAGGTGCAGAGCAGGCAGGGACGCTACTCACAACTTATTCAGGAAATAATGGTTGCTCTCCTCAACACTGGCTCTCTCATGGAGCATCGACGCCGGAGTCTGGAGAGTAGTTGGATGGTCTATACCACCTGGGTTTAGCATTGCGTAAAAAGGAGGTTAGAGTGACTCCAAAGAGGATCTTTCAATATACTTTACTGGGGGTCATCGTCACGACGCTGATGATCTCTGGATTTTTAGGAGGCCAACGCATTCCGCTAGCACATAGTGCTACTCGAACTGCAAATGCCACATCCATCTATACCCAGCATTTCCTGACTCTCTACGGCGAGATCAAGAATCCAGCCAATGGGTATTTTAGCCCTCTGGGTATCCCTTACCACTCAGTGGAGACCCTGATAGTCGAAGCGCCGGACTACGGCCACGAAACGACGTCGGAAACGTTCAGCTTCTGGATCTGGCTGGAGGCGACTTACGGTCAGGTGACGGGGAACTGGCAACCCTTCACCAACGCCTGGGCGACGATGGATAAGTATATGATTCCATCTCATGCCGATCAGCCGACCAATAGCGGCTATAATCCCAGCAGTCCCGCGCAGTACGCGCCGGAGTCGCCCAACATCACCGATTATCCGACCCAGCTTTCTACATCCGTGTCGGTGGGGCAAGATCCACTGGCCAGCGAACTCCAGCAGACCTACGGCACCCCTGATATCTATGGTATGCCCTGGCTGCTCGACACGGATAACTGGTACGGCTACGGTCATTGTGGGGATGGCACGACCAAGCCATCTTTCATCAACTCGTACCAGCGTGGGGCATCGGAGTCGGTCTGGAAGACGGTAGTTCAACCAGAGTGTGAAACATTCACCTGGGGCAGGAACGATGGAACCGGCTTTTTGACCCTGTTCAACACATCGGCTTCGGGCGGTGGCTACGCGCAGCAGTGGCGTTACACCGACGCGCCTGATGCTGATGCGCGCACGGTCCAGGCGGCTTTTTGGGCCTATACCTGGGCGACTGCTCAAGGGCAGGGGAGCGCGATAGCTTCTCAAGTTGCCGAAGCAGCGAAGATGGGTGACTATCTGCGCTACGGCACGTACGATAAATACTTCAAGACGATGGGTTGTACGAGCACGAGTTGTCCGGCTGGTAGTGGCAAAAACAGTTCAACTTACTTGCTGGACTGGTACTATGCCTGGGGTGGAGCACTCCCTTCCGCCGGTAGCTGGGCCTGGCGTATCGGCGCCAGTGCTGCTCACCAGGGCTACCAGAACCCTCTGGCGGCCTGGGCGCTGAGCACTGTGCCCGCTCTTAAACCCAAGTCTCCAACCGCCGCTGGTGACTGGGCAACCAGTCTGCAACGCATGTTACAGTTCTATCAATGGCTGCAATCGGCTGAAGGTGCCATCGCTGGTGGTGCGACCAACAGTTGGAATGGTCAATATGGAACGCCTCCCGCCGGTGATCCCACATTCTACGGCATGGCCTACGACTTCGAACCGGTCTACCATGATCCGCCTAGCAACAGTTGGTTTGGTTTCCAGGCATGGTCAATGGAACGGGTCGCCGAGTATTACTTCGAGACCGGCGATGCAACGGCCAAGTCGATCCTGGATAAATGGGTCTCCTGGGCCAAGTCTATGACGACCATCAACTCTAATGGCACCTATACGATACCCTCAACTCTTAACTGGAGCGGTCAACCGGGAGGAAACTGGACTGCCGGGACGACCTCGGTGAACAATTCTGGACTGCATGTGACCGTGGTAAACACCACCACTGATGTGGGTGTCACGGCTGGGCTGGCCCAGACCCTGCTGTACTATGCCGCCAAGTCTGGCGACACCGCGTCGCGCACCCTGGCCCAGACCCTGCTGAACGACATGTGGGCCAACTATTCTGACAGCATTGGCGTCTCCAATCCCGAGACCCGTACAGACTATAACCAGTTTAACGACTCGGTCTCTATTCCTCCCAACTGGGTAGGCACCAATGCTCAGGGTGCGACGCTCAATTCGTCCACGACGTTCCTTACCGAGCGGCCCAAGTATACGTCAGATCCCGCCTTTCCAAAGGTGCAAGCCTACCTGAATGGTGGTCCGGCGCCAACGTTTAACTACCATCGTTTCTGGGCCCAGGCCGATATCGCTATGGCGCTGGCCGATGTCGATATCCTATTCCCGCCATCAGGAGGAACGCCCACGCCCACGCCCACACAGACATCAACGCCGACACCTACGCCCACACAAACAACAACACCCACGCCCACCCCAAGCCCGACGCCAAGTCCCACTCCGAACCCGAGCGCGACTTGTAAGGTGATCTACACGGTGACGAACCAGTGGAACACCGGCTTCGGAGCCAGCTTCACGATTACCAACACCGGAACAACGGCGATCAATGGCTGGAGTTTGCAATTTAGCTTCCCCAACGGCCAGGCGATCACACAACTGTGGAACGGCAACTTTACGCAAAATGGCGCGGCGGTGACGATCACCAACCTGTCCTATAACGGCTCGATCCCAGCAGGGGCTACGTTGAGCTCTCCTCCGGGCTTTAATGCCAACTGGAGTGGCAGTAATTCGCCTCCTACTGCATTCACTTTGAATGGTTCGTCCTGTAGTACCTCCTGATCTTTCTTTGCCGAGCGACGATGCTGTTAGCACAGCTAGCTCCGCTCAGTCGCTCGGCAAGGAAGACCCTTTCTAGCATCGTTTTTCCTAGTTGTACCCAAAGGAGGGTAGAATGCGCGATATCAAGCGTCGCATCTCACAGAGTGGATTTCCAGGCTTGCTCGCTAAAAACAAGCTGCGAACTCTGATCTTGCTCGCGAGCGTGCTGTCTTTACTCATCGGCAGCTTGTTCTTAGAGGCTACGACTACGCATGCAGATTCATCCTGTGTGGTGACCTACACGGTGACAAACCAGTGGAACACCGGCTTCGGGGCAAGTTTCACTATTCAAAATACCAGCGCCTCGGCGTGGACAAGCTGGAGCCTGCAATTCTCGTTTCCCAACGGCCAGACGATTACGCAGTTGTGGAACGGCAATTTTACGCAAAATGGCGCGGCGGTGACGGTCACCAACCTGTCATATAATGGGGCCGTCGCGGCAGGCGCCACCGTGACCTCTCCTCCTGGCTTTAACGCCAACTGGAGCGGTAGCAATACCGCACCTACAAGCTTTACCATCAATGGTAATGCCTGTAATGGAACGCCACCACCGCCAACGAATACGCCAACCCCGACTCAGACGAATACACCCACGCCTACCCAAACGCCGACGAATACGCCCACGCCTACCCCGCAGCCACCGCCTGGCACACACGTTGCCAATCCGTACGTTGGCGCTCAGGGATACATCAACCCTGACTGGGCCGCGAACGTTAAAGCGGGCGCAGCTTCGGTAGGGGGCACACTCGGGACACAGGAGGCCAAAGTCGCACAGTACTCGACAGCCGTCTGGCTCGACAGCATGGGCGCTATCAGCGGCGGTCCAGGCTACGCCAGAAGCCTGGCAGGGCATCTGGATGCTGCCGTATCCCAGGCCACCGGCAGCCAGCCCGTCGTTATCACCATCGTCATCTATGACCTGCCCGACCGCGATTGCGCAGCTCTGGCGTCAAACGGCGAGCTAACTGTAGCTAATAACGGCCTGTCCATATATAAATCACAGTATATCGACCCGATTGCGGCCACGCTCAGCCTGCCGAAATACAGCAATCTGCGCATCGTCGCGATCATCGAGCCGGACTCGCTGCCCAATCTGGTCACCAACCTGAACATCGCCAAATGCGCTGAGGCGAACTCCAGCGGCGCTTACGTGCAAGGCGTCCAGTACGCGCTGAACAAGCTGCATGCGATCCCGAACGTATACAACTACGTCGATATCGCCCACGATGGCTGGCTCGGCTGGACCAGCAACTTCCAGCCCGCCGTGACCCTGATCAGCAACACGATCAAGGGCACAACCGCCGGTGTGAATAGTGTGGATGGTTTCATCAGCAACACCGCCAACTATACGCCGACGACTGAGCCGTTCATGACCGCCAATCAGCAGATCAACGGTCAGCCGGTGCGCTCTGCCACCTTCTACCAGTGGAACACCTACATCGACGAAGCCACCTACGACACCGATATGCGCAACGCGTTCATCGCCGCTGGCTTCCCGAGCACCATTGGCATGTTGATCGACACTTCGCGCAACGGTTGGGGAGGCTCCGCTCGCCCGACAGGCCCGAGCACCTCAACGGATCTAAACACGTTCGTTAACGCCACCAGAATCGATAAGCGCATTGGCCGTGGCAACTGGTGCAACCAGCCCGGTGGGATCGGAGCCCGCCCACAAGCGAATCCGATGCCTAATATTGCCGCGTTCGTGTGGATCAAGCCGCCTGGCGAATCTGATGGCTCAAGCTCGCTGATTCCAACAGGGCCTCAGAATCCTACGGGCAAGGGCTTCGACCGCATGTGCGACCCGACGTTCGGCGGCGATCCGCTGAACAACAACCTGCCGACGGGGGCTATGGCTAACGCTCCAGTCTCTGGTGCCTGGTTCCAGGCCGGGTTTGATACGCTGGTCCAAAACGCTAACCCGTCCTTTTAAGCAGCTATCACCACCGTCCTGGTGAGTACCTTATTGAGTGCGCCTGGAGTCCTGGTTGCGATTTCCTGCCGCAACCAGGACTCTCGTATTCGTCACCCACTAGGAGTGGATTTAACTATGGTGGTATACAAGTGGTCAAGGCAATCTATCGACTCTCTAAGGAGAGCAGGCGGTGTTCTCCTTCTCCTCAAGCTGAACTCAACGCTGACCTGCGGCGACCAGGCACGCATTTGGTAGGCGAATCACCCCGTTGGCATCCATAAACTGCGCTGCGGCCTCAGCCAGCTTCTTCCAGAACTCGTCCTGCCCAAAAGGGCTCAAGGTGGTCATGATCATGCGGATCGGTGCTGAGACATCTCCCAGGTGGCCCAGCAATTCGTCCACTGAGGCAAACTCGAAGGTCACCGGAAACGACTCACAGCGTACGCTCGTAAAGCCCGCGTCGCGCAGCACCTGCGCCAATTTTGCTGGTTCAGCCAGCGCAAATGGGTTGGGACCACTGGGAGGCGAGGGCGGCTGGCTCAGCCCGCGGCTGAATACGGAGAATGGGAGGGCGATGATCGGCACCTGTGACGGGTTCCCCCACACCGCAACGGCAAGCCAGCCGCCCGGAACAAGACAGGTCCTCAAGCGTGCGAGTGTGTCCACTGGAGTGTGGAAGAACTGGAGTCCCCAGCGGCAAACCACCGCGTCGAAGGAGTCGAGCGGCAACGTCACGGCTTCAGCGTCCCCCTCCACGAACTCGACGGTCTCTATCCTGGCTGCCTGCATGCGTTCGCGCGCTACCTCCAACATCTGCGGCGCCTGGTCAATCGCCACCACTCTCCCGCTCGGACCAACCTGATGTGCCGCTGTCATCGCTGGTTCGCCAATCCCCGTTGCTATATCGAGGACCGTGTGTCCTGGTGCAACGTGCGCCAGTTCCATCAATCGATCACTGAGGGGCTGCGCCCCCCGTTCATAGGCGACCCATCTCCTGCGCCAGCCCTGCGCCACATTACTCCACTGCTCACGCTGCTGGCGTTTCCAAACTGCCGGGTCACGGGGTATGTCATCCATCGTGTTTTCCTTTCCTTGAGTATCCAAATACATTCACAATCCTTCTCAGTAGCACTGCTTTTTGGGCAATAAAAAAGCCCGATTCCCGTCGGAATCGAGCTTGCATGCGCGCCTGCTCCACCCCGACGAGCGGCACAAACCCACGCGCTTCCGGCCTGGGAGGCATGACCACCATCCCGGCATCGGTATGCGCACGTTTTGTGCGGACTCATTGAGGTAGAGCACAGGGGATCGCTCTGGCTGATGCCCTACATCTGCAACGACAATACTACTGCTTTAACTGACTGACAATCGATCCCCGTCTTCGCCAATTTCCTCAGAACGAAGCCGATGCTTCGCTCACCACTCTAGTCTAAGCCACGCGCGTGCAAGGCGTCAAGGGGAGTTTCACCCATCTGTATTTCACTGGCATTGAGCTGTGGCACCTTCCCGTATTGGCTTGCTACTTAGCTGAATTGACAGCGTTCCACTATTGTATTCTCTTTATTCCTTCAGCAAGCGCATCGGCCTACAGACAGACCTCAAGATTGTTGCTGCCAGAGACAAGCAAAGCTGACGGGCCAGCCCAAACGCCTTGCGGCGCGCGGACGCCTGATGACCCATTCCTCATCGATCAGGCGTTCATACAGTTCATGCAATAGCCAGCCACTGTGGCTCGCCGCCTGGACATGTTCACTCAAGAGATGCACATAGCCTTCAATGGTGACTGGCTCGCCCGGACGCTGCTCAAAAGTTGTTGGCACGCCACTGAGTTGGAAAAACGGATGATAGCCGACCACCACGAAGTAGCCCTGGGGGCGAAACTACGTCAGAAAAACGTAGTGCGGCTCCAGTTTGAGCGTCTCACAGGCCAGCCTGGCTTTTTTCAGCGATTTTAGGGTGTCCTGCCGCTTCTTGACGAACAAGAGCACCTGGGCAACCTTTGCAGTGAGCAGGTGGGCCGTAGGGCGGTCGAGCGGGGGCGTATCGATAATAATGATATCAAAAACCTCCTGTAGCTCCGGCAGCAGGTCCATCAGGGCCTTGTTCGTCATAGGTTCATCATCAGTAGATAATGCGGTGGCGGGCAACAGGAAAAGATTGGGCTGCGTCGTCTCGCTCACAAATGAAAGCGGCCTTCCCCCGACGGTCGTGAGCGTAGATGGGCCAACCTCCCTGAGCCGCTCGTGCAGACCCGGCTTCTCGAAATCGGCATCGATCAACAAAGTTCTTAGACCATTATACGCCTGAAAGGCTGCCAGAAGCGCCGCGAAGTCACGCTTCTGGCATGGACTGGTCAGCAACACCGTATGCCCCCGGCTCCTGGTAGCCAGCGCGCTCATCGTAGCCCCTAATAAACGTAACGGCTTGATGCGCTTCTTAAAAAGCATCTGGTCCATTTCCAGCAGAAGCTTCTGCTCGGATTTACGCAGTTGCGCTATCTCTGCCGTTGCGGGAATGCCAATGAGCCTGAGTAGCTCACCCCGGTGGCGAATGAACGGCGTAAAGAACTCAATGCCAATAATCAGTATCAGCGCCAGCAGTAGACCTACACCTGCCACGCCCGTGCGGATCACAAGTTTAGGAAGCTGCAAGAAAAAGTTGTAGTTCGGTACATCCGGTATGACTGCCTGCTTCAGGATAGTGTACACCTGGGGAAGTTGCGGCAGCACCTGTTGTAGTTCAGTCGATGACTGCTGATAAGCGTACAGAGAGCGTTTGTCCTGGCCGACCTGCACTTGCAGCTCGTTGATAACCAGTCTCTGTTGGGGCGTCAACAGAGGAATGGGACCACGCAAGGGCGTGGCAGGCGTGGCCGCCACGATCTGGGCATTCAGTTTGTTGATATCATTGCTCAGGCGAGCTATACTCTGTTGAACCGACCGCTGATAGTAATCAACCTGCTGGCTAAGGGCAATGGTCTGATCATGGACAAATTGTCTGGCCAGGAAATTGGCGATATCGGCTGTGGCAAACGGCGAGATATCGGTGACGCTAATCAGCAAAAGCTGATTCGTTTGATCGGTTGAAACCACTACCTGCTTCTGCAACCCCGTCGCGTTCAGGCGGGGATAGGTTTTCATGATCCGTCTCATGGTGGCAGGAGTGAGCACCAGCCCCTCATGATCAATGGGAACAGATAATCGTACATCGCCCGATGGGAAGGCCGTATTTGCCAGTACGTTATCATTCAGCAAAATCGTTGTTGATGCGGTATAGTCAGGTGTCAGGTTGTTGGCAATGACTCCCCCCATCCACAAGGAGAGGAGCAAGACCAGAGCCACAAACCACCATTTGCGCCAGATGCCCTCTATGTATGCTTTTATTTCCATATCACAGCTCCCGTTGCCTTATCACAGGGCTATTTAATTTTCCCTTGTTCCCGCCTGCGGCGGGGGGAGTGGAAGAGGAGGCGAGGACCCCTCGCACTCCGGTCAGGGGCGGCTGCCCCTGACAACCCGCTTTTTTCTGAACAGTAAACAGCCCCGGCCCTATCACAATTCCGCTTGACACCTTAGGATTTGCTGCTTATTCTCTCCTCAAGGGAGGCGGCAGGAATTGACGGCTTGCTCGACCTGCTTGAGGATACTGAAAAGCTTGAGGATATTGAAAAGCTTGACGACGCTGCAATGGCGTAGACGGCAAAGAGCTGCTCCGCTACTGTTTCCAGGCTAAAGCGCGTCAGTGCCTGTTGTCGGCCTGCTTCCCCCATGCGCGCCCTCCCGGCATCATCACTGAGCAGCGCCAGCAGGGCGGCTGTGTATTGCTCGGTATCACGCACATCTACCACGCTGCCGGTAACACCATCATCGATAATACAGGGAAGGCCGGTGCCGTTATGCGCCACCACAGGCAAGCGGGCGGCCAGGGCCTCTAAAAGCACTATCCCAAAACTTTCGACCAGCGAGGGCAGAGTCATAATAGTTGCTGAACGATAAGCGTCCCGCATAAACTCGGTAGAATTGTTGAGCCGGATCAGCACATGGTCTTGCACACCCAGCTCCTTGCTCAGTTGCATCAGTGCGTCAGGAAAGGCGGGTTCATCGGGCGAGGGATAACCCAGGATCAGCAGGACAGCTTGTGGGAAACGCGCCACAATAGCAGGCATGCAACGCACCATGTACTCCCAGCCCTTGCGCTTGATTAGCTGGCCTACGCCGAGAATAAGCGGACTACCGGTACAACCAGCTTCACGTAAGAGTTTCCCAGGCTCCTCTTCGTCGAT